>WNFB01000251.1_pt1 | contig 39625 bp, 37 predicted proteins | sample 5400501 | NCBI WGS metagenome assembly WNFB01 (sample SAMN13153341, study PRJNA577476) | soil metagenome | isolation source: 200 cm saprolite under Douglas fir tree site 2 hole 1 | place: USA:California | collected 2015-04-18 | reverse complement strand
GCTACCATGGGGGGCCCGCAGTCGCTGCTGGCGTGGGCCGTGGGCGCGATGCTGGCTATCGCGGATGGTCTTGTCTTCGCGGAATTAGGATCTGCCATCCCCGCCTCGGGCGGCTCCTATATCTTCCTCCGCGAGTGCTTCGGCCGCGCCCGCTGGGGGCACATGCTGGCGTGGATTTTTGTCTGGCAATTCTTATTCAGCGGCACCCTTGAAATCGCCACCAGCAGTATTGGCATGGCCGCGTACACCAGTTTTCTGTGGCCGTCGATTGCCGCTTATCGTTGGGGCACCAAGTTACTCGCGGGCGCCATCACTGCCGTTGCGATGCTGGCGCTCTACCGCAAGATCCAGGACATCGCCCGCCTTATGCTGATCCTCTGGATTAGTATGTTGCTCACCGCCGCTTGGGTGATCTTTACCGGAATGACTCACCTCAACCCCAAGCTGCTGTTTGATTTTCCCCCGGCCGCGTGGCATATCGGACTGCCATTCCTGCTCGGGTTGGGCAACGGGACTATGCTAGTGATGTTCAATTTTCTCGGCTACTACCAAATTTGCTATCTGGGGGACGAAGTCAAACAGCCGGAGCGCGTTGTGCCCTACGGTGTTATCTATTCGATCCTGGTCGTCGCTGTGATCGATTTCCTTATCTCAGTCAGTTTCACTGGTGTGGTGCCGTGGCGGGAAATGGTGGACCCGAATTCGCAGGCCTTCACCGCCATTGGCTCGGTGTACATGCAGAGAGTACACGGGCACTGGGCTTCCGCGTTGATGACCCTCATGATCGAGATTACGGCGTTTGCCGCGACTTATGCGATGATGTTGGGTTATTCCCGCATCCCCTACGCCGCCGCGCTCGATGGGGCTTTCTTCCGCTGGTTCGGGGAATTGCATCCCACTCGTCAATTCCCTCACCGCGCGCTTTTGCTGGTGGGTGGTCTGTGCATCGTTGCCTGCTTTTTTGACTTGGTGCAAATTATTACCGCGCTCATGCTCGCACGTATCCTTTCGATGTTCGTGGCCCAGATTATTGGTCTGCTCTTATATCGCAAATACCGGCCTGAGGCTCCCCGGCCCTTCCGGATGTGGCTCTACCCTTTGCCGGCGCTGTTTGCACTTTGCGGGTGGTTGGGAGTCTTCGTTACACCTGCGTTGCAGCCCAAGGGCTGGCAATATATGGCGTACGCCTTTGGAACCATCGTGCTTGGATTTGCTGCGTATCTGATCCTGGCTTGGCGCAAGCGCGACTGGCCCTTCTTGCCGCCTGCGCCGGAAATTCCGCCCGGCCCGGCATTAGAGCCCGAAGGTAGTTTCTGATTGGATTTTGCAGGTCTAACTCTCGTTGAAGAGAGAAGATAATGATGCGAAGACTAACCACGGCTCAGGCCATCATCCGATTCCTGAAAGCACAATGCATCGCTCGCGACGGCGAGGAGCACAGGTTCTTTGCCGGCTGTTTCGGCATCTTCGGCCACGGGAATGTGGCCGGTATAGGGCAGGCGTTGCAGGAAAACCCCGACTTTCCCTATTACCTCTGCCGGAACGAGCAGGCGATGGTGCACACGGCCGCTGCTTTCGCTAAGATGAGCAATCGCCTACGCGCAATGGTGTGTACGAGTTCCATCGGGCCTGGCGCTACGAACATGCTGACCGGAGCGGCTGGCGCTACCGTCAACCGCCTGCCGGCCTTGCTGCTGCCGGGCGACATTATTGCGCGTCGGAACGTGGCCCCGGTACTGCAGCAATTGGAATCGCCCGGTACCCAGGATATATCGGTGAACGATTGCTTCCGGCCCGTATCTCGCTACTGGGACCGCATTCAGCGACCCGAGCAGATCCTGATGGCCTTGCCGGAGGCCATGCGGGTGCTTACTTCGCCCGCAGAAACCGGAGCGGTTACTCTCGCCCTACCGCAAGATGTGCAGGCGCAAGCCTTCGATTGTCCCGATGAATTCCTTGAGCCGCGCACGTGGACCGTGCCGCGCAATCGTCCAGATGCCATGCTGCTCAGACGTGCCGCCGAGTGGATCCACTCTAGCGAACGTCCGCTGATTATTGCTGGCGGCGGCGTGATTTACTCCGGTGCCACCGAGATTCTTTCGCAATTCGCTGCGCAAACCGGAATTCCCACGGGCGAGACCCAGGCGGGCAAGGGTTCCCTGTGTTTCGACCATCCCCAGTGTGTTGGCGCTATGGGTGTAACCGGAACCTCTGCCGCCAATCGGTTAGCGCGTGAAGCCGACTTGATCATCGGAATCGGAACTCGTTACAGCGATTTCACCACCGCATCGGTCACCGCGTTTCAGAATGCCAAAGTCCAGTTCATCAACATCAACACTGCTGAGTTTGACGCCTATAAACATGCGGCAGTGCCGCTGGTGGGCGATGCCGCCGCAACCATGAGAGAACTCGCCAAGGCATTGGGCTCACATCGTGTCAGCACTCCCTACGCCCAGGAGATCTCCCGCCTTCGTGCCGAGTGGAATGCGGAAGTTGACAGAACTTACGCCCGCCGCGTCGGTCCGCCCCTCAGCCAGGGCGAAGTGATTGGACTGCTCAACTCCACTCTGGGACCGAAGGATGTGATCGTCTGTGCAGCTGGCAGCCTCCCTGGAGACCTTCACAAGCTGTGGCGCACACGCGATCCCAAGGGCTATCACCTTGAGTACGGATATTCCTGCATGGGCTACGAGATCGCCGGCGGACTGGGCGTGAAAATGGCGGACCCGAGCCGTGAAGTTTATGTCCTGGTGGGAGATGGTTCTTATCTCATGATGGCGCAGGAGATCGTCACGTCGCTCCAGGAAAAAGTGAAGCTCAACATTGTGCTGCTCGACAATCACGGCTTCTCGAGCATCGGCGGCCTCAGCCGGGTTTGTGGCAGCGGTGGGTTTGGTACCGAGTATCGATACCGGGCCGGGGGACAGCCCGGTGAAACCATCAAGGTAGATTTTGCGGCGAATGCCGCCAGCCTTGGCGCTTGTGCGGTGAAAGCTCAAACCTACGACCAACTGGCAGAAGCCCTCGCAACTGCGAAGCGCCAGCCGCAAACTTCAGTTGTCGTGGTTGAGACTGACTACCACGATCGTGTTCCCGGATACGATTCCTGGTGGGACGTGCCCATCGCCGAGGTTTCCGAAATGCAATCGGTGCAGCAGGCGCGCAGCAGTTATACCGAGGCCAAGAAGCAGGAGAGATATTTCTGGCCGATGAGCCAGCCGAAGTGATTGACCTTCTCTTTTATGTCAACTGGCGACACTGCTGAATTCCCCAGCTTTGAGCTTACCGACCAAGTAGCTCTGGTAACCGGAGCAGCTCGCGGTTTGGGCCGTGCCATTTCATTGGCCCTTGCTCATGCCGGGGCACACGTGGCGCTGGGACTACGCGACGTCAGCACCGCGGATAGTCTCCAGCGCGAGATCGAGGCCATGGGCCGCCTAGCCTTGCGGCTGCAGATGAACATGAGCCGCCCCGAGCAGATTGCTGCGGCCATCGACAAAGCTGTCGATCACTTCGGCCGCCTCGACATCCTCGTCAACAATGCGGGAGTGGGTCCGGAGAATCCCGCCGAAAATGTCCGTGAGGAAGACTTTGATCTGACCGTGTCCGTAAATGTGAAGGGCACATTCTTCGCCAGCCAAGCCGCGGGAAAAGTGATGATCCGTCAAAAACATGGCTGCATCATTAACCTGAGTTCACAAGCCGGCTTTGTCGCGTTGCCCACCGAGTCGGTGTACTGCATGACCAAGGCAGCCATCTCGCACCTCACCAAATGTCTCGCCATTGAGTGGGGCAAATACAACATAACGGTGAATGCCGTGGCGCCTACATTCATTCGTACTCCGGGGACCGAACAGGCTCTTGCAGACCCGGAATTCCGCGCCGATGTGATTGAGCGCATCGCTGGCTTACACCGTATCGGCGAACCGATGGATGTCGCCGGTGCAATCGTGTTCCTCGCTTCGCCAGCGGCCTCTCTGATCACCGGGCATACAATCCTCATCGATGGCGGGTGGACGGCCGAGTAACTTTAATTGCGGGAGAACGACGAATACCGCAGGCTCGTCGTGTGCCGATTCCCGTACGCGAAGCGCTCGGCATCTCTTCCCACGTTGGTTGCCAGGCTTCAAAGAGTGTTCCACGTGGAACACTAGGAACACTTGCAAATCGCGATAGTGTTCCACGTGGAACATTTTGTACTCGCGATGTTGTACGTACAGTAATATACGTATCGTATCCGTAAGGGCGTGAAAGGGCAGGGGGAAAGCGATGCTTCCGCGTCTCGCGAGGAGCCGAGAACCATTACTTGGATAAGAGCGCAGGCCGCCCGGGCCGCGGGGGTGCCGATATATGGGCAGAGGTGGGACCGTCTTCACCTCTGCGCTGATAGATCCCCATCCTTGATGCGCGGCGCAAAGGATGAGGCGCCCGGCAGGAACCGATATTAAATTGATACTGCGTCATGCGCCTAGCATTCGGGTTCGCATTCCCACCCTTCGAACGTTCAGACTTTCGCGGGCGGGCGCGTGTGTGGGAGAGTAGGTCGTCGCCGGCATAAATGAAGGCCACGTTCAGAAATGAGCGTGGCCTTTTCCGTTTTGGTGGCTAGTGCAAAATACGCTTGCCGTGGATGACCTTAGGGGGAGCCGATTCCTGCTCCTCCACCTGGATTTCATAGGCTTCGGATTTGCTGCAGCAGGCGAAGGTTGCCGAGGGGGATACCGTATTCGCCCGGAATCAAGCATTGAAAGATTCACGCATCAACGTCACCGGGATGCAGGGGGATCGCAGTGTGATCAATCCCGTGCTTGCAAAAGAACTGCCTAAGTACAGGGCCGATGATCTGACCGGCCGCTCCGACTGGACCTACGAAGAGACGCAGGATGTCATCAACTCCTTGACCAATGGGCGCATGAACAAAGCCAAGGCTGCCGCAGTCGAGTTGCTGCGTGCCAAAACCGCTCCTATCACGGCACAAATAGAAGGCAAGATTACGCAGAAATAGAGTATGATGTCGCCCGATTCCATGGATGACCTCGAAATCTCGCTCCGGCTGCGCACCCAGCAGGACGCCCGCAAGCAGGCCGAAGCCGATCCTTGCGCCGATCCCTCACTCTACACACCTTGGGGAATTTTAGGACCGCAAGACTATTCTAAGAAAGACATCCGCAGCGATCAGTGACTCGTAACAACCATCGGTGAATACAGGTCGGCTTTTTTGTTGGCTACGAGTGCCGCGAAAATCTCACCGTCTGCCAAGTTATCTAACCCTGCTGGATTTTGCTCAGTCCACTGCAGGAATATTTGCACCAGATCACCGAACGTAGATTGACCAGTAGCGATCCGTAGCATCCGACCGTCAGAGAAAGCGAAACCATTTAAGGCATCAGTTGCCCCGTCGATATACCCGAAGCAGTAACCACCATCTTGGTAGTCGGTTGCTTTGACGTATTGAGAGTTGTTGGTGTCGATCGCGACCATAACGCGCTGCTCGGCCAAACACTTCTCCCGTAGCTGCCGTGCGGTCAGCGCCGCGCTTGAACTCGAAATCAGAATCACAACCAGCATCGTCCATCTCATTTTGAAATTCTCCTTTATGCTCCCATCTCCTTGCCGGCTGTCGATTCTCGTCCTCCTGGGGCTTCTGTCTATGGCCCCACTGTGCCACTCCACCGCTGTGCCCGTCGTACTGGCTCCAGTGGTAAAGCAGCAGTTCTTCGATGCCTCGGGGAAACCGCTAGCTTTCGGTTGCGTCTTCAGCTACAACTCCGGGACCACGAACCCGCTGCCGACTTATACCGACAGTACCGGCTCGACGCAAAACAGCAACCCTGTGATCCTCACTGCGGGCGGCTTCGCTGGCATCGGCTCCTCTTCCATGTTTGTGCAAGCCGGACAAGCCTATACGCTGAAAGTGAAGGCTGCTGGGGGCACGAACTGCGCTTCCGGAACTACGCAATACTCAGTGGACGGCGTCGGAGGTGGCCTGACCCTTCTCACCTCAGTCATCACTTACAGCGCTACGCCGGCCTTTCCGATTGCCTCCCAGAACCAGCTATTCGCAATCACTTTAATCAGGCAAGATAGGCCGAAACAGGCCCCTTCGGACGGGATCGTCTGAGGGGGTTTTTGTGTTTGCGGTAGGCGAAGGAAGCGGAGAGCAGTTAAACGGATGCGAGCCAAACGCGCGAGTATTGCCTCGCAAACTACGCGAGGCATGGCGCGGCTCGCCTAGGTCCTTCGTTCGCAAAAGCAGCGTACTCAGGATGACAACGTGGTTAGATCTGAGAGCGGAGCGAATGCATGATGGGTGCGAGTGTGATGGTTGGGAACTTGATGGCAGTAGCGGATGTCGCGGCGTTGTGGGCCGAGGCCGAAAAGTGTGCCGAGCGGGCGAGACGACGAAAAACGAAGAAGGGGGAGGAGGATGGTCCAGACGCGGACAGGAGTGTCCGCGCCACACAAGAACGTGCAAACGCGGGCGGGGGCGCTCGCGCCACACAAGAAGTTACGGGGAAGCGGCTCGGGGAGGTGGCTGAGGCGGCGTTCTTGGCGAAAGCGTCGGACTTGGGATTTGGGGTGGCCAAGCCGTGGGGCGACAGCGATCCGTATGACTTCATTGTGGAGACGGGCGGTAGGCTGTGGAAGGTGCAGGTGAAGTCGGCGCACCGGGCGGGTGAAGACGGCAGCTACAGCTTTCGCGCGCACGGGCACTCGCTTAGAGCGTACAGGGCGGACGAGATTGACGCGTTGGTGGCCTACGTTGTGCCGGAGAACGCATGGTATGTGTTTCCGGTGAAAGTGGTTCGGCTCCTGAGGTCGTTGAAGCTGTTTACTGGGAGCCGGAAGAGGAGGTCGAAGTTTGAAAAGTACCGCGAGGCGTGGTGGATTCTGCGGGGAGAGGGCGGCCGGTAGCGGCCGGCTACAGAATGGTCCGCGGGCGAGGGCGCCCGCGCCACACGGGTGTGGGAGAGTAGGTCGTGCCGGCTTGAGTAAAGCCCACGTTGAGTCGGCGATACGCTGTGTGGGCGAAAGCCTTCCTGGGCAAACGCTGCGGAGCTTTGCTCCGCCGGACAGCCGAGGGCGGCTGTCCCCACGCGGCCTGTGGTAGTTTCTGGGGGTCTGGAGGGCAGGAGTGCCCACACGGCCGCGGAAAGTATTTCTCAATGGCAGATTCAGATTGCTGTCGGGTGCGTGGGTTGGTACAGCCCAATCTCGCCGCCGCTGGGCAACTGGATGGTCGTCTTTTTTCCCCAAGGTGCTTCTTCGACTGGTGAGCAAGTGACATTCTTAGCCTGCAACGATTTGATGAGCGAATGCAAGTCGTCGGACATCAAGTAGAGCACGGCGCCAAGCAGGTGACGCCCTCCATGAAGTTGTCCGGTGATTCCGTCAGAGGGATGGATGCCGGCTTCCGCGGGAGGTAGCGCAAAGATCAGCCAACCTTCACCGGCATCCACGCCACGAAATCCGAGAACGTCGCGAAAGAATGCGCGATCGGCCTCCGGGTTGTCGCTGTAGAGGAGGATGTGAGCGCCAGTAATCCCAGTCATCATGATGGCAAGTTTCTCAGCGGGGATACCGGCTTCCACCGAAAAACGGGTGGTGTCCAAATTTCATAAACCACAAAGGACACGAAGTTACACGAAGGGCCACCTTTTACGGTTTCCTTCTTATTCCGTCGTGTCCTTCGTGGTTAAATTCGGACACTACCGAAAAACTCCTCCACTTCCCGCAACTCCGTCGTCTTTTTATAATTCGGCAGACTCTCCACGAACACGCGTCCATAAGCCTTCTTCAGGATGCGGTTGTCGAGCAGCGCCAGCAGCCCACGATCATGCAGCGAGCGGATGAGGCGTCCGAAGCCCTGTTTCAGCGTGATCACCGCGGCCGGCACTTGATATTGAAAGAAGGCGTTGCCGCACTCGGCATCAATCGCACGCACCCGGGCCGCTACGATCGGGTCGCTGGGAACGGCGAACGGCAGGCGGTCGATGATCACGCAACTGAGCTGCTCGCCCTGCACGTCTACCCCCTGCCAAAAGGACGACGTACCGAACAAAACAGAATGCGGTGTGAGGCGGAACTCCTCGAGCAGAACGCTTTTGGGCGCGTCACCTTGCAGCAGCATAGGAAATTCGAGCTCCCCCAGCAGACGTTGATATATGTCATTCATCTGGGCATAACTGGTGAACAGGACGAATGCTCGTCCCCGGGTGATCTCCAGCAGCCGCCGGATGCGATCGGAAGCGCGCGCGGCAAATTGTGGCGTACGCGGATCGGGTAAATCTGGCGGCACATACAGCATGGCTTGGCTGGCGTAGTCGAAGTGCGAATCCAGCACCAGCTCGCGCACATGCTCCAACCCGAGCCGCCGTCGCATGTACTCGAATGCTCCACCCACGGCCAGCGTGGCCGAGGTCAGCACTGCACATTCCAGCTTGTCGAAGAGGCAGGTCTTGAGAATCGGCGCCACATCGATGGGCGTGGCTTGCAGAAAGAGGTTCCAAGCGCCACTGCGACCGCGCCCGCCCCGGCGCTCAATCCAGAAGACGGTATTGCGATCTTCCGATTCCATCAGGAAACCAAGCTGCACCTGCAATTCCTGGGCCCGGCGCACGAAATTAAAAATCTCTTCCGGCTTTGACGGGAGATTTTCCAATTCCGATATCAATCGTTGTAGCGACTGTTGCAGCGCGATAAACTCTTCCCCGTTTTCTTCCAGGAACTCGCGGCGGTTTTCGAATGCAAACCGTCCCTCACCGGGGGGTAGCAGTGAAAAGAATAGCTGCGAGCGTTCACGCAGGCTCTTCAGGGCGCCAGATATGGAAGCCGAGAGCAGTTTGTTGCGCTGCATCGACCCTTCCACGTCACGGCACAGTTCGTCCATTCGCGTATTGCTAACGGACACCCCAAAATAGCTTCCCGCCACATCTTCCAGTTCCTGCGCCTCGTCGAAGATGACGGTGCCCACCTCTGGCAGGATGCCCGCATCTGGGGCATACTCTGACGCCTGCTTGATCGCCAAGTCGGCAAAGAACAGGTGATGATTGACGATGATGATGTCGCTCTCCAGCGCCCGGCGATGCATTTCGGTGATGAAGCAACGTTCCCAGGAACTGCATTTCTGGCCGAGGCAGGTATCCGATCGGGCGTCCAGCTTGTGCCAGAGCGCGCTCGCTTCGGGCAGCGACGCCAGTTCCGCTCGATCGCCGGTTTGCGTCGCTTTCTCCCACGCGGCAATGGCTCGGTAATGTTCGATCTCCTCCAGCCCGCTCAGCACTGGCTGATCAGTGAGGTCGTAGAGCTTTTTGCGGCACAGATAATTGTTGCGGCCTTTCATGTAGCAGACGTTCAGCTTACCTTCGGTATTCGCAAACAGCGCCTGCTCGAGGAAGGGAATGTCTTTGTAGAAGAGTTGCTCCTGGAGATTCTTGGTGCCGGTGGAAATTATCACCCGCTTGCCCGAGCGGATCACCGGCAGCAAATATGCCAGCGTCTTGCCCGTGCCCGTGCCGGCTTCAACAATCAGGTGGCGTTTTTCTTCGAGCGCCTGTTCCACGGCCTGTGCCATCTGCAGTTGTCCGCGGCGGAATTCGTAGGCAGGATGCGTGCGCGAAAGTAAGCCGCCAGGCGCGAAGAATTGGTACATCGAAATGTCGCGCAGGGACGCGCTTCGAGTGCCGGGAGACGCGGGCTGAGAGGTGGAGGCCACGGAGTCTCTATAATAACCAGTTCCGAGTGCCGTGTACCGATCTAGGACAGAGAGCCCAGGCGGCGAAATGAAGTACAAAGCGCACAAAGTTACACGAAGGCGGTTCGGCCGACTTTACTTCGTGGTCCCTTGTGTCCTTTGTGGTTAGAGTTCTTTATCTGTTTCTGTGGACCAAATACCCTTCAACTCGAGGCCGTCGCCATCCACAGCCGCCCACGTCCCCCTCATCGCCATCGCAGGGCGTCCCAACGTGGGGAAATCTACGCTCTTCAATAAGCTGGTGGGTTCGCGGCGAGCCATTGTGGGCAATGAGCCCGGTATCACGCGTGACCGACTCTATGGCGAGACCGAGTGGCGCGGGCACCGCATGCGCGTGGTCGATACCGGCGGCATCCTGCCGGAAGACAAAGACCACATCCCGTCCGAGGTTTTTCGTCAGGCCAAGACTGCTCTCGATGACGCTGACGCGGTCATTATGCTGGTTGACGGCCGCAGCGAACTCACCGCTCCCGACATCGAACTTGCACGCCTGCTCATCCGCGCTGGTAAGCCACTCTTCCTCGCAGTCAACAAAATCGACAGCGATAAGCAGGTGGCACTCGCTGAAGAATTCTATCGGTTGGGAATCCGGAGGTTGTTTCCCATCTCCGCCGAGCATGGCCGTGGTATCGATGACTTGCTCGACGCAGTTTTAGAAAGCTTGAAACTTGGGACTTTGAAACCTGAAACTGCTGAGCACGCGGAAAACGCCGAGGATGAACGGAGTGTACGCACTACCATCGAGCCCCAAGAAATCAAAGTTGCGATCATCGGCCACCCCAACGTCGGCAAGTCCACTCTACTGAACCGGCTTACGGGCACTTCCCGCGCCATCGTCTCTCCCATTCCTGGCACAACGCGCGATGCGGTGGATGAAATTGTTGAGCATGGCGGCCGGCGCATCCGCTTCATCGACACGGCCGGCATCCGCCGCAAGGGAAAAACGAAACTCATGGCCGAGAAACTCTCGGTGGTAATGGCGCGCAAGCATCTTGAAGCCGCTGACATCGCGCTGGTGGTGATTGACGCCACCGAAGGCGTGAGCGCACTCGACGCTTCCATTGCCGGCTACGCCCACGAGAGCGGCCGCTCCGTAATCATCCTGGTCAACAAGTGGGACCTGGTTACCAGCGGCCAGAAACGCGGCGTGCGCCAGTCGAAAGCTGCCCGCATGCAAGAGAGCAAGCGTCCCACCGACCGCAATGCATATGAGCAGCGTCTGCGATATGCGCTAAAGTTTTTGAACTACGCACCCGTGCTGTTCGTCTCCGCGGTGACGGGCAGGGGCACGGAAAACATTATTCCCGCCATCGAAGAAGTAGCCGCCGAGCGCCGCAAGCGCATACCTACGGGCGAGATGAACCGGTTCCTCCAAACTGTGGATTTCGAGCGCGCGGGCGTTCCCTCCCGCCAACAGGTCAAGATCTACTACATGACACAGGCGGCGGTCGCACCGCCAACCTTCATTCTCTTCACTGACCGGGCGGTGAAGTTGCACTTCTCCTATCAGCGCTTCCTGGAAAACCAAATCCGCCGTGCCTTCGGCTTCGTGGGCACGCCAATTTGGATTAAGAACCGGGCAAGAGATTAGTCGCGAAAACTGTGTGCTCTCGCTGCGTGCTGTTAATCAGCCCCACGCGGTCCACTCCTGCTTCGCACGCATATCACCGTAGCGGCTTTGTATCAACGACGCTGTCCAGTATCATGCGAGGACTTGGCTGTGAAAGTCTTATGACGGCGCTGCGACTTGCAATTCTGCCAGTCCTGTTCACTCTGCTCGGGCTTGCTCCAGCCAGCGCTCAAGATAACTATGAAATTCAGGTTTATGGTGGCGAGACTGTCCCGCCGGGTACCACTATGGTTGAGTTGCACTCGAACTTCACAGCCAAGGGAAGTCAAACGGCGGTCAATGGTCTTGAGCCGACCCATCACGCAGAACATGAGACCATTGAGATCACCCAGGGCATCACGGACTGGTTCGAAACTGGCTTTTACATCTTCACCACCATCCAGCCGGAAGGCGGTTGGGAATGGGTCGGCGACCATATCCGTCCTCGCGTCGCGATTCCCGCGTCTTGGCACTGGCCCGTGGGCCTCAGCTTGTCGCAGGAGTTCGGTTACCAGAGGCGCAAGTTTTCTGTAGATACCTGGACCTGGGAAATCCGTCCCATCATCGATAAAAAAATCGGGCGCTGGTATCTCTCCTTCAATCCGACGCTCGATCGCTCGTTTCACGGGGAGAGTGTTCATCGCGGAGTGGAGTTTTCCCCCAACGCCAAGGTCAGCTTTGATTTCACACGACACATCGCTGGCGGCCTGGAGTACTACGGCGCCTACGGTCCGCTCACCGGCTTTGATCCCTTGGCTGATCAGGGGCAGCAATTTTTCCCGACCATCGACCTGGATCTGGGGCCGCAGTGGGAGTTCAACTTCGGTGTAGGGATCGGAGCCACGCGGTCGACTGATCACCTGATCATCAAGTGCATCCTCGGCCGTCGCTTTTCCTGGAAGCGCAATCGTGGTGCGCGTCCGCGGGCACAATAGGAGCTACGCGATCGGTTCCGGACTCGGTGGCAAGGGAGGCGGTTCTGGCGGCGGCTCCGGCGCTGAGACCGGTGCTGGCGGCGCCGGATGCAGCATCACGTCAAGCGCCGGATATCGCGATGCAAAGAAGTAGATGGAATACGCCGGGAAGAACACGATAGCCGGCACTGAGATCAGAGCGACAGCGTAGACAATCGCTGCCAGCAGTATGCTTCCCACCACTATGGCCAGAGTGATTGTGAAGACGTCCCACTTCAATCCTGCAGCCTTGCCGGTCAGAACTGCTACGGCACCGAGTCCGCCAACCGGAATGAGCACGATGAGTATGACAATGCTCGCAATGATGCCGATGACCACCGCTGCGCCCAGTGCCATGACGATCTTCATACCGACATAGCCGGCGTACCCGCCCTTTTCGGTTTTCAGCATAGGCAATAGTCGACGCCATGCCTCCAGGGCGCTCAGGTTCTCCAGCGCCATTTGTGGGATCACAAAATCTTTGGTCAGCACGTACACCGATAGCCAGAGCACAAAAAAAACCAGCAGAGCAAAGAAGAGCACAATTCCGCCGAGGATCAGCGGCACCATGTGCTGGCTGGGCTGTTTCAGCCATCCTATGGCGAGAGCAAACGCCGCTGGGATCCCCACCAGGATTGTCAATCCCATGACCATGGCGACAAGAACAAGAATCTGCCACACAAAATAGCGGAACCCAGGACCCTGTCGCCGTCCCCAGTTCCGGCGGATCTCGCATCGCTTCGCGACTACGCTGTCGAAGAGGATGAAGCGGAAGACGCTGTTCAAGTACACCAGCAACAACCAGAGCACCACACCGGCGAACACCAAGAGAAGGATCAATGCGATATACAGGCCGGGATTCGCGATGGGCAGCGCAGCTCCGATTAGAAAGTGCTGCGACCCGCTGCTCCGCGTGGGCACCTGGAAATTGGCATTACAGCCGCCAGAACTGAGTTCGCCCGCTAGCAGTCCGACGAGCGCCAGCCGCGCCCACTGACCTACGCGAAAAGGTCCAAACAATTGCTGCTTGGTGTGCTGGAAGGCCGGGCTGATGGAATCAATGGCGGATAGGGGCAAGACCGCACCTCGCGCTCAGGGATCGCATGCAATGAAGGCAAGGTACTGGGAAATTTGCGCAGGGTCAATGGGATTTTGGGAAGGCAGAAGGCAGAAGGCAGATTGCAGAAGTCAGATTTTAGATTTCAGATTTTAGATTTCAGATTTCAGATTTCAAGAATCAGAGGCCAGACGCAGAATTGCACTATAAAACGACCGGGATCAATTCACGGTTCAAAACGCCTCGTGAGGAACGAGCTAGAGCAGGTGGCGGAATGACTTTCATGGACGTCGTTCTACAATCCGATACAATCTGACCTCTGCAATCCGACTTCTGCATTCTGACTTCTGACTTCTGCATTCTGACTTCTGCAATCTGACTTTTGCAATCCGCAATTGGCGACTGTTGCCGCAAGGTCATTCGTAGCGCAGCGCCTCTACCGGATCCAGCTTAGACGCCCGCAGAGCCGGCACCAGGCCGCTCGCGACTCCCACCACGAGCAGCACCGCAGTCGAAAGCAGCACTGTGACCAATGAAATGCGCAAATGGATATCGCCCTTGCCGGATTCATCCTCAAACAGCGGTCCCATCATCGGCAACGTGCCCACCGCCGCGGCAATCACATACGACACCAGAATGCCGAGCAAGCCGCCCAGCAGCATGATTAAGAGTGTTTCAGCCAGGAACTGGAGTTTAATGTGCCATTTTTTTGCGCCCAGTGCGCGCCGCAATCCGATCTCCCGGATGCGTTCATCCACCGATACCAGCATGATGTTCATCACGCCCACACCGCCGATGCCCAGAGTCAGGGTCCCAATAAACGTCAGCAGCACCTGAAGTCCAATGGTGAGGGCATCAATGATGGGGCGGAATTCTTCCCGCCCGAACATTTGGAATGCCTTCTTGTCCGTGGGCGAGAACTGCTGGCGCATTGCAATCGCCGCCAGCACCTGGGCCTCTGCCTTCTTTTCAAACTGTGGTGCAATCGGCTCGAACACCAGGACGGCGGCGTAGCGCGTATTCCATACGTCGCCTGCCGCCGAATATGGGATCCAGACCGATTCGTCGTCGCTGCTAAAGTAGTTACTCAACTGGATCTTGCGTTCCATCACGCCAATTACTGTGAAGTGCACGCCACCGATCAGCACTGTCTCGCCTACTGCCGGGCGGCCGCTGAACAATTGCTCGCGGACGCGTCCGCCCAGGAAGCACACACGCCGCCGCTCCATCTCGTCCGCAGCATTAATCCAGCGGCCTTCGGCGGGGACTTCGTTGCGCATCTCGCCGTACTCAGGACAGACGCCGCGTATGGCGGCAGTACCTACCATGCGATCGCCGTAGCTGATGCCCGGCCTCTTCACTGTTTCCAGGCAGGCATGCTTCACGAGAGGTGCATCGGCTTTGACCATGTCGAGATCGGACTTTTCCAGCACGACCTTCTTCCCGGCGCGTTGCCCGCCCGGCTGCTCGCTCGTCTGTTGCGGCCAGCAGATCACAACGCTTTTTCCAAAGGCATTGAATCCGCTCACCAGGATGTTGCGGAAGCTGCTGCCGTACGCAATTAATAAAGTAACGGTCGCGATACCCCACACGATACCCAGCATAGTGAGCAAGCTGCGGGTGTAGTTCCGTTTTAGCGCGATCCAGGCTTCGCGGATGATTTCAGTTAGCATTGCCTTTTATTGGTTGCACCGGTATCTTGCCGGCTGTCTGGCGAGCGTCTCGTCCGCCCATCGGGCCGCGGGGACGGCGGCGCTACATCATCCTCCCGCCTCATACCTGAGCGCCTCAATCGGATCTATGGAAGCCGCGCGCCGCGCCGGATACAACGCGGAAAGCACCGCGATCGTTCCCAGCAGTCCCGTTGCTACCAGTCCCGACCTCCACGTCGGCAGCAATCCCGCAAAGAAATCCGGCATCGGCAGCAAATTCACTAGGGAACAAATGCCATACGCCACACCGAGTCCGACGCCGCCGCTGATCACTGCTATCAAGAGTGCTTCAATAAAAAACTGCCGCAGGATGGTATGCGCCGGAGCGCCCAGCGCTTTGCGTACGCCAATTTCTCGCGTTCGTTCGCGCACTGCCACCAGCATCACGTTCATTACGCCCAGCCCACCCAGAAACAGCGTCACAACCCCGACCGCGCCCAAAAAGTACTTCATTCCATCCGTCATCTGACGGAACGCTTTGGCCTCCTGCACGGTGTCCCAAATGGGGCAGGCCTCTTTGTCGTGCGGATCGAAATTATGCAGTCGTCCCAGCGCACGCCGGATCTCATGCTTACACGCTTCGTGTTGCTCGAGCGACTTGGGCGTCACCAACAGTTGGTCGAAAGTGAATGGCGTGCCCGGCGGCTTATCCGGAAAATCCCGGCGCATGGCCGCAAAGGGGACAAAAATCTTGTTCACGTCCCATCCGTCGTAGCTGGAATCCTGCTTCTTCTGGGCCATTACTCCGACAATTGTGTAGGGAATTTCATTGAGATAAAGCGTCTGCCCCACTGCTTCGCGTCCAGAAAAAAGCTGTTTAGCGGCTTCGGTACCGAGAAAGGCTACGCGACGCGCTTCCCTCTGGTCATCCCAGTTGTAAAAGCGTCCCTGCCCAACCGTCAGGCTGCGGATATCCCCAAACTCTGGGAATGATCCCGTGACCAGCAGGGCCGCATTGTTGTATGCGCTATGGGTGCGCACCGTATCCTGCTCAAGCTCCGGGATCACGTATTCGCAATCTGGCGATTCGGCCTTTATAAACGGGACGTCCGCGTCCTCCCAATGCACGGCGCGCCCGGCACGCTGTCCACCGGCTTGCAGGCTGGTGCGCCCGTGAAACACGATCATGATGTCTTTGCCAAGATTCTTCGCCTGGTCTTCCTGCCCTTTCCGCAAACCTTCGCCCGCGGCCACCATCAGTACGATCGATACGATCCCCCAAGCGATCCCGAACATGGTCAGGAACGTACGTAGCTTGTGCGCCCACAACGTGCGCAGCACATCGCCGATGAGATCGCGCAGGACCATTTCTCAGTCTTTGGACGCGTCCGGCCAGCAAACGATAGCCGCCGCAACGGGAAGAACCCTGGCTTTAGATACGAGATCCAGCGCGAGTTTGTTGCAGGAATTGCGGGCGGGGCTGCCTGGCGAGGAGGCACTTCGCGAAAGAGTTATTTTGGCACGCCACTGCTACTCGCAGTGGATGGTGGGTACATGCCCGCCTGGAATGAAAACTAATCAACTAGACGAAGCAGAGTTGTGATGTACCGTGACCGCAAAGGCAAAACTTCCTGCTAACGACGACCCCGCAGCTGCGTCCAAAGTTGTAATCGCGAACGAAAATAGGACGGAACTTCTCGACAATCGAAGACGTATTTTGACGCGATGCTTGGAAAACGCAGAGTGAGGAATTCAGTCGTGTTGCTGCCTGAATTCTCGAAGTGAAAAATTTGCGGGGTTAAAGGGACTGTCTCACGCTCGGTTTTGGCGGCCCAGGTGAGAACAATCCCAGAGTAGAGAGCGCAAGGTCTTGCGGCCCGGCTCTTCTGCTTAACCCCGACGCGCAGCATTGTAGGCCTTTCGCGGTGAAACGCAAGTTTTTTCCGCGTCAGGTGAGAGCAAGGCCGCCCAGAACCGGTTCCCGACACATTTTCGGGAAGAGAGGGAAAAGTATGAAGCTGTCAACAATTTCCAAGAGCCTGCTGCTGGGCATGGCTTTGCTGCTGGCTACGGGAGCATTCGCGGCCAACAAGGGCTCTCTGCAGGTACAAGACCCAGTCACGGTAAGCGGGAAACAACTGCCTGCCGGCGACTATCAATTGAAATGGGATGGCAAGGGTTCGAACGTAGAGCTGAGCATTTTGAAGGGCAACAAGGTTGTGGCAACAGTGCCGGCCCGGTTGGTCGACATAAACCAGTCCGCCTCCTCTGACGCTACTGTCATCAGGAAAAATGCGGACGGCAGCAGGTCACTGTCCGAGATCCGCTTCTCCGGAAAGAAATACGCGCTGGCCATCGGCGAAGAGGCGGCCACGGCAGACACTGGCGAGAGCACGAGCAAGTAAGCGAGTTGCACGAGGCCCAATGGGGAGCGGATGGGCTCCCCTTTTTTCTTCCTGTTACAAAGGCGTCGGCCTGTCAAGTTCATTTACGCAACGCCCCTCCAAGGGAGCCTCTCGGAGGATCTGGTGTCCGACAAGACGGCATCCCGCGCCGTGAATGTGTGTTGATCTGGGCTAAAAGGTTTTGGCAGAGTCGAGCAGGATGGTAACCGGGCCATCATTGACGAGTTCGACCTGCATCATCTCCTGGAAACGGCCGGTTTGACAGGGCAGACCAAACGCGCGGATGCGTTCAACGAAGTATTCATACAGTTCACGGGCTTTTTCCGGGGGAGCGGCGGCATCGAACGACGGGCGCTTTCCGCGGCGCACGTCGCCGTAAAGTGTGAACTGCGAGACTACCAACACCTCTCCGCCAATCTCAGCAATTGCAAGATTCATCTTTCCCTTTTCATCTTCGAAGATGCGCAATCCGGCGATTTTTTCGGCCAGATAGTCAGCGTCAGATTCGGTGTCGGCTTGACAGACTCCGAGCAGAACCAATAGGCCGCGGCCAATTTCACCGGCACTCACTCCATTCACGGAAACCTTGGCGCGACTGACTCGTTGGACGACAGCACGCATGATAGTCAGTGTCCAGTTTCCAATGTCGAGTTGCAAGCGAAGAAAATTGTTTGTCCGCCTTGTTCACAGCCGAGCTGCGCTTGGCCAGCTTGCCGAGGGCCTGCGCGCCTAGATTTCTGTGGAAAGCCGGCAACAGTCTGTCCTTACAAATCTCTGATTGACGCTAGGCAGTGCGGAAACTAGAATCGCGTGTTTTCCTGACAAGGAGCTCTCGATGATGCAACGTTTCACGATACGTCTACGACTAGGTTTGCTGCTCCTGATCACCGCGTTGGTGCCGGGAGCAGGCGTAGCTGTGGCGCAGGCGGCATCAGCAGACGTTGAGCACAACGAAGCCGTCATCAAGAATGCCGTCATCCTAACGGTGACTCACGGCAACCTCAAAAACGGCAGCGTTTACATCAAGGACGGCAAGATTGCTGCCGTAGGCGAATCCGTGAATGCGCCGTCCACGGCAAGGGTGATCGATGCTGGCGGAAAATACGTGACGCCGGGGATCATCGATTCCCACTCGCATCTCGCACTCGATGAGGATGTAAATGAAGCTACCAGTCCGGTCACTCCGCAAATGATGATGATCGACGCCTTCGATTACCAGGATAAGGCCATCTACCGGGCGTTAGCGGGCGGCGTCACAACATCGCTTTTGCTGCATGGTTCGGCCAACATGATTGGCGGCCAGGCGGTTGTGATCAAGCACAAATATGGCGCCAATCGCGATGCAATGCTTTTTCCGGGAGCGCCCAGATCAATCAAATTTGCCAGCGGCGAAAATCCCAAACGGGTGTACGGAGGAAAGGAGCAGCTTCCTTCCACACGCATGGGTAACTTCGCCGTACAACGCGAAGCACTGGTGCAGGCGCAGGACTATATACGTGAATGGGACGATTACCAGGCCAAGGTGAAGCGCGGCGACAAAGACGCGAAAATGCCGAAACACGATCTGAAGCTGGAGGCACTGGCGGATGTGCTACGCGGCAAGTTACTGGTGCAGATCCATTGCTATCGTGCTGACGAACTTCTGACTGAGATGGCAATGGCAAAAGAGTTCGGATACAAGGTCCGGGCGTTCCACCATGCGCTTGAGGCTTACAAGGTTGCGGACAAGATTGCAGCGGAAGGCGTGGCGATCGCGACTTTTGCTGATTGGTGGGGCTACAAACAGGAGGCGTGGGACGCGATTCCATGGAATGCCGTCATGTCCATGCGGAAGGGCGTGCGGGTGGCCATCAAGAGCGACTCGGACGACTTCGCGCGCCGCCTGAACCAGGAGGCAGCTAAGACGATGCGCTACGGCGGGGCCACGGAAGAAGAGGCGCTGAAGATGATCACCCTCAATGCGGCCTGGATTATTGGCGTGGACGATCGGGTCGGCTCGATTGATGTGGGCAAGGATGCCGACCTGCTGATCTGGGATGGGTATCCGCTCTCCAGCTACGGCGTGCCGAACAAAGTGCTGATCGATGGCGACGTGTACTTCGATAGGTCCCTACCGGGATACGGCATGCCCCATTACAGGGAGGGGCAATGAGAGACCAGTGCTCAGTTCTTGGTTGCCAGGCGCCAGTGAACATCGCTAATCGTTGGTCATTAGTCGTTAGCCAAATGCTGATCGTTGTGGCTTTCGTCTTACCGACGATCGCGCGAGCCCAGGATAGGCCGATCGCGCTCAAGGGCGGGAAGTTGCTGACTGTGACGCACGGGACAATCGAAAACGGCGTACTCGTAATCGAGAACGGCAAGATTGCGGCAGTCGGGGCGGCGGCCTCCCTGAAACTTCCCAGAGATGCCCGAGTCGTTGATGTGACCGGCATGACAGTCTATCCGGGGCTGATTGATTCCGAGACCAACCTGGGGCTGACGGAGATCTCGGCAGAGCAGAGCACGAATGATCTGATCGAGAACAGCGATGAAATCATGCCTCACATGCACATCTACGACGCGTTCCATGCGGAGTCGGAACTGATTCCGGTGTCGCGGGTGAATGGGGTCACGAATGCGATCGTGGCTCCGGAGAACCGGGACACGCTTCCGGGTCAGGATTCGTTCATTCAGCTAGATGGGAAGTCAGCGCCAGAAATGCTGCTGGTGCGGGACATCGCTATGCCACTGAACTTCACCGGGACTCAGCGGCGAAATGAGGGGCCCTTCGAGAAGAGGAAGTTCCCCTCGACGCGAATGGGGATGGCGGCGCAGTTGCGTCAAGCCTTCTTAGATGCCGAAGACTATAGGCAGAAGTGGGCAGAGTACGAAAGCAAGAAGGGGGAAACGAAGACGGATGACAAGAAGTCGGCGCCGGCGCCGCCCAAGCGCGATCTGAAGCTTGAGGCATTGCTTCCATATCTGGACGGCAAGAAGACGATTGTGCTGGCGGCAGAGAGGCCTAGTGATCTGGAAACTGCGGTCCGGCTGGCGCGTGAGTTCAATTTGAAGTTCGTGCTGAACCACATCAGCCATTCACAGCCCATCCTGGACTATGTGGTGAGCCTTAAAGTGCCGGTGATCGTGGGACCGATTTACGAAGCTCCTAAGGAAGAGGAACGATACGACGCGGTCTACCGCCTGCCGGCAGAGCTGCACAAACGTGGCGTGAAGATTGCCTTCGCGTCTTTCGAAGCGCACAACGCGCGCAACCTGCCGTATCAGGCGGGGTATGCGGTGGCGTTTGGCTTGCCCCACGACGAGGCGCTGAAGGCGATCACGCTGAACCCGGCAGAGATCTGGGGTGTGGCCGACAAGCTGGGATCGCTCGATGCGGGCAAGACCGCAAACGTGGTAGTTGCGACGGGCGATCCGCTCGACGTAAGGACCGATGTTAAGCAGGTGTTCATCGAGGGGCGAGAGGTCCCGATGACGACTCGGCAGACAAGATTGCGGGATCAGTACTCGGGGCGTTGACACGAGCAGCATTCGCGGGAGAGGACATCAGCGCCACACAATTACGTGCTTTGTGCCGACGTTGACCCGCGGAAGCGCCAGCGATTAGGATTCTGAAGGATCAGGGATGCTACCAATTCATTAAGCGAAGCGCACTTTCTAGAAGGACGGAATTTGTTCCTGGGCGGGCATTGACGTCCGTCGCTACACAATCTCGGCACTTCCTTTACACTAATTCGCGGAGACAATTACACTACTCGTTCCTTTCTGGTTGCCGTGAGGTGGATTATGACGACCGAAGAAAAGGTAAAGCAGATTATTTCTGAGCAGCTGGGTATAGAAGAAAGCGAGATCACGCCCAATTCTTCCTTTGCCGATGACCTTGGAGCGGATTCTCTGGACCAGGTGGAACTGGTCATGGCGCTGGAGGAGGCATTCGAGCTTGAAATCTCGGACGAGGATGCGGAAAAGATCCGCACCGTACGAGATGTCCTGGAATATGTAGAAAAGCACGCCAAGGTGAGCAAGTAGAGAACAGCAGCCGAGCGTTGTTCACCCGGACGGGCGAGGGGCGCTGTCCCTGCAGGGCTGTGGGGGACCCGCGCCTTGTTCCCACGTGGGCGGGCGAGGACCCCGGCCCTGACACAAGCAATCAAGAGACTTGAGCACAGGCGGTGGGGGTCGCCGCCGGCAAGGAGAGCAATGGCACCCGTTGACGATAAGGTGAAACAGATCATCGTGGAGCAGTTGGGAGTGGACGAGGGCGAGGTGACACCCAACGCTTCGTTCGTGGACGACCTGGGCGCCGACTCGCTCGACACCGTCGAGCTGGTGATGGCTTTTGAAGAGGCTTTCGAGATCGAGATTCCCGATGAAGATGCGGAAAAAATTCGCACGGTGCAGGACGCGATCGACTATATCGGGAAGCACGCGAAAGGCGGGAAGTAGTTGGGTCGAAGGGTAGTAGTCACCGGTCTGGGCCTGATCTGTGCAGTCGGGAACACCACGGACGAGACGTGGAAGAACCTGCTCGCCGGCAAAAGCGGAGTGGCGCGGATTACCCAGTTTGATCCGTCCAATTTTGCCTGCCAGATCGCGGCCGAGGTCAAGGGTTTCGACCCGCTGAAGTTCGTCGACAAGAAAGAACTCAAGAAGATGGGCCGCTTCATCTACCTCGCCCTGGCCGCGACAGATGAGGCGATGAAGATGTCGGGGTTAGAAGTCACGCCCGAACTTTCGACTCGAATCGGTGTGCACATCGGATCCGGTATCGGTGGTTTCGATGTGATCGAACGCGAGCACAGCAATCTGCTGAACGGGGGCCCTCGCAGAATTTCTCCCTTCTTTATTCCGGCGGCAATCGTGAACCTTGCGGCCGGACATGTCAGCATTCGCTATCGGGCCAAGGGGCCAAACGAGGCTACCTGCACCGCTTGTACCTCGAGCGCGCACTCGGTGGGCGACGCTTACAAAATCATTGCGCGCTGCGACGCCGATGTGATGATTGCGGGCGGCACCGAGGCCGCCATCACGCCTATGGGTGTCGGCGGGTTCGCGGCGATGAGAGCACTTTCCACGCGCAATGGTGAACCTGAGAAGGCCAGCCGCCCGTGGGATTCGGGACGCGACGGCTTCGTCATCGGCGAAGGCGCAGGGATACTCGTCCTAGAAGAACTGGAGTTTGCACGACGCCGCGGAGCCAGGATTCTGGGGGAGATCATCGGTTATGGCATGAGCGCCGATGCTTACCACATCACGCAGCCGGCTGAGCAGGGCGATGGCGCCTATCGTGTGATGATGAACACGCTGGCCGACGCCAAGGTGCAGCCGCAACAGGTGGGCTATGTAAATGCGCACGGTACTTCCACCGACATCGGCGATAAGCTGGAGACGATCGCCATCAAGCGGGCGTTCGGCGACCACGCTTACAAATTAGCGGTGAGTTCCACGAAATCGATGACCGGGCACCTGCTGGGTGGTGCGGGCGGCTTAGAAGCGGGCATCACGGTGCTGGCGCTGCGCGATCAGATGTTGCCTCCAACCATCAATCTCGAAAACCCCGATCCCGATTGCGATCTGGACTACGTCTCGAATAAGGCACGCGAGGCCGAAGTCGAGTACGCGATGTCTAATTCATTCGGCTTCGGCGGGACCAACGGAGCGCTGCTCTTCCGGCGGTGGGCCGAGTGAACTTGCCAAACCGTCACTGAACACCGAGAAAATTGATGACTGGCGATTGATGATCTTAGAACTGTGCCCGTCGCCGATGGAATCTAAAAAAGCCTCGTTCCAGCCCTTTTTGGACAAGAGCTACTGACCACATTCGAGCCGGGCTAGGCCTGGGCAGGTCGGAGGGCCAGCCTCACAAGAGCAAAGCTGCGGGTGGAAGGCCCGCGCCTAACCCAGCCAGGCACGCTTTTTGGAATGACCAACTTAGCCAGCATTGCATTCGGAGTAACCGTACTTCTGTAACCTCACATTGGCCTCCAATCCTTTGCCAAGGCTGGGCGTGCAGGAGAGAATAGGTTACATGATTGCACCAAATCCGGTTATGGAAAAAGCCTTCGCCACCGCGCTCGCAGCTATTCCCAACCGTAAGAAGTCTACAGCCCGGGCCGCCCTTGTCAATTTAGAAGAACCGGCCAGAACGATCCTAGTGGACTGTTTTCGGCAATTCGGGATTGAAACCGTCGTGATGGCGGGCGAAGCGGCGGAGCGCCTGCATCGCGAGAAGTTCGAAGCATGCGTACTCAAACTCGGTCCCGGCGCGGAAGCGGTCATGGAGTCTTCGAGAACGTCGCCTTCAAACAGCCGGATGGTGATTTACGGACTGGGAGGCAGCGCGCAAGAGGCGATGCGTTACTCGAAGTATGGCATAAATGCTGTATTCCATGAGCCTTTGGAGCGTTCCGCGGCTCTGAAGCTGGTGCGGGCGACGCAAATGCTAGTGCTGCACGAATTCCGTCGCTACGTGCGCATCCCGGTGATGACAGAAGTCTCTATCGTCCCAAAGAGCGGGCGCCGTTTTAGTGCAACCAGCTTGGAGGTCAGCTCAGGAGGCATGTCGATCAAAAGTACGGAAGACCTGGGAACCGGCCATACAGTCGAGGTGTCATTTGCTCTCTTGACGCTTCCCCGCATCTGGGTGCGCGGCACCGTGACCTGGCGCAAAGCCAAAGGAACCTTCGGTATCCGTTTCGATCCGCAAGATGAACGCCGGCGCCGGCTCAAAGAATGGATTGATGCGTACTTGGAAGCCTAGAAACGGCTCATAGCTTCTAGCTCTTAGCTCCCGGAAGGGCAGAGAAGCCTCTCACCTCCCTAGGTTCATTGCTGAATTTAGAATTCAGTCGAAGGCCCGATTTTTATCTGTTGCTGCCTGCGTAGGTGCTGCATTCTTTCCAATCAGCTGCCGGTACAATAACTTCGTGAGCGCAGCGCCTACGCCAATGGTTTCAACCGAGTCGGCGGCTTCGCCGTACACACTGCGACAAAGGATCGCGCTCCGGCTGATCACTTGGATCGGATATCTGACGATCCGGTTGATTGGCCCGACGCTGCGCAATGCGGTGTCGTCTGAAGAGGGCGCAGTTCCCGACTTCGAGGCACGACCGCTGATCTTCGCGTTCTGGCATCGATGTGTTTTTCCGGCAACGTTTATGTGGAGGAAACGACAAATTCGGGTGATGACCAGCCGTAGCTTCGATGGCGAATACATCGCGCGAATCATCCAGAAGTTCGGGTTTGTGCCGGTGCGTGGCTCAAGCAACCGTGGCGCCGCTGGCGCCCTGCTGGGCATGCGGCGGGAGATCGAACAGGGGTGGACTGCCGTATTTACGATCGATGGGCCGCGAGGGCCGCGTTACCTGGCTAAACCGGGTCCCGTGCTGCTGGCCCGGGCGACAGGAGTGTCCATAACGGCGTTCCATACCGCCGTGGAGAATGCTTGGATCCTAAATACTTGGGATGCTCTCATGATTCCGAAGCCTTTCTCGCGGACACTGACGCGCGTCTCCCGGCAGATACTCGTTCCGCCTGATGCGGACGATACGGATATGGAGCGGTTTCACGCGGAGTTGCAGGCGTCGCTCGAGCGGGTACGAGAATACGCGGAAGAAAATGTGGGGCGAGTAGGGAGCGAGGAGTTCCCAATATTTCGGCGGAGCCGTTGAATACCAGAGGACGCTAGCTTGTCGCGAGCGACTCCTGTGAGTGACATCAGTAACCGACGTGCAACACCTTGGTGTGGTTGCGTTTCCGTAACATTGCCCACACAATGGCAAAAGGGGTGAACGCAACGCTGGAGGATTGGCGAACATCTTAGAACAAGAGTTAGTGCAATTGGGCGTTTTGACGGGGGCTGCATGGATATACCGGAGCGGGTGGAGCATGACGGTGGCCGAAGAGAAAGCGAAGAGGAGGCCCGAAAGATCCGTCGCCTGCAAGTCATGATAAGTATGGTGATGTCAGTCATCAGCCAGGACGCGGGTCTGACCGTGGAAGAAGCTGCGGAGATGGTAGCCAATGCGAAACGCGCCGCGCTGGCCATGTTTCCGGATAAAGAGTTCGCGTACGATATCCTCTATAAGCCGCGCCTGCAAAGGTTGATGAACGAACGGTTCGGGCTGCAGTAAGAAACCTAAAAGGACCCATGTCGTTATTACGAACGAATTAGTGTTTCGGCGAGATTCCAGCGGTACCGCTCACAAAGCCACGTGAACGGTCAATTCGACGACCACAGCAGCTTCGACGCTAAGATTGCCAGCATGAAGATGGTACCGAATATCGCATTGTACTCGCGATGCTTGCGATACAACTCCCAGGAAAATGCGCCGCCCTGATTCCCAAGGGTACCGAAGCGCGGAAAGAGGCGTGGTACTCGGGAGGCATAAGCCTCGAATTCGGGGAACTGCTGGCCGAGAAAGGCCTCCTCGGCGCGAATCACCGGCAGATAGATGCCGATGAATATGCCTAGCATGCCTCCAATAATCCACCAGCTTCGCGCCGCAATGGCAAAACCGGCGGCCAAGACAAGCGAGCCCAAATAAAGCGGATTCCGCGTATAGGCATAGGGACCGCCGATCGTGAGCTGTTCGTTTTTCTGGACGTATCCCGAAGCCAGGGCGCGAATCACCAGTCCCGGAATCACTGCCAGCGCACCAATCAGAATCGAGGTCCGGGTGGGCCGCGCGAGCCATAAATAGAGTAGGGCGAAAGCGAAGCTAAGAGGTACTCGGATACGTCGCGCGACCCTCGACCAGTCCGCCGACCCAGTTTGGTCGCCGGGATTGGTGGGAGTTGCGCTATGCACAAGTGCTCCTGAGTAATTGATACGCAGCGGCAACCACCTCCTCGGAGCTGATTTCCAGCAGGCCCTCATCCGGATTCGAGTGCCGCGCATGACTGGTGAGACTGCTCGAATTGCGAAGGACGATGCTCGGAGTTCCGAAAGGTCCGTTGCGCGCAGGATTGGTCGGACCGAAAATGCCCACCACGGGGACGCGAAGTGCGGCTGCAAGGTGCATCGGTCCCGTGTCTCCACCGATAAAGACGCGCGCACGGCGAGTAAGCGCAATGAGTTCGGTCAACGAGCAAGCAATGCCTTCAGCAGCGCCGCCGCTTGCAGCCTCGACGGCGTGAACGAGCTCTTTCTCTCCTGGGCCGAAGTTGATCAGCGACTTCAGTCCACTTTCAGCCAATCTCCTGGCGACATAACCGTATCGTTCTGCCGGCCACTGCTTGGCTCCCCAGCCCGCGCCAGGATTTAGAATGGCGAATTCACGGATTTCATGATCTCTCAGGCGGCGATCAACTTCTTGTTCGATTGCCGGGTCGCAGGGAAATTCCATCCGCAGCATGGGAAGTGAGCGTCGGGCGATGGCCTCGGCGAGCGAAAAGTTCTGCTCAATAATGTGAGTGCCGCGGCCGATGACCTGGCGCGTATACCACATGCTGGCGGCGTTTTCACGAGCCTGCGCGGCCCCGTATGCAACTGGTGTTCCCGAGCAGCGGGCCAGCAGCGCCGATCGCACAGCTCCTTGAAAATCGACAGCCACCTGGTAATGAACCGCACGCAGCTCGCTCAACCCGGCAGCGATCTGTTCCCAAGTGCGGTTGGAAAGCAGAGAAGATCGCCAGGCCGCCGTATTCACGGTGTGGATCTTGTCGATAAGCGGCCGTTGCGGAGAACGCCGGCCAGAACGCGGCGCGCGCAGCGTGCAAAGCAACTCTGCCCAGCGTTCTTCGATGATCCACCCAATCACGGCCTGAGGAAATGCATGGCGCAATGCAGTCGCGGCGGGAAGCGTATGGATGATGTCGCCCATGGCACTGAGCCGCACGATGAGCAGCCTTTGTATGTCTCGTTGTCGAAAGTTGTCAGGAGTGTCTGCCATTCTGGCTGTCATCTCAGGAGCGCCGCGCATTTACTTGAGAGCGGATTATTTCACGTGCCGAGTGGTTTTTGGGGTCGCCAACAATCTCGATTCGTCCACCGCACTCCAGCACTGTATCGCGCTCTGGAACTGTATCAGCTGTGTAATCGGCGCCCTTTGCGTGAATCTCGGGACGCATTTCGCGGATGAGCGCACGAACGTCACAGTCGGGGAAGATCACGATTGCGTCCACATCAGCAAGAGCGGCCAGGATCTCAGCACGTTCTGCGGCAGGCATGAAAGGCCGGCCTTCACCTTTTAAAACCCGCACTGACTCGTCCGAGTTTATTGCAACAACGAGGCGTCCACCCAGTTGTTTTGCGGCATGTAGGTAACGAACATGGCCGACGTGGAGCAGATCGAAACATCCGTTGGCCAAGGTGATGCTTTCCCCAGAGCGACGCCATTCGACGACACGCCGGCGGAGTTCGTCGCGGGTTAGGATTTTTTTCTTATGTGTGCTCAATGGGATCTTGTTGTTGGCGGCGACTGCTGGAGCGCGTGTAGCAGTTCCTCCTGGGAAACTGTCGCCGTGCCCCGCTTCATGACCACGATACCGCCGGCATAATTGGCCAGATGCGCCGCTGCCTCCGTATTCGCCCCAGCGGCTAGTGCAGCGGTAAATGCGGCAATCACCGTATCGCCGGCACCGGTGACGTCGGCCACTTCGTCCGAGCCAAAAATTGGAATGTCCACTGGCTTACGCCGGCGAGAAAAAGCCACCATACCATCGCGCCCACGCGTGATGACAAGCGAATCCAACTTCATGCGAGTCATGATCTGATCGCCAGCAGAGACGAGATTCGACCAATTCTCGCCGATGTGGATGCCGATCACTTCTTCCACCTCAGGCTCGTTGGGCGTGGCAGCAGTCACTCCGGAGAATTCCAATAAGCGGTGACGCGAATCAAGGGTCACGGATACGTCATTCAAACCACCTTTCTCGCGGATTGCATTCAGAATCGCAGGGGTTGCCGACCCGTAGCCGTAATCGGATACGAGCAGCGCATCGGAGGCGCGGGCGTATTCACGTGCCGCCAAAATCAGTTCGCGGGTGAGATACGAATTCGGCGCGGCCTCCGGTTCCCGGTCAACACGCACCACTTGCTGGCGAGTTGTGTGAGCCATGCCGGCCAGGATGCGAGTCTTAGTCACCGTCGTGAAGTTCTTGTCCTTCAAAACGCCGGTCACCGGAATGTGCTTGTGACGAAATGCCTTGATCAGCAAACGTCCGGGTTCATCATCACCGACAACGCCCACCGGTAGAACATTCACCCCGAGATCGGCGAGATTATAGATGGCATTTGCACCGCCGCCCGGTATCACACTGCGCTTGCGGTGTTTGAGGATCAGCACAGGCGCTTCACGGGAGACGCGCGAGATCTCGCCGAAAATGAACTCGTCGGCCACAAGGTCGCCGAGTACGGTCACTGTGACGTTGGGAAACGCCTCAACGATTTTTTTCAGCCGGTCAGTTTCCTCGGGGTGCTTGCTCATCAGCGTAAGAAGGATTTTCTCATGCCCGATGCCTTCGTTCCTCAATCCGACGCAGCACGGTGTCCACCGCCCTAGCCGAGTCGGCAAGCTCCATCTTCACCGGGATCACCGCCAGCGGCTCCAGTGCCGAACAATATCCGTCAAGATTGATGATGTCTTTCTCGGTCGTGACGAAGCCTCCGGCCTCGCTCTTGTTTTTTAACTCTAGCAATTGGCGAATGTCCTGTTCAGTGTAGGCGTGGTGGTCGCGATAGATCGCTTCTGCAACCGGTTCGATTCCCGCAGTGCGCAACTGCAGCAGAAAACTCTGCGGTCGCGCGATGCCACAAAAAGCCAGCGGACGCGGCGGTACATCTTTGGCAAGAATGCTACGGCGCACCCGCCAGACGAGTTTTCGGTTCACAGGAAAGTTCTCAGCCGAAGCGCCACTGGTGAGCACTACCGCGTCGGCCCGACGGAGAGAGCTCAGCGGTTCGCGTAAACGGCCTGTCGGCAGCAGGCGATCACGAACATCGTCGGGAGTCACTAGAACGATATCGAAATCGCGAGCTAGGGCGCGGTGCTGGAAACCGTCGTCCAGAAGATGCAACTGTGGACCGAAATTGGCTTCGGCGAAAACACCAGCCGTGTAACGATCTTCCCCGACGATGAGCGGCACCTGCAATCGTCGGACAATGAGCAGAGGCTCGTCGCCGAAATCGCGAGCTGAGCCGCCGGGATCCACTAAGGCAACCCCGCGTGTCTGGCGTCCGTAGCCACGGGAGAGAATATCAAATTTCAAACTGCGGGCCTTTAACAGTTCCCCTAGCAGGATTACGAATGGCGTTTTTCCCGATCCGCCAACAGACAGATTGCCAATGCTGATCACCGGTCCCTGAAGCCGGCGTGCCCTCAGTGTGCCGTGGTCGTAGAGCGCGTTACGCGCCTGCACACCGAGCCCGAAGAGTGAAGAGAGGAGGTTCATTCGCCGCCCGCCGTGGGAAGCGCAATCTTCAACGGCAGTATCCCCTCCAGTGCCGCTAGTGTTCTCTGCGTCGCTCCCTGTTGTGCACGCAGGGTTTCTGCGGCCCGGCGCCCCAGCGCAACTCGCTCCGTCTCATCAGAAATCAATTCCATAAATGCCAAAGGAAGCTCGGCGGGTCCAACTACCTTGACGGCATTGCGACTCTGGAACAGACCTACAATGTCGCGGAAGTTGTCTGTGTGCGTGCCGACGATAATGGGCACGCCGTAGTGTGCCGGCTCGATGATGTTGTGCCCGCCACGCGGAACCAGGCTGCCGCCGACGAATGCCAGAGTTCCCAGAGAGTAGAGCACAGCGAGTTCGCCAATCGTGTCCACCAAAAACACACCGCCGGCAATTGGCTCCCCGCTCCAGAGCGAGCGTTTCCAGAAGCGAACGCCAAGCTTCGATAGCAGTGTGGCAACCTCGACGAAGCGCTCGGGGTGCCGCGGTGCCAGGATCATCAGAGCACGAGGGTGGCTGGCGAGAACGTTTTCGAATGCGCGCAGCAACAGGGTCTCCTCGCCATCTACGGTGCTGCCGCAAACCAGAACCGGACTGGCGCCAGCCTCCTGAAATGCATTGCGCAGGCATCCGACTATGGGGGGCGGCGCAGGGGGTGAAACATCAAATTTCAAATTTCCGGTGACCTCCACCCGCTGAGCCGCTACGCCAATCTCCAACAGCCGCCTTCGATCTTCATCAGTCTGCGCCACAAACAAATCAACATTTGCCAGTACCCTGGTCAGCCAGCGGCGCAGGCGCCGATATCCAGGAAAGGAGCGGTCGGAAATGCGGGCATTTACCACCGCAATCCGCGCCCCGGCTTCTTTCGCCAGACGAAGAAAGTTGGGCCAGAATTCGGTTTCTGCAATCACAATTAACTGCGGGCGCAGGGCCTGTAAGTACGGTCGAATAGCGAAAGCGAAATCCAGAGGGAAATAAAAAACGTTTTCCTCCCCGAAACGTTTTCGGGCCAGTTTCTGGCCGGTGTCTGTCGTTGTAGAAATAAAAACATGATGCTCCGGAAATCGGCTTAATTCGGTAACTAGCCCGCTGACCGCGAGTACCTCGCCCACAGAGACCGCATGCACCCAGATCGCGGACTTGGACGACGGGGCCATCAGCCCTCGCGGAAGTTTCCCCAGACGCCCCGCGAGGCCGGCGCGATACTTGCCGTGGCGGCCCATCTGGATCAGCCAATAAGGCAGGCTGACCAGCAGCCATCCCGCGAGCAGCGCGCTGTAAAGCAGGTACATGGAAAGGGACATTCTAACCGCTGTGCGTCCAGGATTTGCCAGGCACCGCGAGTACAGGCGGCTTGCATCCTATAATCGAGTATGGAAGGAATCTCTACTTATCCCGGCTCGCGGAAATGCACGATCGCCACACTTTGCTGTTCCGTGGCGCTGCTTTCCCTTGTCTGCATCGCTTCCAAGCAGTTCGCGAAGCCTGCCGCACAACCCGCCAAGACATATCCTGCCCACGATGAACATCCCACCGAAGGAGTGACGCTGGCGATAGACCCGTATGATATGGCCGACAAAGCACAGATCTTCTCGGTAAATTATCGGGACGAAGGTTTTTTGCCGGTGTTTCTAATCGTGACCAACGATGGCGATCAGCCAATTTCGCTGACAGGCATGAAGCCAGAGTTAGTGACCGCAAGTCGAGCTAAACTGTCCCCCGCCACGACTGACGATCTGTACCGGCGTTTATCGCACCCGGCACGGAACGACTCGCCTTATCCTCTTCCCTTCCCGCGAAAAAAGATCAAGGGGGCCGTCGGCAAACAGGCGATGCAAGAAATCGAATCCGCGCAATTTAGGGCAAGAGCGGTGGAACCGCACACCACCCAATCCGGATTCCTGTTTTTCGATATTACCGGAATTCCCACACCGCTGGCGGGCGCACATTTTTATCTGACGGGTCTGCGGGACGCGAAGGGAAATGAGGTGATGTATTTTGAGGTCCCCCTGGAAAAATATCTGAGAGCGCCGGCGAGCAAACCATAGCCCGAATGTCCGTTTTTCGGGGCTCGCCCGGCATTCGGACTGAGTTGAAGATCGGGAAAACTAGGTTGGCTCGCTTGTACGGCGAAGACACTCACACCTACATCCACTAAGATTTTGCCCATACCTCCTCGGGCTATAATCATTGATTATGGTTACCAGTGCGGACACCGGCGTAGCCGCCCGGACCAAGTATGAACCGGTCATCGGTCTGGAAGTGCACGTCCAGCTCCTGACCGCGACTAAGATCTTCTGCTCCTGCTCCAGCCGTTTCGGCGATCCTCCGAACACGAATGTTTGCCCGGTTTGCCTGGGATTGCCCGGTGCATTGCCCGTGCTGAACCGCAAAGCGGTCGAGTTCGCGGTGTTGGCCGCGATGGCGCTGAACTGCCGCATCAACGAGACTTCGATCTTCGCACGGAAGAACTACTTCTATCCTGACCTGCCCAAGGGCTACCAGATCTCGCAGTACGACAAGCCGCTGGCCGAGCATGGCTTCATCGAAATCAAGACCAACGGCAACACAAAAAGGATTGGCATCACCCGTGTACATCTGGAAGAAGACGCGGGTAAGAGCTTGCATGAAGGCTTTGCAGACTCGGCGGAAAAGACTGCCATCGACCTGAACCGCAGCGGCGTGCCGCTGATCGAGATCGTGAGCGAGCCGGATATTTCTTCGCCCGAGGAAGCCTATGAGTACTTAGCCCGCCTGAAGGAGATCATCCTGTACACCGGTGTCAGTGATTGCAATATGGAAGAAGGTTCGCTACGCTGCGATGCCAACATCAGCGTGCGCCCACGCGGACAGAAAGAATTCGGCACCAAGACCGAGGTCAAGAACGTCAACTCGTTCCGCTTCATCCGGCAGGCGCTGGAATACGAGATTGAACGGCAGATCGGGGTAATCGAGTCCGGCGGGAACGTCACGCAGGAAACGCGCCTCTACAACAGCAATGAGGGCAAGACTTACGGCATGCGGTCAAAGGAGCAGGCGCACGACTACCGCTATTTCCCCGAGCCGGACCTGCTGCCGCTGGTTGTGGATGAGAAGTGGCAGAGAGAGATCCGCAGGATGCTACCCGAGTTGCCTGAGGAGCGCCGTCTGCGAATGGTGGCCGAATACGGGATTACGGAGCAGGATGCAGCGGTGCTGACCGCGTCCAAGTCACTAGCCGATCAGTTTGAGTCGGCGGCAAGGGCGGCGAAAAATCCCAAGCGAGTCGCTAACCTCGTGCAGAGCGAACTGATGGGACGTCTAAAGGCCAAGGGGTTGGGAATTGAGCAGTCGCCGATTTCCATGAAGGGCGTGGCCATGTCCGCCGATCTGGTGGAGTCCGGCGCGATCTCGGGCAAGATGCTCAAAGACCTATACGACCTCTGCTTCGAACGCGGAAGAGACTTTGCCGTCGTATATGACGAAGAAGGACGGCCGGAGCAGTCCAGAGACACATCGTCGCTGGAAAAGATCATCGATGAAGTCATAGCTGCCAACGCGAAGCAAGTTGAGCAGTACCGAGGCGGTAAGAAGACAGTGATGGGCTTTTTTGTCGGACAGGTTATGAAAGCATCAAAGGGCCAGGCGAATCCGCAGATCGTGAATGAGCTATTGACAAAGAAGCTTGAGTAGGTGCGGACTTGATCGGTGCTCCTAGAAATGGAATTTCAGACTGCCACCGACCGTGCGCGAAGGCGCATACTGGATCGGAATCTCTTCGCTTTCCTTGGCGATCTGGTAGATGCTGTTGGAGAGATTGGTAATGTCAAACTCAAGATCAAGCCGGCGAGGCTCGGTATTCCACAGAGTCACACCGGTGGCCAAGTCGGCCGTCAGGTGCTGGGGCAGGCGAGCACCGTGTTCGATGATGGTCCCGCTCCCGTAGCGCATCGCGCTTCCCGCCCAGAAACCCCGCCAGCGACTGTGATAGAAGAGTTGCACCGTTCCGGTGTGTGTCTGGTCAAAAGCAGGTATGATCCGTTCCCCCGCGACCAGCGGTTCGTCGCCGGCAAAACCGCCGGTGATCGGACCGTAGAAGGACGTGCGCGCCAGCGCGTACTGTAAGCGGCCGGTAATCCCGCGACGTTCCAGTTGGCGCAAGCTCATAACAAGTTCCGCACCTTGAGAACGCGCGCTATGAAAATTGATTGGCACGAAGATGCGCGAAATGCTGATTTCATGATTCTCGAAGCTGTTGTGCCCGGTGTGAAGGTAGGCGTTTAGTTCCAGACTTACCTGCGGGTGCAGCTCATGCGCCCATCCCACCTCGAAGTAATTCTGTGTGTATGCCCGTACGTTGCCGACGCGCTGGTCGGGATCGACTGCGTGGTTTCCGATAAAGCTGGCTAACAGCGAGTATTCGATCGGTGGCGGTGAGAAGTATCGGTTATAGGCCAGGTGAAGAACAGACTTAGTCTTGTTGAAGTGGTAGGCAAGACCAACGCGTGGACTCACCTGTACAGCAGTATCAACCAGATCGAAATAGTCGTAGCGAACGCCAAGATCGACCGTCAGGTTGTGCACAGGCGAGAAGTGATCCTGGACATAGGCGCTTGCCTGGCCGCCTTTAAGCCCACCACTGAATGCAGGAAACACGTCGGGATCACCGCGACTATCGAAGAAAAAGCTTTCCAGTTCACGCAGGCGGACCAGGTCCACACCGGCCTTGATGAAATGTCCGTGCCAGTAATGCGAAAGATCGCCTTTGATACCTAGCGTGAGCGGCGCGCGCGATGCTATCGAATAGGGCGTCACCGGGTCCGTCGTGGGCAGGACGCGGTCGGAACCCGTGCGCTCATAAACTGACGTGGAAAGCAGTGTCTCCGGCGAGAAGGTATGCCACCAGGTCAGGATACCAGTCTGCTGACGCACATGGCGCTGCGCATCGCGCCCGACTTCCTGGTCATCAGTAATGTTGGGCTGCTGGAAATTGGTGCCGCCAGCCATAACCAGCAGTTTGAAGGAATTTTTGTTGTCGGCACGCCAATCAAGTTGCGTAGTAGCACGGGCGCCCTTGCCAAAATCGAACAACTCCTTGGGCTCTGGCGGATCCAGGTAGCGACCGGAAGTGAAGCCATCGACAAAAAGGTAGTAACCGAATTTGCCGATCTGTCCGCCATAATCGGCGTTGAGGTCGTAGTTGTCAACCGTAGCGCCGCGAAAGTTGAGGTCGCCGTGTCCGCCGAGGTCGCTGCCGGAGCGGGTAGTAATGTCGAGTACCCCACCGAAGCGATTGCCATACTCGGGAGTGAAGCCGCCGGTCATCAGGTCCACGGTCTCGAAGATCTGCGGGCTCACACCAGGACTGAACTGAGGCTGCGTGTTTTCGAGGAAAGAGACACCGTTGATGAACTCATGCAGCGAAAACTCAGTACCGCGAACCGCCAGGAAGTTGTCGTGGCTATCGCTCGCTCCGGGCATGAGGTTGGTAACGAGGTCGCTGGTAGTCTCGACGATAGGTTCCGGCAGACTTTCGAGCTGTTGACGGGTGAAGGTGTAAGAGCTCCCAGTCTTTTCCGGATCGATGGTCTCGTATTTGGCATGGACCTCCACTTTCTCTGAGACCGTCGCCTTCCTCTGGAGTTCCACCGTAAGCGCAAGCGGCTGGCGCGGACGCAGAGTGAAGTTGTAGGTGAATGGGTAAAAGCCGGAGGTTTCGGCCTTCAGTTCGTAAGCACCAGCCTCGACCGCAGCAAAACGAAACTTGCCTCCGGAATCAGTCGTGGCGTTTTGCGCAATTTTCCCGCTTCGGTGCTGAAGTGTAATAGCCGCTCCGGAAATGACGTTTCCGGCGGCATCGTGGACCGTGCCCTCCATCACGGTCTGGGCGGCTAGGAGACCGGTGAGCGCGGCAGCGCACATCAAAACTTGGGTGGTGCGCGAATGCACGGTAAGAACCCCAAGCAACCCAGAAATGTAAGGTAGATAGTTTAGACGGAGAGGCTGCGCGCGGCAAGGACCGTCGCGGTGTGATTGCGATTTGAAGCCGGGGCAGCCTAGGGCAGCTATCACTACGTAAGCATTTCCCGGAACACTCCACCGATAGTAGCAAGCTACATCTTTACCTCTTTACCTCGATTACCTCGATTGCCCTTCGCGCTTCGGCCACACGCGGGATGCCCTGCAAGTCATTGATGACATGCACGTTGTCCCAGCCGTTGAGCATGCGGCGGACACCATCCACGATCGTGCCGCTGATTTCTATAGCCAACCAGCCACCCCGTTTCAGAGCGGCGTGTGCCTGCGGAATAAGGCGTTGGATTACTTCCAGACCGGTGGGGCCAGCGAAAACCGCGTTTCGCGGCTCAAATTTTCGTACTTCGAGCTGTACGTGGTCGGCTTCGGACTCTCCCACATAAGGAGGATTCGACACGACGAAGTCGAATTCCGCATTCCTGAATCCGGTAAGCAGGTCGGTCTGGTGGAAGTGAATTCGCGATTCGAGCTGATGACGCGCCGCATTCGCCTTTGCAATTTCCAGAATTGCAGCCGAAATATCCGTTGCATGAATTTCGGCAGTCGATAGCTCTTTTGCGAGGGCCAGCGCGATGGCCCCCGAGCCAGTACCGACATCGACAATCCGAGGATTTCGTAGTTTTTTAGCAAGTGGCAGCACGGTTTCGATCACGTGCTCGGTCTCCGGACGAGGAATGAGCACGACGGGAGAGACTACCAGGTCCATACCCCAGAATTCCTGGTGTCCCGTGATGTATTGCGAAGGAATACCATGGGCACGTTGAGACAGCACGTCGTCGTAACGCGTGAATTCTTCGGAGGTAAGCTCGCGCTCAGGATAGGCGTACAGGTGCGTCCGGTCGCAGCCCAGAGTGAACATTAAGAGAAGCTCGGCATTCATGCGAGGCGAGCCGACGCGGGCGGCGGTAAGGCGGTCGATGGCGGATACGAGAGCTTCCTTCAGGCGCATAGCGAAAACGGTCACGGAGGCACTGAGGAAATAGTAGTATCAGACAGCGGCTGCGGTTTCCTGCTTCAGTTTTTCAGCCTGAAAATGCGTCACGAGCGCTTCGATTAGTGGCTGGAGGCTGCCGTCCATCACTTCAGTGAGCTGGTGCATGGTGAGTCCAATTCGGTGGTCGGTCACGCGGTTCTGGGGAAAATTGTAGGTCCGGATCTTCTCGCTGCGGTCACCAGACCCCACCATCGCGCGCCGTTCTTTGGCTAGAGCCTCCTGCTGCTTCTGCATCTCCATTTCATACAAGCGGGACCTCAGCACACGCATAGCCTTGTCACGATTTTTGATCTGCGATTTCTCGTCCTGGCAGCTGACCACGGTATTCGTTGGGATATGCGTGATGCGGACAGCAGAATACGTCGTGTTAACCGACTGGCCCCCCGGGCCGGAAGAGCAGAATGTATCCACCCGAAGATCCTTGGCGTCGATCTTGATATCTACATCCTCTGCTTCCGGAAGCACGGCCACGGTGACAGCGGAGGTATGCACGCGTCCCTGTTGTTCGGTTGCCGGCACGCGTTGCACACGGTGTACGCCGCTCTCATATTTCATCCGGGAGTAGACCCGATTACCTTCCATCAGGGCGATGACTTCCTTGAGGCCGCCGACGGCGGATTCCGATGTGGAGAGGACCTCTACTTTCCAGCCCTGCGTTTCGGCATATCGTGTATACATGCGGAAGATTTCGGCCGCAAAAAGTGTCGCTTCGTCTCCCCCGGTGCCGGCGCGAATTTCTAGAATCACGTTCTTTTCGTCGTTGGGATCTTTGGCCAGCAGCAGAACCTTCAATTCCTCCTCTACTCGAGCCAGCCGCACCTCGAGATTGTCGAGTTCTTCCTGAGCGTATGCGCGCATCTCTGAATCTTTCTCATCTGCCAGCACGGCCTTGCTCTCTGCGATACCCTTTTTCAAGTCCTTGTATTCGCGGTATCGTTCGACCACAGGCGCGATTTCACTGTGGGCTTTGGCGGTCTTCTGATACTTGGCCGAGTCCTGGATGATCTCCAGCGTCGCGAGGGCGCTCGTGAGCTCCTCGTAGCGGGCTTCGATTTGGTCTAAACGTTCGAACATCGGTTCTCAGTTCTCGGTTCTCAGCTGGGGCGAACGTCTATTTCTCTGTTTCAGTTCTCATTTGCCCAATAATCTGCTCCGGTGCGCAGCTCCGCAAGCGCACAGTATTTATTCTAAGCTGTGGAGCTGAGAACAGAGAACTGAGAACTGAGAACTGGACTGGCGCGCCTATGCAATTACCAGTTCGCCGCCGCGCTGTTTCTCTAGTGCCATGGCCTGATCGAGCGCGGTGATGGCGCACTCCACCTGATCATCGGATGGCGGCTGGGTGGTGATACGCTGCAGCCAAAGCCCGGGAGCGGTCATCAGGGCAAACAGCGATCCGCGGTGCTTGGCAGCGAAACGGATAATCTCGTATGACACACCGGCAATCAGTGGCAAGAGCGCGATGCGGACCGCGAAACGCGCCCAGAACGTTGCGACTGGAACCAGCGTGTAGGCCAGAATCGAGATGATCATGACCGTCATCAGGAAGCTGGTGCCGCAGCGCGGATGATACGTCGAATACTTCTGCACTGCACCGGTCTGGAGCGGATCACCGTTCTCGAAGGCGAAGACGGTCTTGTGCTCCGCGCCATGGTATTCATAAACCCGATGAATGTCGCGAAAGAGTGAAACCCCCCAGATGAACAACAGGAACAGCGCGATCCGGATGACGCCATCGACCAGGTTGAAGATGATCTGCTCGCCGAAAACAGGATATACCCGCTTCAGTTCGGTGGCCGCCAGTAACGGCAGAAACTTATACATGAAGACAAAGAAGCCGATGGAGAAGATGATATTCACTGCCGCTAGCCAGCCGCTAATCTCCAATTTCTTGCCTTGCTCGTCGGGCGGGATCTGGTCAAGCGCCACATTGGCGGAAAATCGCAGGGCCCGGAATCCGAGAGTCATCGCATGACCGAGGGTGATCACGCCTCGCACAATTGGCCATCCCATCCACTTATGTTTCTCCGAGGGACGATCAAGGTTTTCACTGTGGGTGGCAATCTCGCCAGAGGGTTTGCGCACGGCAATGGCCCAGGCATGGGGAGAGCGCATCATAACTCCCTCGAGCACGGCTTGGCCGCCGACCAAGGTCTCCTCGCCACCCTCCAGCGCCGGCAACAGTTGGACGGCCATGAGGAAACGCCAGATATTACGCAAGAAACGCATGATATTTAGATGATGCTTCCGAAGCGGACGTACCAAGAGTAAGAGTACCACAGGGGAAAGTGAGCCGGGAACACTCAGGCATCCCAAGTGCTTTGTTTCGATCACTTATTTATTGTCCACAGCGATCTATAGGGTCTTCACCATGCAGCGCTTAGCCGAAACTTGCGAGGCCATCGCAGGCACCACGAAGAAACTGGAGAAGATTGCCATTGTGGCCGACTACTTCAACTCACGAACGGCAGAAGAGGCGGCCATATCGGCGGTTTTCCTCTCTGGCCGGCCGTTCCCTATGTATCAGGAAACAACCCTCCAAGTGGGCGGTTCCTTGCTGTGGCAGGTGGTGCAAGAGCTTTCTGAGAAAAGTGAGGAGCAGCTGGCCGATTCCTATCGAAAGCACGGGGATCTGGGCGCGGTTGCGGGCGAGGTGCTTCCTCACCACCAAAGCTCACCAGCGCTGAGCGTCTCCGAAGCGGAGAAGACTTTTGGGGAGATTGCGGCAGCCCGAGGACCAGCCAAAAAAGCTGCACTGTTGCGGGGGTTGCTGGCGCGGGCCACGCC
>WNFB01001049.1_pt1 | contig 39670 bp, 44 predicted proteins | sample 5400501 | NCBI WGS metagenome assembly WNFB01 (sample SAMN13153341, study PRJNA577476) | soil metagenome | isolation source: 200 cm saprolite under Douglas fir tree site 2 hole 1 | place: USA:California | collected 2015-04-18 | reverse complement strand
GCGCATGACGGTCGAGACGGCTTTGTCGATGGTTACGGTCGTCTGTGACCTCAAGCGCATTCGACACCGCTTGCGTCCCTACATCCAAGCTCGTCTGGCTTCGGTCGTTGCCATGTTCAACGTCTTGCTTTCGCTCTTTTATCATCTGCATCCCGATGCTGATCCTTCTCAGATGAGCATCGCTGAGTTTTCCTTGTAACACTAGCACCAATGGTTAGTAGCGAACACCAGGGCGGCAACTGCCTTAAGTTGCAAAACAACAGACTGATAATCTGTTTCCGTACCAGGGGCCGGTACACACACCTTACCGTAATGCCCAGCATTGTCACAGGCGTACAAGGCATTGTGCATTGAGTACTACCAGGTGTTGGACTATTCTGACTGGTGAGGGCGGGTTAGGGGCTTCTCGCGCTTGTTATTGGGAGACCGACGAGCCTGATTGACACTGATGATACAATGTCGTTGAAGCACCTGTAGCTCAATGGATAGAGCACTTGACTTCGGATCAAGGGGTTGCGGGTTCAAGTCCTGCCAGGTGCGTTCTTCTCTAAACCGTCTCTCTAAGGGCGCTTTACACGCTGTTTGATAACAACCAGACAGTGATGGAGGGCAGAGCAGACGGTTTTTTCGTGTGCCAAAACGCGTTCAGCGACCATTTGACCCACAACCGCTGCGACCGCTTGACCCGTCTCTCGTCACCGCCCGGTTGCCTCATGGAAAGAGGGAATGAATAACATATAGAAGAGAAACGTTCTGCCAGGTCTTCAAAGCACATTACGGAGGCGCGTGCTGCTGCGCAACGGGCGAAGCTGGATGAACAGGCTGAAGATCGCCGCGCTACCCCCGAGACCACGAAAACGAGGAAAACGGGTTGGAAGAAAGCACAACGGGATCCGCTTGCTCGACGCCGCACCAGTACAACCATTGAACGCGCGATAGCAGACTACCTCGTCGATCACGAGGGCGGCAACTCCAGTCTGAAGACGCTGCAATGGCTCCAGACGGCCCTGGGGTTGCTGCGTCGTTTTCTGGAAGAGGAACGCGGAATCACCTAGGTCGGGGAGGTGGATGCCGCGCCTGGTTGGCCTCGATGAGGAAAACGCCGACCAGTCGTGGCAACGTACGCAGCGAGTGTCAAAAGTGTGTATGAGCCAAACTTTGTGACCGGTGACAGCTATTTTCGGAGGAACTTCGCTGTTCAAAGCAGCCAATCTTCAGTTTATGGCGCAACTATCGACCTGAAATCTTGTCCAAACGTTTCGCCTTCTGTATCAGAACCGTATCCCCGCGCTTCTTCAGCTTCATCTCAGCCTGTTCACAAATCCAACTCAGAGAGCCATGGTATACCTATCTTGAGTGAGTCAAAACAGAGGCGTTGGCAAACGCTTCCTCAAAGCACAAGCAGACCGAGAGAAGGAACTTTCCTTCCGGCGCGAGCCCAACTCTCGTCTCATGCTTGGTGTGCAGCATCGGTTGATTGCCAAAGCTCCTGCTTTTGTTTCACCATTCTGCAGGTCAATAGTGACCAGTGGAAGTTGATGCTCCTGCTCACACGAGCAAACGGAGGACCCAATCGCGCGAGAAGTCTTCCTTTGCTTTCAGGTGTAGCAGATGGCTCCAGGAAGCTGGTGCCTTTCGTTGGGTCACCAGCTTTTCAGGGATCGTGTCGAAGATCTCCGGGAGCTGTTCATGAAAGGATGTCTTTCATGGATTCGAAGATTGTCTCTCCCTCGAGGCGTATGCTGGATGCTAATGGTCTGAGCCCTCAGGAGGACTTACAGCGAGCCATGGCCTTGACCGACGAGGATCTGGCCCTGGTGACGGGAGCCCATGGTGGCAGAGGTTTTCACCATCACCATCACCATCACCATCGTCGGCGGCATCGTCGTCATCGTTCCCTGTGGTATTGGTATTAGACTACAGTGAACTCAACGGCCATCTTCCGCAAGGGAGATGGCCGAAGCCAGTAAGGTGATCCATCATGCTTCCTCCTCCTCGTTCCCTGTTTCGGGAACGTGCCTTGGCGCAGTATCAGCAGCGTCAGCAACAGAGTCTGTTGCCACGGCTGGTGTCGCCCCCGGTCTTCCTCTGCTCCTGGATCCTCCTCAGCTGCTTGGCGCTTGCTGGTGGACTTGCCTGGTGGGCACAGGTTCCCATCTTCGTGTCAGGATCGGGTGTGCTTCAGGCGCAGCATGCTGGTTCCCCATCTGAGAGCACGCAGGTCATGGCCCTGCTTTTCTTGCCGACCTCAGAGGCGAGCCAGGTGCGCGTTGGACAACCTGTCCAGCTCCAGCTGGCTTCGACAGACCTCCAGTTCACAGGAACCGTGAGCCAGATTGAACCCGGGGCTATCAGCCCAATTGAGGCACGCCAGCGCTACGATCTCGTAGGCGAAGCCGCCGCAAGCCTCACCCAACCGTCGGTGGTGGTGGTCGTCAAGCCCGCAACTGCTCTTGCCGCCTCTCCCTATGCGGGGAGCCTGGTCGAGGCTCAGATCCAGGCCGGGACGCGCAGTGTCCTGACGCTGGTGCCGGGGATGGATCACCTGATTGGAGGCTAGCGGGTGGAAGACACGTTTCGGCAGAAGGTTTCCCAACAGCAGACCGCGAACAAGAGGGCGGAGGCAAGCTCACGTCCCTACCAACCCGGGCGTAGGGATATGAGCTTGCCTCCGCCCTGGCCTCCTCGTTCCTCATGCTGGCAGATGCTTCAGCGTGTCATGCGCCCCCGGCAGCGACGTCGGGTTTCCATGATGCAGCAAATGAGCGCTGTCGAATGCGGGGCGGCCTGTGTCGCGATGATCCTGGGCTATTATGGTCACCACACCAGCATGGAAGAGATCCGTGACCGCACGGGGGTAGGCCGAGATGGCCTGTCCGCGCTGGATCTGGTCCAGGCTGCACGCAGTTATGGCTTGCGCGTTCGCGCTATTGCTCTGCAGGAGCCAGATTTACGCGATGTTCGTCTGCCAGCCATCGTCCACTGGGCTTTCAATCATTTCCTGATCGTCGAAGACTGGTCTGAACGCTCCGTTGGGGTCGTTGACCCGGCGTCAGGACGCAGACGGATGACCGCCCAGGAGTTCGATGCAGGCTTCACGGGCGTGGTGATTATGCTCGAACCAGGTGAACAGTTCGTGCCTCGGCTCCCTACGGCCTCGCGCACGCTGTCCTCCTATGTGATCACGTACCTGAAACGGATGCCAATCATGCTGCTGCAGATCATCGGGGCCAGCTTGCTCTTGCAGGTCTTTGGCCTGGCAGTGCCTGTGCTCACCGAGGTGATCGTCGACCAGATTATACCGCTGAATATTACGAATATTTTGGGCTTGTTAGGCATAGGGCTGCTCATCCTGCTCCTGGCTCAATTCGTGACCCTGCAACTGCGTGCATCGCTGCTGGTCTATCTGCAGGCGCGGTTGGATACCCATCTGATGCCCGCCTTTGTCGAGCATCTGCTGCTCTTGCCAGCGCGTTTCTTTGAGCAGCGCTCCAACGGCGATCTGCTTGCCCGCGTCTCTAGCAACACGGCCATCCGAGATTTAGTGGGAACGCACCTGGTTGCGGCCATCCTCGATAGCGGTTTGATCGTCACCTACCTGGCACTGTTGCTGGTGCAGTCCTTGCCCTTCGGACTGCTGGTGCTGGCCATCGGGGCGTTGCAGGTCCTCGTCCTGCTCTTGTCCTCCGGGGCCTTGCAGGCACGCGCCCGTCGTGAATTGGAGGCGCAAGGCAAAATGCAGGGCTACCTGGCGGAACTGCTGACCGGGATGGCCACGGTCAAGGCAGCGGGGGCCGAACAACAGGCGTTCGAGCAGTGGTCCAATCTGTTCTCTGACCAGGTCAACCAATCGACGCGTCAGAATTATCTGTCTGCGAGCATCAACACGATCATGAGCAGCTTGAACGAAGTGTCGTCGCTGGGCTTGCTCTGGATGGGTGCCATCCAGGTGCTGCAAGGGACCATGCAGGTCGGCACCATGCTCGCCCTCGTCGCGCTTTCCAGTGTCATCCTTACTCCGCTTGAGTCCCTGGTCACCAGTGGGCAGGAGCTGCAGATGATTCGCGCTCATCTGCAACGACTCGTTGATGTGCTGGAGGCTGCCCCAGAGCAAGAGGTGCAGCAGGTTCACGCTCCCCCGCGACTCAGCGGGCGCATCCGGCTTGACCAGGTCAGCTTTCAGTATGAGCCGCAAGGGCAGAAAGTGCTACAAGATATCACAGTGCAGATCGAAGCGGGACAGAAAGTGGCGCTGGTTGGGCGAACCGGATCAGGCAAGAGTACGCTGGGCAAACTGTTGCTGGGTCTCTGCCAGCCGACAGAAGGGGAGATCTGCTATGATGATATCCCGTTGCACAGGTTGAACTATCAGCAGGTGCGGGCCCAATGCGGAGTCGTCTTACAAGATGTGTATGTCTTCAATGGGTCAATTCGGCAAAATATCACCTTCTACAATCCTGAGTTGAGTCTGGCGCAGGTTATCGAGGCGGCCAAGATAGCAGGGCTACACGACGAAATCATGCAGATGCCAATGGGATACGAAACCATGGTCTCGGAACAAGGATCCACCCTCTCCGGCGGACAACGCCAGCGCCTGGCGCTGGCTCGTGCCCTGGTGCATGCGCCTGTTATTCTCTTGCTCGATGAGGCCACCAGTTCTCTCGATGTCATCACCGAGCGAGTAGTGGAGCGCAATCTCGACGCATTGGGGTGTACCCAAATCGTGATAGCCCATCGGCTGAGCACGATTCGCAACGCAGATAGGATCCTCGTCCTTGACCAGGGACGCATCGTGGAGAGCGGGTCACACGAGGAGTTAGTAAAGCAGAACAGATATTATGCCCGGTTGATCCGCAACCAACTCTCTGCAGAAGAGCAGAAAGTTTGCTGATCCTTCTCCTTGTAGCACGAGCAGACCGTGTATGTATGAGATGAACTGAACTCTCAGCCTGGTCTCAGCCTCGTCTTAGGATCGCTTCATATCGGCATGTTATACTTTCCATAGCATAAAGGAGACATGAATATGTAACACAACAGGGGCCTCCACAAGGAGATGAGGGACTCACAGGCTTTTTTTGATCCTCCTGGAGGCGACCCCGTAGTCATAGAAATTGGAGGAAGGCCGATGAAAGCACACCTTTTGATTGTAGATGACGACCCACGCATCACAGACCTGTTGCGACGTATCCTCGCCTATGAAGGGTATAGTGTCACTATCGCGGCTAGCGGCAGCGAGGCCCTCAATCGTTCACTGGAGCATCCCCCCGATCTGATCGTGCTCGATATCATGTTGCCAGGGCTGGACGGGCTGGAGGTGGCGCAGCGGCTGCGTGCGGCAGGCGACAACGTGCCGATACTTATGCTCACGGCGCGTGATGCGGTCGCTGACCGGGTGAAAGGACTCGAGACAGGAGCGGACGACTATTTGGTGAAGCCATTTGCCCCTGAAGAACTGGTGGCACGTGTCAAGGCCCTGCTGCGGCGAAACCAGGAGGAGCAGCACGAGGTCTTGCGCTATGCCGATGTTGAGCTGGATACTGGTACCCGTGTAGCCCATCGTGGCACGCGTGAGATTGAACTCTCCCCCACCGAGTATGAGTTGCTCGCGCTCCTCATGCGTCGTCCGCGCCAGGTACTCACCCGTGAGATCATCCTGGATCGTGTCTGGGGGCTGGATTTCGAAGGCTCCTCCAATGTCCTGGAAGTCTATGTCGGCTACTTGCGTACCAAGCTGGAGGCGGAGGGTGAGCCACGGCTCATCCATACTGTTCGCGGTGTGGGCTATGTCTTCAAGGAGTAGGGCCCTGTGCACGTCCGTGTCGACTTCGGTGGTTTCGGTGGTGAAGGTCCCGACTTTGGGGGAGGTGATTTTGGTGGTGGCAGCGACTGGTAGTGATTCTGGATCCTGAATCTCTGCCTGAGCCTGCTCCGCCTATTCGACGGTAGCGATGATCGCTAGTACAGGTACTCCTTCAGTTTCCAATCGCGGCTCGTAGCATGTAGTTTCTGCAAAGCCCTCAACTCGATTCGGCGGATACGCTCACGTGTCACCCCTAACACTTCACCTACCTCTCGCAATGTACGATGACAGTCATCATCCAGACCGTAGCGCAAATGAAGTACCCTATACTCTTGTACTGTCAAGCTCTTAAGAGCCTTCTCCACTTCCTCCCTGAGCATCTCGTGACAGACACGATCAGCAGGATCTTGCTCCGCCTGATCTTCGATAAAGTCCCCAAGATGGTGATCTTCTTCCTCACTCACTGGCATTTCCAGGCTTTTCAGCTCCTGGCTGTACATGATGATTTCCTGCAGCTGCTCTGAGGGTAGCGCCAACTCTTTGCCAACCTCTTCGAGCGTTGGTTCGCGCCCTAACTCCTGTAGCAGACGACTGTTGATACGAAAGAGACGATTGATCTTCTCGATCATATATACAGGAAGACGAATCACTCGTATCTGATCGGCAATGGCACGAGTAATGGCCTGGCGAATCCACCAGATCGCATAGGTACTAAACTTGTAGCCCCTGGTCACATCAAATTTCTCGACAGCACGTATGAGGCCAATGTTCCCCTCCTGAATCAGATCCAGTAAGTTCACACCGAGACCGCTATACTTTTTTGCAACGTTGACAACGAGCCGCAAGTTGGCCTCGATGAGAGCACACCGAGCCTCCTCAGCGGCCGTAATAATGTGATGATTGACATGGGCTCCTGCCTTGAGACGCTCGAGCTTTCCACGCTGTATGCGCTGTACCAGGTCGAGTTCTTGCTCAGCAGAGAGCAGGGGAATACGACGAATCTCCCGCAGATACACCTGCACGAGATCGACCTCCCTATCCTCTCGATCAGCAACCAAGAAATCTAAGCCCTTATCGAGCGTATTCGATTCACGAGAGGCCTTCAACCTGGCATCACCAGCATCTTCGGATTCTGGCTCCCAGTCTGCTGATGATTCTTTCGTTGTATAGAGGGTGCTCATAGGCACTCCGTCCTTTCTGGCCAATCTGACAGACGAGTTTCTATGATACTAGAGTCATCCGTCATTCATGCGCGAGGGAGGGGTAGAGGAAGGGATAATCGTAGAGCAGAACCCTCCGCATCCTCCCACTACGAGCATACCCGCTTCAAATGAGATGATGCTGTAGATTGGCTGAGACCGGGCTGAGAACTGAGGATGAGTCGAACAAGCACACAATAAACTATGATACATTCTCAGACTCATCTCAGCTACCTCACAGTGTGAGTTCATACCAGTGCGATATGCTATGACCAGGAAAGGGGAAGGGTAGTTGCGTAGAGGCTCTATTCCCTCCTTCCATAGAAGAGATAGTGGGTCTCTACATGTGGTTGAGATTCCACAGTAGAGCAAGGTGTTCGTTACATGTTTGCGGTAGGACTGCATGAGTACTCCTGCCCACATATTTTGAAGGGAATATATCAATTGGATGCAGGCTCCCTCGTAGGGGTGCTGGCGGTATGTGCGCTGGTGGCTACCAATGGCTTCTTCGTCGCAGCAGAGTTTGGATTGGTGAAGGTGCGTCAAACGCGCATAGATGAGCTTGCAGCCCAAGGCAAAAGCGTTGCGAAAGTGGTGCAGGATGAACTTAAGCACCTGGATAGCTACATTGCTGCTACGCAACTTGGTATTACCCTGGCCAGTCTGGCATTGGGCTGGATCGGCGAGCCTTCCCTGGCACACCTCATCGAGCCGCTGTTCGCCTTCGCTTGGGACGCAACCGCAATAGAGCTTGCCCATAGTGCCGCTGTAACCATCAGTTTCTTCCTGATTATGATGTTCCATATCGTCCTTGGAGAACTGGTTCCCAAATCGATTGCCTTACAGCGCAGCGAGGGAACGGCGCTCTTCGTTGCTCGTCCCCTGTACCTGTTTGCGCGTCTCTTTCGCCCATTCATTGTACTTATGAATGGGTTTGGCAACCTGGTCGTGCGCGCATTAAGCATGCAAGCTACCAGCGAGTATGCCTCGGTCCACACGGTCAAAGAATTGGAGATGCTGGTCGCGCAGAGCCACAAGGCTGGTCTCCTGGATAATGAGGAGGAGGTACTCTTGCGGCGTGTCTTTGACTTTGGCGATAAGACCGCCCAGCAGGTGATGGTGCCGCGTACCGAGATTATAGGCGTGTCCAAGGACATCACATTCGAGCAATTCCTGGAGAAAGCTGCCGAGGAGCGCTATACCCGCTTTCCTGTGTATGAGGGAACACTGGACAACATTATTGGCGTGGTCCACATCAAAGATGTGTTTGCTTTAGTTAGCAAGAGGAGGTCCGACGAACCATTTACTGTCCAGAGCATACTTCGACCGGTCTTGAACGTGCCAAAGACGGCATCGATCACCAAACTCATGGCTCTGATGCAAAACAAAAAAGCACACCTCACCGTGGTCATTGGCGAATACGGTGAGACGGCTGGTATCGTCACCCTGGAAGACATCATGGAAGAAATTGTCGGAGAGGTGCAAGACGAGTTCGATACGCTGGAGGAAGGTGTGCGCTCTGAGGTGGAGTTACAGGCAGATGGGTCCTATTCAGTGGATGGTCTTATGTCGATTGGTGCCTTCGCTGAGAAGTTTGGAGTGAGCTTTGGTGATATCTACTATGCGACGATCGCAGGCTACGTGTTGGGTGAGCTTAGCCGCATTCCCAAGGTTGGCGACACTGTCTACATAGATGGGTACCGGCTCCAAGTAGAAGCAATGGACCATTTACGGATTGCCCGCCTGCGGGTTGAACGTGCCGAACAAGTTGCTGCGGACCTTCATGAGAATAGAGTGAGAACAAAAGGAAACGAGTGATGCTTTCAGGAACTATCTGGTTCATGAGCGCAGAAGACATGGGAATGCAGTATGCCAACCGCACTCCTCGGTTTGCTCCTTCCTGGAAACTCGTTAGCATTATTGGGAGCCGTGTATGCCCGTCTCGGTACCCTCAACTTGGGTTGGGTGATCTTCCTTGCCTCACTTGGAACGATCCTTGGCTATCACATCGACTACCTCCTTGGGCGGTTCGTCCTGGCCCGTGTTGCCACTGGGTGGAGCACAAGCAGGCTGGGTCGCCGCATACGGCTGGCCGGGCGGCTGCGCCTGGCGCGTATACTGATCGCAAAATATGGGGGGAAGGCGATTCTCATTTCGCACCTGATCGGGCACTTATGTTCGTTTGTGGCACTGAGTGCCGGTATGACCAGGATGGACTACCGGCGCTTCTTGGTGTATGAACTGGTGGCCGCTTCCTTCTGGAACACGGCCTTCTGCTTGCTCGGATATCTTCTGGCTGCAGAAGTTGACCGCCTGCAGATGCTGATCGAGAGAGCAGGCTGGGTATTCCTAGGCGTCCTCGTGCTGCTGTTCCTCGCCTGGCGCTTTTTTGGGCAGCGCATGAGGAAACGTATTCGGCAAGAGCGCCGCGAAGCCCGGCGCAGAGCTAGAAGCGCAGTTCTACCGTGAGGTCTTATCGAGCACCGGATCTCTCATAGGGAAGATCATCGCTCACCACGAGAATTTGGACGAAGACACTACTGTGAACGATGCAACCTTGCCCGTTTCTCTCCGTCACTTGTGCGGTCAACACCCGCGTGAGTGTTTCTCCTGCCGGTGTTCCTCGCACGTCAAATTCGACATCGATGGAATGCACTGTATGGTTGAGCACATTTCCCTCGATCATCCAGATGACATGCAAGGGTTCCTGCATCCCTTCCGTTTCGATGCGGTAGTGCCCCTTCACCGGCCTGAGCGCGGCATACGACTCGGTTACTCGCAGGCGAATATCCCCTGTAATTACGACCCTTGGCATTCCATCAGTTCCCGGAACCCTAGCTGGAACGTGCGATACTTCTTTCAAAAGGGACGCTTGTATTGCTCGCGCTTGTGTTGGTTCCACTTGTTTTAGCGTGTCGCTCATGCTTACTTACTCCTAATATTGTTGTGCAATTGGATGATTATCCTCGCATCAAGAGGAGCATAGTGTATCTGTGTGAGTTGGCGCTGTGGATGGGCTGAGATGGAACTGAGAAGGTTTGATCCAGACCTCTGGAACTCAAAACCTGGAAACATGCAAAAGCGAGTAATTTGAGTGCTCACCTTTTCTCAGTTCTATCTCAGTTACTGCACAGGCTCAATTCATCCCGGTGCGATATGCTACGTATGTCTCACCTGGCAGGAGTCAGGAGAGATCAATCTACATCGAAAAATCCCTGGATGCCTCCAGGGGAATACAAATCAATATGCTATACTCCCATACAGAGTGAAACACACCAGTGGTCCTGTATATCGACAGCGAGCATCGAAATGAAAATGGTCATGCATACACGTCAGGCATCGCAGCCAAAGCGGGCTCTCCCCCGTTCGCTGCGGCTGCGGCTGATCCTCTGGTACGGCTCACTTATCGCCGTTGCACTGGGTTGCTTTGCGCTCCTTTTCCTGCTCTTGACGACCGATGCCATTGATTCGAGCGTGAATAGCGCGGTACGGACCGAGGCGCGCGTCGCCATGCTGGATGTGCTGGATGGTCTATCTGCTGCTCCACCATACTGGCCAGGACAACTGACGATGCGAGTCGATGCATACCGCGACCCAGGCGTCGTGGTCGAGGTCCTGGATGCGCAGGGCCGGGTACGCTACCTTTCTACGAGTGACACGCGTATTCCACTCAGCAAAGATACGACCCGTATCGTGCTCACTGGCCAACCGCCTGTTCTGTATGATACGGTGGTGGATGGTCAGCACGTGCGAGTGGAAGCGTTACCCATCCGAGCGCCAGTGCATGGAGTGAGCGGGAATACCAATGGCCTGCCAATGGGAAATGGCCCGGTGATCGGCGTGCTGCTCGTCGCGAAGTCGCTCTCTGATGTCGATGCAACCACGCTGTTGTTACAATCGCTCCTGCTGATCTCTGGAGTCGCCACGCTGGCGGGAACCCTGATCGCGAGCTGGCTCATCGCAACACGTGTGCTGCACCCCCTTTCGGAACTGGTGGCAACGGCACGATCCATCGCCGCCTCCACGGCGCGAGGCACACGCATTGGCAATTTGAGCCGGCGCGTGCCCCAACCTCGCGGGCGCGACGAGATGGCGCAGGTCGTGGAGACGTTCAATGAGATGCTCGCGTCTTTGGAAAGCGCTACACAAGCGCAGCGCCGCTTCGTCGCCGACGCCTCACACGAACTGCGCGCGCCTCTCACCACCATCCAGGGCAACCTTGCCTTCTTGCAGCGCCATCTCAATGAACTGCCACCAGGGGAGCGCGGCACCATGCTTGCCGATGCACATGGGGAGACGTTACGACTCGCGGAACTGGTGGAGGAGCTCTTGCTCCTGGCACGTGCAGATGCCAGCTTAGATACACTGCTCGGAGCACAAGCGGTGGAGACAGCAGCAGAGGAGAGCCCACGAAGCGCTCCACCAGTCGAACTTGACCGCGCTGTGCTCCAACTGGTGCGCCAACTACGCAGGCGATTGGGCATCGAAGGATCGAAGTTGCGGCTCGAGGTCGGCCACATTGAGCCAGTGCGCGTGCGCGGAGACGAAGAGAGCCTGCGCCGGGTCACATTGATCTTGCTTGACAACGCCGTCAAGTACACACCGATTCGCGACGAGGAAGGTGCGAGCCGTGTCATTGTGTCGCTGGAGCGAGCCAAGGGACAGGCCGTGCTGCGTGTGCGTGATACGGGCATCGGCATCGAGCCTGCTGACCTGCCGCACATCTTCGAGCGCTTCTACCGTGCCGACCGCGCACGCTCACGCCAGGGCACAGGATTAGGCCTCTCTATCGCGCAAACCTTAGTGGAGCGGCTTGGTGGTCGCATCACCGCCGAGTGCATACCCGGCAAAGGCAGCACCTTCAGTGTCTGGCTTCCTCTTGCCTGAAAGTGCATTGGTCCATTTTGCATATAGCTCTCGTACTCATCGAAGCCGGAGTCAGTTCCATCTTCGGGATCAGTGAGAGGTGGCCGGCTCGTCCTGCCTTTCTTCACCCAGCATCTGCTCCAGGGCACGTTGCTCGGTATCCGAGGAGATGGAGAGATCGTAGTGACTGCTCCGGACGGCATCGGTGTACGCCTGGACATCGCTTTCGAGGTAGCCCAGGCGATCCAACGTCTCCCGCATCATCTCCAGTCCGCCTTCCAGTTCAGGATAAATGACATGCTGAGCGTCTAACGCAAAGAGCCGGTGTACGCCCTCCTGGGTAGCAGCTCGCACAATGATGGGTGCGTGCGGAACTTCTGCGCGGACTGTTGCCACCACAATGGATGCCGCAGCTTCATCCGGCAGTGTCACTACCACCGCACGAGCCTGCTTCAGGTGGACACGTGAAAGGATATCTGAATTTGCGGCGTCTCCATAGAGAGTAGGAACTCCCTGACGTTCCAGTTCTGTGACGCGCCCAATATCTTGTTCGACCACCAGGCGTGGGATACCGAGGTGGCCGAGGACATTCACCAGATGCTGCCCCACTCGTCCGCAGCCGATGACAACGACATGATCTCGCAATGACTCCGCTATGGGAGCTTGAACAGGGCCATGCCGATCCAGGAGAGACCAGAAGGTGGGAACCTTCCGCAGGTGCGCTTCGATCCAGGGGAGCGCCCGGAACAGGAACGGATTGAGGGTAATAGAGAGCAGCGCACCAGCCAGCAGCAGCGAATACTGCTCCTCCTTGAACAATCCCAATGCGATACCAGCCGTGCCAAGTATGAAGGAGAATTCCCCAATCTGACTGCGCCCGGCAGCAAGGATCAGCGCAGTGCGCGCCGGTCGCGGAAAGAGCATCCCTTGCAGGACCGTCAGCACAAATTTGCCCAGGACGATGACCATGACGAGCAAGAGTACCTCTCCCGCATGAGAGAGCACATACAAGGGATTGACCAACATTCCCACCGACACGAAGAACAGGACGGCAAACGTTTCCCGGAACGGGACCATCTCAGCCCCCACCTGGTGGCTGAGTGCCGATTCGCTTACCACTACCCCTGCCAGGAAGGCACCGAGCGCCAGGGAAACACCAAAGACAGACGAGGCGCCAATAGCTATCCCTACAGTAATCACGACAATCGCGACAATGAAGAGTTCCCGAGAACGCAAGTGCGCTATCCGTAGCAGGAACCAGGGAATGATCCGCGTTCCGGCCACTAACATCAGTACGGCAAATGCTCCGGTTTTCAGCAGAGCCAGGCCAGCCGTTTGCCAGAGCGGCTCCTGCGTATTCGTGGAGAGCGCAGGGAGTAGCACAAGAATGAGGACCGCGACCAAATCTTCCAACACCAGCCAGCCGATAGCCACCTGCCCATGCGAGGTATTGAGCAGCCCCTGATCCATCAAATTGCGGATCATGACCACAGTACTGGAAATGGAGAGAGCCAATCCAAGCAGGATGCTAGCAGCGAGCGACCATCCCCACAGGTGAGCCAGCAGCAGGCCTAGCCCTGTGATCAGGCCTACCTGGATGAGCGCCCCGGAAATAACGGTATCGCGAACCGCCCATAGGTCGCGCAGCGAGAAATGCAGGCCGACATCAAACAGGAGAAAAATCACACCGAGTTCAGCGAGCTGCTGGATCGTGAAGAGATCACCGCTGAAGCCAGGCGTGAAGGGGCTGATAGCGACACCGGCCAGCATATACCCCACCATGGATGGCAGCTTCAGGCGGCGAGCAAAAAGCCCGCCCACGAAAGCCGCTAGGAGCGCCACAGTAATATTGGTCAGGATTGGAAGTTCATGCTGCATCTGCTTCCTCCTTCCTCAGCAGAATTGGCCTCCGAGTAGTATGATAGTGCCTGTTTGTCCCGTTATGCATCTTAAGATAAAGCATGGTAACGATCCTCCATAAATCTCTTTCATTATTCTTCTAGCTATTGATTATCTCCACCTATGGTTAGATATTCAGGAGCTGAGGCAAGAAACCAGAGTACAGTGAGACTCATCACATCCTCCCATATGAACATATCATGTTGATGTGAGACAATTCTGTGGGAAGTCTGAGATACAGCTGAGAAGCAGAGGGAACATTGACCTGAACCCCTGCCCAAACGTTTCACCTGCTGTATAAGAACAGTGTCTCCTCGCTTTCTCAGCTTGATCTCAGCCTTTTCACAAGTCCAACTCAGAGAGCCGGGCTAAACTTGTCTAGGGTGAGTCAAGAGAGAGGCGTTGGTAAACGCTTGCTACCAACATGGCGAGACCGAGAGCAGGAGCCTTCCTTATTAAGTCTGATCCGCTGTATGCAGTTGAGATAGTCTATTTGTGGGGGTTGCTATGTCCAGAATAAGCATACAGCTATTTGGGCGATTCTGTATCCAACGTGACGAACAGGTATTAGCTGGCTTCGAAGCACACAAGATACAGGAATTGTTCTGCTACCTTCTGCTCCACCGACATCATCCTCTTTCTCGCGAGTCTTTGGCCAGCCTGTTGTGGCCTGATACCACTACCGCCCAGTCAAAGAAGAAGTTACGACAGATGCTTTGGCAGCTTCAGTCTGCCCTGGGTTCCCAAAAGGAAGCCATTCATGATCGTCTACTACTGGTCGAACCAGAGCGGGTTCAAATTAACGTCGAAGCTGATCTCTGGCTTGACGTGGCGGTATTTGAGAGGACTTTTGAATTTGTTCAGAGCATAACGGGCCAGGAGTTAGACGCCCAGAAAGCGCAGGCGTTGCATGACGCTGTGCAACTTTACCGGGGTTCAATGCTGGAAGGTTGCTACGAGGACTGGTGTCTGTACGATCGTGAACGCTTGCAGAATATGTACCTGGCTATGTTAGAAAAGCTGATGAGTTATTGCGAGGTACACGGTGGTTACGATGCTGCTGTACTTTACGGTATGCGTGTCATAAGCTGCGACAGGGTTCGCGAACGCGTATACCGGCGATTGATGCGCCTGCACTATCTGAATGGAGACCGGGCGGCAGCTTTACGCCAGTACGAGCAGTGCTCCGCTGCTCTAGACGAAGAACTCGGCGTGAAGCCCTCAAAACGCACTGTAGCCCTCTACAAGCAGATTCTGATGGAACAACTCGTCGAGCCAGAGCCAACTTTCACACCAGGCGGGGCCCAACCAGTGCTCGAGGTGTCGGCCTCTCCCCTGATGGAGCTGCTTGGTCAGCTTACACAATTTCAAGGGGTTCTGGCCGACCTCCAAAACCAGATGCAGCAAAGCATTCAGAAAGTGGAACACGCCTTGAACAACAACTCTAACCTACACTATCCGACTACAGTCGGTGAGGTAAAAGACGCTAAAGGGACGCCCAGGAGACGTTGAGAGACGCTAAAATCCATCAAGAGAGACCTCCTGGAGACGCTGCTTGAGACACCTGCATGTTATGGTTAATTTGAACCAGGGAAGGCTCGGTCAAGGCGAGTGAAATCAAGCCCGGATGAACTGGAAAACGAGGGCAACTATGGATGAGATCGAGTCCGAAGCCCAATCGTTCATCGTCAGGATCTGGGTCGAAGAACGTGCCGAAGGAGCAGGCAGAGGTGTCTGGCGCGGTCATATCACCCATGTGTCCAGCGGCAGACGCCGCTATCTCAAGAGCCTGGACGAGATCGGGGACTTCATCGCACCTTACCTGGAGGCAATGGGCGTAAAGCTTGGGATGCGCTGGTACATGAGACACTGGTTGAAACGCTTGACAGACCGAAGGTAAGCATTGACCAGCCCTCTCTCGAGAGTGTCAGTCTAGAAGAGGAATTGATGAGGCAGGTACAGCGAATCTGTGATCCGTCAATTCAACAGTTTTTTTCAAGGAAGGAGATTGAACATGAATCCCAATGGTGTAGAGATTGTACGAGTCTATACGCGAGAGTTTGGTGGGACAATCGCTGATACCACGCCTCACGTCACTGCCCCTACTTTCCATTTCCAAGTCGTAGTCGAGGCCGAGGCAGGATCTGTTAAACAAGGAGATGGTTCGCCTTACCGATTTGCTATTGAAGCATTTGATCTAACTACAGGAAACAAACCTCCCGGCGCTTTTTCTAAAGTTGCTAATGGGTACTTTACCGGCGGTCCTCCCCCAGTTGGTTGGCCTGCTCACTCTGAGGTCTTTACTATAACTCTGACTGCGGCTGAAGCTACTGCTGTGGAGGATCATATCCTCAGATACGTCGCTTCTCTGGTTACTCCACCTCCTGGGCCAGGTGTTACACCACAAATTGTATCCTTTGCTGAAAGTCCGCTGTTTATTGTAGTGGCGGCATTGTAGTGGCGACAGGCTAGCAACGGAGATCTGAGCATGAGCGCGACGGTTTCCTCACCGTCGCGCTCATTGGCGGGCAAAAGATTTTCTTGTGGAATAGGACTCATGTGGTTGTCCGTTGTGCTTAATGGTGGCTTGCTCCAAATTGGGTACGTTCGTAAATTCAATTGCTGGCGACCACATGGGTCCTCCCTCGCTTCACTCTCCCCACCCCTACAGGACTATGCCGCCTCCCAAGGGCCCTAGAAAAGACATATGCATGAAAGACCCTTTGTGACAGGCTTCCCTATTACACCTATCAGATGGGTATGCAATGGTGGAAACGTCCTACATCCAAAAACGTCATAGTATATGAAAGAGTTCTTTTATGATGAGAGGTGTCAGGATGAACTGTCGACGCTGTAAAGCACCGCTGAGGCCGCGGGCACGTTTCTGTCGGAGATGTGGCTTACTCGCCGCTCCAGCGTCTTCCGACGACAATCTTGCCGGTAACCTATCTCCGCTCTACCAGCCCATATCCAGAAATGCAGCACCAACAGGCTCGCCGACATCACAGCAAATACCGCAAACACCACAGTTCCAGTTCCAGCCACAGTCAGCATTGCAGAATTCGGCCCTCTCGCAAAGGAGTTTAGCAATGAATGCCAATGATGCAAAACTGGTAAGTGTGTATACTCGAGAGGCGAATAGAAACATCCCTAGTTTTTGTCTCAGAGTAAGCGGTGCGGCGGATGGAGAGAACGTTTCACTTGAAGTGGTGGTAGAAGCTGGAGCGGGAATGGTACTAGGCCGCTCTGGTGCCCCTTACTTATTGTCTCTCGTCGCTTTTGATATCACTTCGGGACAAAACGCGAATCCCTGTTATGCTTTTGCGAAGACGGTGATAGAACATTTTAACAGTACCATTGGTACCATCAGCCAGTGGCCTGAGTACAGGTCAGTGTTTCCTGTAACTCTTACTCAGGCTCAAGCTGATGCTTTGGTGGGCCATGTTCTGCAGTATACCGTTACCCTCATTAGTCCTCCCCCGGGTAGCGGTAACCCCGCAAATGTTGTCTCGTTTCTGAGAAGTGAACCATTTATACTGGTATAATGACTTGACGCTGGCAGAGGCAGAAAGGGCAATCTCTGGAAGTCGAAGAGGCGTGATCCCTATCTCCAGCTGTCGCTTGTCCCTGCACCTGTTTCAAGAGAGCGGTAAGGGATCATAGTTATGAGGCCATGCGCAATCTACGCTCAGAGACTTCATCACTGAGGCTCTCGCACATTCACCAACACAGTCACCCCTGGCGGCAAAACTAGAACTACCGCCCAAACAGATCATTCAGCTTATTCATCGCCTCTTGTTGCATCGGCGGCAACACATGAGAATTGATATTCATCGTCATAGAGATATCACTATGTCCTAAAAGCTCCTGCACCACCTTCGGATGAATGCCCATACCCAAGAGGATGGTAGCCGTACTGTGCCGCAGGTCATGGAAGCAAATAAGCGGCAATCCCGCGTGGCTTAGCAGCCGATTACGATTACCGGTAGTTTGTTGACAAGGGATCAAGCTGAACTGTAGAGTGAGATAGCCTGCCCCGCTTCGCTCAGAGGGGTGATGCTGCCAGAGCAAGAATGCCCTGCCGAGATCTCTTTCCATTGATTCTCAGTTCCATCTCAGCTCCTCCACAGAACCAGTTCATATGGACAACGTATGCTTATGCTGGGAGGACAGCAGTGCTTCAACGAATGCTCGTTTGATGACGTATTGGCAGCGCAAGGAGAAGATGTATGCAGAAGGTGCGTGATCTATTGCGGCAAATATGAGATCCTTCAACAAGGAGAAGGTGATCGTGCTATCCATGAGCAGCAAAGCCTCTTTCTCATATCGTTCATTTGTAGAACAGGAGATTTTCCATGTGGCACAGCAATAGATTTCTTCTCACTTTGTATCTTGTTGTCGTGTCCTTAATCTTGATCATCATCATGCTCAGCATAAGTAGTGCAGGTCAATAGAAGAGCTGAGAGCGTTTACGCTTGAGAGCTTCTCAGACTCAGTTCAGCCTGGTCACAGGGGTAGTTCATACGAATAGCTTATGCTCACTATAACAGGGATAAGGAAGAGATAACTATCTTTTCGCTCTCTTGGAATGAGGAAACGAAACAACCACGTTGTGAGTACAAACAATAGGGAGAAACAGATGCTATCTACGCAACATCAAGGACGTTTTCGTGCATACGTTCAGCGCCTTGTCACCTGGCACACCAACTCTGTAGCCCAGCTTCCGCGCTGGCGTCATCCGCTGGTCGGCTATCTTGTTGGCCTCCTGTTGGTAGGTCTCGGTCTGGGCGTGGGAGTGGCGGAGACACACCTGTTGCTCCCATTCTCATTTCCCGGCGTTCCGCTCCTGTTTGCCATCGTACTGGTGGCCCTGCTGTGGGGTGTAGGACCAGCCGTCTTTGCCATTCTGTTGAGCCTGCTCGTGCTCGATTACTGGTATGTTCCACCCTTTGGAACACTCGGTGCCTACGGATGGAGCGGCATGCTTCAACTGCTCACGTTTGCCAGTGCTGGCATCATCATTGTCCTACTCACGAATCAGCGTGAGGTTGCGCGTGTGCGAGCACTGGTGGCCGAACGCGAAGCGGTTCTGCGGGCCAACCAGCTCGAAGCGACGTTTGAGGCCATGAACGATGGGGTGGTCGTCTATACCAGGCAGGGGCAGGTGCTCCACACCAATGCGGCGACCCGCCGCCTCTTTGGATTGGGTGCTTTGCCATTCAACGATGAGGTGCGTTTGAGGCAGGAACTGCTCCTCCAGGCGGTGCAACGGGATGAGCAGGGGCGGCTGCTCTCGGAGAAGCAGCGTCCACTCTCTCGTCTACTCGCAGGCGAGGTCCTCACCGGTACGCAAGCCACCGATGTGTGCGTGCAGACACCTGACGAGCGTCAAGTGGTCCTCAACATGAGTGGGGCTCCGATCTGGAAACGCCTGCGGGGAAAGACGTGCCTGTCTATGGCGATGCCGACCGTCTCGTGCAAGTAGTCACAAACTACCTGACGAATGCGCTCAAATACTCATCGGCAGATCGACCCGTCGAAGTCCGTCTGCACACGGATGAGCATAGTGCACAGGTCTCGGTGCGTGATGAGGGACCGGGACTGTCTGCGGCGGAACACGAGCGGATCTGGGAACGCTTCTATCGCGTGCCAGGCATCGAAGTGCAGAGCGGGTCTGGAGGAGGACTGGGTGTGGGTCTCCATGTGTGTCGAACCATCATCGAGCGGCATGGTGGGCAGGTGGGAGTGGACAGTCGCACTGGTGAGGGCTCCACCTTCTGGTTTACGTTGCCCCTTGCCAAACACGGCAGCATGGATGAAGAGACAGTGGTCTGAGAGGCAGTGAGTGTTCTCCTATCGCATGCGTATCCTCTAGAGGACGGACAACGCATGTTGCAATGAGAAAGAGCCGAGGTAGCGTTCCGAGAGATTTCACATTGCCGACTCTTTTCTCAGTGCGCCGCTGGTCTCATCGCGCTTCCGAGCGAATACGGCCAACACCTCATCTTCGTTCGTTTCTGCACACCTTCCAGGCACGAAGGGAGACATGCTGGGAAGATCGGCCTCCAGGCTGGTGCAGAAACGATCCACCAGGACCGGGTCAAACTGTATGCCCGCACACGTGCGCAGTTCTTCCAGTGCCTGGGTGCGCGTGCGTGGAGCCTGATAGGGTCGGTGCGAGGTCATCACCTCAAACGCATCAGCAATCGCCACGATGCGCGCTCCAAGGGGAATCGTCTCCCCTTGCAATCCAGCGGGATAGCCACTGCTATCCCAGTGTTCATGGTGGTGATAGACGATGCGCCTGACCTGGGACAGCATTCCCATCTGCTCCAAGATCAATGCGCCATATGCGGGATGCTGCTTGACGTGTGCAAACTCCTCTTGCGTCAGGCGCGAGGTTTTCTGGAGCACTGCAGCGGGGATGGCAAGTTTCCCGATGTCATGCACCAGTGCGGCCAGTTCGATCGATGTTGCCTCATCTTGTGGCAACTGAAGGACGTGTACGAGATGATGGGTCAACAGCCGCACACGGTAGGAGTGGGCATAGAGATGCGGGTCTCTCGTCAGAAGTGTTAGCAGCAGGACTGCAACGTGAATCTGGCGGTTGTCGTCCTGCCCAGAGAGTTTTCTGGCCTGTACAGCCAACCCTGCTTCATCAAGAACTGCTGCGAGCAGTTCCTTCTCGTTTGGAGGAACCAGCACGTGTACATCGTCCACTGTTTGTCTTTCCCTTCATATCATCATTACCACTCGCCTGGTGCTGCGATCGTCACGCAATCACGAGGGAAAGGATGAGTGAAGGGCCTTCACTGATCCCTTACCTCGTCAGGCATTTAGTCGAGCTAAAGGTTCTTCTAGTCACTATCACAGTAGACGCGAAGGCACGTCATGGTGATAGTAGATGGTGCCGCCACTGGTGGTGGAGCTATCGTTAAAGGGAGTCGGTGCAGCCGAATTGGGGAGCTTCTCCCTGATCAAAAGTGACCGTACTGACCGTACCCGCAGGGCAACTGCTCGTGGGGCTATCGCTGGGGGGATCGATGATCCCTTCATGCTCAAAGTTCCCCCGACGCCGATCGTCTGCAAGAGTCATTGCACTGATGTGGGCGCTCTGAAGAGTGGTGGCGGTGTGCACTGACGCCATAGCCGTCGAAGAGAGCAGACCCAGCAACAGGGTCAGACACGAGATCAGGCTGACCAATCCGACCTTCTTAGTTAAAGACAGTCGCATGTGTGTTTCTCCTTTCTGATAGAGAGACTGTTTTGTGTTGATGCACATGCTCGCCAAATCGGTAACATGGCGAACTTTCACAATTCCACACAATCAGGAATGTTTCTTCTCTCAGTCTCGCTGTACTTTGAGACGGCCTTTGCCAACACCTCTGTTTTGACTCACTAAAGACAGGTATACCATGGTTCTCTGAGCTGGATCTGTGAAAAGGCTGAGATGAAGGTGAAAAAGCAAGCAGACTCACTTATTGTGAGGAAGAGCCCTCGTATTTCGCTTTCTGCGGCTCTATCAGGCGTATCCACAAGATCGCCTGCGGGTGTTCTCCTCCTCCTCACGTGAGAATATGGATGAGCAGCTCATGCGTGAGAACAACGGGTTGGGGTCCACCTCGGTCACGGCAGCACAGTTCCTGCGGGAGCGGATGATCGGATCACGGGAGGTGACAGGGGAAGCATCAAAGCATGAGCCTCCAGAGCACCAGGGCGCAGCATCAAGTTCTGCCCCAGCGAGACCATCATCGAATGAGAGCAGCGCGCTAGCCTCTACGCTGGAAGGGAGGGGTATGAGTTCACTGGATAGGAGACGGATCGAACTCGAACGTGGGACAGGCGGCGATCATGATGTGCCCTACACCTTCGCCCTCCCTCACTCGCTGCCGCACATCCTCGCATGGATGAAGCTTCTGGCGAAGGTACAGAGAGGTGAATTACCGCCGTAGGTTCTAAAAAACCGCTCTCTTCTCAGCTAACCCACAGCCTTGGTTCACCTGGATAGGCTATGATTGTGTTGAGGGTAGAGAGGAGAGATTGATCGTCAGCACCTCTTTATTACAGAGCAACACATCTATCTGATCGGGGCATGCACATGATACATGAAGGAAAGCAACCGTATTCAGCGGTCATGACGAAGAAAAAAAGAACGACACGAACTGCATCGTCCACGAGCCATGCGAACGTGAGCGGAGGTCAACACCTGCGACTTCCTTCAGCACGTCCTCTTCTTGACGAAGTGTGCGCACAAACGGTAACCAGAACTGGTGGACAAATGGCTGATGGTCGTAACGATAATTCCCTGTTTCAGCAACGCTATCAACTTCTCAGTCAGGTGGGCAAGGGAGGTTTTGGGGTTATTTACAAAGCAGCAGATACGCGCTTCGGGAACCGACAGGTAGCCATCAAGAAAATGGGCCGGAAAGGTGTCTCTCCTCAGAAGCTCGCAGAAGCGACTGAGGCATTCAAACGAGAAGCCTTCCTGCTCGCTCGCCTCGTACATCCAAACCTTCCCCGTGTCTACGACTTTTTTTATGAGGACGGGTACTGGTATCTGGTCATGGATTACATCGAGGGGGAAACGCTTGAAGCGTATCTGTACAGGATGGGCGGAAGGCTTCCTCTTCAGCAGGTCCTCAGGATCGGTATTCAACTTTGTAACGTGCTCGGTTTCCTGCACACGCGCCCGTCGCCGATCATCCATCGCGATCTCAAGCCGGCAAACATGCTGCTCACCCGTGAGGGACACGTCTACCTGGTTGACTTCGGCATCGCTCGTCATTTCAGGCCAGGGCAGGCGAAAGATACAGCCGCCTTTGGTACTCCTGGATACACCGCTCCCGAACAGTACGGTCAGGCGCAGACCACTCCCACAGCTGATATCTACAGTTTGGGGGCGACGCTTCACCGCTTGCTTACAGGAAATGACCCAACTGAAACACCTTTTCGCTTTGCCCCGCTGCAATTGGGGCATGAGCCACATGTTGCTGAACTCGAGCGGCTCATAGGGCAGATGCTAGACATGGACGCAAATAGGAGACCGGAGAATATGACCGTCGTCAAGCGGCAGTTGCAACAGATTGCTGCCCAGCAGAACCACCTATCACGAGTGGTTGTTCGCACATCTATCTCTCATCGCAAGTGTTCTTCTTTGGAAACCAGCCGGAGAGCGCTCACCATGGGAGCAGCCGTCCTCATCTTTCTGTCCGGTTTGGCTTTCGGAGGGATGATCACGTCCCTGCTCTGCATTCTAAGGAGCATGTGAGGCACAATGATGTCCGGCGGCCGCGTTCTCAGGTTGAGTTCAGGCTTACCTCAGCGTAATCACAGGCTCGCTTGCTAGAATCCAGGTGGACAGTGCAGAGAGGACTCGAAGGGATGCTCCGGCGTCTCGGTCGGCGCGGCATGCCACTTGTGTTACATCCTGATGTCTGGCGGGATCGCAAAGTCGTCTTTCCTACAACACAATCTCAAGAAGATGATGAACCTCCTGTGCTGATACTGGAAGGTGGTGCAGGGAGACGTGCATGGATTATGTTTGAAAGCGATAAAAGCGCTTGTAGAGACGCTATAGAGCAAGCGAGCGTATCTGTGGCGACGATTTGACTCCTTACATTCCCCATCACGACACCGCCACCGTGCGTGTTTCCGTCACGTGCATGTCGAAGCGAGCAAGTTCACGGAAGAACGACGCGACGGGCACACACAGTTCCGGGCCAGAAGCCCCTCGACGGGTAATCTCACCGTTGGCCAGCATGCGCCCCGCGATAGCAAGCGGAACACCCGTATCAAGGGCACCCGCGCTGATGCCCCAGCGGCGATAAGGCAGCACAACAACCTGGTTGGTGATCTCCACCTGTTGTCCGTCTGCCTCGCCAGCGACGACGACACGCAGCACGTCGCAATCCTGCGGCTCGACCTCCTCGACCGGACCCATCTCGAGCAGTTTTGCCAGTACCTCACGCGGCGAAACCTTGACCCCCTGTACGCTGATTGGCTCGGCACTGCCAAAGCCCAAACCGACCAGGAACTTCAGCTTCGTGATGAAGTCGCTGGGAAAAGCGATTTTGAACGAGACGTGACGAACGCCCTTCTGCTGAAATGAGACCGGGAATGTAGCGCACTCCGAATGTAAGGAGTACATGGCAGTGGCTCGTCCAACGGGCAGTGGGAAGACCATCTCCTCCTCACCGCTCAATGGCTGTTGGGGATACCAGAAACCATCCTGGAAAACCTGGGCCTCCTTCGTACACTCGTCGAGAATCGTGCGAATGGAATACGGCGCGACCAGCGGAGCCGTTGACGGAGTATTGTCACTACAGCCAAGCTGTACTTTGATGCTTTCAACGCGATCGAGCTTCTCAACAGCGGCACGAGCCAGCATATTGGTGATGCCAGGAGTGCCGCCTATACCCAGTATGGCCGTAATGCCAGCCGCCTCGGCCTCGGCACTCATATTCATCAGCTTGCGCGTCATATGGAAGAGGCCGCCCAGGTCGGCATAATGCACCTTTTCCTGAATGCACGCCTTGAGAACAGGCAGATTGAAAACGTATTCAACCGCGTTCAAGACAGCATCTGCCCCATGCAGCAGACTGCATAGACGCTCGCGATCATTGACGTCGATCTGTCGAACCGCAATCTTGTCCCCACGATAAATCGGGGGACTACACGTAGCGGCGACCTCGTGGGCGCGCTCCTCGTTGTAGTCTGCAATAGTGATGTGGTCGACATCCTGGTATTCGTTCAGTGTGCGCACCGCGATGCGCCCCATAGCACCAGCCCCGCCAAGTACAATGATATGCATACAGTGTCCTCCTTATGCTACAGCCGTAGTGACGGCAACATTGGTAGTACGCGCTGCATCCTTGCTTAGAGCAATGCCAGGGACGGAGACAGATGCATGCAGTTCTTGCAGTGTATCCTCCAGGCGGTTCAGAATAGTATCAATCTCTTCACGGGTGATGACTAGCGGCGGCTCGACACGAATGACACGTGAGTTATTGAGCGTACCTGAGATGAGAACGCCACGCTTGAAAAGACCAGATGCGACGGCATAACCAACATCGTCATTGACGAAGTGCTGGCCAATGAGCAAACCCTTACCCGTGACGTGCGTGTAGACGTCACTGCGCCGCGCCGCAATCTCCTGTAAACTTTTGATGAAGTACTCGCCCTTCTCTGCGGCTTGCTCGGCGATCCGCTCTTCGAGTGTAACGTGGATAGCGGCAATGGCGGCGGCACAGGCCAGAGGATTGCCGCCCGTCGTTGAGGTATGGATGAAAGGGTTGCTGTTCATTACACTCCATATTTTGGGCGTGGACATGAACGCGCCGATGGGCATGACGCCGCCACCCAACGCTTTAGCAGAGGTGATAATATCAGGAACCACATCCCAATGCTCGACGCCCCAGAGTTTACCGGTGCGTCCCATGCCTGTCTGTACTTCGTCGGCGATTAGCAGTACATCATATTCATCGCAGAGCCGACGGAGCTGTGGCCAGAAGTCATCGGGGGGAACGATTGCACCAGCCTCACCCTGTACGGGTTCCATCACAACGGCGGCGATGTCATTGCCAACCTCGCGGGCGATGCGCAACTGTTGCTCAACAGCTTCTGCATCACCATATGGCACATGAAACACATTGTTATATAAGGGCAGAGCAGGTCGACGGAAGCAGGCCTTGCCGGTGAGAGAGAGCGAACCCGTCGTTTTGCCGTGGAAGCCGCGCACTGCGGCGATAAACCCGCTTTTGCCTGTGTAGAGTTTGGCGAGCTTCATAGCACCTTCGACGGCCTCAGTGCCGCTGCTGACAAAAAAGCTATACTGGATATCGCCAGGGGTAATCTCAGCCAGCAAGTGCGCAAGCATGCCCCGCAGTGGGTCCAGCAGTTCCTGCGTGGGTAGTGGACTTTTCTCTAACTGTGCTTGAACGGCCCCAACGACTGTGGGATGGGCCCAACCAAGGTTGAATAACCCGAACCCTCCCAGGCAGTCAATGAACTCGCGACCTAGTGCGTCCCTGAAAGTTGCACCTCGTCCCGTCCATTCGACTGCGGCAAAGTCGCCTGCCTCGGCGACCGACTTCCGATACTCGATAAATCCGCTGTTGTAGTACCTGGCAAAGTTGCTAACTGTGGTCTCGATCAACCACTGCGCTTCGCTCTTTTCTAATTGCTGCTTCTGTACAATGTCGAGATATCGTGTGGAATCGTTGAGGGCCTTGAGTAAGCCATCGGTACTCATAAAAAACCTTTCTGAAAGTGGCGGCCTTATCAAACAAACAACCCATTCCAGCCCGCCTATCGCTGTAGCTCCCCGATTCATCGAGGGAGCCCGATTTATCGAGGGACCATAGAACATGTGTATGAACACGCTCCATGTTTTATGGGTCTGATCTCGCCTATCCAATTGGATAAGCAATAATGAAAAACATAGGAAGCTTGCTTCTGAATAGACTTCACCTAACCAATGGAAAGCTTCATGGACAGTTAGCTTTGGTACGAGAAAGCAGGGTTCTTAGGGGACTCAGCCCCTATGCGGGGTGTAAGGTGTCCCCACATTCCCCCTTTGGATAGACTGCGAGAAAGCAGGGTTCTTAGGAGCGGCCGCCCCTAAGCGGGGTGTGGGGTGTCCCCACACTCTCCTTTCCCCTTACAGGTGGAGAACCGCAGATTCTAGGGCACCAGGAGAGGAGGAAGAAGACTCAGGGGTAGCAAGTGGACAGGTGGAAACCGCGAAACACGTAGAATTTCGCAATGTAACGGCCTCTTCGTTTGCCAGGCATCTCACTTGCTTTTGTGATCATGGTGTCACCATGTTTCTCAGAGTTTCGTCTGATTAGGAAAACTATCTTCTTAGAACAGTATAGCCTAAGAGGCCGCAAGAAAGCAAGCCTTGTGGTGAGACAGTACTACATCTAGCAAGAAGAGGCCAGAGCTAAGGGATTTTATTTCTGGTCAGTGAGTGCGCTTGTTAGCTTCATATCAGCAGCATAGGCTAATGCCGCCTCAATTTGTTCACGCGTGAGATGGGGATAGGAGTAGTGAAGTTGCTCAACGGTTCTGCCCGCAGCGTGCTCATTCGCAAGCATTTCGACAGTGATTCGTGTATCCTTGATTATAGGTTTTCCGCCTTCTATACCGGGATTAGTTGTAATTAAAGGATGTTTCACGAGCTGTCCCTTTCAAGCAGTCAGACTTATATCTTAGCTCCTCTTCCACTTTTCAATCAATACGCCCGCCCCAAACGAGCCTCCAGATAACGCGCTAACAACGCGAGTGGGTAACAGATAGACAGGTAGATTAAAGCGCCGAGAATGTAAATGAAAAATTTGACGTTCGCATCCAACTGCGGGTCAGCAAAAGAACCGGTTGCCTGTTGTAGCTCAACCACACCGAAGATGGAGAGCAATGCACTGTCCTGTACCAGCGTAATGAAATAGTTCGTAAACGGCGGAATGGTAATACGTATAGCTTGCGGCAACACAATGCGACGCATCGTCTGGCTGGAATTCAAGCCCAGGCTCAATGCCGCCTCGGTCTGCCCCTTTTGCACAGATTCGATTCCGGTGCGGAAGACTTCGGTCAGGTAAGCACCATAGTTAAAACTTAGCCCAATCACTCCAAAGAAGTAGGCGTTAAACTCGTTCGGAACCAGACTGTTGTTTTGCAGTGCTGTCATAATTTGAAAGGCGATCGTGAATGGATCAAAGCCTATTTGTGAGAGCACAAAGCCGATACCAAAGCCCCACAGCAGCAACTGCACAAGAATAGGCGTACCGCGTATCACTTCCACGTAGACGGTGGCGATCCAACGCAGCGGTGCAAAACGCGAGAGACGGCCCAGCGCACCGATAAAACCAAAGATGACTGCCAGGACCATGCTCACCACAGAAAGAATGATCGTCAAGCCCGCCGCTTGCAACAAGAAAGGCAAAAAGAGCGTGATAGTATCACGAAAGGTGTAGAGATAGTAGAGAAATGCCGCCAGAGCCGCCGCGAGCAGCACATAAAAGACATAGTCCAAAATCACGAGCCAGTTGCGCGACTTTGGCTCTTCAGTAGCGGCCGGTGTTTGCGCGGAGTAGCGTTGCCGATACACATCTGACATTTTTCGTACCTCGACTTTGGCTTAACATGAGTAACGGGTCTGCTGCACACCGTTCGCCTTCTTCCTGACTAGAGTGCAGCACGCAACCTGCCTTCAAATAACCGGGCTACATACGAAGTTGGCAGGCTCATCAGCAGATAAAGTATGATAGCAAGCGTATAGAGTGGTATTGGATTACTGCTATGATGCGACCGCCAGACATCCAACGTCGAGGTGAGTTCGGCACCAGAGATCACACTCACGATGGCAGAGTCTTTGAGCATGTAGATGAAATCGTTGACGAATGGAGGAATCATCAAAGGGACAGCTTGTGGCAAAACGATACGGAAAAAGTTTTGTCCCGATGTCAGGCCCAGCGAAAGCGCCGCCTCCGTCTGACCATGCTCGACCGAAAGAAACCCGGCACGGAAGACTTCAGCCTCATAGGCGGCATAGTTCAGCGCTAAAGCAGCGATGCCTGCCGACCAGGCATTGTCAATAGACGAAGCATTTATGGTTACTAAGAGGGCACCCACCCCATAGTAGAGGATAAGTATCTGCGTAATGAAAGGAGTACTACGTATCACCTCGATAAAAATCTTGGCGGGTGTGCTCAACCAGGCGAAAGGCGAACTCTTCATCACTGCGAGAATCAGCCCCAGCACAAGAGCGAGCGGAAAGGAAGCGACACAGTAAATGAGCGTATTTAATGCGCCATGCAGGAAATCTGGCAAAGCCTGCTGAATAAGGTCCATATATATATCCTTACATGATGCCAATCTGAGCCTGCCCAGCGTTCCACATGCTCCACTTCATGTAAATTTGCTTGAGCGTACCGTTCTTTTTAAGCACGGCAATCGCCTGATTGATCTCGCTCAGCACTGTCGGGGCATTCGGATTGCTCTTATTGAAACCGACAATATAGACATCAAAGAACTGTGCCTTGCCGATCAGCTTCAATGCGGGATCAGGTACACCACCAGGACCGGCCCCCTGGACGTAGTAGGCAACGATAGGCACATCCACCATCACGGCATCGATCTTCTTCTGCTTCAGATCGTCGAATGGCAGGTTGCCAGTGTAAAGCTTGACGTTGACCTTCTTGTCCGTCGCCAGGTAATCTGCAGCCTTGTAACCCTGGCCGGTTCCGACCGTGAGGCCCTCGAGAGGACCTAAACCGATATCGCTGTTGGCATTCAGGCTGGCGAAGCGTGGGTCATCCGCTCGTACCACGACCTGCTGACCATAGCGATAATAGGGGTCAGAGAACAACTCGGTCTTCTGACGGTCTGCCGTAATCTCCCAGCCATTCATCACAAAGTCGAATTTGTTTGCCAGCAAGGCCTGATCGATTTCACCGTAACACGTCTCCACCTGTCTGGGCGTGGCGTCCATCAGCTGGCCGATGGCCGCCATAATCTCGACCTCGAAGCCAATCAGGTTGGCAGGATTTTTCGGATCCTTAAAGACATAGGGCGCACCGCCGACAAAGTCCGATCCCCACTGCAATACGCCGGGTATCTTCAGACCCTTATTTGGTATCGTTGTGGGGCCAGTGGTGCCACTTGGGGCACCTGTTTGGACATTTCCCCCACAGGCGGCGAGGAAATACTCAAGTGCCCCACCGGCGGCGATTAGGCCTCCTGCCTGGCCTGCACGTTTGAGGAATGTTCTCCTGTCGATTTCTTGGTTCATAAGTGCACCTTGCCTTTCCGCTGATCTTCCTGGTACATCCGTATCTACGGTAAGGTAGAGAGCACCCGCTCCAGGAATAGCTTTGTGCGCTCCTCTTTCGGCTGCCTGAATAACTCCTGGGGATCACCCTGCTCGATAATCGAGCCGTCAGCTATGAAGACCACACGATCCGATACATCACGCGCAAATTGCATTTCATGCGTAACTACGACCATCGTGCTGCCCTCGTAGGCCAGGTCGCGCATGACCTTGAGTACCTCGCCCACGAGCTCCGGATCTAATGCCGAGGTTGGTTCATCGAAGAGCAATGCCCGTGGCTGCATAGCTAACGCACGCGCAATGGCTACACGCTGCTTCTGCCCCCCCGAGAGACGATTGGGGTAAGCATCACGTTTTTCCACAAGGCCAACCTTTGCTAGCAGCTTCTCTCCCAGGGCTACAGCCTGGTCTTTCGCCATTTTGCGTACCCGCAGAGGCGCTTCAATCACGTTCTGCAATACGGTCATATGCGGGAACAGGTTAAAGTTCTGGAAGACCATGCCGAGTTCACGGCGGATAGGACTGAGCTGCTTGATGGAGAGCCGAGGATCAAGTTTCTGCCCGTGGATGTAGATTTCGCCGCTGGTCAGCTTTTCCAATCCATTGAGGCAGCGAATGAGCGTACTCTTACCCGAACCACTCGGCCCAATCAAGGCAACCACTTCTTTTTTTCGCACCTCAAAATCAACATCCTTGAGCACGTGCTTATCCCCAAAGAACTTGTTGAGCTTGATAGCAGAGATAATGAGTTCATCCTCAACACCATTCGTGGCCTGTTGCTGGTTATTCCCGATATAGGGAGCAGGAAGCGATTCGTTCGCGATGGTTGGGTCGGAGTCCATATAGATAGATGCTCCTTTGCTTACTGCAAGGGCGAAACCTGGCAGGCAGAATCACCCGAAAAGATGCAGTTACGTGTGTTGGAATAAAGTATATGCATCAGTCTAAAGCCTGTCAAGCCTTTTGCAAGGCAACTTCCCTCTCTTCTACAAGAACATGCTATACTATTCTCAACTCAACACGCTGAAATCCGCCGTTCTCGCATAGTAGGTGAGCAATGCCCTTTCTGCAAACACCCAACGCTACTCTGTATTACGATGTATTTGAACCCGATGCCACAGTATCGTCTTGCCCAATAATACTCCTGCTTCATGGCTTCGCAGGGACACCCGAAAGCGACTTTGCAGGGCAGTTGCCTTCTTTGCGTACACGTTATCGTGTCCTCGCGCCCCATCTCCACGGGTATGGGCGCTCATCCCAGCGCACCGTCTATAGCGTCACCTATTACCGGCAAGATGCAGCAGACATGATAACCTTGCTCGATGCGCTCCACATTGAGCAAGTCCTGGTACTGGGCTTTAGCGATGGCGGCATCGTAGGACTGCTACTTGCAGCGCTCCATCCACGGCGTGTGAAAGCTCTGGCAGTGCTAGGTGCTCAACCATCAATCAACGTGCAGAACGTGGCCGCCATTCGCCACTGGCTACTTGAAGTTCCGCTTTCTGAAGAATGGCAAACACAACTGGCAGAGCTGCACGGTGAACCCTATTGGCGCTCACTCCCGGCCATGTACGTAGCGGCTCAGGAAGCCCTCGTCGCTGCTGGCGGCGTACTGATTACAGAGCAGGAGATGGCCTCGATTCGTTGTCCGGCACTGATCATGCACGGAGCGCGTGATCGTGTAGTCCCTGCTGACTATTCACGTATCATTCACGAACACATTCCTGGTTCGCGACTGTTGGTGTTTGATGCAGGGCACGCTGCACATCTGCGCTGCGAGAAAGAATATACTGCTGTTGTAATGGATTTTTTCCTCGAGCAGGAGTCTGATGAGGGAGAAATATGAAACTAACCATAGCCGTCGTGCAATTTGCTATCGAACAATTTGCGCCTGAACATAACCTCAAGGATGTCGAGCAAACCTATCAAATCAGGAAGGACTTAAAAAGAAGGTTACGCGGCTGAGCCTGGGCGCGGGTGTGCTTTGTCTATAGGCGTGCGTTCATGTTTATCCATGCGCGCATTGAGAGCTTGAACGGCATAGGTCACTTTTATGTCCAGCGCTCGTTGGGCGTCCTGAAGTTCATTGATGGCAGAGGTTGCTGTATCGAGAACAGATACAACCTGTTTAAGATCGCTTTGTACCTCTCTAAGATCGCCCCGTACCTCTCTTAGCTCTGCTTTCATTAAGATGAGGTCTCGAGTCATAAATTCCATCATGGTTTCAAGCTTGTTGAATCGTTCGCCCGTGCGTTGCTCGCTATGGCATCACCTATGGTGTTACCCATACGTTGCTCGCTGGCCTTTATGGCATCACCTATGGTGTTACCCATACGTTGCTCGCTGGCCTTTATGGCATCACCTATGGTGTTACCCATACGTTGCTCGCTGGCCTTTATGGCATCACCCATGCGCTGTTCGCTGGCATACACAGCGGCATTGATCTCTTCGCGCAGCATAGCACGGATAGCAATGAATTCATCGTTCGTCATGTCCTCTGCCTCTTCCAAAAATAAGTGAGCTCACAGAGATAGAGCACGAGTGCCTGTGAATTGCCTGTCTTAACCTGTAGTATTATCATAACACTTCCAAGGAACGAAGTCAATAAGAATTGGTACGTTTCAGCGATCGTCTGCTGGAGTCCGTAGCGTTTGGGGACATCGAAGTCGATCAGCGTAGAGGGGTACCCTCCCACTTGAATAGTATTGATGGCGTAGTCTGCACCCTCCAGGGCCTCTTTGCGGTCCTGGTAGGCCTTGATCGTTGGATGCGCTCCCAACTGCTCTGCGACCTTATGTGCCATCATCTCCGCAATGCGCAGGCGTTCGGCGTCGATATCCATCAAAGCTATCTCAGACTCGGCGAGTTCAGGGAACGAAAAGATATCCCCCAGCAGGTTGTACGTGAAAATGACGCCACCTGCACCAATAAAGGAGATTTTTGGCATCAGGATCCTCCTTGCCTAACCAAGCACACCTGATGTATAGCGTGGACGTATCTCCTTGCCCTCGGCAAATCGATCGTAAGCAAAATACTGCAAATCATCCGGTTTGCTGCCCGTCAGAATGAACTGTGCCATCCACTCTCCAACAATTGGCGAGAGCTTAAAGCCATGACCACTGAAACCCACGGCACAGTACAGGCCTTCATATGCCGCGAGACGATCGAGTATAGGATGATAGTCGGGTGTATCATCATAGATACCGGCCCAGCCACCGCGTGGCACAGCGCGCGCAAGCGCAGGAATGCTCCTCCCAGCCATCCTACGGAAGTGGGCGATTTCCTCCTCCGTCAATCCCTGGGCATAGTTGTCCGGGTCGCTCGCTACAAGCACATCCTCGGTCGAGCCAACCAACGTCACTCCACCCAGGTCCGGGCGCAGGTAAATATGGCGCGTCAAATCGAGCCCAACAGCGTGCAATCCTTGGCGACCACCAAAATCATGCGGACGGCGTAGCACAGTCATAGGATGCCGGGTCGCCATGATAGGCAATGCAATCCCGATAGCCTGCGCAAGTGCCATCGACCAGACATTCGCCGCCAGCACAACGATGGCGGCATGCACATCACCCTGGGTAGTCTGCACACCCGTAACACGCCCATTCTGCGTCAAAATTCGCGTCACGGCCACTCCCTCACGTATAGTTGCCCCGTAGTCGCGAGCCCGTTTAGCGAAGCAATGGGTCGTAGCCATCGGGTCTGCAACGCCCGTATCAGGCTCATAGCAAGCCAACGCGACACCTTCACCATTGTACTCTGCTGCGACCTGGCTGATCTCCTCTGCGTTGATCAGCTTTGTGTTAACGCCTTGATCTTGCTGCATCGCTACGTTAGCTCGCAACGCCTCTGCTCCCTGCTCATCTACCATAACCAGCATCCCTGTAGTAATGAAGCCGCAATCTCCGCCGACGAGATCGTCAAAATGCTGGAAAACCGCAAGGCTTGCTTTCGCCATGCGGACGGTAAACTCGTTGGAGTAGTGCTGCCGCACAATAGCCCCGGAGCGTCCCGTAGTCCCATTACCCAGCGCCTGCCGCTCCAGCAACACAATACGCCCAGCGTGCTGCATAGCTAGCTGATAGGCGATGCTGGCACCCATCACCCCTCCCCCAATGATAAGCACATCGGCCGTCTCGGTCATGATTACTCCTCCTTCTTCCTTCAGCTTAACAGCCCGCAATACAAATTGCAAGATAGAGTGGAACTGGAATAATCTTGCACATACGGACGTTATCTATAATGAACGTCCTAACAAAATGATAGCTCCGCCAGCTCAACATTCCTTGACATATAGAAATTTTGCATGGTAATCTTTTGTTAGCAACTATAGATAGTAAGTTAATTCACTTAGTCAACAATTGCGAAAGGCAATGAATCATGGGTGATGCATCCCGCGAAATCATGCGGCGGGCGCGACAGCAAGTGCCGGAGTGGACGCCAGCACAGGTGCATGACGCGTTAGCTCAACAGCATGAGACTAATCCCGATAATCAAGAAGTCGTCGTGGTAGATGTGCGTGAGAAGCACGAATGGAACGAGGGATATATCCCCGGTGCTCTCCATGTGCCCCGTGGCTTCCTCGAATTGCAGATAGAAGAGGCTGTTCCCGATAAATCAAAGACGGTGGTGTTGTATTGCGCCGGTGGCGTGCGCTCCCTCATTGCCGGGAGTACGCTCAAGCAGATGGGCTACCAGAATGCCATTTCCATGTCAGGCGGTTTCGGTCAGTGGAAGACCAATGGCTATTCATTTGTGCAGCCGCGCCTGATGAGCGAGGCACAGGCCAAACGCTACAGCCGTCATCTGCTGGTACCCGAGGTAGGTGAAGCGGGCCAGTTCAAACTCCTCGACTCGCGTGTACTGCTCATTGGCGCCGGTGGCCTGGGTTCACCCGCTGCCTATTATCTCGCCGCTGCCGGTGTAGGAACCATTGGCATCATCGACGCTGATGTGGTGGATGAAAGCAACCTGCAGCGTCAGATCTTACATAACACACAGCGCATAGGTCAGTACAAGGCCGAGTCAGCGCGCGAAACGATTGAGGCCCTGAACCCCGATGTGAAGGTCGTCACCTACATCGAGCGCCTGGATGAGAGCAATGTCGCGCGTATCATCGCTGACTACGATGTCATCCTCGACGGAACCGACAACTTCCCAACGCGCTACCTGCTCAACGATGCCGCGATCATCGCTAACAAACCCGTCGTGCATGGCAGCGTCTTCCGTTTTGAAGGGCAACTGACTGTTTTCAAGCCATACGAAGGGCCATGCTATCGCTGCCTCTACCCGGAGCCACCACCGATCGCGCTGGCACCAAGCTGCGCCGAAGCAGGCGTGCTGGGTGTCTTGCCCGGCATTATCGGCTTGTTGCAAGCAACCGAAACAATCAAACTGCTACTCGGCATTGGCGATCCATTAGTAGGCCGTATGATGACCTATGATGCTTTGGCCGGTGAGTTCAATGAACTGCGTCTCTTCCGCGACCCCGAATGTCCTGCTTGCGGCGAGCACGCCCATCCAGAAAACCTACCGACCTACGCCGATGTCTGCGCCATTTAATTCTCGTAGGGGCGGGGGTGGTGCGGGGAAGGGTGGGGGAACTCGCCTCCGCCCGGGCATTATACGGATATCTGATGAGGGAAAGAAAAAGGAGTATATCAATGGCAATCGTTCGTCTTGCACCCGTCTTACGCTCTTCGATAGGAGGATCGAAACAAGTCAATGCCGAAGGGAGTAATCTTGGCGAGGTGTTGGCCGATCTCTATAAGCGCTATCCGGCCCTGAAAGAGCAGATTCAGCCAGAAGGTGGCCTGAGTCGCTTCGTCAATGTCTACATCAACGACCAGGATGTGCGCTACTTGCAGGGCCTGGAAACACATGTTGGCCCTGCAGATACCATTCAGCTATTGCCTGCAATGGCAGGCGGACAAAAGAGGGATTAAGGTAGATCTATGCTCTACAGCAGCATACTGGACACCATCGGCAATACACCCCTGGTAGAGTTGAAGAGCTTCAGCCCGCGCGCTGGTGTGCAGATTTTCGCCAAGCTCGAGGGTGCAAACCCTTCTGGCAGCGTCAAAGACCGCATCGCCAAGAAGATGATCGAGGAGGCTGAGGCGAGTGGCAAGCTCACCCACGACTCTGTCCTCCTGGAACCAACCAGCGGCAATACGGGCATCGCCCTGGCCATGATTGCCCGTGTGAAAGGCTATCAGTTCACGGCGGTGATGCCCGACAACGTGACGCGAGAGCGCCGCCAGATGCTCGAACTCTACGGCGCGAACATCATCCTCTCCGATGGCAAGCTCGGTAGCAATGGGGCAGTCAAATTAGCACAAGAACTGGCCAGCAGCGACGAGCGCTACGTGATGCTCTACCAGTATGGCAATGACGCGAATCCCCGCGCGCACTACGAGGGTACGGCAGCAGAGATCATCCAGGATCTGCCTGACCTGGACGTCTTTGTCGCAGGTCTTGGCACCGGTGGCACACTGACAGGCAACGCTCGCCGTTTGAAAGAATATAATCCTGCCATCAAAATCGTCGCCGCCGAGCCCCTCCAGGGTGAAGGTGTACAGGGTCTGCGTAGCCTCGAAGATGGCTTTGTACCGCCAGTACTGGATCAATCGCTACTGGACGCGAAGATACTGGTTGCAGGCCGAGACGCCATACGCCGCACGCGCCAACTCAAGGATCAAGAGGGCATCTTTGCCGGACCATCCTGCGGTGCAGCATTACACGCGGCATTACGTGTTGCAGCGAGTATGGAGCACGGCAAGATCGTCGTGATCCTCGCCGATGGTGGTTGGAAATACCTGAGCGAAGACCTGTGGACACGCGATTTGGATCAACTCGAAGACGATTTAGAGGCGAAATTGTTATGGTAGCCGATGCGACTTTTGTCATTCGTATTCCCGCGGCTATGTACGCGGAGATGGTCGCACACGTGGTAGCCGGCTACCCCAACGAAACCTGCGGCCTACTGGCCAGCAAGGACGGTCAGGTAGTCAAGAACTACCCGACCGCCAACGCTGCCGAGCACCCCGACGATTTCTCCATCATTGATCCAGAAGATCTGCGGCGTATCTTCGAAGATATCGATACATACGATGGCCAGGATTATGCCTACTACCACTCACACCCCAAATCTGAAGCTTACCCCTCACGTCGCGATATCGAGTTTGCCAGGTACAACAAACTCTACTACATTATTTTCTCGCACCAGTATTACCCTGAGCCTCCCTATGCCAGGGTATTTTTGATTCATGATGATGATGCTGTGGTGGAAGGGAAGATAGAGGTAGCTTAACCCAAGCCCACGTTCGCATTCCCTAAGCGGGAGTTGAGAGATCATCTACGGATCTAGCTCACCACGCTCGACCTGCGTACGTAGCTTCGCCAAGGAGAGGACTTGTGGTGTAGAGGTAGGCATGCTGAAGATGTAAGGACTATCATGATCGCCACCTGAACCGAGTTCTACCTCCAAACGCCTTATCTCAAACCAACTCATACATTGCCTATCCCAGAGTTGATCCACGGTGAAAGCGGTTGAGAGCAGGCCCTGATTTGCTCGGCTGAGCATTTCATCCATATGCTCAGGCGAGGAAGACACAAACACCCGCAGGCACTCCTTTGGCATACAACCATACATTTTCAGCAAACCCAGCACAATATGAAGTGAGGTGAGTACCGTTGACTTCCATCGCCACCTGGCTGTTTGGTCCTCACGTAAGGCAACTCGATAATAGATCATGTGACGCCTCACCCTTCGTCGTTCCCTCCTGATAGGTTCATTAACCTCCACATGAGCATAGAGCTAGATATGTTTTCTCCCGCCCTCTTGTGCTCGTCTCGCAATCGTTCCCAAACGCCTGGCGAACCGCAAACGGCCGGGACCTTGCTACCAGATCTTATGCTCAACAGATAAACGATGAGACGAACACTTTTTTTGGTACAGGGGACTGGATGGTTTCATAAAGTACCTCAAAGTGGGACCCCTGTCTTGGGGACGTGTAACTAGAGGGCAGCTGGGCATCAGAAAGTGGGACCAGGCTAGCATCAACCACTCGACTTTGCTATAATGGAATCGCCGAGAGTACTACTCAAAAAAGCAACAACGAACAGAGATCTTTTTTAGGAGGGGTTATGCCAATCTGGGATTCAGTTCAACGCGGCCTGGAGAAAGCCTCACATGAGGCAATGCGCATCGCCAAAACACAACGCTTGCGCTCAACTATCGACAACTTGTCTCGCCAGATGAACATACAGAGCAGCAACCTGGTAAACAAGACCATGGAACTCTTCCATAACGGACAGCTCACACAAAGTGAACTCCTCTCCATCTGTCAGGAACTGGCTTACCTCAAGCAGCAAATCGACGATGCACAAAATGAACTGAGGCAAGTTCAAACTAGCCTGCCCGCCACTCCAGCAGCTCAACCTGAAGGACCCGGCACATACCCACCAACCATGCCCGCCGGTCCAATGCCCTACGCGCCCTCACCAATGAAAGGCAACTACGAACTGCCGCCCACCGTATATGCACCACCTCCACCAGGGTATGAAACATACCTTGATAGCAGCAGCGATGTCACACCACCGCCACCTCCCGGAGTAGAACCTCTTACCATCAGCGCAATAGACACAGTCTTGATGGACGCACCATCTTCACCTCACGCACCGTCTGCGCCACAGTCAGAAAAACGCCTGTGTCCAGCTTGCCAGGCTGAAGTTCAGCCCGACCACGCCTTCTGTCACAACTGCGGAACACTCGTACAGTACAGCGACTCGCACCATCTGCCCACCGCACGGGCAGGTACACCCGAATCAGCTTACCTCGGCGGAGAGGCGACCGTGCGGGCAGATGAAACGTCCCCAACTCCAGGGAACATTGCACCTCCGCCCATCACCGACTCATCATCCTAAAAACAAAAGATAAAGGAGTGTAAAACTGCGCCAGCACATCATCACTTTACTCTGCTACACCCTGCGCATCCCTTTTGCACTACTCGATACAATACGACGCCTCTTCACACAGCGAGCCAGGCAGCACCCACAATCCATCGTAGTCATCAAGCCCTGTTGCCTGGGCGACCTGCTCATGACAACCCCACTACTGGAGGTCATCCGTCAAGCCTATCCCCAGGCAAGCATCACCTACGTAGCAGGGACGTATTCAAAAGTCGTGCCAGAGCACCATCCAGCCATCAACACCGTCATTGATAGCGGCACCGTCGGCATCCCCGGTCGCTATAGCTTTTATGACTATATGAAGATCGCGAACGTATTACGCAAACACCACTTTGACCTGGCCTTCGTCCTCGACCGTTCACCCATGCTCACACTCCTACCCTGGCTGGCAGGCATACCACGCCGCATTGGCCCCGACAGTCTAGGCCGTGGCTTCTCGCTCACCGACCGGGTACCCGTCTCCACTTCACCCACCCAACTGCAACACCAGGCCACAATCTACCTCGACCTGGCTCGCGCCATCGGCCTACCCATCAACCACCCCCACATGCGTTTCGAGCCAACAGCAGAAGAACGCAGCGATGCCGTAGGGGCCGATTTATCGCGCCCACCGCCGATTTATCGGCCCACCGAACATGATGATCCCGTCGGTCCCCGATTTATCGCGCCCGTGGGGCAGGGCGAAGCCAACACCACCCAACACGAGCCAAGCGATGCCGTAGGGGCCGATTTATCGCGCCCACCGCCGATTTATCGGCCCACCGAACATGATGACCTCGTCGGTCCCCAATTTATCGCGCCCGCGGGGTCGGGCGAGGCCAACACCACCCAACACGAGCCAAGCGATGTCGTAGGGGCCCGATTTATCGCGCCCGCGGAGGGCGAGGCCAACACCTCCCAACACGAGCCAAGCGATCCCGTCGGTCCCCAATTTATCGCGCCCGTGGGGTCGGGCGAGGCCAACACCCCCCAACACGAGCCAAGCGATCCCGTCGGCCCCCAATTTATCGCGCCCGTGGGGTCGGGCGAGGCCAACACCTCCCAACGCGAGCCAAGCGATGTCATAGGGGCCCAATTTATCGCGCCCACGGAGGGCGAGGCCAACAC
>WNFB01000248.1_pt1 | contig 39723 bp, 29 predicted proteins | sample 5400501 | NCBI WGS metagenome assembly WNFB01 (sample SAMN13153341, study PRJNA577476) | soil metagenome | isolation source: 200 cm saprolite under Douglas fir tree site 2 hole 1 | place: USA:California | collected 2015-04-18 | reverse complement strand
GCATACGCTATAGACATGAGATGTTGGGGGTCAATGCGCGCCTAGATGAGCTACAGGCAGCGGTGTTGCGTGTCAAGTTGCGCTACCTCGATCAATGGAATGCCGCTCGCCAGGAGCACGCGCAGGTCTATACAGAGCAACTTCGAGAGGTGGGCGTGGAGGTGCCACTCGTTCAACCATGGGGAACACATGTTTATTGTTACTATGTTGTCCAGGTGCAGGAACGCGATCAGGTCCGTGAAGTCTTAGAGCAAAAGGGGATAGCAACGGGTATCCACTATCCGATCCCTATTCATTTGCAACCAGCATGCGCCCACTATGGTTATGTGCGTGGCATGCTTCCGGTGACGGAGACTTTGTCAGAGCGGATCGTCTCCTTACCTATGTACCCAGAACTGACCGCTGAACAGAGGCAGTTAGTTATCGATGCCGTCAGGAAAAGCATTGTGTTGGAAGCGACAACTTTCTAGCTACCCACACAATCGAAACTCCTGGTTGGAGCAGGTGCAGGGAGGCACATGATAAGCATGACCGATTTACGTTTCGGTGTCATTGGTTGGGGATATTGGGGGCCAAAAATTGCCCGTAATCTGAATAGTTTGCCGCATGCTACGGTAACGATGGTAGCAGATACAGACATTCATCGCCTAGCATTGCTGGCAATCAACCAACCATCGGTAAAGACCACGACGCTACCAGAGGATATATTTCGTTCCGATGTCGATGGGGTGGTCATTGCCACGCCTGTACGAACGCACTATCAACTTGCCAAAGCTGCCTTATTGCATGGCAAACATGTGCTGGTCGAGAAGCCACTCACAGCCAACGTCGCAGAGGCCGAAGAACTGGTGGTACTGGCGGAAGAACCCCGGCGCATTCTTATGGTGGGACATACGTTTGAATATAATCCCGCTGTCAATGAGTTGCGCAAACTTGTGCAGAGTGGAGACCTGGGAAAAATCTACTGCATCGAAGCGGAACGGGTGAATCTCGGACTATTTCGTAGCGATATTAACGTAATTTGGGATCTTGCTCCGCATGATATATCGATATTGCTCTATCTCCTGGGTAAAAAACCAGAGCGCATCAAAGTGCAGGCCTATGCCCATCTGCAGCCGTACATCCACGATATTGCCCATCTCGATCTTGAATTTGCGGAAAGGATGACCGCCCATATTCATGTAAGCTGGCTCCATCCCTGTAAAATTCGCCGCGTTACTGTCATTGGTGATACACGAATGGTCGTCTATGACGATACCAATCCAGCGGAAATGCTCAAGATTTACAACAAAGGGGCTGATATTTACGCCGACCCCGTAGTTTCCTACCGTTTTGGCGAGATCACTATTCCGCATATTGATTGGATTGAGCCGCTGCGGCTTGAGTGTGAAGATTTTGCAAATGCAATTCGTCTGGGAACACAACCACGCGCCCATGGTGGTGTTGGTCTGGCAGTGGTACAGGTGTTAGCTGCAGCACAGGAGGCGCTGGAGAAGCAGGTAACGATGTCGAAACAAGGAGCGCAATAATGACACATATTCTTTATATCACACCCTATTATCCCCCGGAAAAAGCCGTTGCGGCAATCTGCATCAGTGAGTTTACTACACGCCTGGTGAAGCGAGGATATGAAGTGACGGTGCTGACCACTGTCCCAAATCATCCCACTGGTATCGTTCCCCGCGAATATCGTGGTCGCGCCATTCAAGAGGAGATGCGCGATGGGGTGCGCGTCGTTCGCGTATGGAGCTACGTTAGCCCTAATAAAGGCTTCTTTCGCCGTATTCTGGCTCAGTTTTCCTTTGCATGTTTGGCCCCTTTGCTCGGAGAAAAAGCGGTTGGTCGTCCAGATGTGATTATAGTTGAGTCACCACCCTTGTTCGATGCCATTGCCGGGCGCGTGTTGGCACGGCTTAAGCGTTGTCCCTTTATTTTTACAGTCTCTGATATCTGGCCCGAGTCGGCGGTCCAGTTGGGCGCATTGCGTAACCGCCTGTTGATTCGCCTCTCTGAATGGCTGGAATGGTCAACGTATCAGCGAGCCAGTGTGGTCTGGGTTGTCACAGAGGGGATTCGTAATACCCTCATCCAACGCGGGCTTTCCCCAGACCATATGTTCTTATTGACTTACGGAGTCGATACCGCCACGTTTCGCCCGCTACCACAAGCAGAGGCCCGCGCCAAGCTCGGCTGGGACAATCGGTTTACTGTTCTCTACGCAGGTACACATGGGCTTTCACACGGACTGACAACCATACTCGAAGCAGCGGAGCAAATACGGGATCGTGATGATATACGCTTTGTTTTAGTTGGAGAGGGTGCAGAGAAGGCAGATTTGATGGTAGAAGCACAGAGACGCAACCTCACAAATGTTACGTTTCTGGACCCCCTGCCACACGACCAGGTACCACAGCTTTTGGCTGCTGCTGATGTATGCCTGGCACATGCACGTAGAGTGCCACTATTTAAAGGTATGTTACCCATTAAAGTGTTCGAAGCGATGGCCTGTGCTCGCCCCATTTTATTAGCAGTGGATGGTGAAGCTCGCCGACTCGCAGAGCAGGAGGTAGGTGCGGCCATCTATGTGGAACCAGAGAATCCTACCGCACTTGCCTCTGCAATCCTCAACCTGCGTGAGCACCCTGATCGGACTGAGGCATTAGGACAGCGAGGACGTGCATGCGTGGAGGCACGATTTGATTATGATCAGCTAGCAGCAGCACTTGACGCACATATTGCGATGCTGCTTGGAAAGAAAGGATCTACCTCCAGGTCGATGACGCCCGCAGAGGTAAATGCAATGACAGAGAAGGGCTAGCTGTGTCGACGAAAGAACCATTGAAGGTTCGAGATACTCATGTATATCGATGTATTGGAAAGCAAGTAAGATCGTAAGCGAAGAGAAGGGAGACCTATCATGCATCCTTATCTTGAGCATGAGACGCCCATAGTGTCCCCATGGTATGTGGAGCCGCCAACAGAGTTACCCGTCTCGCCGCTCTATCTCTGCTGGCACACGGGGATGGACCTCACCTTTGCGCTTTGCGGCATAGCAGTGCTACTCCTGATCCTGTCTGTTCTAGCACTACTGATCTATCTTGACTCGCCAGGCCCTATTTTCTACAGCCAGGAGCGACTGGGATATCGGGGGAAGAAGTTTTATATGTACAAATTTCGCTCTATGCATACTGATGCAGAGCATGCAGGACATGCAATGTGGGCCGCCAAAGACGATGCACGAATCACACGAGTCGGACGCTTCATGCGTGCGATACACCTGGATGAGTTGCCGCAGGTCTTCAATATTTTGCGCGGTGAGATGAGCCTGATAGGACCACGACCAGAGCGGGAAGAATTCGCCTCTGAATTGGAAAAGGCCAACCCGCTTTACCGCTATCGCTTGGCGGCCAAGCCTGGGCTGACTGGCTGGACACAGGTGAACTATGGCTATGGGAGTACGAGCCAGGAAGAGCTGATAAAGCTGCAATACGATCTCTATTACATAGAACATCAATCATTTGTACTCGATGTCTTGATTCTTTTGAAGACGATTGTGGAGGTATTGCGCCACCGTGGAAAATAATAGTGTCATCACCCAAAAGAGAAAAAGTGAGGAGCTTCCTCGCACAACATTTCTCCCGTTTGCTCTACCGCATATCACCCAGGCAGAGATCGACGAGGTAGTAGATACTCTGCGCTCCGGGTGGTTAACTACGGGCCCTAAGACGAAGCGCTTTGAGCGTGAGTTTGCCGAGCGAGTTGGTGCACCTCATGCACTGGCCGTCAACTCTGCTACTGCTGCGATGCACCTGGCCCTTGATGCGATTGGCTTGCAACCTGGTGATGAGGTGATAGTGCCCGTCTACACGTTCACGGCCACCGCTGGGGTCGTTGTGTACTTCCGCGCGCAGCCAGTTTTTGTCGATGTTGATCCTATCACTTGCAATCTTGACCCTGCTCAACTGGAAAAGCGTATCACGTCGCGTACACGGGCGATCATGGTGGTACACATCGCTGGATTACCTGCCGAGATGGATGCCATCCTTGCCATTGCCCGAGCACATGGCTTGCCTGTGATAGAAGACGCCGCCCATGCCTTTCCTGCGAAATACAGAGGTCGGATGATCGGGTCTATCAGCGATCTGACCGCATTCAGCTTTTACGCGACAAAGACATTGTCGACTGGTGAGGGCGGTATGCTCACTACCGCCAATCCTGAGTATACAGAGCGTGCTGCAATTATGACCCTTCACGGCATCAGCCGCGATGCGTGGAAGCGCTATAGTGCCGGGGGGTCCTGGTACTATGAGGTGTTGCAAGCGGGCTACAAATATAACATGACCGACCTCGCCGCGGCTATTGGCTTACATCAATTGGCTCGCAGTGAGTGGTTGTTGGAACGGCGCCGAGCAATTGCGCAACGCTACACAGAAGCATTTTCACAATGGCCTGAGGTCGAGACTCCACCCACTCCAGCGCATGTAGTGCATGCCTGGCATCTGTATATATTGCGGTTGCGCTTAGAACGTCTTACGATTACTCGTGATGCATTTATTCAGGCGCTTACGAAAGCACATATTGGTACGAGTGTGCATTTTATCCCACTTCACTTGCATCCTTTCTATCGCGACACATATCACTTAGTTGCCGATGACTTTCCGGCAGCTCTACATGCCTATCAAAGGGCGGTCTCGTTGCCAATATATCCAAGCATGACTGATGAGGATGTAGAAGATGTGATTGCAGCAGTTGAACAGGTTATCAGAACGCATAAAAAATGAAGCAGGCGAATCTAGCGCAGCTAGATTCGCTCGTTAGCGAGGAGGAACAGAGCATGACGCTTGAACAATACTGGACCATATTGGTAAAGCAATGGAAGCTGATCGTCATCTGCTTCTTGATAGCAGGATTGGGGGCACTTTTTGCTAGTAGACTCATGACCCCGCTCTACCAGTCAACAGTACTTGTACAGATTGCTTTTCGTTCGGGAAGCAGTCAATCAGACTACTACAGCGGTTTGCTCGCAAGCGACCAACTCGTTCAGACGGAGGCGGTCTTGGCGACTAGCGATCCGGTGCTTCGTGAGGTTGCCGCGCATTATCGAGGTCTGACGGTTGAGCAACTCTCGAAAGAAGTGACAGCGATGCCCAGAGTCGGTACGCAACTTTTTGAGATTGATGTATTGAATCCAAGCCCAACACGGGCGGCAGCACTGGCAAACGATATTGCCACGACGTTGATCAAACAGCAACTCCAGATGATGGAGCAAGCGGGAGCACAGAGTGGTAGTTTTCTACTCATAGTCCAGTCTGCGCACCCTGCCTTAAACCCCGTGCAACCCAATATACTCCTCAATACCGGCGCTGGACTATTGACCGGCCTGTTTCTGGGCATATTGCTGGCGGTGCTGTTTGAGCGGTTAGATACCCGCATTCGTACTCCAGAGGCTCTCACCCAATTGCTGGACTGGCCGGTTCTGGCTACAATCTGGCAAGCAGAGCCTAAAGAAGAGCTTGTTAACCTGACAGGACGCAATGCCAACGTCGAGTCCTATCGTATTTTGCGTACAAATATTGGGTTCTCAGCCATTGACAAACCGCTGCATACCTTGGTGGTCACGAGTGCTTTGCCCCGCGATGGCAGGAGCGTCGCCGCGGTTAATCTCGCCATTTTTATGGCAAAGGCAGGTAAAAATACGCTGCTTATCGACGCGGACCTGCGCCACCCGATACTGCATGAAGTATTTGGCATCTCAGCCGACAAAATGGGCTTGAGCAATGCCATACTGGCATTCAGCATATCGACCACCGCTAATCCACCTGCTTACCAGCAGTTTCTTACCCCTATCACACCCGCAGTGCCATCAAGTACATCCACTGCTCCTAAATTATCTCTTGACCCTTTTGTCCATGCAGCGGACATTCCAAACTTATGTGTCATGCCTTCTGGGCCACTACCACCGAATCCTCCGGAGTTGCTTGATTCAAAAGCCATGCAGCATCTCCTTGCGGCACTTGCCACTTGTGGAGCTGAGATCGTGATCTTTGATACTCCTCCTTTACTCGGTTTGTCAGATGCCAGCATTCTGGCATCAAAGGTGGACGGCACGCTTGTCGTGGTCGATTTCACTCGTGCCCGGAAGGGAAGTCTCAAGCAGTTGAAAGCACAGCTGGCGCAGGCCGGAGCGCGTGTCCTTGGCTGTGTTGTGAATAAACAACGCCGTGTCCGTAATGGCATGATCTATTCCGACTACTACTATAGTACTGATGAGCAGAACGGTAGGAGTAATCATAGAACGAAAGATGTGAACTCTGCTCGCATTTCGGCCGTTACACCAGATAGCTTGAAGGAGCCAGAAATGCAATCCCAATAAGGCATATTTGATAGGAACACGGTAAACACAGCACCTGTTCCTCACTATAGAGGCAGAAACACAATCCCAGCTCGACCTACTTGATGGGAGGAAAGATGGACAGAGTGAAAGTGGAAGATAGGCAAAGGATAAAAGGAAACATGGCTCAACAACGAAGTGTGTGGCGCTGCGTTATCGGGCAGCTACAAGAAGTCTGCAAAGGAGAATGATGATGAGAAGTAGTGTATGGAGCAAGGGAATCACAAAAGATAAATTTTCCATATTCTCACTATTTCCTGTTCTAGGAACGATGATTGCACTTCTGTTAGGAGGTGCCCTTGGAATATTTGGTCCTTACGCACGGATGGTTGTCATCGGTGCCATAATGCTGGCAGTCATCATTGTCCTTTGTCTGGATGAACTAGCTGCAACAGTTGTCATTGCGGTTCATCTCTACATCGATTGGTATTTAGGGCTAAGAGTTGTTGCTCTGCTTATGGTGCTTGCGCTGCTGGTGATCTTCTGGGCTCGCTCTCCCCGCCACCTCTGGGCAGAACCTCGTGCTCTTTGGCTATGGGCTCTGCTCCTCATGCTAGCTATTTTTCCGGCAATCCGTGGAGCGCTTAGCCTCTATGATGCCCTTTTCTATTATCCCAATGTTTTTTTTGGCGCCTTTATCACCTACTGGTTAGGAATAGTTATTGGACGAAATACTGCAAGTGTTCATCGCCTCTTCAGCATGCTTGCCGGCTTTGCTGCTCTTCTTGCAATACATACCATTATTGAAGCTGCAACTGGTACCATTTTGTTCGCCTCGTCAAGTCTTGCTACCCACTACGGGGATGCGCTGTTCTATCAATACCAATTGGGCGAGAGCAGTGTCTATCGCCTTGGATCATTTTTTATAGATCCCAACTGGAATGGCAGCTTTTTCGCCATGATGCTCTTCCTTCGCTTGGGGCTCTTTACCGAAAGCTCTTCCGTCCCGGAAAAAGTCCTCTACCTGGTCGAAACACTCCTCATATTGCTCGCTTTGCTTTTTACGTATAGCGCGGGAGCCTGGATAGCCAGTATTGCTGGCCTTATTGCCTTCACGTTATTTGTTGGACGTACTCGCTATCGTATTCAGATTCCCTTGTTCATGGTTGTTGTCGGCATAATGATCGCTGTTTTGTTCGCATCGCAGGTCAATTACCTGTTGCGGCATGCATCAGATCCTAATGAGCTATTGCTACGCAATGCTGGATGGGAGACTGCGGTACGAGTAATTCTTGCTTTCCCGCTAACTGGGGTTGGTCTGGGAATTCTTGGCTATGCACAACGTGTTGGGCCTTATCGCGCACCAGCACAATATGCACCTTTATCACACCCTCACAACTCATATCTCGAACTGGGGGCTATGGCTGGTTTCCCCGTACTTCTTACGTTTGTTGCTCTCATTCTCTTTGCCTTATGGCTGGCTTTACGTAATTGGGCCCTGGCTGACGTAAGAGCGCGTTCCCTGCTTGCTGGAGGCATAGCCGCTGTCATTGTACTGAGCATCAACAGCATCAGTATTAATGCATGGACTTTGCCTCCGCTGGCAGCAACTGGTTGGCTGATTCTTGGCGCCATTTCGTCCCCTTTACTTGCGAAGAGCCGAAAGAGCGAAATGGAGCAAGAGAACAGTAATAACACGCCGAGTCATTCTTCATGAGATTTGGAGGAATTTGTATGCCTACGCAACAGAGCAAGGCAGAAGACAAAAGGCCATTAGTGGACATGGAGCATGCCTCTGAATTGCTTCCGTATCCAATTGACATGTCAGTGTTCCTTAATTTACCTCATTGCACTTTTGATGCAACAGGTGTGCCATCTCACGGAAGTCCGACAGGCTATCAGCCAACCACAGTCGCACAGTATGCTTTGGCCCATTGGAACCAGTATCTCGCAAGCAATGACGAACATCATCGCCAGGTATTCCTGGCGCAGGCACATTGGCTCGTTGAGCATGAGGTGAGCATCGGCGAAGATGCAGCAGGATGGCCAATCTCTTTTCCTCACCCTGATTTTCACACGGGAGGGCTGTGGTTATCTGCCCTTGCACAAGGGTGTGGTATTTCTGTGCTAGTGCGAGCGTATCAGCTTACACGAGAGGAAACCTTGCTTGAGGTTGTGCGTCGTGTTGCTCACACCTTTGAGCATGATATTCTTGATGGTGGTGTCAGTGCACCTATAGGTAGCGATGGTGTCTTTTTTGAGGAGGTCGCTGTCTACCCAGCGGCACATATCCTTAGTGGCTTCATCTTCGCTCTCTTTGGCCTTTATGATTATGTGGCACTCACCAACGACCCTCAGATCGAAAAGCTCATTGCTCGCAGTCTTGCGACTATGCATAGCCTCTTTGATGAATTTGATGTTGGCTTTTGGACACGCTCTGATCTGCTTCATCGACGCCTTTCTTCCTCTTCTGAGCTTGTTTTACAGGTCATGCTTCTTGAAGCGCTCGCCAAATACTCTGGCTGTGATCACTGCTCGACACGGGCTTCCCACTGGAAGAGCTATCAACGCCGATGGAGTTCTCGACTGCGCTACCTGATTACCAGCCGCTGTGCCTCCTACAGCCGCGCTCTCCGGAGTCGAGTTCAAACTGCGCTCTTCCCTAAATGTCAGGCATCGCCTCTTCTACGCGTCTGTGTTTCCATCCCTACATTTCCTGTGACTGGAGGTATACTTACTGTCTTGGAGGGGGTTGTCCAGGTAACTACGGATATATGGCAACTCGAGTATTTGACACAATCTGTCGGACCACAACCACAAAGGTTTGTCATTCATCGGTTCGGCACAGCGATTACGTCACCGTGGTATTTTCCATTCGTCTGGCTCTATGTCGTAGCTGGAGTACAGAAACTGCTTTCTCTCCTGCGTCACGGTGCTGGCTACCATATTATTCTGCCACAAGATAGTGTCTCCACAGGTGCGTTTAGTGCATTAGCTGCCAAATTAGCGAGGGTGCGGGTAGTGTGCATCGACCACGGTGATTTGTCTGCGTTTAGTCCTCACAACAGTCGTAACTACCATGCTGAACGCATAAGCGTCGTGGCAAAAAGAAGTTGGCCGTGGCTTATTCGTGTCCTGGCACGTTGGTCTTTTAAATTCTACTTGCCCTCTCGCTTCTTGCTAGCACGTATTTCTGCTCGTCTCGTCGATCACTATTTAATTCCTGGTGTTGTAGGCGATGGAGTAGAGGAAATCTGTCAAGACCTTGGAGTGCCTACAAGCCGCATCACACGCTATCCCAGTATGATCGATGTGAATCGTCATGTCGTACCTGAAGCTGCCACAAGAGCCAGCAAGCGTGAGGAAAAGGGCATTCCCACCGATGCAATCGTCGTCGCTATCATCTGTCGGCTCGACCCTGAGAAGAGCCTGGATGTTGCGATAGAGAGCATAAGCCGGGCGCTGGCTATGCTTTCGCCCGAACTTCGTGCACGTGTACGCGTTATCATTGCAGGAGATGGGCTACTACGTAGACAAATAGAAGAAGATATTCACACACGCGGGTTGAGTCAGACCTGTTTACTCTGGGGCGAAGCCTCAGCCACAGAAGTTGTGTCACTTCTTGGTCTCAGCGACATATTTCTGTACACCAGTAGACGCGGGGGATGTTTTGCAATGGCCGTCCTGGAGGCAATGGCGTCTGGTTGTGCTGTTGTTGCCTCAACGGAACCCATCTCAAATGCGCATCTGCTCGCTGAGGGGCGTGGCATTTCTGTACCTGCAGGCGACGTAGAGCAGACAGCCCTGGCCCTTGTGCGGCTTGTGAACGATCTGAAGCTCTGTCGCCGAATGGGGAGCTTAGCCAGAGACTATATTGCAGTGTACCACAGTCCCGCTGAGTTCAGGCGAACCTTAATGCGAGCGACCTATTGGTCGGGTTTGGATAAGATTCTGGATATTGGAAACAAGACCGAATCCGTTGAGAGAGAGAACTGACTATGGATGGTTTACCAGCTGATGAGCAACCCATGCGGATTATTCCTGCGGCCCGAGCTTCGAAAAAAGCATCGAAACTCGCAGCTCATGACCAGGAAGCGCAAGACTACGGCTCACTCATTCGTAAGCTTGTCAAAAGCTCGGGTATCTACGCGCTGTCCTCGCTCACATCCCCTCTTGTTTCATTGGTACTTGCGCCCTTTTTAACTTACCATCTCTCCCGTACTGAATACGGAACCCTTGCTGTTCTTAATACGTTTGTTGTCTTAGTGTCTAGTGTAACACAGCTTGGTCTTGGTGCTGCCTTTTTTAGAGCGTACAAGTATGATTATGAGTCTCAACGTGATCGGCTGCATGTAATTTCAACGCTCTTTATGTTGCTACTGCTCAGCACACTCTCTACTACTATCATAGTAGCTGTGGCAGCGCCATCATTGGCAGTTTTCCTATTCAATGCTCCATCGCTGAGTGGTGCGGTAAGAGTTTCCGCCCTCGTCGTGTTGGTACAGAATCTCACTCTGCCAGGATTATGTTGGTTGCGTGCTGAAAGTCGTGCCGTGTTCTTTACAGCAGTATCAGTCATCAATCTCCTTGTGAGCGCAGGTGCTACCATCTTTTTGGTGGGTATAAGGCACATGGGCATTGAAGGCGCACTCTTGGCAATAGGAGGAGGCTATGCTGTTATCGTCTTCTCTACGTTACCAATGCTTCTTCTGCATGCAGGCTTTCGTCTGCGTTTCGATATTGCCAAGGGGATGCTTTTGTTTGGCTTTCCACATGCTCTGAGCTTTATATCAGCATGGGTGCTGCAACTCTCAGATCGCTATCTACTCGGTCTTTTGGGATCATTAGCTCAGACGGCAAGCTATGCTGTGGCCTATAACCTGGGTGGGGTCTTGACCACTGTGGTGATCGTCCCATTTTCACTGGCCTGGTGGGCCATCATGTATAGTATTGCCAAAAGAGACGATGCAAAGCATGTCTTCCGGTTGATCTTTCGGTGGTTCAGTACCGCATTACTCTTTGCCGCCTTCGGTCTTTCAACCTTGGGCGTCATCGTGCTCGACCTCCTCTTCCCGCCTTCCTACCATTCAGCCGCACCAGTAATTCCAATCATTGCGATGTCCATGGTGTTTAATGGAGTCAATACAGTATTGATGCTCGGACCTTCTTTAAAGCGAAAAACGTGGCTTATAACTGTTTCTGTAGCATCCTCAGCTCTTATTAATACCGCTCTCAACCTGGTCTTAATTCCCCACTATGGAGCGATGGGTGCGGCTATTGCAACGCTGATTGCCTATGCGGCACTTGCCTTGATTAGTGGTGTTATCAATCAGCGCATTTATCCTGTATCTTTTGAGGTTGGTCGGTTTCTGATTGCCATGTTGATGGGTATTGCTCTTTACACCGGGAGCAGTTTCCTGGCACAAACTCAGCAATTCTACATAGCTTGGGCTATACATATAGCTGGCCTTGGTCTGTATGGTGGATGTCTTGCTTTGCTTGGAAAGCTGCCGACTCGAAGCCATAAACATGTACACACATCTGAAGGAGGACTTGTATCTTGAAAAGTATACCATTTACTGATGCTGCTACAGTAAAAACACCCATCAGAGTGTGCATGCATGTTTTAAGAGATGCGTGCAATGATGTTCGGGCAATACGTGCCGGTACTACCCTCGTAAATGAAGGGTTCGATGTCTCTATTATTGATGTCGAATGTGACCGTTCACGCCCCATGAAGGAAGACATTCACGGTATCCATCTGAGACATCTAATTATACCTACCTGGCAGACCTCCAGGCGCTCGGAAGTGCAGTTTTTCATCACGGCCCTACGAACTTTCATTCTCAGCATTATTCGGCTGATCCAGAGCCGGGCAGATATCTACCATGCCGCAGAGTTAACTGCCTTACCTGCATGTTGCATTGTTGCCGCATTGCGTCGTAAGCCACTTGTATACGAGGCATATGAGCTAACTATACCCTTCCCTGAAACGTCTGTGAAATTCTGGCGTCGATCGGCGAAGCTCCTCATGCGTTTTCTCGCTCTCGTCTTGCCTCGCTGTGCAGGCATCATCGCTACCACACCTCTTTACGCTCAGGAGATGCAAAAGCATTTTCAGCTGAAAGAGGTATGTCTGCTTCGCAATATCCCCCCGTATAAAGTTGTGCAGAAGAGTGATCGATTGCGACAACATCTGGGCCTCAATCCACATATCTATATAGCCCTCTACCAGGGCTATATAGAGCCCCTGCGTAACCTTGACAAACTGGTCCGCGCGGCAAAGTTCTTGGAGCCGGGCATTATCATCGTTATGATGGGTAAAGGAGTCGAAGAGACAGTCTCTCAGCTTGAAACCCTTATTGCCGAGGAAGGAGTTGCCGACCGGGTCAAGATTATTCCACCGGTTCCTTACGAAGAGTTACTCAGCTGGACAGCATCGGCAGACCTTGGCTTAATAGTGTATTCACCGGATTACTCCCCGGCTATTAAAATGTGCCTGGGCAATAAACTCTTTGAGTTCCTTATGGCTGGTGTGCCTGTCCTCGCTTCACAACTTGATGCTGTTGTAGAGATCATCAAAACCTATGATGTTGGGCAAGTTGTCTCGTCGCTTACCCCAGCCAGTATTGGTGAAGCAATCAACTCAATGCTGGCAGATCGTGATGTCCTGGCTCGTATGCATCGTAACGCTCTAGAGGCGGCGAAACAGGAACTCAATTGGGAAAAGGAGTCTCAGCAGCTCGCTCGCCTCTATCAAGGCATTTTAACAAGGCAAAAAATCGAAAAGAGGATGTAGTATGTTCACCATCCTATCCGTCTTTGGTACTCGTCCTGAGGCCATCAAGTTTGCACCTGTCATTCGGGAACTCGCGAATCATTCCGATCAGGTGCGCTCGGTCGTGTGCGTAACGGCTCAGCACCGTCAGATGCTCGATCAAGTACTCAATCTCTTCCATATTATGCCCGATTTTGATCTCAATCTCATGGAAGAACGCCAGACACTCTCGCGATTAACAACCCATACGCTCACTGCTCTAGAACCCGTACTGAGTGAGGTGCAGCCTGACTGGATGCTCGTTCAGGGCGATACGACCACGACTATGGCCGCAAGCTTGCTGGCATTTTATCATCGCATCAAATTGGCTCACATCGAGGCTGGCTTACGCACATCGAATAAACATGCGCCATTTCCTGAAGAAATCAACCGCCGCATAACCTCGGTGGTGGCTGATATGCATTTGGCCCCGACGGAACTTGCCCGTCAGGCCCTGCTAGCTGAAGGAGTCCCCGATAGCACTATCTATGTCACTGGTAATACAGTGGTAGATGCTTTACTCTGGATACGGGAAATAGTGCAGCTTCGACTGCCGCCTGTACCAGACAGATTACGTGAGGCAATGCGTGGTAAGCGCCTGCTCCTTGTGACTGGACACCGGCGAGAAAGCTTTGGCGAAGGGTTGGAACAGATCTGCCTGGCATTGCGCGACCTCGCGCAAAACCATCCCGAGGTCATCATCGTTTATCCTGTCCATCTCAACCCCTGCGTACGAGAGCCTGTTTATCGCATCATCGGCGAGACGAGAGGAGTGCATTTGATTGATCCCATCCCATATGCTTCCTTCGTATGGCTGATGGATCAAGCCTACCTCATCTTAACTGACTCTGGTGGAGTGCAAGAAGAGGCTCCTTCTTTGGGCAAGCCTGTGCTGGTGATGCGCGAAACCACCGAGCGAAATGAGGGTATTCACACGGGCTGTGCCTGCCTTGTGGGAGTGAATCGCTTTCATATTGTCGAGCAAGTACAGGACTTGCTCACCAACGGCGACCGCTATCGGCGAATGTCGCTGGCTAAGAATCCCTATGGTGACGGCTATGCAGCGAAGCGGGTGGTGGAGTCGCTTCTAGAATACCAGTCGGGTAACAACGAGAAGACGGAGCAGATAGATCGCATCGTTCGGAATAGAGGGTAGCTGATATGCAGACTTTTCTCTTTGACGTTGATGGCGTGACCTTTCGCATCCTGAATCCCATGATCACTTCGGTCGTAACTGTAAGCCAGAGCGCGGCTAGATGTATGGAGGTTCTCGTATGACATTACGATGGCGTAAAAGTGACATTGCATTCGGTGTGTTTGTTATAGTTGCTGTGGTTGCGCTGTTAGTTGGCCTTTTTCTGCCATCTCATGCTGCGAATCGCCCAGATCAACCGATCTTACCGACACCGACATCGACCATCACGAGCAATGCAATTGTACGTGAGAATGCACTTCCAGGGACAGGCGCTTGGAAGATCCCGAGTGGCAGCGAGGCTACTATACAGATACAGGCCTATGCGAGTGCGACGTCCGCGTCCCCCGGTCAGACGCTGATCTTCTATGTTAGCACGCAATTAGAGGGTACTCCCTATTCGATCGCAGTCTACCGGCTTGGCTGGTATGGAAGCCTCGGTGGACGACTGGAGGCCTGGCAAGCGAATCTGGTTGGCCATGCACAGGGATACTGGGACCAATCCCGTCATCTCCTGGTGGGTTGCCATTCCTGTCGCATCGATACACAGACCGGCCTTGTCGAGGCCAAATGGCAGCCATCCTACAAGCTGACCGTGCCGTCTGACTGGGTCAGCGGGATTTACCTGGCCAAATTCGTCGATGCCAACAACTTTCAGACCTATGTACCGTTCGATGTGCGGGGTAGCACGAATGCCGACTATGTCGTCGTCACATCAGACACAACGTATGCAGCGTACAACAACTGGGGTGGGTACAGCCTCTACCCCTTTAACACCGCTAGTTCAGACGCAGAAAATTCAGGGGGTAGTTTATCAAGAGCCTCGAAAGTCTCGTTCGATCGACCCTATACAGAGGGAGACGGCTCGGGTCATGTGCTTGCCTTTGAGGCCGATGCCATCCATTGGCTCGAGCGTGAGGGCTACGACGTCTCCTATATCAGCAGCGCGGATTTGCACGAAAACCCCAGGCAGTTGCTCTATCATCAGGCCTATATCTCGCTCGGCCATGATGAATACTGGACGAAAGAGATGCGTGATGGCGTAGAGTACGCTCGCGATCACGGGGTAGGCCTCGCTTTCCTGGGAGCAAACGCATCCTACTGGCAGATGCGCTTCGAGCCAGATAGCGCGGGGACTCCAGATCGGACGATTGTCTGCTATAAAGTAGAGACCGGGCATAACGATCTGGCGCGTGATCGGCTTTATGGGAAGGACAATAGCCGTGTGACAGCTCAGTGGCGTGATCCCGTACTCGCCCGCCCGGAGAATGCTTTAATCGGCATTATGTTCAGCGACTATGGAAACGCAGGGCACGGCTTCCCCTGGCAGGTGAGTGCCCAGGCTACATCACCGCTTTTGCAGGGCACCGACCTGCGACCAGGACTGCAATATGGTTGTGGGCTGGTGGGCTATGAATGGGACCGTGTCTTTGCGAATGGTGCTACACCTGCGGGATTACATGTGCTTGCTACCTCGAGCACCGTAGATATCAGCGGGACACCCGACGTCAGCAACACTACCTACTATATTGCCCCGTCTGGTGCGCTGGTCTTTGCCACGGGTTCCATTTACTGGACTTACGCGCTTGATAACTATCGCGAGTTCGTGGACAATCCGTGTGCCGCTCAGCCTCCTGTGGTACCCGGTATGCAGCAGTTGATGGCGCATGTGATGCGTGAATTGGTGACCAATCATCACTCGCAGCAGCTAACCCAGACGACAAATGGCGAGGTGTATGAGCCTGTTGGTTGGATGAGGGAGGAGTGATTTATGCGTGAGCGGATAAAGCTGTTCGTTGCAGCATGCCTCTATTATAGCGGACTGGTGAAGCTCCTGCGCTGGTGGACGCAGCGTTTCGGACCACGCTTGATCATCCTCAACTACCACTGTGCGGCAGGAGGAGATCTGCACCGTCATCTGCTCTACCTGCGTCGTCATTATCGCCTGCTGCATCTCGAAGAAGCCCTGGAAGAACTTTACACGCCTCGCAGGCAGTGGAAGCAGCCGTCTGATCGACGCACGCCACTGGTGATGACATTTGACGATGGCTACCGCGATAACTATACGTATGGCTTTCCCCTTGTACGCGAATTGCAGGTTCCTATTACCATCTTTCTTATTCCAGGTTACATGGAAAGGGGTAACTGTTTCTGGTGGCAGGAGGCTGATCACCTTGTACGTCATGCCCATGTAGATAAGGTAACGATTGAAGGACGCACCTATCACCTGGGGCAACCAGAGGAGCGAAATGCACTCGTGCAAACAATCGATGCTCGTGTACGTTATGCTACGTCGGTTGCCGAACGTGAGGAGTTCCTTGCGTTGGTTCGTGAGGCATTGGTTGTGCCTTCGTCGGTTACTCTGGAGGAAGCTGTCCTACCATTGAAGTGGGCAGAGGTACGCGAGATGGAGGAGAGCGGCTGGGTCTCATTCGGCGCACACAGTATGCATCATCCTATTCTAGCATGTCTGCGGGATGTTGCCGAGGTGCAGCGCGAGGTAGGTGAGTGCCGTACCGTGATGGAGCAGCGGTTGGGCCATCGGGTGCGTATATTCGCGTATCCTGTTGGCAAACCTGAACATATTGGTGGGGAGGCGCTACGAGCTGTACGCGAGGTAGGCTATGATTGGGCAGTAACAGCTATTGGTGGCATCAATACCCCGCAGGGTGATCCTCACCAACTTCGGCGCATTGAGATTGATGTCTGTCACCATTGGCAGATAGTGGCAGCAGAGACGGTTGGCTTGTGGCAGTTTTTCTCGGCTTTGGTGAAGAACTCTATTTTCAGCGGCAGGAAAGACAATAAGCTGGCTATTAACGCTTCTAAATATCAACTATCAGCGAATAGGAGGTAGGATACAGTGAGCGACTCCTTAGAAGAAAAATTTCGAACTTGCAGTGACCAGTTGCCAGTGGCGGGTGACGAGTTCACACGCAGCAACTCGCAACTGGCGACTCGCCAGGTAATGTATGACGCCCTGGTGCTCGATGCCAAGTTGCGGCAATCGCTTATAACTGTGCGTTCGCTTGGTAGTCGAGGACTGCATGTGGCGGCCCTGGGAGGCTCTGCTGAGTTGCCTACCTTCTCGTCCCGTTGGTGCCGGCAAGCGTTTGTCTGCACAGTAGATGAGGGCGCAGAAGCCTATATGCTCCACCTGGAGCACTTGCTTGACCGTATCGGTGTCCGTGTGCTCATCGCATCCTCAGATGCCACCATTGCATTGATACGCCAACATCGTGAGCGGCTTGAGCAGCGGGTACACATTGCTCTGGCCAAAGAATCTGCCCTGAGCATAGCCGTCAATAAGGAGCGAACGTTAGAGATTGCCAAGCAATTGGGTTTGAGAATTCCTCGCGCCGTTACCGTGAGAACAGTGAGCGAAGTAGGAGCAGCACTGTGTGAGATTGGGCTACCAGCGGTTGTCAAACCTGTGGAGTCATGGTCGAGCAGTGGGCAACAAGGAGCCAGAATCGTGTCTCAGTTAGTGACGACTCCCGACGAGGCGCGACGTGCAGTTGAGGAGTTGACCCGCTTTGGGGGAACCACCCTCTTCCAAGAGTTCCTCTCGGGCAGGCGGGAGTCGCTGAGTTTCTTCTATGCCAATGGTGAAATCTATGCGCGTTTCGCTTTTTTTGGCAAGCGCACAAACCCCCCATTGGGTGGGGTCTATGTGGTGCGTCAGGCCATTCCCTTACCGGCGGACACTGGCGCTCAAGCAGAACGTTTAGTGCGTGAAATTGAGTTGGAAGGCTACTGCCAGGTAGAGTTTCGGCGCGACAGTGCGGGTAATCCCTACCTGATGGAGATCAATCCGCGCCTCAATTTAGGGATAGAGGTGGCTGTGCGTGCCGGGGTTGACTTTCCTCATTTGCTCTATCAGTGGGCAAATGGAGAGCAGATCGATAGAGTGAAGAGCTACCGTGTGGGTGGCCGAATGCGCTATCTAAGTGGCGATATAGCAGCAACGATATTAGCGGTGCGGCAGCGTGGTAGGCCAGGAGTGACCCCACCAGCCCAGGCCATACTGGATTTCTGCGTTTCTTTCTTCATTCCTAGCGGATATGACTATGTTGATTGGAAAGATCCTCTTCCAGCCTGGACGGCGACGAAAGATTTTTTTGCCTATTATTTGCCGCGACTGGTAGGAAAAGTTCTTTCAAGGAGGAAGTCCCAGTGAGCCACAGTGTGACTAGATATCTGGAGCTACTTACATGAGATTGCGGTTGAGTAGAAATGACGTAGCGTTCTTTGTGCTTGTTGTAGTTGCACTCGCTGCTCTAGTATTTGGCCTTTTTGGTGCGAGAGCGACGAGCCCACCGCTCTCAGTGGCGACTGTGACTTCCACAGGCAATGTAATTGTGCGCGAGAACGCTCTTATGGGGACAAATAGTTGGCAGATCCCTGGTGGCAAAGAGGCTACCACACAGATACAGGCTTATGCGAGTGCGACGTCCGTGCTGCCTGGACAGACACTGACCTTTTACGTGAGCACGCAAATAGAGGGTACTCCCTATTCGATCGGTATCTACCGACTTGGCTGGTACGAAGGCTTTGGTGGCCGGCTGAAGGCCTTGCAGACGGATCAGATTGGTCATGCACAGGGATACTCTGATACGCTCACCCATCGTCTGGTGGGCTGCAGTTCTTGTCATGTCGATCCACAGACGGGTCTGGTTGAGGCCAATTGGCAGCCCTCCTATGCGCTCACCGTGCTGTCTGACTGGATCACGGGGGTTTACCTAGCTAAATTCGTCGATGCCAATGGCTGGCAGACCTATGCGCGATTCGATGTTCGGGGCAATGCCCATTCTGCCTTTGTGGCCGTCACGCCAGACACGACGAATGCAGCATATAACGACTGGGGTGGTTACAGCTTCTACAGCTTTAACGGTCTCAAAACAAGTGACTCAGAAGCAGAGAGTTTGGGGAAAGGCGTGAAGGTCTCGTTCGATCGGCCATATACCAAGGGGAGTGGTTCAGGTTCTGTGCTTGCTTTTGAAGCCGATGCCATCCATTGGCTCGAGCGCCAAGGCTACGACCTCTCTTATACAAGCAATGTCGATTTGCACGAAGACCCTGCACAGCTACTGCAACATCGCGCCTATCTCTCGCTCGGTCATGATGAATATTGGACGAAAGAGATGCGTGATGGCGTAGAGTACGCTCGCGATCAAGGTGTAGGTTTGGCATTTTTGGGAGCGAATGCGGCCTATTGGCAGATGCGCTTCGAGCCAGATAGCGCGGGGACTCCAGATCGGACGATTGTCTGCTATAAAGTAGAGACTGCGCATAACGACCTGGCGCGTGATCCGTTTTATGGGAAGGACAACACTCGCGTAACTGCTCAGTGGCGTGATCCCGCACTCGCTCGCCCAGAGAACGCGCTGATCGGCATTATGTACTCTAGCTATGAAAGTCGACAACGAGGCTTTCCCTGGCAGGTGAGTTCACAGGCCAAATCACCGCTTCTGGATGGAACGGGCCTGCAAGTAGGACAGTCATATGGTTGTGGTCTCGTAGGCTATGAATGGGATCGTATCTTCGAGAATGGTGCTACACCCCCGGTATTACTAGTGCTTGCTGTGTCGCACACTACAGATGTGTACGGTGACCCTGATGTCAGCAACACCACTTACTATATTGCTTCATCGGGGGCAATGGTCTTCGCCACGGGTTCCATTTACTGGACTGCTTCGCTTGATAGCTATCGATCCAACACGGACGAAATGTGTATCGGTCGGAATCCCGTAGTGCCTGGCATGCAGAAGTTAATGGCGCATGTGATGGATGCGTTGGTGATCAACCATCCCTTACAACGGCTAGCACTTACGTCAACTGTCCTAGAGATTTGATTATTCATGCAACGCCATTGAATATATAAAGTCCTTATATCGCAGTAAGGAGATCCAGCACTGCTGGAAGCAACAGAAAGAAGCACAAACGATGAGTAAAGGAGGTCGTCTTCATGAAACAGATCGTCGTCGAGCGGACAACCGACCGCAGAACCAGGAGTCTCCTCTATAAGGTTGCGCCCCGCCGCTTGGCGATCTTTGGGGGGACAACGACCTTTGCTGATTGCCTGGTTGCCTTGCGCTACCTGGCTGATCCACGCCAACTGGTCCAAGGACCGGCCATCATCGAGTACGAGCAGGCCTTCGCCCGGCAGGTTGGCGTCCGCTACGCATACAGCTTTTGCCATGCACGGGTGGGACTCTATGGTCTCCTGCTTGCATTGGGGGTTGGACCCAGAGACGAAGTCCTTCTCCAGGTCCCGACCCACGTTGTCGTATCCAACGCAATCCGCTATACCGGTGCCCGACCGGTCTATGTTGATTGTCGACTGGACAACTACAATATAGACCTCGAGCAGGCCGAGCAACGGATTACCCCTAGAACGAAGGTCCTGATCCTCCAGCACACCTTCGGCATCCCTGTGGAGCTTGACGCCGCGCTTGATCTGGCACGCCGATATGGCCTGGACGTCATCGAAGACTGTGTACATGCCCTGGGTGCTACTTATGACGGGCGACAAGTTGGTAGCTTTGGCCGTGCCGCCATCTTCAGCACAGAGCACGCGAAAACGATCTCGACCACGATGGGCGGGATGGTGGTGACCGATGATGTGGAACTGGCCGCAAAGGTTCAGGCGTTCCAACAGCGTTGTGCCTATCCATCTGCCTCGCAGACCGCTCTCCACATCCTGAAGCTGGTGCTCTTTCATTGCCTTCTAGAGCCACACCTGTACTACTACACATGGATGATCTACGAGCTTTTTGGACAGCACTACCCTTTCCCCCACCCGGTGACCGACGAGGAGGGGCGCGGCGGTCGTCCAGCCAACTACGAGCAGCGTCTCAGCAATGCCCAGGCTACCATTGGCCTGCGTCAACTCCAACGACTGGACGCGAATCTGGCTCACCGCCGTGCGACTGCGACTGCATATGCCGTGCGGCTGTCCAAGGAGGGGTTCGATGTGCCCCATCCTCCAGCCAAGGCGGAACCTGCCTTCGTTCGCTACCCCGTTTGGGTGAAAGACCCGGATGTGGTCCGGCGTGTTGCTGTCCAGCATGCCACGCTTGGGGAGTGGTTCCGCTCCATCCTTTCATGGCCGGATTCACCAGTTTACGATGATTACGAGATGGGCTCCTGTCTCCGAGCCGAGGAGGCGATCAGACACCTGGTCAACCTGCCTACCCACCCGTGGGTAAGTGCGCAGGATGTCGAGACGATCATCTCCGCAGTGGTGCGTGCGACGACAATGGTGAGAAGTAGGGATACCATCAAGAAGGGGCACGAGCCATGAGTAATATCAAATCCCCTCACCAAATATATGATGCATTGGTGCTCGATGCTCAATTGCGCCAATCGTTGGTTACTGTGCGCTCACTTGGTAGTCGCGGATTACGGGTTGCGGCCTTGGGACCCTCCGCTGCGCCAACCTTTTCGTCACGCTGGTGCAAGCAAGCGTTTGTTTGCCCAGTAAATGAGAGTACAGAAGGCTATCTTCCTTACCTGGAGCAACTGCTTAACCGTATCGATGCGCGGGTGCTCATCACTACCTCAGACGCCACCATAGCATTGATACGCCGACATCGTGAGCGACTTGAGCAGAGGGTACGGATTGCCCTGGCCAAAGAACCTGCCCTGGGCATAGCCATCAACAAAGAGCAAACGTTGGCGATTGCCAAACGACTCGGTTTGGGGGTTCCTCGTGCTGTCATACTGGGGGCGGTGAGCGAAGTAGGAGCAGCATTACGTGAGATTGGGTTGCCAGCGGTTGTCAAGCCAGTAGAGTCATGGGTGTGGGGCAGAGGTCTAAGACTGACAAGTCAACTGGTGACTACCCCCAATGAGGCGCGGTGTGCAGTTGAGGAGTTGACATCCATGAGTGGAACAGTACTCTTCCAAGAGTTCCTCCCGGGCAGGCGTGAGTCCGTGGGGTTACTCTATGCAAATGGCGAAATCTACGCACGTTTCGCCCAGTGGGCCAAGCGTACCAATGTACCGTTGGGTGGTCAGGGTGTGCTACGCCAGAGCATTCCCCTCCCATCGGACACAGCTGATCAAGCAGAACGTCTAGTACGTGAAATCGAGCTGGAAGGCTACTCTCAAGTGGAGTTTCGGCGTGACAAGGCAGGAAATCCCTACCTGATGGAGATCAACCCCCGCCTCAATGCGACGATTGAGCATGCTGTACGCTCGGGAGTTGACTTTCCCTATTTCCTCTACCAATGGGCAAATGGAGAGCAGATCGCTGCAGTGAAAGATTATCGTGTAGGTACCTGGATGCGTGATCTAAAGGGCGATATATTGTCAACACTAAGAACGCTGCGACAATGTGGTAGACCAGGGGTAACTCCACCAGTCCAGGCTGTGCTCGATTTCTGTGTGGCTTTCTTCACACCTATGAGATATGACTACCTTGATTGGAAAGACCCTCTTCCGGCTTGGATGGCAACACTTAATTTTACTCGTAATTTGCCTCAGCTGGTAAAGAGTTTTTCTAAGGAGAAGTTCTAGTTGAGCTGTACAATAATTTGTCTACAACATCAAAAAAGGAAAGATCGGTCGGTGACCTCTGCAAGCATGGTTACAGGACTTATAGTGCTGATTGTTCTTTTTGCCCTTATATTACGTGCCTATTCTTTTCTAAGTCAGGGAGATTACAGACAGGAAGTGAATTCACAACTTCCTCCTGATGGTCAAGGTCTTTATGAAAGCTGCGCACCACAAGACGGTTCTCGCTGTCTCGATCGACTTAAACAGATGGCTGCGGGTGGTTTTACGCTTGTTCTTAACTATGATCAACTCAATGGTACTGCTGAACAGCAACTAGCCTATGCAAAGCGGGCGTACTCCCTTGGTATGAGAGTTATTTGGGCAATGAGTGATCCAGCTTTTTGGAATGGTACAGACCTTATCAGCCATTATAGCGATTTAGCTGCGACGTGCAATTGTTCGGATAATAATGGCTTCATTCGATACTTTGTGAGACTGGTGAAGGATTTGCCTGCTACATGGGGCTATTATGTAGGAGATGAAGTGGCACCCGGCAATCATGCCAAATTGAAGATGGTTACTGATCTCGTAAAACAGACAGATCCCCATCATCCTCGTTTATTTGTATCATGTTCGCAATGTGATCATGATGCAAACTTGTCATACGTAGCATCTCTTATCCCTATGGTTGATACTACAGATGTTGTGGGAACTGATTGGTATCCTGTGGGTTCTGGAGCCGATTCTGTTACTGATACAGGTAAGGTTGCCAGTGCTGTCCAATCAGTTGCCGATCAATATGGCAAACGGTCAGCGATGGTTTTACAGTCTTTCACCTGGTCTGAATATCCTTCCTCATATCATTCATGCTCTCCGTATCCTTCATGTGTGCCCTATCCAACAGAAGCGCAAATGCGACAAATGCGGGACCTTACTTTGCAAAGCTCTCACCCGCGCCTTATTCTCTGGTACAGTTATTTTGATATCCTCAAATCAGATAATCCCACAAGCCACTGGACAGACCTGGTTGCGGCTGCCAGTGCGAAGATGAGCGGCGGTTCTAAAGGAACTATATATAAAATATGTAGATCAGTAGTATACATCGAGGGAGGAAAAACGATTATAGATTCTGGTCATAGACAAGCACAACAAGCGATACGAGCAATCGTAAGACAACAACTGATTTTGTTGGCGAAACCCCAAGCGATGTGTGCTCGGGGTTCCGATAGCAATGGGACTCCATCTTGAAGGAGATCCAGCACTATGATGGATACACAGACTACAGACCACAAAGCACGATCCTTGCCGCTGACAGAGTACGCAGCAGACCTGGCGAGAAGCGGCATGCCCATCCTTCCAGGTGGACCGGGAACCTTCTGGGCCGGATTCGCCTCTGGTACCATGATGCGCAGACCAGCATTCCATCTGGCACCTCCCACTTCCCATGAGATCCGACAAGTCCTGTGGCGCGGGCGGACAGCGATTGCCAGCTACCTGTTGGAACCCGATGAGCGCCACCTGGCCAACGCCTGGCTCTACGTCTGCACCGACCGCACTTATGCCCTGGAGAAACTCTCCCAGCAAATGCGCCGCAACGTGCGCCTGGGACTCAAGCACCTGACGATCACCCCCCTCACCTCCGAACAAGTGCTCGCTCACGGGGTCCAGGCTTTCTGTGACACCCAGCGCCGGGTCGGGCTGAGCGAGGGGACACCTGAAAGGTTTCGACGGCGCTTCATTAGCGTCGCAAGCTTACCAGAGTACGTTTACCTGGGTGCCTGGAAGGACAACCAGTTAGCTGCGTTTCTGTCCATCATCGAGGTGGACGACTGGGCAGAGATCGAAGGAACCTTTTCGATGGATGCTCTGCGACGGTACAAACCGAACGATACCTTGATGTATAGCGCACTTTCCTACTACCTGGTTGAACGAGCATGCCGCTTGATGAGTTATGGTGTGAGTTCGATTCAGGCAGAGAGCAATGCCGCCGGACTCCACAGGTTTAAGACGAAGGTAGGTTTCGAAGCTCGACCCGTGCACCGTGCCTTCGTGCCCCATCCGCTGCTGCGCCCCTTCGTCAACCGCTTGACGCTCTGGGGCGTGAACACAGCGCTTCGGCTCTGGCCAGGGGACCTCAACCTTAAGAGAGCAGGCGGAATGCTGGCCTATATGCTCGGCAATACACACTTGCTAGAAGCAACAGCCAGGAGCACGAGCGATGAGTGAGATACCTCTAGTTCGTAGACGCAGGTGCACGGTCGGCTCATGTGTGCGACTTCAGAGCCAGGCTAAATAAGCTACCGTACAAGCACTCCAAGACTTCCTCTGCGGGAAGTTCAGCCCTATCACCCAAAAGAAAGAGCATGGGAAGCTCTATAGAGCCAGATCAATAAGGAGGTTAATATGTTGAAACGTTCAGTGCTAGTGACAGGTGGGGCTGGTTATCTTGGGTCCGTTCTAACAGAGGAACTGAGTGTTCATGGGTATCGAACCATTGTTTTTGATAATGGCATCACCTCTCCGAACTTTCCCCAGAGCTTTAACGGTAACGATGTGTCATACGTACAGGGAGATGTACGTAACCCAGATGACCTGGCATCAGTCTTGAAAGGCGTTGATAGTGTGGTCCACTTAGCGGGTATTGTGGGTGATCCGGCTTGCAATGCTGATCCTGACTTAGCCTGGGAAATCAACTACTTAGGTACCATCCGCCTGGTAGAGGCATGCCGTAGGGCAGGCATCAGGCGATTCGTTTTTGCCTCCAGTTGCAGCAACTATGGCCTGCATGACGATGGGGAGATGGTCGAATGGTCACCGTTAAATCCTCAATCGATTTACGCACAGACCAAGATTCAGTCAGAGCACCATTTGCTGTCCGTGAGCGATGAAATGTTTGTCCCTTGCATTCTACGTTTTGCGACGTTGTATGGTCTGTCGCAACGTATGCGCTTCGACCTCGCTGTTAACCTGATGACGATCAAGGCGATAGTGGAGAACGAGGTGACGGTATACGGAGGAAATCAGTGGCGACCATTTCTCCATGTGCGCGACGCTGCTCAGGCTATTATCGGTGTTCTAGAGAGAATTTCATCCAGCAGCGCACCTGAGATATACAACTGCGGGTCTGACGCTGAGAACTACCGTCTCAAACAGATTGGTCAACTGATCGTGCAGGAGGTCCCGGGCACCAGGTTGTCTGTAGTACCTGACGAGGTCGATAAGCGGAGTTATCGTGTAAACTTCGGGCGTATCCGCCATGATCTTAATTTTCTGTGCCGCTATCAGGTAATCCATGGCATCCGAGAAATCCAAGCCTCTGTGCAGGCAGGCTTGTATCATGACTTCACCTCGTTCCAATATAACAACTACATGTTGACATTTAAAGCGCGTGCGAAAAGACAGGAACTTTCGCTTCTCAAGTAGGGTGAAGGCCGGGGAGGCGGACCATCGCGTCGGCTCGCCATAAGTAGTGACGGAAGGCAGCAGCTATGTTCTTCCAGCCGTCTACAAGGGTAGCTATCTAGTTTGAAGTCAGTAGAAAGGAATTCGTTTAAATGATCCCAACTCAACTTTCTAGTCTTCCACTGACTACAGATGTGCTGATTGAATTCCCTAGATGGGTTACTCAGTACTGCGATCACACTTCGATTGTGTTGGAGGTTGGCGCTGGAAAAGGTAAAGATGGAGAGGCAGCGCCCATCCAACAAAAGGTTGCTCGTCTCATTGGCATTGATCCCGATAGCGCTATTGCGCAAAATCCTTATCTGGACGAACGATATCAGATGTCCATTGAGGACTTTGCGAAAGATCGAGACTCGGGCTTCGATTGCCTTTACACGATATCTGTATTGGAGCACATCACCCAGCCCCGTGAATTCTTGTCGGCGTGTAGATCCCTGCTGAAACCCGGCGGAATGTTGTTTGGCGTGACTCCTAACCTGTGGCATTACTTTGGAATGGCAACCAAATTAAGCGCATCACTAGGAATAGAGGATTGGCTTCTCGAGCGTCTGATAGGAGCTCAAGCGAAAGCTTCGTATCACTTTCCCACGGCATACCGCCTGAATAGCATCCGAGCTATCAGGCGCATACTTGAACAAACGGGGTTCCAGGAGGTTGAGTTCAGATGCTTTGACCATCCCAACAACTTTGAGTACGTCTTCCCCAAACTGCTGCGGTGGTTTCCCAGCTCTTACTCACGCTTGGTTTATACGCTCAGACTCCCGCAGATCATGGGATTAATCATGTTTAGAGCAACTGCCTAAGCTGGACTTTGTACATAGGTAGCTCTAAAATTGACATAAGGGAGTCCCGTGGCTATGCATCGGGATTCGATGGGATATTGGTTGAGTCTTTTCTTTAGTTATGCCATGCTTGGTCAAGAGAGACTCCTAATTTCGAGCAGGAGGAGAGATAACCCATGCAAGACAGAGAACTTTTAGAACGAGCCAACCAATATATTGTTTCTGCCGTTGCGGTGGACGATAGCGCAACTAAATTGGCCAAAAGTAACTTGGCATATGGCCTGGCAAAGATACATTGGATTCAAGAAACTCTTGGTTATCCTGCTGATGCGCTCTTCATTGGAGCGCCAGACATGACAACAACACGCTACTCAACAAAGTGGCAATGGGGACAAGCCATTGGAGGATTACTCAGTTGGGGCGATGGAAGCCTTTCCCTCGTATTCCTCGATCTGCAGATAAGTACGAGCACAGCGTTGGTTGGTGGATTGGATCGTGAGCCAGATGTAAGGGTTATTACAGCACGAGCCGAGAGCCTTCGGCGGAATCGACCAACCATCATGGGTATTGAGGTGGACTGGGATTTTGATAGTGGCAATCACTTCATCAACGCTTACCGCGTTGAGTCCGTTGGCCAAGAAAACCTGCCACCCTACGCTTTCGTGGTTCATGGCGGCGATAGTGAGGTAAGGCGTCCATCAACTTTAGGGATCGGACTGGACTATGCGGAAAGTCAGCAGCTTCGAGACCGAATGAAGGTCATCCATACGCCCCTGGGCTCTGCTCGAATCCTGGTAGACCAGGCGGCTCGTGACTATTATGCTATGTACTTACGCTATGAGGAGTACAGTAAACAAAAGTGTTTGACGATGGGAGAGGCTCTTTTCGGCACCTTCACCCCGATTTCTAATGAGATCCATCATGGCTTTGCTGACCCTAACACAGCACTTCTTTGTTGTTACCATTTTAAGTCCAGTACAGATACCTTGTATCCGGTCACCTTACGCTCAGACCTTCCGACATATTTAGTTCGAGGGGTACCAAACATTAACCCGGAAATATTGTCTGAACGCCCTTTGGTTGAAACTGTTAGGGGCCGAGTGTATACTGCCAATATACTTCCACATGGCGGTGGCTACACGTTTCCAGAAGTTAAAAGCGTTGCTGACATTTTGATGATGAACGGTCACCGTTACTTTATTTTAAATGGTACAAATGGAGGGAAAAGAGTTCTAATGAATCCTAATGCCCTACCCCATGCCTATCGTGGTTTAGAAGTGATAGATCACATTGTGAATCGGCGGTTAGGCGAGGTGGTCGCTGAACTACACCCACTGTTCTCAACAACAACATAGGGGGTGAGGGCAATCTTTGTGATCCGCAAGCTGTAGGGAGGCTACCTCGCCTGGGACAACTCCTTCAGGAAGAGAGGATTTCATGGACCTGCAACAGTTTTTTCACCAGCGTCAGTCTCGGCGTAGCGTATTGCGTCAGTTCGGCAAACTTGCAGGAGTGAGCCTGGCGCTCAGTACATGTAGTTGGAACAATCCTTTTCTTCCGGGACCAACGACAACGTCGAAGGGCGTTCCCGATTCTATCAAGCATGTCCTGATCGCTTGTCAAGAGAATCGTACTTTCGACGAGTACTTTGGTCATTATCCCCGGGCTGGCAAATTTGGCATTCCTTCAAACTATTCACAGCCTGATGGCAAGGAAAGCATTGCCCAACCACATCATTTTTCACGTCCTACCTCGCATGATCTCGCTCATGACTGGCAAGCCATTCACAATGAATGGAACAAAGGAGCTATGAATGGCTTTTTTACCACTGATGGTCCTGGTACCCTGGGCTACTATGACGGTACTGACCTGCCTTACTATTACGCGTTAGCCGACTCATTCACCCTCTGTGGCAACTATTTTTGCTCAATACTTGGTCCCACTGTCCCCAATCGCCTCGCTCTCGTATCTGGCACCGCTGGCGGCAACACCACTGACACACTTGATGCCGGCAGCCTGGATTATCCGACCATCGTAGACCTGCTGGATGCTCATAACATAACCTGGAAGTGTTACAATCTCGGCCGGGATACTGGCAGTACACCATCCCTGGAACATTTCAATGCGCTGACCTTCTTCAAAAAATGGCACGATGACCTTCGACTCCAATTCAACGAGGACGATTACAACGCAGACCTGCATACTGGAATTCTTCCACAAGTATCATTTTTGATCACGGAAAAGCTGATTAGTGAACATCCCCCTGCGGATATTCAAGTGGGACAGAAGAAGATGGCACAAGTGATCAATGCGCTCATGGCCTCCAGTGCGTGGAAAAGCTCGGTCCTCTTCTTGACCTATGATGAGGGCGGAGGATTTTTCGACCATGTTGCGCCTCCACAAGTGGATGCCTATGGGTTGGGGTTCCGCGTGCCGATGCTGGTCGTCTCACCCTATGCCATGCGGGGGTACGTATCAGGGCAATTATATGAACATAGCTCGATCTTGAAGTTCATTGAGCGTCGCTTTGGTTTACCCTCACTCGCCAGTGTCAATCACCAGTTTGATACCTCGACTCCAGGAACGAATAATGATGCGGCCAATGGTGAATCTATTGGCCCGCCCGCTCCTCCACGTGATGGTTCATCACAAATTGGCGATTTCTATGAGGTCTTCAACTTTTCGCAGGACCCGAACTATCATCCATCTTTGCCTCGCCAGCCGTCTACCCTACGATGCCTACCCCTATTAGGTGTCAGGGTTGGCGTTGGGGTAAAGGTTGGGGTTGCTGTGGCAGCTGCCCCTGCAGGTTTGAGCGCAATCAGCAGCGTGATATTGGAATTTGCTCCGCCATTATGCGCGCCCTGAATAGTACCTGTTGCACCAATTGCAGAGAAGATCTCCTGAGACATCTCTGAGGTGGTCGACGAATTACTGGTGGTACTCCACTGCTCAGTAAACCCTGCTGGGTCATTCACAGTCGTTGCGACCGTGATGCCCACAGCGTAGACCAACATATCATTGGCAACGGTTGTTGTCACACCCGCATTATCCACATTACTGTTTAAGCGGTTATATTGTGCATGACTGGCATCCACAGGAGTGGTGGTATTCACACCGATATAGCTAGCAATCCCGCCTGATGCCTCACCGGCTGTCCCGAAACTCCAGGTATAACTTGCTGGTTCTGTTGCTCCTGCGACTTTCACATAACTTGCTGTCGAGATAGATGAAGCACTATCTTGCCGAAGCACAAGATGCCAGCCAGTTGGAGGGGTAATCGTATTGCCTGCTGTGCGAACAACAACATGGGCAACCATGACATCCCCACTTAGTGTCCCTGTTGGTTTACTGATTGTGACTGTTGCTCCTCCTGCGCTATTATTGCCTGTGGCTGTTGCTCGAAGTGAAATACTTCCTCCTGATGGCGGCATTGGCGTTGGCGTTGGGGTAAAGGTTGGGGTTGCTGTGGCAGCTACCCCCGCAACTTGTCCAGAGTCAGGGGACATTTCAAGAGAAGATTCATCAACAGCTTCAAAATCAGAGCCATGAATCTGCTGGAGTTCGGGGAGATTCACATTTGCCCAACGGGGATCCGGTGCGCCTGAAACAGACCAGGCATATTGCGGAGAAGTTTCATCGGCAACAAACATACCATAGTGTTTGAGTGCTGTGAGAATCACCTGAATAGATGGGGAGAAGGAGGAGATATTCACACTGGCTTTTAAGCGAAAGCGAAGGCCCATGGGAGGATAATTCGGACCGGAGTAATTTCCGGCACCCATTGCCGGCCACACATGGGTGTTGGCAGCCTGGGGAACAGTGAAACGCAGGGCATGATTAATTGCGCCTGCTGCTACTTCATCATAGCGGACAAGAGCTGGCGTCATGGGCAAACCTGCAGCATCAACAGAACTTGATCTCAGGGCATTTGAGGTCAGATCAAAGATCATACCTTTTGAAGCAGTCCAGCTGCCATCCTGGTTGGGAGAGGCTTGATACATTTCATAGTCTTTGCAGTTACCGCTATCAACTACCAAGACATGACCGTCAGTTCCGCTGGTTTCCACACCGGCATTGGGCGGAATCGGATAGGGACCTGGATCAGAGGTATAAAAGGTTTGATCTGAGGTACTATACACAAAATGTATTGGTACAAAAGGTTGTGTTCCCGGAACCACTTCATAGGGAAAGGTATTGGTCGCATTAAAATCATTAAGAAGCGGACGTGTTGCACCAATGGTATTGACAAAGTTTACTGAATTGGGATGCACCGGCAGATTGGAAATATCATAGTTCCAGACATTATCTGCAGGAAATACTTGACAGCCGCCAAGTGTAGGAGCTGTTGCTGCTTTTGCCCGCTGAATATTTTGTGCTTTTTGCTGACTTATTAAGACAACTAGCGGAAGGATAAGAATAAGAAGAAAGAGAGAAAGGTGCAAAAGGAGGAATTGCCGCTTCCTAAGTGTTGTCGAGAGTTGGTGTCGAAATTTACTCATCAATTTCCACTCCTGTCTATGAATTAGCTGCTTGCTGTCGAGCTACATTGAGTTTGATGTGTCACCAGATTGCTCTCTCAGGTTATTTAGTTCGAGCTTTGAGCATGTTGTATGCTGGTGCCCGCCAGGAAACAGATCCAGATGCCGTGACCCTAATAACATAGAGCTTCGGTTGTCTCGTTCGTCTTTTGTCCTGTGAGCAGACCCTCCCAAGGGGCTATGCTCCTCAAGAACATGTTCAGTAACTGACAACGCGCTCGTTGTGTCTGATACAGCGGCAGTTCCAGTTGAAACACTGTGAACTGAGCTAAGATGTTTTGGTATCCTTTGGTATGGTTACAATATTACCATAGCCTTTTTTCTCTTTTGTTTGTCTGATTGACTGGTAGCAGGAAAGTACCAAGGTAGGATTATGATTTCTTAACCGGGTGCGTATACGATTTTTGCAGAGGCAGGGTTAGCTCTAAATCAAGCAGGTTGGAGAAAATAGCTTGACGTAGCTACGCTACCCGAGATAGAATTTTGTCTCAGATTACGTTTTCCGTATAGGGTAGCTTCCAAAGGGCGGATACAGTTGACAGATGATTCAAATGCGAATGTTGCCAGAAAGGCGGTTTTGAGGGAGACATGAAAGTTATTGGACATCGCGGAGCAGCAGGGCTGGCACCAGAAAATACATATGCGGGCTTTGACCTTGCTTTAGCAATGGGAGTCGATGGGCTAGAAACCGATGTACAACGGACAAAAGACGGAAAGTTAGTGCTTTTCCACGATGACCGTCTAGACAAAACAACCAATGGTACAGGAGTTTTGCAAGAAACGTCATGGCAGGAATTGCAGCAGCTTGATGCAGGCTCGTGGTTTGATACTAAATATACAGGTGAGCATGTACCTCTACTCGTAGAGGCATTGAAGAGATATGGAGCACGAACCTACTTCGACCTTGAAGTAAAACAAATTGGCAACGAAGACGAAGTTTTGAGCTTGGTTGAGCAATTAAAACTTTTAGATCGTATCACCTTTACCTCTCAAGACTTTCCAACGCTCTGCAATATCAAAAAGAAAAATCCTCTTGCTCGCGTTGGGTATATAACAGCAGATGTCTCAGAGGAAAATTTAACAAGAGTCGTCGGGGCAGGAATACAGGTCTTTTGCCCAAGGGCCGAAAAAGTTACAAGATATTTAGTTGATCAATGCCACTCTTTAGGATTGTTTGTGCGGGCTTGCGGGAAAAGAAACACTGAGTTGATGAAAAATGCAATCTACGCTGGCGTCGACGGAATGACCTTTGACTTTCCTGATGTACTCCTAAAAGAATTAGGAAGAGTGTAAGTGTGGGAATGCATCCCTATAACCCACATTCCGCACTTTCAGCCAGATGGCTGGTAAATTTTTTCGTAGAGTGGCCCCAGGAGAGCTAAGATCAGCCGATGGAGGGGGTTGAAGGCGTAAGACAAGCGTGAGTGAGGTGGCCGAGGTCTGCACATGGAGCAACTCAATGCCTTCAAGACATTGAAAGACCCAACGCATGGTCGGACGTGCCGTGGGCCTCTGGACTTGATCAGGGTACGCAGAGCAAAATAATCTCATTTTTGCAACACAACCCAATCGTCAGTCTGTAATCATCGTTTGCGGCAAATATGATGTCGCCAGACAGGAGGCTAAAGAAGTCTAAATGGAGCTGTTTGCGCTAGCTGCTATCATGATGACGTTAAAGTAACACTCCAAATACCATAGCTACCGGGGGCCCAATGACATTGGCTCCCTTGAGCATGACCGCAACTATAATAATCTCCGCTCAGTATAGTCGCAGATTGCATTGCTCCTTCGAAAAAGAGCGTTGCATTTCCCGCAGCGTCTGTCATAGTGAACTGAAGGTATTTAGCAGTATCGACGGTTCCGCTAAAGGGACCACTGCCCTGAAGTTTGGGACCTACTGCTGCGTTCCTCATTGATGTAAATATACCGCTAAATCAAGGTCTAGAGCCAAAGCAGGCATGTTCTACCCATAGGTTTAGCCAGCAGGAATGATAGCGCCAATGAGGAACGCAGCACTAGGGCGCGCAAGTTGCGTGAAAGCGCCGTCGAGCATGCCTTGGTGCATCTCAGTCGTCGTCCTTATCCGGGACGATCCTCTCCATTCGCGGTTCCGTCTCGCACTGCATAGCACTCAATGTTTGTCGATAGGCGTTATCATATGTCTCGATTAGCTGCTGGAGATATCACTGTCCAGTCTTCTGCCGTAGTTTCCCTGCTGGCTGCGGGAGATTTCAGCAAAGTCGCTTTGCGATGGAGGGGAAGAATTGCCTGATGGGGCTACAAGAACATTCCAAAGACCGTAGCTGCCGGGAATCCGGCTACAGGAACTCCCCTGTACTGGACCAGGACTACACTGGTAATAATCCCCGCTAAGACTGGTCGCAGATTGCACGGCTCCTTCGAAAAACAGCGTTGCATTCCCTGCAGCATCCATCACTGTAAACTGGAGGTATTTAGCCATATTGATGGTTCCCTTGAACAGGCCACCGCTTTTCATTCCGGGGCCTAATATCAGGCGGCCAGTAAAACTTCCCTGCGTCTGTTGCATGCCAGCCAGGAACATGCTTGTTTGCACATTGTCCGATAAATCGTAAATAGTGCCGATATACGCTCCGGCCAACCTTGGATAGCGGGATGACACAGCAGTAGAGGGGGGTGTAGGCGCAGGAGCCGTAGTGGTTGGTGCCGGGATAGTAGAACGAGCGGTGGGATGACTCTGCGCGCGAGATAAGAAAGCTGCTCCAATGCCCAGGCTGATAAGCACTGTAAGTATGATGAAGAGTACGCCCAGTTTCCTCAAGGAGATCGGAGGCTGTACAACTCGCGGTAGCCTGGACAAGAGCTTTGGGATATCAGGACTCTCATGCCCTTTAACACCGGCGAATACAGGTACAACTCGCGCTGGCTCCGGCCAGTGCTGTGCAACGGCAGGACCCTCTTGTTCTTTGATGTCTTCAGATATCGAGACAACTGGGGGCTTAAGCAAACGTAGTGTAGCTTCAAGGTCCTCTGGCTCTTTGGCACTATCCGCCATGGATACAACTGACGGTGGCTTTGGTAAGAGCATTACATCGTCCAAATCTTCCTGCTCTTTGAGAGCATCCGGTACAGGTACAATTTGCGGTGGCTCTGGCAAGGGCTTTGCAGCGTCGAGGTCCTCCTGCTCTTTGAGAGCATCCAGTACAGGTACAACTAGCGGTGGCTCTGGCAAGGGCTTTGCAGCGTCGAGGTCCTCTTGCTCTTTGAGAGTATCGGGTACAGGTACAACTAGCGGTGGCTCTAGCAAAGGCTTTGCAGCGTCAAGGTCCTCCTGCTCTTTGAGAGTATCCGGCATAGGTACAATTGGGGGCAGTTTTGTAGTGTCAGGGCCTTCCCGCTCTTCGACTGCATCGGGCATAGGTACAACTGGGGGCGGCTCTGGCAAAGGCTCTATAGCTTCAAGGTCCTCTGGCTCTTTGGCACTCTCCGCCATGGATACAACTGACGGCGGCTTTGGTGAGAGCATTACATCGTCCAAATCTTCCTGCTCTTTGATACTGGTAGACATGAGCACAACTGGGGGTGGCTCTGGCAAGGGCTTTGCAGCGTCAAGGTCCTTCTGCTCTTTGAGAGTATCCGGCATAGGTACAACTAGCGGTGGCTCTGACAAAGATTTTGTAGTGTCGAGGGCCTCCTGCTCTTTGAGAGTATCCGGCATAGGTACAACTGGGGGCAGCTTTGGCAAAGGCTCTGTAGCGTCAAGGTCCTCTGGCTCTTTGGCACTATCCGCCATGGATACAACAGGCGGTGGCTCTGGTAAGAGCATTGCAGCAGCGTCGTGCTCAACTGCTCCCTCAGGCTCAGGGGTAGGGACAGAGACAGCAGGCGGGTCGGCCAGGACCGATGGCATGCCGGACATAGATACAGGATGCTCTACCAGTGACCATAGCTCTTCCAAGAACTGCTCAACCGACGAGAAGCGGCGATGAGGATCCAGAGATATCGCTCGATCAATGGCTTTACCTATACGCATGGGAACAGTGGGTACTAGCTTGTTTACTGGCTCCAAAGGATCGGTCCCCGTGCTGCCTGACTGTGTCATCCGAGAACGGGCATCAGCAGGCACTATGCCAGTCACCAGGGTATAGAACGTTGCTCCCAATCCATAAATATCTGTTCGTATGTCGCCATCTCCGCTGTACAGTTCCGGTGCCTTATAGTTGGGCGCATAGAAATGAACCATGCCCGAGGTTGAGACCGGGCCATATTTCTTATCAATACCAAAATCAACAAGCACAGCCCTGGCCCCTGTCTTGGGCACAATGATGTCGGTTGGTTTGATGTCACGATGGATCATGGGAGGCTGTTGACGATGCAGGTAACCCACTGCATCAACGATCGGCGCCATGAAGTTCATAGCCTCAAGGTATGAGAACCGCTTCTCTGGTTGTTGTTGCCGCAGCATTTCCAGGTTTGGCCCTTCGATATACTCCATCACCATGTACACCCGATCGTGTGTGTCATCACTGAACACACGATGGACACGCGGGAGACCATGGTGATAAAGCCGCTTGAGCAATGCATCATCAAAAGTGAGTCGATACCGCTCTTGTTGACTTGGGCCCTTTATCTGCTTGAGAACAAAGAGATTGTCCTTAGCATACCTGACACGCTGGTCTCTCACCAGGTAGACAGCATCAGAGCCGCCCCTGCCGAGCAGGCCTTCTACAATGTAGCGTTTTCGTATCACGGCTCCTATAGGGAGAGTAGCTGGTTCTTCTTGCACGTTGTCCCCCTTGTACCTTTTGCACGCTGTCCCTCAAGATACTTTACCAGGTTAGCTGCTACTATTATAGATAGGAATAATCATCTGAGCAACCCCAAAAATCTGCAGCAGAAGAATCCACACCGGAGACCAGGACTGTGTGAAAAGCCTCCAGAGGCTAATGCGAATTTGCAGTGTAACCTGCTCTACGAACTGCCTCTCACATGTGTAGCATGGCTTTTCACAAAGTTTCCGAGAGTTTCTGTTGCGTCTTTTAGCACAATATAGCCGCTTTAATGCACTCCCCATTTTCAAAAGTTGCTCTGCATCAAGCGAGCTTGCGTCGCAGAACATAGAGCATGATTATGCCTATCAGAACCCAGATGGCCAGGACGTAGGGGATGGCGTTAAGCGGGGGTGGGGCAGGCGAGATGAGCAGGAAGACGAAGACAATCCCCATGATGATCGTCCCGAGTACAGGAGAGATGGCGTGCCGCAGGATGTTGAACTGCGCACGGCGCTTGCGCCAGAAGAAGAGAATACTGGCGATACAGACCAGGGCGTACACGAGCATGACGAAGAGGGCGTCGAGCGTTCCCCAGAAGCCGAAGGCAACGAGAGGCATCATGGCGAAGCCTGCAATAAGACCGATCACCAACCCTAAGACGCAGATGGTGGTGATCGCAACTACAGGGTTCAGGCGTGTGGGGTGCAGCCAGGCCGTCCAGCGAGGTAGTAAGCCATCATGTCCTACTTTGTACATGATACGTGCGCCGCTGTTGATGATTGCCAGAGAGGCGCTGAAGTAGGAGACGACACCGGCAAGATCGATCAAGACAACCAGGAGTGGACTGCTAAACTTGCGGGTAATGGTATCATAGGGCGCGGGGTCGTTGGCAAAACCGGTGACTATCTTGTCGAGTCCATACCCAACCGTACCTGCGTAGGCCACCAGGACGTAGAATACACCAACCAGGATCATTGATCCGAAGACAGCAAAAGGGATATTGCGATGTGGGTTGCTCGTCTCCTCGCCGAGCGAAGCAGAAGCCTCAAAGCCGATAAAGGTGAGCACGGCCAGAATTACCCCAATACCGAGATTGCCTCCCGCTGGAATCGCACCGAACGTAAATGGCGTCAGAGGGAGACCGCCCTTCTGTCCAACACGGAACAGGACGATGGCTGCCAACACGAGAGCCACGCCTACTTCAAAGACCATGAAGGTCAGGTCAACGTTCGTGGATTGCCGGATCCCCCAGTAGCAGAGGGCAAAGGCAATGCCAAGTGTCAGGACAAACCAGAAACTCCAGTTCAGATCGAGACCAAACCAGCGCATCACCAATGCTTCCATGTTGACTCCGAGCAACGTAAAGGTATATGGGATGCCGATGATTATCGCGATAAGCCCGAACCAGGCAGTCAGGTAGCCCATGTATTTACCTAACCCTTCGGTCACGAAGGTGTAGGCCGAGCCGCTGGACGGAAGTTCCCGCGAGAATTCGCTGTACTGGTTGGCGACGAACAGGGTGATGATAAATGCAATCACGTAGCACAACGGGATAGCCGCTCCTACAACGCCTGCCTGGGGAATGGTGTTGAAGAAGATGGAAGCAGGTGACATAACCGCGATCGAGACGATGATGGCGTGACGCAGTTTCAGCGTATCACGCTTGAGGGTTCTGGAAGGTACCATTTCGGGAGTGGAAGTGATCTCGCTCATAAAGTCCTCCTTGTGTGTTCCTCGATTTATCGAGGACCTACGGACGCGATAAATCGGGTCCCTACGAATTACTCAAAAATACATGACTTCAGAGGATACGACCTCTCAAGCCAGTTTGGGTTGGTGTTAGGTCTATCAAAATGCGGCGTGAGGACCCCTTGATTTAGCTATGGGGATGAAACGCCGCCGCCCGCAGGCGGAATACACTTGCCACTCTACACGGTACGTGGTATCATATAGAGTATGAAACAGAAACGCGCCTACCAGTATCGAATCTATCCAACCGATGAGCAAAAGAAGACTCTTGCTCGCACCTTTGGCTGTGCGCGTTTCGTCTACAATTGGGCGTTGCGCTTGCGTACTGATGCCTACTACCAGGAGCAGAAGCGCATCTACTACGCTGAGACTTCCGCTCGTCTCACCGAATTGAAAAAGCAACCTGAGTACGCATGGTTGAATGAGGTTGCTGCGGTTCCCTTGCAGCAATCGCTTCGTCATCTCGACAAGGCGTTTCTCAACTTCTTTGAAGGACGGGCTGAGTACCCCACGTTTCATAGCAAGCAGGGGCAACAAGCCGCTACTTACATAGGTACTGCCTTCAAGTGGGATGGACACTCGCTCACGCTTGCCAAGATGGATGCCCCCCTGGATATTGTCTGGAGTCGCCCGCTTCCGAAAGATGCTAAGCCCACCACTGTGACAGTGACCAAGGATACCGCAGGTCGCTACTTCGTTTCCATCTTGGTAGAAGAGGATATTGCACCGCTTCCCATCATCACCAAGCAGGTAGGGCTTGACCTTGGCTTGAAGAGTATGGTCATCACGAGTGACGGTGAGCATGTGGGCAATCCACGGTACTTCCGCAAGGATGAGAAGAAGCTTGCCAAGGCTCAGAGACGACATGCCAAGAAGAAAAAGGGCTCCAAGAACAGCTCCAAGGCTCGTCTCAAGGTTGCTAAGGCACACGCCAAGATAGCTGATAGGCGTAGAGACTATCAACATAAGCTCTCGACCCGCATTGTTCACGAGAACCAAGTGATCTGCATCGAGAGTCTGCAAGTCAAGAACATGGTCAAGAACCACTCCCTTGCTAAGAGTATTAGCGATGTGGGTTGGAGTGAATTTACCCGCCAGTTGGAGTACAAAGCAAAGTGGTATGGTAGAACCCTTATCAAGATTGACAAGTGGTATCCATCCTCCAAGCGTTGTCACTCCTGTGGACATGTGCTTGACTCACTTTCATTAGATGAACGGTTCTGGATGTGTCCTGAGTGCAAGGCATTCCATGACCGTGATATCAATGCCGCGAAAAATGTGTTGGCTGCCGGACTGGCAGTGTCAGCCTGCGGAGAGGCTGTAAGACCTGGACGGGCAAAAGCCCTTTCAGGCAGGACTCGTTGAAACAGGAAAGCTCACCCATGAGGGTGGGAGTCCCCCGGCTTCAGCCGTGGGGAGGATGTCAACCAGTGGTGGCAATGTTGGTGACATCGGGCGTTACCGGCGTATCGGCGTCAAACAGCTTGCGCAGGTAGTCGTTGAGGAACATGCCATTAGGGTCGAGGGCAGCGCGGACGCGCCGGAAATCGTGCCAGCGCGGGTAGAACGTGGCCAGTTCCGCGGCGGTTCGCGTGT
>WNFB01000240.1_pt1 | contig 39918 bp, 35 predicted proteins | sample 5400501 | NCBI WGS metagenome assembly WNFB01 (sample SAMN13153341, study PRJNA577476) | soil metagenome | isolation source: 200 cm saprolite under Douglas fir tree site 2 hole 1 | place: USA:California | collected 2015-04-18 | reverse complement strand
GCCGGGCTGCTCTCCGGGAGCTGGTGCGGGCCGGCCTTCCCATCGCGGCGGACGGCTCGATCAGCCTCATCGCCAGGGCGCGGGCGGTGCGGGCCGAGCGACCCGGTTTCGCGCCGGGGTCTCGTCCTAGCGAGGTTGGGGGCGTAATATTGACGCGTCGAGCGGGGGTGAATGTTGAGGCACTACCTGATCGTCGGGAACCAAACGCTTGCCAGCGACCAGCTGGCGGAGAAGGTGCGAGACCTGTTGGCGGCGGGCCCCGCCATGATCCACCTCGTCGTCCCCGCTACGCCCACGCATGAACATCTCACGTGGACCGAGGGCGCTGCCCACGACGTAGCTGAGCGAAACCTGGAAGCGGCCATCGCGGTCTTCAGCGAGTTGGGTGCCGACCTGAACGGCGAGGTCGGGGATGCCAACCCCGTGGAGGCGGTACGGGCCGCTCTTCGGGGGCACGCCTTCGACGAAATCATCCTCTCCACCCTCCCGCTCGGGCTTTCCCGCTGGGTGAAACAGGACCTTCCCCACCGGATCCGCCGTGAGTTCGGTCTGCCGGTATCGCACCTCGTCGGCGAGGCGGCCCCACCGGCCTGAGCGGTGCCGCCGGCCCCAAAGCCTCGAGCGGCCCCTGCAACGGCCCCCGCACAACCGGCCCCAGCCACCTCGGCCCCCACGGCCCCCCGGGCCCCGCCCGTTGCCGACATCCGGGTCAGTGTCGTGGTCGTCGACGTCGAAGGCGGCGACCCTGACTCGCCCGAGGTCCAGCGGCTGGTCCGGGAGGTGGCAGCACGGACCTTCGCCTCGATGCCCAAGCTTGAACGGGTGGAGGTCCGGGCCCGCTCCGGCCGACTGCTTGGCACGTCGCAGCGACCGGCTCCGGTCCCCGCCCCGCTCGGACGGCTCGACCCTCTGCTGGCGCCGTTCCCGTCACACCCCTTGGAGCGTCGCCCCCTCCCGTCGGAGCACGTGGATGTCGCATCCCTGATGGACCCCCGGGCCGCGCCCCCGCAGATCAAGCAGGTCTTCGAGGACACCAGCGTGCCCGAGCGGCCGGTGCTGGCTAAGCTCCTCGATCTCCCATCGCAGGTGCGGAGCCGGCTGAGGAACCCCGATGATCCCGTCGAGATCGTCGGGGCGCTGGTCGAGGCGGCGGGCCTACCGGTGCGGGTCGCGGACGACGTGGTGCTGTCGCAGGATCAGGCGATCGTGGTGCTCAGGACCGGCTTCGGCGACCTGGTCACGCCGGCGATGCTGAACCATGCCTACCGCCGGTTCGTTCACAGCGGTGCGTCCCGGGGTGTCGTGCTCTCACCCGGGTTCATGCCCCTCCTGGATGTGCGGCGACGGGAGTTCCTCGACCCCACGCTGCTCCACTCGGGTCCGGAGGGGATTCAGCGGATGGCGGACGCGGTGGCCCTCGGCGGGAATCCGATGGACTTCGCAGCCGCGCCTGCGCTCACGGCGTCGTCCGTCCGGGTCCCGGCCCCCGCAACGTAAACCCCGGCAGCCCCAGCCCAGGCAACTCAGCCGCCGGCAGCCGAACGGGCCCCCATAGCGTTCCGCAGCACGCCGATGCCCTCGATCTCGAGCTCGACGACGTCGCCCGGGGCCAGCTCCCGGCCCAGGTCGAGCCCGCAGCAGCCGCCCGGCGTGCCCGAGCCGTAGACGTCACCTGGGCAGATGTCCTCGGCCGCCGAGACGTAGGCGATCATGTCGCTCCAGCGCCAATGGGTCTGGGAGGAACGAGCCCGCCCCCATTCCTCGCCGTTCACCCGGCACACCATCTCGAGGTCGGGCTCAGCCCCCACGTCGTCGGCGGTCACGATGCAGGGACCGAGGGCGTTGCAGAAGTCCTTCCCCTTCGCCGGCCCGAGCCATGCGGACACCTCCTTGGCCTGAACATCCCGGGCCGAGAAGTCGTTGAAGATCGTGAAGCCGAAGATGTGGTCCCCGGCCCGTTGCCGGGAGACATCCCGGCCCGCCCGTCCGACGACCATCGCCATCTCCAGTTCGAAATCGAGCCGGCCGGCGTAGGCCGGCCAGGGGCACACGTCATCGGGGCCGATCACCTGGCGGTGGTTGCCCTTGTAGTAGACGGGCGCCTCGTACCAGTAGGGGGGCACCGGCGTCCCCCGTCGCTGCGCTCCCCGCACGACGTGGTCCTCGAACCCGAGGAAGTCCCGCAGCGATGCGAGCCGGTCCAGGGGGCACAGCCAGCGGAATCCCTCCGCCCCCACCTCCACCCGGGCCTCGGGCGGGGCCACACCTGCCGCCTCCGCGGCCATCGTCCATACGGTTGAGCCCTGTTCGATGAGCAGCAGAGTGGAGCTCTCCTCCACCAACCCATCCTGGGCCGCCCGCCACGCCCGCCCGAGATCGACCGCGGGACCAAAACCAGCGGCGACGGCGAGCCTGGGACGATTGCCCGTGGCCGACGACGCATACCGGAAGACGCGCATCCGGGTCCGATGCTACTCAGATGCCACTCAGTCGAGCAGACCCATCCCCCGGGCCCACGAGGTCTCGTACTCGGCCCACGCGACCGCCTCGGCCTCCGGGGACAGGACCAGCGGTCGCCGCGTCTCGACCATCACGGCAACCTCGTCGGTGCGAGTCTTCGTCTTGGACGCCTCTATGGCAGCCGGCTGGGGCCCGTGGTGCAGGCCTTGCGGGTGCAGGGTCATGAACCCCTCCCCGATCCCCGCCCGCGAGAAGAAATTGCCCGCGTGGTAGAAGAGGACCTCGTCGGCGTCGATGTTGGCGTGGTAGAAGGGCACCTTCAGGACGTCAGGGTCCTCTTCGAGCGGCCGGGGGACAAACGAGCAGATCGCAAAGCCGTCGTTGACGAACGTGGCGTTCGCCGACGGCGGCATGTGGTAGCGGGGCGAGGTCACCGGGCGGTGGCTGAGGATGTTCAGCCTGATGGGGCAGAGATCGCCCTGCCACCCCACCACGTCGAGGGGGTGCCAGCGGAACCTGAGTGAGGTGGAGGCGCCATCGCGCCTGACCCGTACCTCGAACGGGCCCTCCTCGTGGTGGGGGTCGGGTTCCGGCACGTCGAGCACCCCGGGGTCGAACTGGGCGTGGCGGCCCATGATGCCCCGGTCGGGGAGCCGGAACTCCCCGCTGCCCTCGATAACGAGGAAAAAGCCCTCGTCCCCCCCGTCCGGCACTAACCGGTGGGTCGTCCCCTTCGGGACCACGAGGTAGTCGCCGGGCTCGTAGGCGAGTGGGCCGTAGTCGGTCTCGAGCACCCCCCGGCCGCGGTGGACGAAGTAGCAGAGGTCGCCGTCGGCGTCCCGCAGGAACCAGGGCGTCGACTGGCTTCGCCGGGAGACGAAGAGCCGCACGTCGTCGTTGCCGGCGACCAGCACCCACCCGCCGTCCGCGTCCACGAGGTCCTCCGGCTTCATCTGGTTGAGGTCGAGGGCGCGGGGCCGGAGCGGGCCCTCGATGCCAACCCACGCGGTCGGCGGGTGCAACCGGTAGAGGTGCGAAGACCGGCCGAAGAAGGTCTCCCGCCCATGCTCCTCTTCAAAGGTGCCCTCGGGGATCCCGACGTGGGCCTGCCGGGCCGCCGTCCCCTTCGACCAGACGGCATCCATCAGAGATTCCCCCTCATTGCCTGCTCCCGTTCGATGGACTCGAAGAGCGCCTTGAAGTTGCCGGCTCCGAACCCCAACGAGCCGTGCCGCTCGATCACTTCGAGGAAGAAGGTCGGGCGGTCCTGCAGGGGTTTGGTGAAGATCTGCAGCAGGTAGCCGTCGTCGTCGGCGTCGACGAGGATCCCGCTGGCCCGTAGCGCCTCGATCTCGCCCGAGACCTCCGGGACCCGGTGGCGCACCTCCTCGTAGTAGGTGTCCGGCACCCTGAGGAACTCGACGCCTCCCGCCTGCATCGCCGCGACCGTTGCCACGATGTCGTCGGTCCGCAGGGCGATGTGCTGCACGCCGGGCGATCGGTAGTACATCAGGTACTCCTCGATCTGCGACCGGCGCCGGCCCGTCGCCGGCTCGTTGATCGGCAGCTTGACCTTGCCGACGCCGTCCCAGAGCACCTTCGACATCAACGCCGAGTACTCGGTCGAGATCTCGCTGTCGGAGAAGTGCCGCATCTCGGCGAAGCCCATGACGCGCTCGTAGAACGACACCCACTCGTCCATCCTGCCGAGCTCGACGTTGCCGACGACGTGGTCGATCTGGCGGATCCCCAGCCCGAACGTCTGCACCGGTTCCAGCGGCCTAAAGCCTGGCATGAATGGGCCGGAGTAGTCGCGGCGGCAGACGAAGGTGTGGACGGTGTCGCCGTACGCCGCGATGGAGGCCCGCACGACCTTGCCGTGCTCGTCCTCCAGCACCTGCGGCTCCGCCACGCCGTGAGCGCCGCGCTCGACGGCCAGCCGGTACGCCTCCTCGGCGTCGGGGACGGAGAAGGCGACGTCGTGGACTCCGTCCCCGTGGAGCCGCACATGCTCCGCGACCGGGCCCTCGGAACCGAGGCCACCGGTGAGCACGAACGTGACGTCGCCCTGTCGAAGGCACCACGAGACCCGGTCCCGGCTCCCCGTCTCGAGACCACGGTAGGCCACCGGGGCAAAGCCAAGCGAGCGGTAGAAGTGGGCGGCCTGGGTGGCGTTGCCGACGTGGAACTCGACGTGATCGAAGCCCAGGATCGGGAACGGATCCACGCCGTCAGGGCCGGGCGTCCGGGGTTCCCGGAAGGGCTCGTGCCCGGCGTCAGGCAGCACGGCCCACCACGTGGTCGCTCCAGAGCCCGTCCCAGAAGGCCTTGACGCCGTCGAGCATCTCCAGGGCGCCCTGGAAGAACTTCTCCTGGTCGAAGCCCGGCATGTTGAACGCCTGGGCGAGCTCGTCGGAGGTGTGGGCGGCGTGCTGATCCTCGATCTTGTCGTGCCAGATCCAGAACCCGAGGGGCAGCATCGGGCATTCCCGATCCTTGAAGATCCTGAGCCCGGCGATGAGTTCCTTCCAGAACCCGGCAGCTGCCCAGTGCTCCACCGCGAATGAGGCGCCCTCGGCAACCGAGGCATCCTCGGCCCCGTAGATGCGGAGCAGCTCGTCGCAGAAAAAGCGAGTGCTCGGCGTGGCGTGCCGGCGCTTCCCCATCTCCCCGAAGCTCAAGCCGAGGGGCTGACCGAAGCTGAGCAGCCATTCGAAGTGGGCGGCGGAGAACCGGAACGTGCTGGCATCGACGCTCCCCTCGGTTCCGATGAGCTCCGGGTCGAGGGCGGCGTCGGCCACCTGCGCCCGCTCTCCGGTGGGACGGTAGATGACGCCGAGCTCGTTCATGAGGATCTCCTTGCCGGCCCGGTAGGTCTGGAGGTCCGCGGCATTGATCACCTTGCGAAGCTGGGCCTCCACGAACTGGTGGGAGAACACCGAGAACTGCACCGCCAACTGGCGGACCTCCTCCCGGGAGGCCTCGCCTTTGGCGAACCATTTGGTGTAGGTGTTGTTCATCACGACGGGGTGGTTGAAGACAGCTTCCTCGACGCTGGTTCGGAACGACTCGAGGTCCAGGTCCATGGCTCGTTCCCCTTTCGGGCTCGTCAGGGCAAACCGTCCTACTATTGCAGCACCACCGGATCAAGTGGTCAATAGTCAGGCCCTTGAGCTATACAATCTGCACACTGAAATGAGAAACGAGTGACGAGAATGATCAACGCCACCCCCCCGCTGGACTCCCTTGATCGCCGCCTCATCCGGCTTCTGGCGGACAACCCCAGGATCGGCGTCATGGAGATGGCCCGCCAGCTCGGCGTAGCCCGAGGGACGGCGCAGTCGAGGCTCGACAAACTCATGGAGAGCGGGGTCATCAGGGGCTTCGGCCCCGACGTCGACCCCAGCGCGATGGGCTACGAAGTCCTCGCCTTTGCGATGATCGAGATCGCGCAGGGCCGCCTCGACGACGTGGTGGCCCATCTGCGCCGCATCCCAGAGGTTCTGGACGCCTACGCGACGACAGGCCCGAGCGATCTGCACTGCCGGCTGGTGGCGCGCTCCAACGACCACCTCCACCGTGTCGTCACGAAGATCCTCGAGGTCCGCGGCATCACCCGGACAACGACGGTGATCGCCCTCTCCGAGCAGATCGGCTACCGGGTCATGCCGCTCGTCGAGGCGGAACCGTAGCCCGACAGCGAAGCGGCCGAGCCACAGATCCTGTACCCTTTGATCGTCCCGTCAGAAATGACGAGGTCCAGTGTGGCATTGTCTCCGGGACCCGGGCCGATGTCGTCCATCGTGATCCCAGGAGACAGGCATGCCGGAATCTCCGGAGCATGTTGGGAACCAGGTAACGCCACGGCCGGCGGCCGGGCTCCCGCCCCCGCCGGGCGACCACGACGGCCAGTTCAACCGGCGGAAGACCGCCAAGACCTGGAAGATCTATGCGGCGGCAGGTGGCCTTGCCGCGACCCTGTACATGGCCGTCCCGTCCTGGAGCGGCAAGGGACCGACATTCACCATGATCGGGCTCTCCTCGGTGCTGGCCATCCTGGCCGGCGTGCGATTGAACCGGCCGAGGCAACGGTTGCCCTGGTACCTCTTCGCCGGAGGGATGGCGACGTTCGCCGTCGGGGACGCCTTCTACTACACCCTGCCGAAGCTCCTGCATCGCAGCCCCCCTCCGTTCCCGTCCATCGGCGACTTCTTCTACCTCCTGGTCTACCCGTTGCTCATCGCCGGTGTGTTGCTGCTCATCCGGCAGCGGAACCCTGGCAGGGACGCGGTGGGCCTCATCGACGCGCTCATCGTGACGACGGCGGTCGGACTGATGGCGTGGGTGTTCCTGATCGTGCCCTACGCCCGGGACCCCACCCTGACGCTGGGTCGCAAGCTCGTTTCCATCGCCTATCCGCTCATGGACGTCCTGCTGCTCGGCGTGGCGGCGAAGCTGGCGCTGGACCGCGGCATTCGCCGGCCCTCTTTCAACCTGCTGATCCTGAGCATGCTCTGCTTGCTGGGCGCCGACACGGCCTATGGCCTCATCGTGCTGCACGGGACGTACCACACGGGCAGCCCGCTCGACATCCTGTGGATCGCGTTCTACGTGGCATGGGGCGCAGCCGCTCTGCACCCCTCGATGCAGACCCTGTCGGAGCCGGTGGCGAACATCGACGCCAGCCTGACGGGTTGGAGGGTTGTCCTTCTCGTCGCGGCCACGCTCGTGGCGCCCGCCGTCCAGATCGCCGACGACGCTCTCGGGTACGCCCCCATCGTGCTCGTGGCCGGCGCCGTGGGCATTGTCTTCCTGGTTGTCCTTCGCACGGCTGGCCTGATTCTCCGCTACGAGGGCTCGCTGATCCGCGAGCGGGCGTTGCGGGAGGCGGGGGTCGAAATGGCTGCTGCCGGCAGCCGGGTGGAGATTCTCGCCGCCGCCCGGTCGGCGGTGCAGACGCTCGTGGGCAAGGGGGACGTGGTGCACCTCTTCCTGGTTGACGCGTCGGGAGAGATCCTCCCGCTCTCCCTTCTCGAAGCAGCCCGTGGCAGGGCGTCGCCCGTCTTCGTTGCCGACCTCCCCCCCGCGACGAGGAAGACGCTGGGGCGGCGTGAGTGGAGCACCGGCGACGCGGTCAAGGCGGTCGGGACGACGTTGGGAGCGGGGAGCGGTGGCGCGTCGATGTCGATGTACCCCTTCATCGTCACCAACGACCTCCGTGCCCTCGTCCTCGTGAGCGGCGAGCGTGCCCTGCCGGGCGCCACGGCGACGAGTGTCAGCGTCCTGGTCTCGCAGGTCGTCCTCGCCCTCGAGCGCGAGCAGCTCGCCGAGCAGATCCACCGGCAGAGAAGCGAGGCGCGCTTTCGCAGCCTGGTCCAGATGGCAACGGATGTGGTGACCGTCGTCGCGGCGGATGGGCAGGTCCTGTACCAGAGCCCTTCGGTGCAGAGAGTGCTTGGGTATCCCCCGGAGGGCCTGATGGGCACGTCCCTCCAGTCGCTTGCCCACCCGGACGACCTCTCCACGGTGCTGGCGATGATCGCACCCACGGATTGGGAGGGGCTGAGCGACGCTGTCGAGTGGCGCGTGCATCACGCCGACGGTACGTGGCGGTACTTCGAGACCATCAAGACGAACTTGCTTGGCGATCCGAACGTCGGTGGGCTCGTCCTCAACAGCAGAGACATCAGCGAGCGAAAACGGGCTGAGGCGGAAAGGGAGCAACTGCAGGGCAGGCTGCACCAATCCCGACGCCTGGAGGCCATTGGTCAGCTTGCCGCGGGAGTGGCCCATGACTTCAACAACCTGCTGGCCGTCATCCTCATGTACGCAGACTTCGTGACGAAGCGGGTCGGAGTGAAGCCCTGCGCACCGCCCACGGACCAGGACCTCGCCCAGGTCAGCGCGGACACCGAGAAGATCCGCATGGCGGCCGAACGTGCAGCCGGCCTGACCCGTCAGCTATTGATCTTCGGCCGGCGCGACGACGTGGAGCCCAAAGTCCTCGACCTGAACGACGTCGTCGTCGACCTGCAGGAACTCCTCGGACGCACGATCGGCGAGCACATCCAGCTCCAGATCAATCTCGCCCCGGCGCTGTCCGCCGTGCGCATCGACCCGAGCGCGATCTACCAGGTCGTGATGAATCTCGTGATCAACGCGAGGGACGCCATGGCAACCGGGGGCACGTTGAGGATCGAAACCGCCAACGTCGAGCTCGATCAACCGATGGTGTGGGGATCCGACCTCTCGATCGGCAACTACGTGAGCCTCAGCGTGACCGACACCGGGTGCGGTATGGCGCCAGGCGTCGTCTCACGGGCCTTCGACCCGTTCTTCACGACGAAGCCCCCGGGTGAAGGCTCAGGCCTCGGTCTCGCAACCGTGTACGGCATTGTGAAGCAGGCTGATGGCGACGTCCGCCTGTACTCCGAACCGGCTCGCGGCACCGTGGTCACGGTCTACCTCCCGGCGGCGGGTGAGGTGGTCCCAGCTCCCGTGGCCGAAGCCGCTCCGTTCCCGCAGCAGGGGAGTCACACCATCCTGGTGGTCGAGGACGAGCACGCGGTCCGCGAGGGCATCTCCCGGTTGCTCACCGACCACGCCTACCGCGTGATGAGCGCCCGCGACGGAGCGGGGGCCCTGGAGATGGTAGCCGAGTTCGATGGCGAGATCGACCTGCTGTTGACGGACCTCGTCATGCCGGGGATGTCGGGCCGGGAGCTTGCCGAGATCCTGCTCCATGTGCGACCCGATATCGGCGTGCTGTTCATGTCGGGATACCCGCAGGGCCTTTCGGAGGAATACGCGCCAACGGTCGGCGGCGTCCTCTCCAAACCCTTCACGGAACGTGGGTTGCTCCAGGCCGTGAGCGACGCGATCTCCTGGCCCGAGGCAGGTGAAGGACCGTGACAGCGTCCAGCGGGGCGGATCTCAGCGCCGGGAGCATCCGGGTTCTGATCGCAGAGGACCAGGCGATGTTCGCTGAGGGCCTCGTCCGCCTCATCGCCGCCGAGCCGGACCTGCACGTCGTCGCCACCGTCGACTCGGCCGCCGAGGCCGTCCTGGCCGCTCGTACCCACGAACCTGACGTCGTCGTCATGGACTACCGGCTGCGCGGGGGGGACGGCGTCACGGCAACGAAGCAGATCAAGAACGAACGCCACCAGACCCAGGTGGTCATGCTGACCGGATTTGCCGACCCCTCGGTGCTGATCGCCGCCATGGACGCCGGGTGCTCGGGGTTCCTGACCAAGGATCAAGCCCTCCCGGAGGTTGTCAACACCGTTCGCCGAGCCCATGCGGGAGAGGCAGTGGCCGATCCCTTCGTGCTTGCCAGCATCCTCCCGCGACTGCGCCGCGAGCCGGGAGGGGGAGGCTCCGCACTGACCGCGCGCGAGCGGGAGATATTGATGCAGACTGCCCAGGGCCGAACGAGCCAGGACATCGCGGATCAGATGACGCTCAGCGTGCATACCGTGAGGAACCACCTGCAGGCTGTGATGCGAAAGCTCGAGGCTCATTCGAGACTCGAAGCAGTGGCCAAGGCGGTCCGGCTCGGCCTCATCAACCTCGGCTAGTCCACCGGACCGGGATCCCAGCCCGGGTCCTCCTCTCGTGGCCCGCTCCTTCGGAGCGTCCCACGAGCCCCGCATAGAAGCCAGGGGGGATGCGCGGCTCATCCGGCTCCGCTGCGCTCCGCCGGGCTGCTACTCCCCCCTGGACCCCCTGGGCACGACCGTTGGCGTTGCGGACCATGCCGAGGAGTTCGTCCACAGAGAAGGGCTTCACGAGCCAGCCGCAGGCCCCGCTGGAGGAAGCGGCCTCGGCAATGCCCGGGTCATCCAGGGTCGACATCACGACGGACTCCACGCCGAGGAGTGCCGAGCTCACCCACTGCACCAAATCGTGGGCTCGCTCCCGGGGGAGGCGCACATCGATGAGCACGACGCCATAGTCCCGAGCCAGCAACTCATCCCGGGCTGCGGCCGCATCAGGGACCGCGGTACAACCGTACCCGGCGTCGTCGAGAACGAATGTGAGGAAGTCGCGCATTGCGACGTCATTGTCGACGACAAGGACCGAGTGTGCCCGATGCGTGCTCGTGCCCATCCGCTCCTTCTTTTTCAACATTTGTCTGGGAACCGTGACTGGGGACAGTCCTGGGCCCTGCGGCCACCGCAATGATCCGTTCGGGCGACGGTGTTGCCTATCGTTGGGGATCTGTTCAGATGATCGGTCGTATCCCCCGCGGATTGAGAACAATGACGGGATATGACTACCCGAGAACCCTCCTTCGTGGCGAACGGGACAAGCGCAGGTGACTACCGGGCGTGGCTGCGGATCTGCGACATGTTGCCCGAGTGGCCCTTTTCCGGGCACCCATTCCCCCAAATATCGGCGCACAACTACTCGGAGTAACCAGAAAAGAACGCTGTTCCACGTCATCGTCCATCGGGGTTGATTCACCGATAACTTCTGTAGTGGCCCACCACAGTTGTTGTCCGACCCATTGCACGGATTCAAGGTGGCCGCAGAGCCATTGTGCCTGCTGATGCCCGCTTGATTCCCGCCCCCCGAGAGGAGAACGTGATGCGTTGTGTTCGAGTTGGACGTCCCCCAATTGGCGTCCCAATTGGCATTCGGATCGGCCTTCGGATTGGCGCCCCGATTGCCGTGCTTGTCGGCATCCTGATTGGCGGAGCGATCGCCCTGGCAGCCATTCCCGCCGCCGCGGCACCTGCCGACAGGGCGGCCGATGGGAGTGTCACGGCCCCCGCCCCGGCGCAGCCCGCCGGCTGGCCTCCCTCGGTCGCAACCCTGGAGGATCAGATGCTCGCCAAGATCAACGCCCAGCGGGCTGCCGTCGGAGCCCCAGCGGTGCAGGTCCAGCCGTGGGCACGTACCGTGGCACAGGCGCACTCCCGGGACATGGTGGCGGCCGACAACCTCTTCCACAACCTGGCGGGGTACATGCAGGTGGGACGCCAGGCCATGGGGGCCACCGAGCTCGGCGAGAACGTGGGCATGGACAGCACCCTCGACTCGGTCGATGCCCTGCTGTACAGCGACCCACCCCACCGGGCGATCACCCTTGACGCCCGTTTCAACTACGTGGGCATCGGGATCGCCCTCACCGCGCAGAACTGGGTGTACCTGACGGAGGACTTCTCGCAGATCCCCGGTGGGGCACGCGCCGCAGCGCCGGTCACGCAGGCGATCGCACCGCCGGCAACGACCGCCGTGGCGAAGGCCGCCCCGAAGGCGACTGCCTCGACGAGCCACCCGGCGGCCGTCCTACCGGCAGCGCTGGTCCGCCCGGTCCCCGCTGTCAGGTCAGTGGCGCCACCGGCGGCGACCCCCTCCGCCGGCGCCGCGCCGGTGGCTGCCGGCGTCTCGAGCCCCCCCGGTGAGGTGCCGGTGCTCGCGGCCCGCCCCGTCCGCCACGGGCCGGCGCCCAATGCCGGCGTGGTCATGGCGGCGGCCATGGTTGGCCTGGTCACGGTGGGCGGGGTCGGATGGCGCCTCGCTACGCCCAAGGCGTCTCCCCCACGGCAAGGTTGGCGCCCGACCGGCCGGAGATAGGAGGAGACCGGAGAGAAGAGGCGAGCCAACACCAAATCGAGGGGTGTTCCTGGTTGGTTCGTGTGCTCGGGGTAACTCCGACAGAACTGACTACAAAAGATGGTGCGCATGGAGCAGGGCGACCGTATCCCGATCTCCGATGTTGAGAGCAGAGACTGATCGCAAATCCAGCATTCCAACGACGGAGCCTCCATGAGCGTCGCGACTGCACCACCAGTTGCCGTCAGGGCAACACTGGTGGCGCCGCTACGGCACCGCAGGTTCCTGCTGCTCATGACGGGGATGACCGTCTCCCTCCTGGGAGACGGCATCTTCCTCGTCGCCATGGCCTGGCAGGTCTACCTCATCTCGAACGTAGCGACTGCGCTCGGCCTCGTCGGCATCGCGATCTCCGGACCTCAGGTGGCCTTCCTCCTGCTGGGCGGCGCCGTGAGCGACCGGATGGACCGCCGGAAGGTCATGCTCACCTCGGATCTGGTTCGGGGGGCAGCCATGCTGGCCACCGGTGCCCTGACGGTCACCGGCCATCTCCACCTCTACCACCTCTACGCGCTCGGGGGGGTCTACGGGGCGGCCACTGCCTTCTTCGGGCCGGCCTACGAGGCGATCGTGCCGGACCTCGTCCCGTCGGAGCTGCTCCTCCAGGCCAACTCCCTCGACCAGCTCGCCCGACCGATGGCGCTGGCCCTTGCCGGGCCCGCACTGGGGGGCTTGCTGATCGGCGCGTGGGGGGCGGGCTGGGCCTTCATCCTTGACGCCGCAACCTTTGCCTTCTCGTTGGCGATGCTCGTCGCCATGGGCAAAGGAGGCGTGCGGAGCGTCGGGGCGGTGGGGGCGTTCCGCCTCGGCGAGATCGCCGACGGCTTCCGCTTCATCCGCCGCCACGTCTGGCTGTGGGCCACCTTTGCTGCGGCAACCGTCACCTACCTGCTCTTCATGGGGCCCGCAGAGGTGTTGGTCCCGTACCTTGTCAAGAACTCACCGGGCGGCAACGCCGGAGAGCTTGGCCTCGTGTTCGCCGCCGGCGGGGTCGGGGCGCTGGGGGCTGCCCTGGTCGTGGGGCACCGCGGCATGCCGCGGCGCCATATCACGGTCATGTACCTGTGCTGGGCGATCGCGACGTTCCTGGTGGCGGGCTACGGGCTCGCGACGGCGGGGTGGCAGTTGATGGCGGTCAGCCTCGCGTTCCACGGCCTGGAGACTGCCGGGACCATCGTGTGGATGACGGCCAAGCAGCGATTCGTCCCCGCCTCCCTGCTCGGGCGGGTCTCGAGCCTGGACTGGTTCGTGTCGATCTCGCTCCTGCCCCTTTCCTTCGGGCTTGCCGGCTGGGCTGCCAGTGCCATCGGGGCCCGAACGACGCTGGTCGCCGCGGGCATGCTCGGCGGATCGGTGACCCTCGCGTTTGTCTTCCTTCCCGGCATGCGCTCGACGCAGCTTCCTGCGCCATTGCGACACGTCCCCTAGGTCCGGTGTCGATCCCAACCAGGGCAGACCAGAAAGGATCCGCTATGCGAACCGACCGAGGGCTCCAGCCGAAAGGCCAGGAGCCGAAGTGGCTGGATCAGTGGCAGCAAGCCTGTTCAGACCTTGCCCGCCTCCGGTTGAGCCAACCGATGCTCGATGCCGTGATCGACGAAGTCGCCGGCCGGATGATCCGGATCGGTGACCAGTGGCTTGCGGACTTCGCTTCGTGCAACTACCTCGGCTTCGACCTCGACCCCGAGATCATCGCTGCCGTCCCCCCGTATCTCGCTCGCTGGGGGACCCACCCGAGCTGGTCGCGCCTGCTCGGCAGCCCGGTCCTCTACGAGCAGATCGAGGAGCAGCTCGCTCACCTGCTCGGCGCGCCCGACGTCCTTGCCCTCCCGACCATCACCCACATCCACATGTCCGTCATCCCGGTGCTCGCAGGCTCCGGGACGATCCTGCTCGACGGCCGGGCGCACAAGACCCTCTACGACGGCTGCAGCGTTGCCCGGTCCCACGGCGCCTCGGTGATCCGGTATCCCCACGACGACGTCGGTGCCCTCGAGGAGCTCCTTGCGGCCTCCAGCGTCCACCCCCGGATGATCTGCACGGACGGCGTCAACTCCATGACCGGCAACACCCCGCCGATGGCCGAGCTGGCAGGGCTGGCCCGACGGTACGACGCCATGCTCTATGTGGATGACGCCCACGGCTTCGGCGTGATCGGCGAGCGCTCGGTGGACGAGGCGTCGCCGTACGGGACCAAGGGCAACAGCGTGGTCCGGCATGCCGGCGAGAGCTACGACAACGTCGTGCTGGTCGGGGCGCTGTCGAAGGCATACTCGTCCCTGCTGGCGTTCATTGCGTGCCCGACGCCGATCAAGGACTTCCTGAAAATCGCCGCACCGCCGTACCTCTACTCAGGGCCTTCGCCGGTCGCCTCCCTGGCGACCGTCCTGGCCGGCCTGGCGGTGAACGACCGGTGCGGGGATGCCATCCGGGCCGACCTCTACCGCAAGACCCGGCGCGTCCTCGACGCCCTGGAGGATCGGGGGATTGCCACCCCCAACGAATCGGGGTTGCCAATCATCGAGGTGGCGCTGGCCGATGCCGACGACATCGACGAGGTGGGCCGCTTCCTGTTCTCGCGCGGGATCTACGTGACCCTGGCGGCGTACCCCCTCGTCCCCCGCTCCGATGTCGGGTTCCGTATCCAGATGACGGCAGCCAACACCGATGGCGAGATCGACCACCTCGTTGCCACCCTCGACGAGCTGAGGGACCGCTTCGGCCTCCAAATGCTGGCCGAGCGGCCGGCAACGCTGGCCCTCGCCTCGTGACCTTTTCCGCGTTCTTTCACCCTGCCGACCGACCGTTTGCAACGCCACCTGGGAGACAAAGAAAGGTCCGGCCGGGGTAGCGGGACGGCCAGGTAGGGCCTGGAGAGGAAGTTTCGTCCCGTTCGGGCGGTATGGCGGCAGATCCCGCTTAACCACAAGCCGCCCCCGTGCCGACACAGTCACGGGGAGAATGGCCCGCGGCTGTAGCAAATGCGCGATTTTCTGTGACCGGGCACGACAATCACTTCGATGAGCAGAGGCAGGCACACGGCACCGTCGCTGACGGCCACGGCCACCGCCACGCGTCCGCGGTTCGGTGAGGCCTGGACACCGCGCCCGGCCCTGGTCACGACCTTCGCGCCCCAACCCGTCCCCCAACGCGAGCCTCGCTCCTGGGAGGTCGTCCGCCGGCCGAGCGAGAAGGTCTACCGGCCCGGGCTTGACGGCCTGCGCGCCATTGCCGTGATCGGGGTGCTGCTGTACCACGCAGGGGTCAGCTGGATGCCGGGGGGCCTGCTCGGTGTCGACCTGTTCTTCGTCATCTCGGGGTTCCTCATCACCTCGCTGCTCGTCGCAGAGCTGCAGCGCTCGGGCAGCATCGCCATGATTGCGTTCTACCGCCGGCGCGCCCGGCGCCTGCTCCCGGCCCTGGCAGCGGTCCTCGCCTTCACGCTCGTCGGGATGGCACTGGTCCGGCCTGGGGATCTTGTGCGGTTCGGGAGCGACGTCCTTGCCTCCATCGGCTACGTGACGAACTGGTGGTTCGTCGTCCAGCACCGGTCCTATTTCGTGGCCAGCGGCCGGCCCTCCCCGTTCCAGCACCTGTGGTCGCTGGCGGTCGAGGAGCAGTTCTACATCCTGTGGCCGCTGGCGCTCCTGGTCCTCTGGAGGGTTCTGACCCGGGCGAAGAGCCTGGCGGGGGCCCGTGGGAGGACGGCGTCCCGGAGCCTGGCCCGCATCGGCCGCTACGCCGTCGGGGCGGCCTGCATCTCCGCCGGGTGGATGGCGTACATCGCCGTCCGCGAGAACCTCCCCTATGGGGCGGACACCTCCCGCGTCTACTTCGGGACGGACACGCACGCCTCCGGGCTCCTGCTGGGGGTGGCGGCGGCTGCCTTCCTCGCCGCCTGGTACGGGCCACTCTGGCAGCAGCGCCCCGGTCGGATGGGGCGGGCCGCATTCGACCTTGCGGGCACCGCGGCCCTTGCCGCCGCCGGCTGGGCGATGTTCCGGACCAACGAGTTCTCGCCGGGTCTCTACCGCGGGGGGTTCCTCGCCTTCGCCGCCGCCGCGGCCGTGGCGGTGACGGCCATCAGCCGGCCCGGCGCCGTGCTGGAGAAGGTCCTCGGCTCCAAGCCTGCCCGCTGGGTCGGCACCCGGTCCTACGGGCTCTACCTGTGGCACTGGCCGGTCTTCGTCTACACGCGACCACAACTGGACGTTCCGCTCACCGGCACGGCGAACGTCCTCCTGCGCCTCGCCCTGACGGTCGCCCTGGCCGAGACGAGCTTCCGGCTGGTGGAGCAGCCGATCCGCACGCTCGGGTTGCGGACGTGGCTGCAACAGGTGCTCCACCACGCCCAGACCACCGCCAGAGGGGCGTCGATCCGTCAGAAGGCGGCCAGGTGGCCCTGGCGCCGCGCACTCGCAAGCGGGACGATGCTCGCCGGGCTCCTCCTCGGCTGCGCGGGCGTCCTCCTCCTTGGCTACGCCGTGTTCCGGATCCAAGCCCCGCCTGCGCACCGCACGTCCATCCTGATCACCCCGTCAGGCTCCCGCGGCACATCGGCCCTCAAGAAGGGGAACGCCCCGAGCACCCCAACGGCCCGCCCGGCTCCAACGGCGTCGCCGAGCGCGACCAGCACCGTCAGCCCACTCGATGCCGCCGCAGCCAGCCCACCCGCCGCTGCCCCCGGCACATCTCCCGCGACCCCCAGCGCTACCGCCACGACCTCCGCGGCACCGCCACCGACGCCGACCCCGTCGCCGTCGCTGCCGCCGTTGCCGGACGGGCACAAGGTCACCGCCATCGGGGACTCGGTCATGCTCGGCGCCGTCACCAGCCTCGCCCAGGCTCTCCCCGGTGCCACGGTCAACGCGGTCGAGGGACGCCAGGCCTCGGGGGCCTTCACGCTCCTCGACGGCCTCATCCACGGGAACCGTCTCGGCGCCGACCTCGTGCTGCACATCGGCACCAACGGCACCATCGACCCGCGGGCGCTCGACAGCCTGCTCTCGCAGACCGCCAACCGGCAGGTGGTCATCCTGAACCTGCACGTCCCCCGAGCGTGGCAAGATCTGAACAACACAATCCTTGCGGCCGCCGCCCGCAACCATCCCGACGTCAGACTGCTGGACTGGAACGCCGCCGCATCGGCGCATCCGGAGTGGCTGTACGACGACGGGATCCATCTCAGGCCCGCCGGTGCGGCCGCCTACCGGGACCTCATCCTCAACGCACTCCGACACGGAGGGTGAACCGCACCATGCGACAGACAGGGAACGCCACCCGACAACCCGCCGTGCTGGTGGCCATCCTCCTGACGATGGTCCTCGCGACCGGGGGGTGGAGCATCCGTGGGGCTTCGTCGTCGGCGGTGCCGGTCTCCACGATCGCCCCGACCCAAGGTCAGACGGAAGCGGTCCAGCCGCCGCTGCCCGCCTCCCCGACCCCGGGCGCCGCCCGATCCTCCGTCCCCGCCATCCGGCGCCCGAAGCAGGGGTGGGAGCCGGACTGGCGGGTCCAGCAGACGCCTGCCGCCACCGTGCCGGCGCGCTCCATGCAGGGGGGGAGCGACATCACCGCGGTCGGGGACTCGATCATGGTCGACGCGCTGCCCAACCTTCGCTCGCTGTTCCCCGGCATCGCCGTCGACGCCGTCGCCGGGCGCCAGGTTGCCACAGGTCTGGAGATCATGCAGAGCCTCGCCAGCCAAGGGCGGCTCGCTGCCAACGTCGTGATCGAACTGGGAACCAATGGCACCTTCACCTCGGCCCAGCTCGACCGGTTTCTGTCCCTTGCCGGGGATCGACGCGTGGTGCTGCTCACCAACCATTGCGGCTACTGCGGCTGGGTCCCGTCGAACAACGACCTGATGGCCGCAACCTGCACCGCGGACCGGGCCTGCACCGTGGCCGACTGGGAGGCCCTGGCGAAGGGGCACCCAGGGTGGTTCGCAACCGACGGCGTCCACATGGCGATCGGGGGTAGCGGGGGCCAGGCCTTCGCCGAGCTCATCGCGAGCCGCCTGGGCCGGCGCATCCCGGGCCCTCAGCCCGACCCCACCGCCTCGGGCGACGTCCTCCCTGGCCGTCCCTTCCGGGCGGGCCAGGCCCGCTAACGGTGGATCTGAATCTTGTCTGAGTATAAACGGTCCTACAACAGCGGTTCGTACTCAAGGAATCCCTCAAGGAATCCAGGGGGCGTTAGCTGTTCAGACGCTTGAGCGCCGACCAGAAGGCCTCCTTGTCGGGGCTCACCTCGATGGTCAGGAAGTCGTAGAGGCTGCCGCCGATCGAACCGGCGGCCTTCGCGGCATCGACGTAGGTGGTGACGTCCTGTGCCTTGAGGCAGTCCGCCACACCCCCGATGGGATGGATCGGCTTTGGCGATCCCAACAAGGCCTCGGTCGTCGCCACGACATCCCGGATGTACGTCCCGGCATCCGCCGCCGGGCAGGCGGCCGGCTTGGTGACCGACCAGTAAGCCATCGGCAGCAGGACGTCGTACCGGCTGGCCAGCGCCGCCCAAGGGAATCCGGCCCAGTAGTCGGGTGCCCGCTCGTCGTTCTTCGCGTCCGGCACGATCGCACCGAGCGCCGTGCCCGCCGGGACAGACTGCCGGAGCTTGGATGAGTAGTCCGAGATGGCAGCGTTGAAGCGGGCCAGCACGTCCACGGACGACCCGTCGACGACCATCGTCTTTGTGCAGTTCCGGGCGCAGCCGGGGTAGCGGGCGACGGGAACGGTGACGGTGCGGCGTGCCGCCTGCTCGATGGCGCTCCGGTCCTCGATGTCGGGGGCAAAGCCGTCGACGTGCTGACCGCTCGGGCTCGTGTAGGCGAGGACGGCGAGGCTGGCCCGGAGGTCATGGTCGACGTCGGCGAACCCGGGGAGGTACCACCCCACCACCTGGATGCCCCGGGCATGGGCCCGGTCGAGGAAGGTGTTGATGACCCCGGGATTCAGCATGTCCGGGCTCTGGCTCCAGAGTCCGGTCTGGAGGTAGAGCGTGCGGACACCCCGCTGAGCGAGCCGGTCAACGATGGCCGCCGGGTCCATGTCCCCGGGGTGCCCGTAGTCCCACCAGTCCATCCAGGCCCCGAGCCCCCGGTAGGCGCGGATCGGATCCGGCGGTGGGACGGGCGCGGCGGTGGGCGCGACCGGGGCCGCGACGGTCGGGGTGACCGTTGGCGTGACCGGCGGCGACACGGTGGCCGTGACCGAGGGCGAAACAGGGCTGCGGACGACCGGTGAGGCGGCCACGTTCCGGACCTTCGCAGCCTTGCCCGGAGCCAGCTTCGACGGTGGCCACCCCGGGTTGCCGATCTGGGCCACCCCGAGCCGTGCGGCGATCAACCGGCTCTGGTCAATCGAGCTGCGACGGGCATGGGCGTCGAGGACACCGGCGCCGGCCACACAGAGGACGATGGCCGCCACCGACACGGCTGTGCGGGCGCGGGCGCTCCCGCAGGACAGGGCGCGCCGAATCGACCGGAGCCGCCTCGGCTCACGTCTGGCCTCGACGATGGAATGCGCGCCGCGTCGCAACACCTGGCATGGGCCTTTCTCGGAGTGCCGCGGCGCTGCATGACCCGGCTTCGCTTCTCAGCGGAAGCTGCCTCCCCCCGCCGCATTGCCCTACTCCCATCGGCGGGGATGACGGCTCGGTTGAGTCGAGAATGGATTAAATTTCACGAATTTTCAGAACAGAACGCCGAACCCGCTGCCGATCCCCGCTAGGGGGACGGCCACGCCACGACGGGAGGCCCCGTCGGCGCGCGGCCGGTGGCGTTCGGCTCCAGGGTCACCTCGAGCGCGCGCGGCGCCTGCTTGTACGTTGCACCCTCGGCGATGAGGCGGGCGGAGCCTGTCGCATCGGGGTGCAGGGTCCCGACGGCGACCCACGGTGCCCCGGCCGCGGACCCGGGCTGCGGCATGTCGCCGAACATGGCCCACAGCCGGTAGACGCGGCCGGTGGGCGGGGCCGGCAGGTCGGCGGTTGCGACAACCAACGGCACTCCGGCCCGGTACCGGTAGGTGCCGTGGGTATCGGCGGGCAGGCCGGGCGATGCCGGGAGCAGGCGGAGCACCTGCGTCTCGCTGCTGGTGGCGAGAGCGAGTGCCCGCTCGTTCAGGCTCGCCACCGCCCGGCCGGCCAGGTAGCGGTCGACCCCGATCGCCACCAGGCCCGCGGTCAGCACGAGGGCCGCGGCCACGAGGCGGGTGCGCAGCCCGTGGACGCCGGCGCGGATGCGGCTCTTCACGGTTCCGAGCGGGAGGTTCAGGACCTCCGCCACCTGCTGGTGCGTGAGGTCCTCGAAGAACGCCAGCCCCAGGGCGTGGCGCTGGGCCGGGGGCAGCGCGTCCACAGCCGAGCGGACCACGCTGCGCCGGTACTCCTCCCAGGCGGCCTCGGGCGGCCCCGGTGACGGATCGGGAACATGGTCGAGGGTGATCCCCTCCGGATCCGACTTGATCCTGGGACGGCGGCCCCTCCGCCGGAGCTCGTTGATGACGGCGAAGTGGCCGATCTGAAGGATCCAGGCCCGGAAGGTGCCGCGCTCGGCATCGAAGACATCCGCCTTCCTCCATACCGAGAGGAAGACGTCCTGCACGACCTCCTCGGCCCCTGAAGGATCGAGCGACTGCACGGCCACGTTGAAGATGAGCGGCGCGTAGCGGGCGTAGAGCGGACCCAGGGCCCCCTGGTCGCCGCCCGCGAGTTGGCGGACCAGCTCCTCGTCGGAACGGGCGTGGCTGTTGTCGGCGGCGGGGGCGCTCACGGCTCAGTAGTACGCCGCCTTCGGCGGTTTGGATTGACCGATCCAAGACGGCGATCCCGGCGTACCCATGGAAGTCACTTTCCAGCAACGAGCGAAAAGAGGCATTTCCATGAAAGCACATCACCTTGCCGCACTTGCCGCACTTTCCGCAGCCTCTGCCCTGACCCTCGCCGCGTGCGGGGGTCCAACGGCGACGCAGGCATCGGCACCGGGGCCGGTCGGGGCTTCTCCGTCGATGACCATGCCCATGGCAATGCCGTCGCCCTCTTTCCCCGCCCCGGTGACAGCCACCAGCGTGGTCATCACCAACTTCGCCTTCTCGCCGCAGGCGATCGTGGTCAAGCCCGGGGCCGAGGTCACGTGGACCAACAAGGACGCCGACGCCCACACCGTGACCAACGACTTGGACGGGTCCGGGTCGCAGGCCTTCCAGAACGGCGAAACCTACCGGCACACGTTCACCACCACCGGCACCTTCCGGTACCACTGCTCGATCCACCCGTACATGGTCGGCGAGGTCATCGTCGCCAACAACTGAGCCCGCCAACCACTGAGCCAAGGAGGCAGACATGGAACCACGCACGACGGCTCCACCAGTTGCGCCGGCCCCCGTCTCGGACGGGATCGACCGCCGCGGCTTTCTGAAGTGCATGGCCTGGGCGGGCACCGCGACGGTCTGGACGATCTCCGGCGGCCTGCTCTCGTCCTGCGGCGTTCAGAAGGCCGCCACCCAGCCCAGCCGCACCAAGGACCTGTACTTCGTGCAGATCAGCGACAGCCACATCGGCTTCAGGGGGCCAGCGAATCCCGATGTCACGGGGACCTTCACGCACGCCATCGCGCAGGTCAACGCGCTGGGGCACCGGCCGGCCTTCGTCGCCCACACCGGTGACCTGACGCACCTCAGCCAGGCGGACGAGTTCGACACCGTCAAGCGGTTGCTCGGCACCCTCAAGACCCCAGAGGTCCACGTGGTCCCGGGGGAACACGACGCGGTCGGCGACACCAACAACCAGAAGTACCTCTCGTTCTTCGGCAAGAACAGCCGGGGCAACGGCTACTACAGCTTCGACCTGAACGGCGTCCACTTCCTGTTCCTGGTCAACACGAGCGGCGTGGAAAACCTGGGCATCCTGGGACGGGAGCAACTCGACTTCATCAAGAAGGACCTCGCCGGCCGGTCCGCCGACACGCCGCTGGTCGTCTTCAGCCACATCCCCCTGTTCGCGATGTATCCACAGTGGGGGTGGTTCACGCACGACTCGATGGAGGCCCTGAGCAACATGCGACGGTTCTCCTCGGTGACCTGCCTGAACGGCCACGTGCACCAGCTCATGAGCAAGACCGAGGGCAACATCACCTTCCACGCGGCGACCTGCACCGCGTACCCGCTCCCCCATCCCGGGGCCCCCGGCGTGACCATCCCGCAGCCGGTCGTGCTCCCGGCGGGAGAGCTGTACGGCGCCCTGGGGATCCGGGAGGCCACCTACGTCACCCACCCCGGCACCCTGGCCGTGAAGGACGACGGCCTGGTCTGAGACGACGCGGAGGGCAACATTTCCTGTTAATCGTTCCTAAAACTTCAATCTTGACGGGCCCCAGCTTTCGGCTGCGACCAGCGGGGCCGCATCCGCAACACGCTGGAGGCCCTTGCCGGCCTGCCGATCCGGGTGCTCGTGTCGGCGGCGGAACTGCCGGACGTTGGACCCCTCCCAGCCAATGCAACGGCTCGGCGATTCGTCCCCCACGGGCTGGTGTTGCCGTCGGCAGCCGTCACCGTGACGCACTGTGGCCACGGCACCGTCACGGCATCGTTTGCCCACGGCGTACCGATCGTTGGTCTGCCGAATCCGGTAGCCGACCAGCCCTTCCTCGCGGGGAGGGTGCAGCAGCTGGGGGCCGGGCTTGCCCTGGATGGCGAGGCGCGACCGGAGGCCATCGCAGCCGCGGTGCAGGGAGTACTGGGCCACCCCTGCTACAAAGAAGCGGCTTGCCACCTGGCGGATGCAATCCGAGCCGCCCCGGTCCAGCCGGGGCTGCCGTCGAGCTGGAGCACCTCGCGCCGACGGGATCGACGATGGCCCGTTGAGCGCTACTCCCCAGCGACCAGCCGGATCTCCACCTCGCGCTCGACGTAGGTCCATTCCTCGGTTGCCCGCAACCGGGCAAGGACCTCATCGAAGGCCGCCGCATCGGTGGGAGCGAACTCGAACCAGGTCAGGAAGTCGAATCCCTCCCCGAGATCCCGGGAGTGGTGGAGGCGGCGGGCAATCGCCGGCAGGTACTCAAGGCCGATGGCGATGTGATGGGAGCGCTCCTCGAGGATGGCCCGGCGCTCATCCTGGGCCAAGGCCCACCAGGCGGGCGACTTCCGGACGGGGATGAGCGCGGCGGCCGTCGCCCGGGGGCGGCCGAGGCCCTCCTGGCGGGCGACCAGCGCGTCACGCTCGGCACGCTCCACGTAGCGCTCGTTGCTCGTGACGCCCCGCAGAAACCAGGCACCGCTCAACCCGAAGGGCCACGGACCCTCGACGACCTGAAGGCAGCCCGCGTCCTTCAAGCCCTCGCCGGCGACCGTGGTCATCGACTCGATCCGCCATGGGCCGTGGTCCCCGCCGACGAACGTGACGGGCAGCGGCTTGCTCATAGCGGCGAAGGATAGCCGAACGTGACCCGGGTCTGGGCACAGGTGAGGACTCCGGAGCTTCTTTGTGCGTCGAGGGCTGATTATGAACCCTATTCACACAAAGATCATCATGCGACCCTACGTCAGGCTGCACTCCCGCGAAGGAGAATGGGTCCTCTGCGCGCCCTCGGACCGGCTGCGTCGCTCCAGCGTCACCACGTTCTGTGGTCGCCCTCATACCTGGTGGGCGGGTCCTGGCGCATGTTTGGCTGTCTCGCCGCGCCAGGCGCGGTCAAACAGCCGCAGTTGGAGTCCGTGGCTTTTGCAAGGCATCTAAAACGGGTGGTATGGGAAAATGGCGATCTGAACTGACCACGCAGAGTGGTCGACCTCCCCCATGGCAGCCTGCCGCCCGGGAATTCTCGTGTCAAAAGATCACCCCGCCGCCGGCCGGCGAGGTGACGGACATGGGCAAGCTCGGCGATCAGCTCGAGGGCAACTTCGGCAAGACCGGGAACCCCGGGGCGTGCCGTTCCGTCCGTAGTCTGCAGGCGCCGCGTGCGGCCGCCGTGCGGCCACCGGGCCAATCGACGGGGGGTAGAGTCGGGCCATGCCCGAGCCTCTGTTCACCGGCGTGGGGGTGGCGCTCGTCACGCTGTTCGGCGACGACGGCAGCCTCGACGCCGCAGCCACGGCCGCCCACGCTGCCCGCCTGGTGGAGCTCGGGGTCCGGGCCGTCGTCGTCGCCGGCACCACAGGGGAGGCCTCTGCCTTGGCGCCCGACGAGCGCCGGGAGCTGCTGGGAGCGGTCCGGGCGTCCATCTCCCCAGGCAGCGGCGTGCCGGTCATCGCGGGGACCGGAGCGCCGTCAGCCCGGCAGGCTGCGGCCCTCACCACCGCGGCCCGCGAGGACGGCGCCGATGGCGTGCTCGTCCTCTCGCCCCCGGGCAGCAGGGACGTGCGCCCCTACTACGACGCCGTCGCGCTCGCCGCTGGTGCCACGCCGGTGCTCGCCTACCACTTCCCCGCCGTCTCGCCTCCCGGCATACCGGTCGCAACCCTGCCCGGCCTCGCGGTGGCGGGCTGCAAGGACTCGAGCGGGGATCCCGACCGGCTGCTGGAGACGGTCGACGTCTGGCCGGGGGCGCTGTACGTCGGCTCCTCGGCGCTGTTGTCGCTCGCCGGTCCCCTCGGGTGCGCCGGGGCGATCCTCGCGCTTGCCAATGCCGAGCCCGAACACTGCATCGCCGCCTTCGCTGGGGACGCGACCGCGCAGCGTGCGATCGCCGGTGCCCACCGGCGGGCACAGTCGGAGTTCCCGCGGGGCGTCAAGCGGCTAACGGCCGCCCGGTTCGGCACCCCCACCGGCACCCGTCTGGGTTGAGGGCTCGCCGCCGGCGCTCGCGACCAGCCGGCGCGCCCTGTTCCAGGCGTTGAAGAGGCGGCAGGCACCGAACACCGCGACCCGCAGCGGCGGGTCGACCGGCCAGCACCAGCGCAGCTCGTAGATGGCGCGGATGTCCGGGGGCAGGATCGAGACCACCGCCGCCGCTACCGCCATCCAGGCCGGGCGGAGCAGATCCGGGATCGGTGGGTCGAAGAGGATCAGGTGCATGCCCTCCTTCGCCCCCGGGGTGAGGCGCAGCCCCGTGACGCCGGCGAGGTACTCGCCCAGCTCGGCTTCGGAGGTGGGCGCCTCGTCGCCGTCGATCCCGACGATCTCGGCGGCGGCGACCATCTCGTACACGTAACGGTCGGCATCCCGCTTCGACAGCCAGCCGCCGTACCGGCGGTAGGCCATGAGGAACGAGTCCACTGCGGTGGCGTGGACCCAGAGGAGCAGGTCGGGGTCGTCGGCTCGGTAGGTGCGGCCGCCCTCGGCATCGACGACCCCCTTCAGCCGGGCATGCAGCGTCCGGAGGCTACGACCGGCGGCGAGCGCCGTGTCGGTGTCGCCGTAGATGACGTCCCGGAAGTAGTCCCCGGTCCGGCGCAGCCGGCCCCATGGGTCGTCCCGGTAGTCCGAGTTCTCGAGGAACACCGCCATGACATGGGGGTCGAGGGCCTGGATGAGCAGGGCGCGCCCGGCCCCCAGGATCGCCGAGGCGTCCTTGTGGATGCGCCAGCTCACGCTGGACGGGCCGAAGAAGCCTTCGTCGATTCCCATGGTCCGAAGCGTCCAGCATCCCAGAGAACGAGGAATGGTCTATGGTGCCGCGTGAGCGCAGCTTGAGCGACGACGTGACCAGCACGCGGGTAGCAATCCTGGCCCCCATCTCCTGGCGGGTCCCTCCTCGGCACTACGGGCCCTGGGAACTGTTCGTCTCGCTGCTGACCGAGGGGCTGGTGGCGAGGGGCCTCGACGTTACCCTGTTCGCCACCGGCGACTCGCTCACGACGGCGAAGCTGAGCTCCGTGGTCGAGCGAGGGTGGTCGGAGGACCCCGACCTCGAGGCCAAGGTGGCCGAGTGCCTCCACATCTCGCAGGTCTTCGACCGGGCCGCCGAGTTCGACCTCATCCACAACAACTTCGACTTCCTCCCCCTCACCTACAGTGGCCTGGTCTCGACGCCGGTGCTCACGACGATCCACGGGTTCTCTTCGCCGAAGATCATGCCCGTCTACGAGAAGTACAGCGGGGCGGGCGCCTACGTGGCGATCAGCGACGCCCACCGGCACCCGAGCCTGAAGTACCTGGCGACCATCCACCACGGGATCGACACCGAAGCCTTCGCCCTGCACCCGGCCCCCGGGGGTTACCTGCTGTTCTTCGGCCGCATCCACAACGACAAGGGCGCCGCCGAGGCCATCGAGGTCGCCCGGCGCGTGGGGCTGCCGCTGGTCATCTGCGGGATCATCCAGGACCAGGCCTACTTCGATGCCCGGGTGGCGCCCCACATCGACGGGGACCGTGTCCAGTTCCTCGGCGCCGTCGGCTCCGACCAGAGGGCCGAGGTCCTCGGGGGAGCGCTGGCGCTGCTCCACCTGATCAATTTCGACGAGCCCTTCGGGCTGAGCGTCGTCGAGGCGTTGGCCTGCGGCACGCCGGTCATCGCGTTCCGGCGGGGCTCCATGCCCGAGCTGATCGATGACGGCTCGACCGGCTTCCTCGTCGGGACGGTCGAGGAGGCGACCGCAGCGGTTGGCCTCGCTGGCGGCGTCGACCGCGCGGCCATCCGGGCACAGGCGGTCGCCCGCTTCGGGGCGGACCGGATGGTCGACGAGTACCTGGCAGCCTACGCGCAGGTGCGGGGCCGATGACCTCCGGCGCCGCCGGAGCCGCCCCCTTCCGGCTCGGCATCAACTACCTGCCTCCCGAGGCAGGGATGGGCTGGCTGCGACCCTACGACCCTGAGCGGACGAGGTCCCATTTCCGGCGGGCCGCAGAGGCAGGGTTCGACTCCGTGCGGGTCTTCCTGCCGTGGGAGGACGCCCAGCCCACGCCGGATGTCGTCGATCCCGCGGTGCTGCGCCACCTCGAGGACACGGCTGAGGCGGCCGCCGAGGCCGAGGTGACGCTCATCGTCACGCTGTTCGTCGGGCACATGAGCGGCGTGAACTGGGCCCCCTTCTGGGCAACCGGCGGCGGCGAGGGTGACCCCCGCTTCCGGGTGATCGCCGGAGGGCGGGAAATCACGCCCGGCTCGGGCTTGCGGAACTGGTACGCGGACCCCGATGTCGTCGCCGCCCAGGAACGACTGGCGGGGGCCGCGGCACGGGCGCTCGCGGGCCATCCTGCCGTCTGGGCCTGGGATCTCGGCAACGAGAACTCCAACTGCACCATCCCGCCGGACCGCAGGAGCGGTGAGTCGTGGCTGGAGCGCATGACGGCCGCGATCCGGCGAGCGGATCCCGGCAGGCCGATCACCGCCGGCACCCACATGGAGGACCTGGAGGAGGACCGGCGGATGGGCCCCGCCGAGACGGCCCGCTACTGCGACTTCGTGTCGATGCACGGCTACCCCATCTACGCCGACTGGGCCGCCGGCCCAACGGACGACCAACTCCTGCCCTTCCTGAGCCTCGTCACCCGGTGGCTCGCAAGCGGCACCGACGTCCTCTTCGAAGAATTCGGCCTCCCGACGCTGCCCACGACCGACGGGCACGACGCCGAGCCGGGCGACCCCCGCCTGGTCACCGAGCCGGCCGCAGCCGCCTACACGGGGCGGGTCCTGGACGGGTTGCGGGCCGCCGGATGCACCGGGGCCCTGCTGTGGTGCTTCGCCGACTACGCGCCGGCCCTGTACGAGCTTCCGCCCCTTGAAGTCGCCACCCACGAACGCAGCTTCGGCCTGTGGCGTCCCGACGGGTCCCCCAAGCCCGCGGTCGCCGAGGTGACGCGCCGGGTCGATCTCCCCGCGATGCCGCCCCCGGCGCTGCCCTGGCTGGATATCGGCGTGGAGGAGTTCGAAGCGGACCGCCGCGGCCAGCTCATCCGGCTCTACGGCCGGTACCGTGCCAACAACTGGGGGTCCAGGGGCGAGTAGCAGCCCCCCGCAGCGTTGCGGAGGGGGGATAAGCTGCGGATCCCCCCTGGCTCCTATTCGGGGGTTGTCGAACGCTCCGTAAGGAGCGGACGACAACTGGAAACCCGGGGGGAACGACATAAGTACGAGGCTTCGGCGGTTTGTTCGTCGACGAGCCATGGTAGGCTCGGTGCAGTACTAACTGGTGGGAAAGTCCAGTTTGCGTCGTCCCGCTCCGGACTGATGGCGGGCTCCACAGTTCCGGTACACAGCTCTTTTTCCGTTGACGGTGGCCGCCGCCTTCGGCGTCCCTCCTTGCCGCGGCAGCCGCTGCGGCAACGTCAACGCTCGGGGAGAAGTCCGGGGGCCGACCCCCAGCACCGCCAACCCGCAAGGATGTTCAAGACACGGAGGTACTCATGACCGAAACCTACGGCCTATTGAGCACATACCCGCCAACCCAGTGTGGACTGGCAACGTTCACCGCGGCGCTCCGGCGCCACATCGCCGGACCATCGGCAGCCACCGAGGACTTCGGGGTCGTCCGTCTCGTTGACGAATCCGACGCCGCCTCGCCGCCCGAAGTCGTCCTGGACTGGATCAAGGGTTGCGCCACGAGCCGGCAGCGGGCGGTGGCGGCGCTGAACGAGTTCGACGTCGCCATCGTCCAGCACGAGTACGGGATCTTCGGCGGCCCTGACGGTGAGGAGGTCCTGGACGTCCTCGAGGCCCTCCGGGTGCCGACGATCGTCGTCCTCCACACCGTCCTCGTCAGCCCAACGGACCACCAGCGGGCAATCCTGGAGGCAGTCGCCCGGGCCGCCGATGCCGTCGTGACCATGACGCGCACCGCCTTCCGCCGGCTGCGTGCCTACGACGTGGACATGTCCAAGGGTTCCGTCATTCCCCATGGCGCCCATGTGCCGTCGCGCACCATCGCCCCCCGATACGACCCGGCCCGGCCGACCATCCTCACCTGGGGCCTGCTGGGCCCGGGCAAAGGCATCGAGTGGGGTCTCCAGGCTCTGGCGTTGCTCGGCGACGTGGGCCCCGCCCCGCGCTACCTGATCGTCGGCAAGACCCATCCCAAAGTGCTGGAGACGCAGGGCGAGGCGTACCGCCACCGCCTCGTCGCTCGGGCCAAGGACCTGGGCGTGTCCCACCTCGTCGAGTTCAACGCCTCCTACCTGAGCATCGACGCCCTGGAGGCCATCGTGCGGGACGCCGACGTCATCCTGCTCCCCTACGACTCACCCGATCAGGTCACCTCCGGGGTGCTGATCGAAGCGGTCGCCGCGGGCAAGCCCGTGATCTCCTCTCGCTTCCCTCATGCCGTGGAGCTGCTCGGCGACGGCGCCGGCCTCCTGGTGCCCCATCGCAACCCTGAAGCCATCGCCACGGCGCTCACCCGGGTGCTGACCGAGCCCGGGCTGAAGTCGGCCATGGCGGCCGAGGCCGCCCGCCTCTCCCCCCAGCTGGGGTGGCCTGCGGTCGCGGCTGAGTACCGGGCACTCGCCGACCAGGTCATTTCCTCCCGCGTGACCAACGTGGCGTGAGCGATACCGGCGTCTCCTTCAGCCACCTGCTGCGTCTGAGCGACGAGACCGGGCTGCTGGAGCACGCCTGCGGCGCCACGCCCCGGCGGGGCTACGGCTACTGCGTGGACGACGCGGCACGCGGCCTGGTGGTCATCTGCCGCGAGCCCGAGCCCGACGATGCCCTCGCGAAGCTTGCCGAGACCTACCTGGCCTTGCTCGCCCACGCCCAGGCGCCCGATGGTCGCTGCCGAAACCGGCTGAGCTACGACCGTCGCTGGGAGGACGAACCCGGCCTCGGCGACTGGTGGGGCCGGGCCCTCTGGGGCTGGGGCACGGCTGCCGCCCGCAGCGCGGATCCCTGGGTGCGCGACGACGCGCTCGAGTGCTTCGAGCGCAGCGCCCACCGCCGGTCTGCCCATCCCCGGACCATGGCGTTCGCCACCCTCGGCGCCGCCGAGGTCCTCGCGCGGAACCCCTCGCATCCGGCCGCGCTCGGCATCGCCGCGGGGTATGCGGAGATGTTCTGTGGGAGCCCCACGTCCGAGAGGAGATCCGAGCCGCCGTCCGCCGCGTGGCCCTGGCCCGAACCACGGCTCACCTATGCCAACGCCCTGCTTCCCGAAGCCCTCGTCGCCGCTGGGGTGGCCCTGGCCGACGACCGGCTCCTTGCCCGGGGCCTCGACCTGCTCGGCTGGCTCCTCGATATCGAGACGCTCGACGGCCACCTGTCGGTGACCCCGGTGGGCGGGTGGGGGCCTGGTGAGCCGCGCCCCGGCTTCGACCAGCAGGCGATCGAAGCGGCAGCGATCGCGGACGCGTGCGCCCGGGCGTTCGCCGTCACCCACGACCCCCGGTGGCCCGCCGGCGTGGACCGCGCGCTAGGCTGGTTCCTTGGAGACAACGACGCTGGCGTACCGATGTGCGACCCGGGAACGGGTGGCGGCTACGACGGCCTCAGCGCCAACCGGGCCAACAGCAACCAAGGGGCCGAATCCACCCTCGCCTTGATAGCAACGCTCCAGCAGAGTCGCAGGCTGGCAGCCAGCATCACGTGACCAGCGCCACGACCGCCACCCGCAGCCCCATCCTCACCCGGATGCCCGTGCGGCTGCTGCCGGACGCGTCCCGGGTGGTCGCAACCCTCTTCATGCCAGGCGAGGAGATGCCGGAGGACCACTCGCGTGCCACCGCGGTCATCGAGCGGGTCCTCGCCCTGACCGAGGACGAGGTGTCGGCGACCCTCGCCGATCTCACCCGCCGCTTCGCCGGTCGTCACCGGGGCCTCGAGGCCCTCTTCCAGCGGCACTACGAGATCGTGGCCCCCCGCCTGGCCGGCGTGGAACTCTCACCGGGGCGGCAGTTGCTCATCGGTGCGTACTTCACCCACGAGGAGTCCCCAGAGGGTGCCGCCCTGACGAACCCGTCGATAGTGGCGCACCCGGACCAGACCGGCCTCGGTCCGGACGAGCTCCGGTTCGTCCTCAGCGCCCGTGCGGTCGGGGAAGGTCATATCTCCACCGTCGAGTTCCGCACCGGCGTCATCGGCGCCGACGACCAGGTCCGGGTGGATCCGCCGGGGACGCTTCTCCTCGCGGGACGGCCGCGGCCCGCGGCGTACGAACGGGACATCTTCTACGCCCAGATGGCGGAGGTGGGCTACGACGAGGACACCGCCCACCTCGTCCTCGACGGCCTCGGCCCCCGCTTCGACAAGCTGGCCCTCGACCAGGCCGTCGGGAAGCTCGACCGCCACATCCTGAGCAGGAACGTGGCCCGCGACACCGTCCGCCGGCTTGGCTGGGTGGCCGCCAACAACTACGAGGTGAGCTTCCCCCAGGACACCGCCATCAGCGAACGGCTCCTGGTCCCCACCGGCCCGACCGAGTCCAACGGGATCGAGGACGTCCGCTTCGTGCGGTTCGTCGGTGAAGACGGTGCCGTCATGTACTACGCGACCTACACCGCCTACGACGGGAGTCATATCGTCCCCCAGCTCCTGGCAACCCAGGACTTCCGGACGTTCAAGGCCCACCAGCTGAGCGGGCCGGCCGTCAGGAACAAGGGCATGGCGCTGTTCCCCCGCCGGGTGGACGGTCGGTACCTGAGCCTTTCCCGATGGGACCGCGAGTCCATCTCCCTCGTCGTGTCGGACGACCTGTGGTCCTGGGAGGGCGGGGACACCATCCAGCTGCCCCGCTACCCGTGGGAGTTGGTGCAGATCGGCAACTGCGGTTCACCCATCGAGACGCCCGAGGGCTGGCTCGTGCTCACCCACGGCGTCGGGCCGATGCGCACGTACTCCATCGGGGTGACCCTCCTCGACCTGAACGACCCCTCTCGGGTGATCGGGGCGCTGCGCGAGCCCCTGGTCATCCCCGCCGCGGACGAGCGCAACGGCTACGTCCCGAACGTCGTCTACTCCTGCGGCGCCGTCCTGCACGGCGACGCCATGATCCTGCCGTTCGGCTTCGGGGACCAGGCGATCGGGATGGCCCGCGTCGACGTGCCGGTGCTCCTCGACCGGCTCCTCGCCGCCTCCCACTGACTACCAGCGTCACCCGGGGAATCTGTTACGGTGGTAGTGGTTGTAGGTATCGGTTTCGCCTAAGGCCCCATGAGTAGACAGCTCTGCCTTATCTGGACCCGAACTGCAGCACACTTGGCCGCTTCGGCGGCGAGAAGGGAGGGCACAGATATGCGTGGAACCGTCAAGTGGTTCAGTGACGAGAAGGGCTTCGGATTCATCTCGCAAGATGGGGGCGAGGACCTCTTCGTCCATCACACCGGCATTCTCGGAACGGGATTCAAGTCACTTTCCGAGAACCAGATCGTCGAGTTCGAGGTCAACCAGGGTCCGAAGGGCCTGCAGGCGACCAACGTTCGACCGGTGTAGCACCAAAACTCCGCAGCAAACAACTGGAGGGGCCGATTGCTCGGCCCCTCCGTTTTTCGCGGCCAGCAGGCGCTTCCGTCCCGAAGCGACCATACTTTTGGTCGTGCAAAGGACTTCGCGACGAAGGAGGGGTGCGCCGTGATTTTCGGGGAAGGGTTTCTCGGCATCGCGCTGTTGTTCCTGTGGGTCTTCTGCATCCTCGACGTCATCTCGACCGAGGACGTGCTCTGCCGCAACCTGCCGAAGTACGCCTGGCTGTTCCTCGTGATCATCCTCTCAGACGTGGGGTGCATCGCATGGCTGCTTCTCGGCCGGCCGGTGGGGGCGGGATTCCGCATCGGCTCGCAGGTGGGCGGCTACAAGCCGCAGCGGCGGGCGCTCGGCCCCGAGGACTCGCCGGACTTCATGGCGACCATGGAACGTCACCGCCTGGAGGGCTGGGAGCAGGAACTCCGCCGGCGTGAGGAGGAGCTTCGCCGCCGCGAGGAAGGGGACTCGGACACGCCGGAGGCCTAGTAGCAGGCACCCTCTCGACCAAGATTCCTCCGAAAGGTGCGCTATCCGCACTTTTTGGAGGAATCTACCGGGCTTGTGGATTGCGTCGCCGGGGGCCGGGGTCAGCCGGCGTAAAAGGCGGCCAGGCGCTCGGACTCCTCGGCGAGCTCCCGATGGGTTGTGCGGGGCAGCGTGCCGAAGGGCTCCACGGCAATGTGGCCGTCCACATGTCGCCAGGTCCCCGCGACGGCACCGTCCACTAGGAACGTATTCACCGACGGCGGCATCTTCGTGTTGAAGACCAGGGGAGCCCGCCGGTCTGCTCGATCGCCGCCGTGAGGGGAGGTGTCGACCGCTCGAGCAGGAGCTGGCGGGCGAGGAGGCGGCGGTTCAACGCCCGCCGGGGCAGGACCTCTTCGGTCAGGCCGGGCGGGCCGGGCCGTCCATGCGGTCCATTAGCACCTCGATCGCCGCCCAGAGGGTCCGGGAGAAGGGCACCAGCAGGAAGGGAAGCGTGGCGTTCACGACCACCGCCGCAATCGTGAGCCCGGTCCACGGCACGTGCGGCCAGGTCACGACGAGCGCCGTGAGCCCGAACAGGACGAAGAGGATCTCGGTGATACCGAGGTTGACGATGATCCACCCGACCGTTGCGTCGTTGTCGCGGTCGAAGCTGAGCCCGCAGTCGGGGCACGGGTCCGGCGGTTTGATCCACCCGGAGGACAGCGTGCGCCGCCCGCACCTGGGGCACCGCAGCACCGCTCCCCGCAGCAGGATCGTGAGGGGGTTGGCGCCCCCGGCGGTCCTCCGTGTCATCCCGACGTACCTCTTTGGGGTTCCCCGCAGGGACAACGCTGGCGCCGGTGCGCATCTTCCCTCGTTCGCATGTGCCAAGGTACGGCAAAAACTCGCACTGGGGCATACGCTTGATGTAGTTTTTTCGGCACCGAGGCTCCGAGGCAGAGCGGAGCTTAGGCTTTGGATGGTCCGGTCCGGTAGCTCGGGAGTGATGGGAGGCAGGCATGACAGTTTTGGCAGACCTCGGCTCGGGTGCAAGCTTTCAGGTGTTTCTCACCGTCATGCTCGTGGTCGTAGCCGTCGGCTTCGGCTTCTACGGCTACAACAAGTACAAGAAGGGGTAGGACGCCCGCTCCAGCTTCGTCGCCCGGGGATCCCCCGGGCGATTGTCTTTCTGTTTTCCTCTCGTGGCCCCCTCCTCCCGGAGCGGGCCAGGCGCCGTGGGCGACCCCTAGCCGGTGTTGCCCAGGCCGGCCGCGACGCCATTCACCGTCAGCAGCAGCGCCCGGCGAAGTAGTGGGTCGGCCTCGCCGGCCGCCCGGAGTCGGGCGAGCAGGCCCACCTGGAGGTAGCAGATCGGGTCCAGCTGCGGCCTGCGGACCAGGATCGCCCGCTGCAGGTCCGGCTGGCGGTCGAGGAGCCGCTGCTCGCCGGTCAGGCGGATGACCTCCCGGACCGTCAACTCGTGCTCGGCCCGGACTGCCTCGAACAGGTGCCGCAAGGACGGATCCACCAGCGTGCGGACGTAGTGTTCGGCGATCTCCATGTCCGTCTTCGCCAGGGTCATCTCGATCTTGGAGATGAAGGTGCGGAAGAAGTGCCAGCGCCGGTACATGTCGGCCAGGGCGTCGGACCATCCCCGTTTGCGAGCGGCGGCGAGCCCCGAACCCAGGCCGTACCATCCGGGGACCAGCTGCCGGGACTGGGTCCAGCCGAACACCCACGGGATGGCGCGCATGCTCGCCAGCCCGTTCTCCCCGCCGGGACGGGAGGCGGGCCGTGAGCCCATGTTGAGGTTGCCGAGCTCCTCCGCGGGTGTGGCGGCCTTGAAGTACTCGAGCAGGCCCGGCGTCTCCACGAACCTGCGGTAGGCGCCGAAGGCCCCATCGGACACCTCCTGCATGACCGCGTCCCAGTGCTCAAGCACGCCCGCGGGCACCCGCGACTCGCGGTGCAGCAGCGATGCCTCGAGCACCGCCCCCAGGGCCAGTTCCAGGTTGTAGCGAGCGAGGCGGGGCAGCCCGTACTTCGCGGAGATCGTCTCGCCCTGCTCTGTGACCTTGATCTGCCCTTCGAGGGTCCCGTACGGCTGGGCGAGGATGGCCTCGTGCGTCGGGCCGCCACCCCGGCTCACCGTCCCGCCTCTGCCGTGGAAGAGCCGGAGGACGGCGCCGTGGCTCTGCGCCACGTCCCGGAGTTGCCGCTGGGCACGGTGGATCTCCCACTGCGACGTCGTGATGCCGGCGTCCTTGTTGGAGTCCGAGTAGCCGAGCATCACCTCCTGCACGTCGCCCCGCAGCTCGACGATGCGCCGGTAGGCCGGCTCGCTGAGAAGCGCGTCCATGATCGGGCCCGCCTGGCGCAGCTCGTCGATGGTCTCGAAGAGCGGGACGAAGCCGATCCTTGCGACGCCGCTGTGCACGTCGATCAGCCCCGCCTCCCGGGCAAGGACGGCGGCGGCCAGGATGTCGTCGGGGCCGCGGGTCGTGGAGACCACGTAGCTCTCCACGCTATCGGGGCCGAAACGGTCGAGCGCGGTGCGGATGGCGTCGAAGGCCCCCTTCGTGCGGGCTCTGTCGCCCTCCAGCGTGGTGGTGGGCCCGATCAGCGGGCGGCGGCTCGACAGCTCTCCCGCGAGGATCTCGTGTCGCTCGTCGGGCTGGAGGGTTGCGTACGGAGCTGGCAGCGCCCCCACCCGGTCGAAGAGCGCGCCCACCACCTCGTGGTGGGCCGACGCGTGCTCGCGGACGTCCATGGTCGCCATGCCGAACCCGAGCACGGCGGCGGTGCGCATGGCCCGGCGCAGCAGGCCGGCGAGCAGGTCGCCGCGGTTTTCCCGGAGGGACGCCTCCATCAGGCCGAGGTCCTCGAGCAGCGCCCCCGGGTCTGCGTACTCCTTCCCCGGCCGGTACGGCCCGGCGTCCCGGAGGCGCGCGGCGGTGTTGATCAGGCGCTGGCGGACGAGGCAGCACTTGAGGCGGTAGGGCTCCTCTGCGTGCAGGCGCCGGTAGGCCTCGAAGACCTCGGGCAGGGCCGCGTCGTCCTCCTTCAGGCTGGTCCCCAGCTCCTCGGAGATGCCGACGACCCGCACCGAGCTGCTGAGGTCCCGGTAGAGGTCGTCCACGATACGGACCAGGGCGGCGAGACCCCGCTCGTGCTGCGCCTGGAGGACCTCCAGCGTGACCGCCGCGGTGATGAACGGGTTGCCGTCGCGGTCCCCGCCCACCCAGTTGCCGAACCGCAGCGGACGGGCGCTCAGCGGGAGCGCGATGCCGAGCCGGGACAGTTCCCGGTCGAGGTCCTCCAGCAGGTCGGGCACGACCTCGCGGTACAGCTCGTCGAGGTAGAACAGGACGCTGGCCGCCTCCTCCAGCGGCTCCGGCTTGCCCTGGCGCAGCTCGTCGGTCTGCCACATGGCGTCGATGACCTCGGCGATCCGGCGGTCGGTGCGCTCGACGTCGGTGTCGGTAGTCGCCGTCGAGCGCTGGACCAGCAGCCGGGCCACCTGCCGCAGCTTGGTGAGCACGGAGCGCCGTGCTGCCTCCGTGGGATGGGCAGTGAAGACCGGGCGCATCTCGAGGTTGGCAGCGATCCGCTGGATCAGCTCCGGGCCCTCCCCGTCGTCGAGGATGCGGTCCACCGTCTGGCTGAGGCGGCCGACGCGGTAGTGCGCCAGGTCGGCGAGTTCCCCGACCTGGTGGACCTGCTGGGCGACCGTGGCGAGGCGGGAGTAGGCGGAGAACGCCCGGACCAGGCGGATCGTCGTCCCCAGGTCGAGGCCGTCCAGCATGGTCCGGAGCTCCTCAGCCGCCTGGAGCGACGCCGAGAGGGACCGCTCGGTCAGGACGCGGATGCGGCGCACGAGGGCGGGCAACTCGGGGCCCTCCTGCCGGGCGAGGGACTGCTCCAGGAGGTCGCCAAGCCGGCGGATGTCGGCACGCAGCGCGGCCTGGGGGTTGGCGCCGCTCCGCGGGTCGGGGGTCGAGAGGGCTTCGAGCCGGAGGGCACGGCCGGGCCCGAGTGCGGTCACCGCTCGTCTCGGCAGGCAAGGCGCATCCGTCCATACTGCGCGGGACAACCGGCGGCAATGTCACGCGCGTATGACGATCTGATGAACTTTGTACTCACGAGCCGCCCAGCAGATCCCGCGCCACGGCCGGCCAGAGCTCGGCGCACAGACCCAGGGACTCCTGGTCGATCCGCTCGTCGTCGCCGTGGACCCGAGCGGAGTACTCGGTGAAGCTGAGCCGCTCGCTGAACAGCCCGAACCCGTAGGAGGTCGTGCCGAGGCTCCGGAAGAACCTGGCGTCGCTGGCGCCCGTGGCCAGGAAGGGGACGACCCGCGCACCGGGGACCAGGCGCGACGAGACCCTGCTGAGGGAGTCCCACAGCGGCGTCTTCAGGGGGGAGCCCGTGGACGGATCGTGGGTGTCGACGGTGATCTCGATCGACCCGGCCAGGTCACCGAGGGCGTCGGCGAGCATGGTCTCCACCTCCCGCTCCGTCTGGCCGGGCAGCGTCCGGATGTCGAGCACGAGTTTGGCCCGGTCGGGGATGACGTTGGCCTTGGCCCCGGCCTCCATCATCGTCGGGGCGATCGAGGTGTGGGTCGAGGCGTGGACGAAGCGGGCGTAGGACGCGTCGGTGGCGGTCTCGCAGACCTGGTCGATGCCGGCCGGGTCGAGCAGCCCGCCGCTCTGCTCGGGGGACAGTTCCATCCCCTCCACGAAGCGGCGCCAGACATCGGGGACCACCGCCCCCGGACGGTAGTCGGAGAGGCGCCGGATGACCTCCGCGGCCTTGACCAGGGCGTTGTCACCCCGGAAGGGCCGGGAGCCGTGCCCGGGGGTGCCCCTCGCCCGGAGGGTGCACCAGTGGACGCCCTTCTCGGCGACCGTGACCGGCAGCTTGGGCCCGCCGCCCGAGGGCATCGGGAGTGCGAAGCCGCCGGACTCGGTAATGCAGTAGTCGGCGCGCACGGCGTCGCGCTCGTTCTCCACCAGCCACTCGGCGCCGTAGGTGCCACCGGCTTCCTCGTCGGCGACGGCGAGGTAGGCCAGGTCCCCCAACGGGCGGAACCCCTCCCCGGCCAGCCGCCGCACGGCCACGGCCATCGAGGCGGTGAGGCACAGCATGTCGATGGCTCCGCGGCCCCACACCTCGCCGTCGACGAGGTCGCCGCCGAAGGGGTCACGCTGCCAGTCGTCCTCGTTGACCGGGACGACGTCGGTGTGGCCCATGAGCAGCAGGCTCGGCGCGGCGGGGTCGGTCCCCTCCATGCGCGCGACGAGGCTCCCGCGCCCCGGCAGCGGCTCGTAGATCTCGACGTCCAGGCCGGATCCGTCGAGGTAGCCGGCGAGCAGCTCGGCGCTCTTCGTCTCGTTGCCCGACGTGGGGGATCCGTCGTTCACGCACGCGTTGCGGATGAGCTGCTGGGTGAGGTCGGTGACCTCGTCGAGGAGGTCGCTCATCGCGACGCCACCGCCGCGGGGTGCACGGCCGTCCAGCGGCCCCCGGTGCGATGGATGTGGACCGCGATCTGAAAGCAGCGGCTCACGATGTGGTCGGTGAGCACGTCGTCGACCGGTCCGCTGGACAGCACCCGGCCCCCGTTGAGCAGCAGGGCGTGGTCCGTCGTCACCGGCAAGTCCTCGAGGTGGTGCGAGACGACGACGCTCGCCAGGTCGGGCTCCTCGCCGGCGAGTTGCGCCAGGCCGGCGAGCAGGTCCTCCCGGCCGGCCATGTCGAGGCCGGCGGTGGGTTCGTCGAGCAGCAGCAGGCGGGGTGCGGGCATGAGGGCTCGGGCGATGAGCACCCTGCCGCGCTCGCCGTCGGAGCAGGTGCCGAACTCCCTGCCCACCAGGCGCGCCACGCCCATGACCTCAAGCAACCGCGCCACCCGGCGACGCTCGGGGGGGCCGTAGCGGTCCCAGAGCGGCTGGATGGTGCCGGTGGCGCCTGTGAGGACCACGTCCTCGACCGCCAACTCGGGGGGCGGCGGCCTGAGCGACGGGTTGACGAAGCCGATGAGTGGCCACAGGGTGCGGACGTCGACCTTGCCGAGGCGCCCCCCCAGGACGTCGACCGTCCCGGCGCTGGGGTGGCGCAGGCCGCCGGCGATGCGCAGCAGCGTCGACTTGCCGGCGCCGTTGGGGCCGAGGAGGGCCCAGTGCTCGCCGGGGGCGACATGCCAGTTGATGTCGTCGAGGAGCACGGTCTGCTCGGGCGTCCAGACGCGGACGCCGCTGACGGCGAGCAGGGCCGGCGCGCGCGGAACAGGATTGACGTCAGCGGACATGCGCCCAGCATGCCACGACGCCGGGCTGCCGCGGGGAGCGAGGGGCCGACGGGGCCGACGGGGCCGAGGGGGGCCGGCGGGAGCCGACCCTGTTCCCAGCCGAGCCGGTGCACAAACGCCAAACCGGATGACGTAATCAAAGGTTCACGGCTCCGTAACCGGTTGGAAATTCTTGGTCCCTAACCTAGGGCTGGTCCCGTATCCAAGTCTGTATCCAGATTCGTATGCAAGGTGGCCCCATGACCCTGCTCAGCGATCGCGTGCATCACGAACTCAAGCGTCGCCTCACGCTGTGGGAGTACCTCCCCGGTCAGCGCATGGGCGAGGAGGCCCTCGCCGCCGAGTTCGGCGTGAGCCGGACCCCCGTGCGTGACGCCCTCCGCCGGCTGGAGCAGGAGGGGTTTCTCGAGGACACCGAGGGGTGGACGGGTTACCGGGTGCGCAAGCCCGACCTCCCGCGGATGGAAGAGCTCTACGAGGTGCGCCTCTCCCTCGAGCAGGCCGCGGTGCGGCGGCTGGCGGCAGCGCCGGTCGATCCCGAGATCGACGAGCTGCTCAAAGCCTGGCAGCAACCCAAGGGAACGGCCCTCGTGCCGGATCCCGACATGGTCCACGCCGACGAGGCGTTCCACGAGACCCTGGCCCGGCTCGCCGGCAACAAGACCCTGTACACGATGCTGTGCTCGATCGACGAGCACATCCGGGTTATCCGCACCAACGACTT
>WNFB01000243.1_pt1 | contig 40055 bp, 45 predicted proteins | sample 5400501 | NCBI WGS metagenome assembly WNFB01 (sample SAMN13153341, study PRJNA577476) | soil metagenome | isolation source: 200 cm saprolite under Douglas fir tree site 2 hole 1 | place: USA:California | collected 2015-04-18 | reverse complement strand
ACTCCGAGCCGAGGAGCGGGAACGGCCAGGTTGGCCTTATACCGGCCCTCCGGGGGGCCACTTTCTCTTGAACCTGTGGCGCCGTTCTCTTGCCGACCGGGACAGTCTCGGCGTAAGCCTCCGGGGGCTCTGCGCAGCAAGGTCCTCTGGTCAGCAAGCTCCTGGCCGTCGTGGTTGGCCACCTCTCTTCTCTTCTCCCTTATGGTTCCCGTCGCAGGCTCTCGCCTATGGTTCCCGTCGCAGGCTCTCGCCTGCGCGGCGCAGGACGCCCCGTGATCTCACGCCGCCGCTTTCTCACGGGCGTCGCCATCGGGTTGGCACCGATCGGCGCTGCGGCCCACGCGCAGGAGTATAAGGCGCAGCAGGCGGGGAAAGTGTGGCGCATCGGTTTCCTCTCAACCGTGTTCGGAGCGAACCCACCGACGCTGGTCGGTCTCAGGGCCGGGTTGGCGACGGAAGGCCTCGAGGAGGGTCGACATGTCGTCTTCGAGCAACGCTTCACGAAAGGCACTTCCGGCCTCTTGTCCCACGCGGCTCATGAGCTGGTAGCGGCCCGCGTCGACGTCATCGTTGTCGTTGGTGAGCAAGCGGCCAACGCTGCTCGCGACGCGACCCAGAAGCTTCCCATCGTCTTCACCAGCGTGGGCGACCCGGTGGCCGCCGGCTTGGTGGCATCGATGGCGCACCCGTCCATGAACCTCACTGGGATCGCGGGCTTGAGCACGGAACTGGCCCCCAAACGCATCGAGATCCTGAGGGAATTGGCCCCGGCTCTACGCCGTATCTGGGCGATCTACGCGAAGGGGGATACCGCTGCCGCTTCGGCAGCCCGCGCCGCCCAGCGGGCGGCGGGGCCCCTGGGAATCGAGGTTCCGGAACGCCCCGTGGAGACACCGAAAGAACTGGTTGCCGTCCTGAAAGCGCTCGGGACCGGGGACGGGTTGCTCGCTCCCGTCGAAGTGACCCTCGACATTCCCGGCCAGATGCTGATCGCCTCGCTGCAGGCGCGCCTGCCGGTCATCTTTCCCGTCGAGTTTTGGACGCACGTGGGCGAATTGAACGGACTCGTGTCCTACGGATCCGACTACGAGCGCGAAGGACGTCAGGCCGCGCGATTGGTTGCGAAGCTGCTTCGGGGGGCACGTCCCGATGAGCTTCCGGTCGAGGGTATAAAGGACATTCGTCTGGTCATCAACCTCAAGACCGCCAAGGCGCTGGGCCTGACGATCCCGCCGTCGCTCCTCCAGCGGGCGGATCAGGTGATTGAGTAGGCGGTGTACCTCCCCGACACCGTGGACCCGCGCGGGCCGAAGGGGAAGTGACAGGCCTGGACCGGATGTAGTGAGATGACAGCGACAGAACTCCTGGTCGCGTTCGACGCCTTCATGCAGGAGCACCGCGGTTGCGGTGAGCTCGACGGCGGCGTTGACGACCAGCATGCGTGGTTGGGGTGCGCCGTCGCGCTCCCGGGACGACCATCACCAATCGGGAGCTCGGCTTGTTGAGCTCGGTCACATCGAACGCTGCAAGACCTGGGGCCTCACCCGCCGCGTCGACAACCCCTGCACCGAGGTGAAGCGCTTTCGCGAATCGCGGGGCCGCGAGCGGATCCTGACCTACCTCGAGGAGGACGCCCTGCTCGCCGCGCTCCCAGAACCCCACCGGACGGTCACCCAGCTCGCGCTCGAGTGCGGCGCGCGCCTGCAGTCCGAGCTGCTGCCGATCACCTGGGCCGACGTCGACCTGGACAAGGCGCGCCTGACCATCATCGCGACCCACGCCAAGAACGGGCGCGCGCGACACCTGCCCCTGAGCCCCGGCGTGGTGGAGCGGCTGCGCGCTCCACCGCTTCAAGGACGTCTACTTCAAGACGGTAGGCGCGATGGGGCTTGGGGCGACCAAGCTGGGCATTCACAGCCTGCGCCACACCGGGGCCTCGCGCATGGTTGAGTCAGGCGCCGACCTGACCCTGCTGCAACAGCTCGGGGGGTGGTCGAGCCTGCTGATGGTGACAAGGTACAGTCACTACCGACCGGAACGGGCGGTGGACGCGACGACCCGGATGCTGGCTGCGCGCGAGGGCCATTCCCCGCAAGCAACCCCACGGGCGATTGCAGGGGTGGCGCGAAACGCCTGATCGCGCAGGGCGAACCCCGCCTCAGGGCCGCAGACAGATTGACTAGGCCGTCACACCTCCGTAGCCTTGTCGCGTAATGACGGCCTCGTCCGAGACGGTGATCGTGGGCGGCGGGCACGCCGGGCTCGCGCTCAGCTATCACCTGGGCCGGCTCGGGCGTCCCCACGTCATCCTCGAGCGGGGGCGGGTGGCCGAGCGCTGGCGGAGCGAGCGCTGGGATTCGCTGATGTTCCAGTTCCCCAACTGGAGCCTGCGCCTGCCCGGCCAGGAGTATGGCGGCGACCGGCCGGACGGCTTCGCCACGCGCGACGAGGTGATCGCCTTCATCGAGCGCTACCGCGAGCTCGTCAACGCGCCCGTGAGGACGGGCGTGCGCGTGGATCGCGTCCGCCCGATGGACGGCGGATTCCGGCTCGAGACCACCGGGGGCGAGATCGACGCCGCCAACGTTGTCGTCGCCACCGGCCCGTACCAGGAGCCGATCCTGCCGCCCCTCCGCCATACCCTTCCGCCAGCCGTCGCCCAGGTGCACGCGAGTAGCTACCGAAATCCAGCCCAGCTCCCGCCGGGGGCGGTGCTCGTGGTCGGCTCCGGCGCCTCCGGCTGCCAGATCGTGGAGGACCTCCTCGCCGCGGGCCGGACCGTGTACTTCTCGGTGGGCCGCCACCGGCGCTATCCGCGGCGGTATCGCGGTCACGACATGTTCTGGTGGATGGAGCGGATCGGCGCGCTGGACCAGACGCTCGAGGAGCGCCCCGAGGCGCGAGAGCGGCCGAACCCGCTCGTCACCGGGGTCGGCGGCGGCCACGACATCGCCCTGCGCGACTACGCGGCCGCCGGCGTCACGCTCCTGGGACATCTCCAGGCCGTCACGGGCTCGCAGCTCCACCTGGCGGACGATCTGGAGACGCTGCTGGCCGCGGGCGATGAGAGCGTCGGCGTGTTCACGCGCACGGTGGACGCGTACATCGCGCGGTCCAACCTCACGGCTCCGGTGGAGGCACCGCCGCCGGTCGCTTCGCTCGGAGGGTCGGCCCCCGTGGTGTCGCCGGCGCCGATCCGCGAGCTTGATCTGGCCGCTTCAGGCATCATGGCGGTGGTCTGGGCCACCGGCTTCCGGCGCGACTTCTCGTGGATCGACGCGCCCGTCTTCGACGAGCGGGGCGAGCCGATCCACCGGCGGGGCGTCACCGGCTGCGAGGGCCTCTATTTCCTGGGGTTGCCCTGGCTCCACAAGCTCAAGTCATCGGTGCTGTGCGGGGTCGGAGACGACGCCGCCCATCTCGCCGACCACATCGCATACGATTTGACCGGTGCACGGTCGCCGCGGGCGCCACGCGCACCCGGCCGGGACTGATCAGGAGGGCGTGATGGCCATCGAGTTCATCGGCATGATCGGAGTGCGGCCCGAAGGGGCCGACGGCGCCGCGGTGCATGTGATCGGCGGCGAGATCGACATGGCATGGGTCCGGGAGTTCTCCCAGGCTCACGAGCGCGCCGGCTTCGACAAGGTGCTGGTGGGCTACACGTCCACCTCCGCGGACGGCTTCCTGGTCTCGGCCTATGCCGCCGCCCACACCGAGCGGCTCGGCTATCTGCTCGCCCACCGGCCCGGCTTCGTCGCGCCCACGCTGGCCGCGCGCAAGGCGGCCACCCTCGATCAGCTCTCGGGCGGCCGGCTCGCGCTCCACATCATCACCGGCGGCAGCGACGCCGACCAGGCGCGCGACGGCGACTTCGTGGACCACGACACGCGCTACCGCCGCACCGACGAGTACCTCGGGCTGGTGCGCCGGGTGTGGACGGAGGCGCGCCCCTTCGACCACGCCGGGGAGTTCTACCGGGTCATCGCAGCCTACTCGGACGTCAAGCCGGTGCAGCGGCCCTACGTGCCGCTCTACTTCGGCGGCGCCTCGGAGGCCGCGCACCGGATCGGCGTCCGGCACTGCGACGTCTACATGCTGTGGGGCGAGCCGCTCGCCGCGATCCGCGACCGCATCGCGACCGTGCGCGCGGCGGCGGTGGGCGCCGGGCGGGAGCCGGGCCTGCCGCGGTTCAGCGTGTCGCTGCGGCCGATCATCGCGCCCACCGAGGCGCAGGCCTGGGCCAAGGCGCGCACGATCCTGGAGCAGGTGCAGACGAAGCAGGGCCAGCGCGCCGTCCCCCAGCCCGAAGCGGTGGGCGCCCGCCGCCTGGTGGACTTCGCGCAGCAGGCCGACGTGCACGACAAGCGGCTCTGGACGCCGATCGCGGCGGCGGTGGGCGGCCAGGGCAACACCACCGCGCTCGTGGGCACGCCCGAGCAGGTCGCGGAGGCGCTGCTCGACTACTACGATCTGGGCGTGACTACCCTGCTGATCCGTGGCTTCGATCCGCTCAACGACGCGATCGAGTACGGCCGCGAGCTCATCCCCCTGGTGAAGACCGAGGTCGCCCGCCGCGAGCGGGATCGCGCGGCGGCGCTCGCGCGGTGACGCGGCTCCTGGCCGTCGTGGGCGCGGTGACGCCGCCGGGGCGGCTCGACGCGGCGGTGCGCTTCGCGGCCGACCGCGCCGCCGACCGCGCGGGCGAGCGGCGGGACATCTCCGCCACCGTGTTGAGCCTCGGCGAGCATCGCGTCTCCTTCGCGGACGGGCGCCCGCTCGACCGCTACCCCGACGACACCGCGCGCGTCGTCGGCGCAATCGCCGAGGCCGACGCGGTGCTGCTCGCGAGCCCCGTCTACCGCGCCTCGTTCACCGGCGCGCTCAAGAACCTGCTCGATCTCACGCCGGTGGAGGCGCTGCGGGCCAAGCCGGTGGGCATCGTGGCGATGGGCGCGACGCTGCATCACTACCTGGGCGTGGACTGGCAGCTCCGCGCGGTGCTGGCCTGGTTCGGGGCGCTGGTGGTGCCGACCAGCGTGTACCTCGAGTCCGGCCACTTTCAGGACGGCAAGCTCGCTGATCCGGGCGCGCGCGCCGCGCTGGGCGACCTGGTGACGGCACTTGTGGCGATGGCGGGCCATGCCCGTGATCAGGCGGGCCCGCCCCCGCTGGCCGCCGGCCGCTAGCCTGCTCTATTCACGAACGCGTGCTCCGTGTCCGATGCTCCCCCTCACGCTGTCCCTCTCCCCCTCCGGGGGCGAGGGGATCGAAACGACTCTCTCTCCCTCGGCGAGGGAGAGGGTCGGGGTGAGGGTGGCGCAGGTCACGCATAGTCCGGGCTAGCCGGCTGCAGCCTCCCAGGAGCGACCGGTCAGCGCGGCTTGGGCGCGACGAAGCCGCGGATGAGATCGCGCGCGGCGGCACCGCTCCAGTCGCGGCCGCCGACCATCCGGCCGACCAGGCGCCCCTCGCGGTCCACCAGGAAGGCGGTGGGCGGCCCGAAGACGCCGTAGGCCCGCCCGGTGACGTCGCCCGAGGCGTCGAGCAGCACCGGCGCGGTGTAGCCGCGCTCGGTCACGGTCCGCTTCACGACGGCCGCGCTTTCGCGAAAGCTGATTAACAATACTTCGAGCCCCTGTCCCTTGAACTCTTCGTACAGCCGGTTGACGGAAGGTACCTCCTCCCGGCAGGTCGGTCACCAGGTGGCCCAGAAGAAGAGCAGCAGCGCCTTGCCCTTCTGATCCTCGAGCCGCACGGTACGGCCGTCGAGCGCGGGCAGGGCGAAGGCGGGCGCGGGCTTGGGTGCCTCGTAGGCCTGCACGCCCAGCTTCTCCCAGGCCGGGGCCGCGGCGGCGGGCTGCGCCGCCGCCGCGGCCCCGGCCCAGAGCGCCGCCGCGATCAGGATGGCCGCGGCAAGCGGGCGCGCGCTCACGCGCCCACGTCCTTGAGCGCCTTCAGCACCTCGGCAGGATCCAGCAGGTCCAAGGCATTCTCGTGGATCTTCATGTACCGGACCACGCCGTTCTTGTCGATGACGTAGTAGGCGCGCTTGGCGTAGCGGAAGATCGGGCTCTTCTCGTCGGTGACCAGCGCGTCGTACCCGGGCAGCATGGCGCGGCGGAAGTCAGAGAGGAGGGGGTAGCTGATCTTGTTCTGCTTGGTGAAGGCGTCCAGCGTGGCCGCGTGGTCGGCGCTCACGCCCACGACCTGGGCGCCGGCCGCTTGGAACTTGGGCAGGCTCTCCTCGAAGCCGAGGAGCTCTTTGCTTCAGGTGGCGGTGAACGCCTGGATGAAGGTGAACAGGACGACGGGGCCCTTGGGGGTCAGCTCGGACAGCTTGACCGGTTTACCGCCAGGGCCAGGGAGGGTGAAATCGGGCGCTTTCTGGCCGACTTCCAGGGCGGCGGCCGGGGTGGCCGAGCCGAGGCCGGCGGCGCCCAGGGCGGTCAGCAGCAGGGCCGCGACCAGCAACGGGGTAGCTCTACGCATGGGGCTCTCCTTTCCAGAGTGAGGGGTGATGCCCACACAACGGGCGGCGGGCTCTCGAAGTTTCCGGGCTCGCGCGCATAATGCTGCCATGAACATGGCCTGGAGGATACATCGGGAGCGGGTGCTCCTGGCCGGCTGGGGCCGGGCCATCCTGCTCCAGATCGCCCATCCGAAGGTGGCGCGCGGGGTGGCCGAGCACAGCGGGTTCACGACCGAGCCCTGGGGGCGGCTCCGGCGCCTGCACCGGACGCTCGCCGCCATGCTCGCGCTGACCTTCGGCTCGGAGGAGGAGGCCGCGGGCTCCGCCGCGCGGATCAATGCCATCCACGACCGCGTCCACGGGCGGCTCGAGGAACCGGTGGCGGGCGCCTCCTACAGCGCCCACGATCCAGAGCTGCTCACCTGGGTGCACGCCACCCTGATCGAGTCGTTCCTGCTGGCCTATCGCCTCTTCGTGGGGCGGGTCACGCCCGCGGAAGCCGATCAGTATTGCGGGGAGGCCAGCGGCATCGCGCCGGCGCTGGGGATCCCGCCGGGCCGGTTGCCGCGAACGGAACGCCAGCTCCGCGAGTACCTGGACGCGATGCTGGCGGGAGGCGTGATCGAGGTGACCGACACGGCCCGGCAGCTCTCACGCGAGATCATCCGGCCGCCCGCTCCGGCCCTCGTCCGGCCCGCGCTCTGGCTGGGCGCGCTGCCCGCCGTCGGCCTCCTGCCTCCCGCGATCCGCGCGGCCTACGGCCTCCCCTGGGACGGCCGCCGCGCCCGCGTGCTCCACCTCCTGGCCGCCGCGACGCGTCGCGGCCTCCCGCTGCTGCCGCCGGCCCTCCGCTACTGGGCGGTGGCGCGGCGCGCGGAGCGACGACTGCGCCGATGACCGAGATCACGCTCCGGATCGAGTCGCCCCACCAGGCCGACGTCGTGCGCCTGATCGAGGCGCTCGACATCTACCAGGGCGGGCTCTACCCGTCCGAGAGCAACCACTTCCTGGGCGTGGAGGCACTCGCCGCGCCGGGTGTCCGCTTCTTCGTCGCGCGGCGGGATGGGCGGGCACTCGGCTGCGGCGCGCTCCGGATCGACCCGGAGGGATACGGGGAGGTGAAGCGGATGTTCGTGTCCCCGGAGGCCCGGGGGCTCAAGCTGGGGCGCCGCCTCCTCGACCGGATCGAAGAGGAGGCGCGCCGAGAGGGGCTCGGGCGCATACGCCTCGAGACCGGCATCCACCAGCCGGAGGCGCTCGGGCTCTACCGGTCGGCGGGCTACGTGGAGCGGGACGCCTTCGGCGAGTACGGCCCCGACCCGCTCAGCGTCTTCATGGAGAAGAGCCTCTGACGGCCCCACCACATGCCGCCTACCACCGCGGCAGTGCCGCCCACGCCGAGGGCACCCAGCACCACGCCGCGACGGATCGCCTCCCAGCCGCGGCTCACGCGGACCATCACGTGGGCCGGGATGGCGTCGAGGTCGGCGCGAATTCGCCAGTGGGCGAAGGCGAGCGGATCCGCGGGGTGCCAGAAGCTCTCCTGGTCGTCCGCGATACAGAGGTGTAGCTCGCAACTTTGTGGGTCGGCGCACCGCTCGGCTCGCCAGCCGAGTCCGCGGCCGCGCATCCCCGTATTTTGTAGCGCCAGGCTCTTCATGTGTCGCCCCTCTCGACCCGACGTTGTCTTGGACCCGACGGCGGAGGCGGGCTTGATCCTCGCGCAGAACCGGTGTGTGGCGAGGACTCCGCACTTGTTCAACCCGCGCTCCGCCTCGGGCGTTCCAGAGAATAGCAAGAGCCGCGCCACCGCGCATTCCGAGGGAAAGGCGGGTTCCCCGGCACTTCTCTCCGGGTTCGCTGCTTCGCGTCAAGAAGGGTGGGGTACGAACTGTGGAAGGAAATTTCCCTGAGGTAGCACCACAGTGGCGATGGGCCCCCTACCAAATCAGTGTGTTAGAGTACGCCCATGCCTGCGGTGCTGATCACGGTCGAGGGCGTCGAGGGATCCGGCAAATCCACGCAGTGCGCCCGGCTGGAGCAGCATTTATTGGGGCGCGGCCTCCAAGTTGTGCGGACCAGCGAGCCCGACGGCACCCCGCTGGGTCTGCGGGTGCGGGCCCTGTTCGAGGCCGACGGCCCCACCCCGACGCCGCTCACCCAGACCTTCCTCTTCATGGCCGCGCGTCAGGAGCACGTCACGCGCGTCATCGCCCCGGCGCTCGCGCGGGGCGCGGTGGTGATCTCCGACCGCTACGCGGACGCGACGGTCGCCTACCAGGGTTACGGTCAGGGCATGGACGTCCAGACCATCAGAGAGCTGAACATGCTCGCGACGGGCGGGGTCCTGCCCGATCTCACGCTCGTGCTCGATCTCGATCCGGCTGCGGGCATGCGGCGCATCCACGGGCGCGCGCTCGACGCCTTCGAGAAGATGGATACGGCCTTTCACCGCCGCGTGCGCGAGGGCTATCTCGAGATCGCGCGCGCCGACAAGAATCGCGTGGTCGTGCTGGACGCCGCCCGCGACGCGGACGCGCTGCACGCCGATGTCGTCCGCGCGGTGGACGAGCTGCTGGCGCGGCGCGGAGGCGTCCGTGGAGCTTGACGCGATCCGCGACCAGGCCGAGGCGGTGACGCTGCTGCGGCGCGCGATCTCCACGGAGCGGGTGGCCCACGCCTACGCCTTCGTCGGCCCCGAGGCCTCGGGCCGCAAGGCCACCGCGCTGGCCTTCGCGTCCGCCCTCGTCGCGCCGCAGGGCGGGCCCGCTGCGGCCCGGGTCGAGCGCGGCAGCCATCCCGACGTGCACCGGCTGGGGCCGACGCCCCCCCCGAGCAATCCCAAGGGCACGCCGGCCCTGCGCATCGAAGCGATCCGGGAGATGGAGCGCCGGGCCGCGCTCAAGCCCGCCGAGGCCCCCTGGAAAGTCTTCATCGTGGACGAGGCGGAGAAGATGACGGCCTCGACGCCGCAAGCGCTGTTGAAGACGCTCGAGGAGCCCCCGGCGCGGACCGTGATCATCCTGATCCTCTCCCAGCTTCGCGCGCTGCCCGCCACCGTGCTCTCCCGCTGCCAGGTGGTGCGCTTCCGCCCGAGGGTCGTGGAGGGCGTGCCGGCCCTGTTCCCCGACGTCCGCGGCGAGGCCCACGCGCGCAGCCTGCGTCTCCTGGCCGAGGCGCGCGAGCAGGGCGTCGAGGCCATCCTGCGCCTGGGCGACCAGGTCGGCCGCGACCGGCCGGCGGCGGAGGCCTTCGTCGAGGCGTGCTGGCTCTGGCACCGCGATCTCCTCTGCCGGCTGGCCGGCGGCGCCCCGGGGCTGGCCCTCTTCGGCGAAGCTCCCGCGAACGCGGGCGGCGCGCGATCGCTCGATCACGTGCTGGGCGCGCTCCGCGATTGCCGCGAGGCGTGGTTCGCGCTGCAGGGGAGCGTCTCGCCCCGGCTCAGCGTGGAAGTGCTCCTGGGCCGACTCACCGGAAAGGCCGCCTGACATGACCGAGCCGCTCGAGCCCGCCGCGACCGCCCCCTCGGTGGCCGAGGAGACGCCGCAGTACCTGATCGGAGTGCGGCTGCGCGAGCCGCTCCTCGCCGAGGACCACCTGACCACCGACCCCGATCTCCACGTCGGCGATCTCGTCGTGGTGGACATGGGGGGCGGCACCGCGGTGGGCGAGGTGCGGCGCCCCAAGCGCGCCCTGCCCTCGTTCAAGCGCGACCGCGTCTATCGCCGAGTCGTCCGCCGCGCCTCCACCGCGGAAGCGGGCGAGTGGCGCGACCGCCGGGCGCGCGAGGTGCGGGGGGTGGAGACGTGCCAGCGGATGGCCCGCGGGCGCGCGCTCGTCATGAAGATCGTGGACGTGGAGATCGAGCCCTCACGCCGCCGCGTCACCGTGTTCTTCAACTCGGAGGAGCGGGTGGACTTCCGCGACCTCGTGCGCGATCTGGCCCGCGAGTTCCACGCGCGGATCGAGATGCGCCAGATCGGGGCGCGCGACACCACCAAGCTGCTCGACGGCATCGGCCCCTGCGGCCGGCAGCTCTGCTGCTCGTCGCACCTGCGCAAGTTCGATCCGATCTCGGTGAAGATGGCCAAGGCGCAGGACATGCCGCTGACCGACAGCCGGCTCCTCGGCAATTGCGGGCGCCTCAAGTGCTGCCTGCTCTACGAGTTCTCGACCTACGAGGAGCTGCGCTCGCGGCTGCCGCGGGTGAACAGCGCCTGCTCCGCCGATTGCGGCGGGGGCGGCTGCATGACCGGCAAGGTGCGGTCTCTTCGCGTGCTCAAGCAGTCGGTGGTGGTCGGCTTCCCGGACGGCACCGAGGCGGAAGTCCCGCTCGACCAGCTCACCTGGGAAGGGCGCGACCACATCAAGCCGGCCTGAGGCGGTCGTCCACCCCGACGCATGAGTACCTTCTACCTCACCACCCCGATCTACTACGTCAACGCGCGCCCGCATCTCGGGCACGCGTGCACCACCATCATGGCCGACGCGATGTGCCGCTACCGCCGGCTCGCGGGCGACCGCGTCTACTTCCTCACCGGCACCGACGAGCACGGTGAGCGGATCGCCCAGGTGGCGGCCGCGGCCGGGAAGTCCCCCCAGGCCTACGCGGACGAGATCGCGGCCGTCTTCCAGGAGACCTGGCGGCGCCTCGGCATCACCAACGACGACTTCATCCGCACCACCGAGCCGCGGCACCAGAAGGTCGTGCAGGACGTCCTGCAGCGCCTCCACGACGCGGGCGAGATCTACTTCGGCGAGTACGGCGGCTGGTACTGCTACGGGTGCGAGCGCTTCTACACCGAAAAGGAGATCGTGGACGGCAAGTGTCCCGATCACCAGACCGCGCTCACCTTCGTCAAGGAGAAGAACTACTTCTTCAAGATGTCGAAGTACCAGGCGTGGGTGATCAAGCACCTCGAGGACAATCCGGGGTTCATCCAGCCCGAGCGGTACCGCAACGAGGTGCTGGGATTCCTGCGCGAGCCGCTTCAAGACCTGTCGATCAGCCGGCCCAAGTCCCGCGTCGTGTGGGGCATCCCGCTGCCCTTCGACGACCAGTACGTGACCTACGTCTGGTTCGACGCGCTGCTCAACTACTACTCGGCGGTCTCGGATCCGTCGAATCCGAAGACGCGCGGGCTCTGGGAGCACGTCGAGCACGTGATCGGCAAGGACATCCTGAAGCCCCACGGGGTCTACTGGCCCACCATGCTGAAGGCGGCGGGCATCCCGCTCTACCGGCGGCTCAACGTCCACGGCTACTGGTCGCTGGGCGGCAGCAAGATGTCCAAGTCCATCGGCAACGTGGTGGAGGCCTTCCAGCTCACCGACAAGTACGGCCACGACGCCTTCCGCTACTTCCTCCTCCGCGAGATGAACTTCGGCCTCGACGCCAGCTTCAGCGAGGAGGCCTTCGTGGATCGCCTCAACGCGGACCTGGCCAACGACCTGGGCAACCTGGCGAGCCGCGCCACCACGCTGATCGCCGCCGCCGGTCCGGTCGCGCAGGTGACCGCGCCGGTCGAGGCCGCCGACCGCGATATCGCGACCGCCGCGGCGGAGGCGCGGGCCGCAGTCGCGCAGGCCATGCAGGAGTTCGCGTTCCAGAAGGCGCTCGGCGCGATCTGGGCCTTCATCGGCGCCGTGAACCGCTACGTGGACGCGAGCGCGCCGTGGGCGCTGGCTAAGGATCCCGTCAAGCGGCCGCGGCTCGAGCGCGTGCTGTGCACCCTCGCCGACTCGCTCGGCTTCCTCGGCATCGTGCTCGATCCCTTCCTGCCGGACGCGGCCCGCAAGATCCGCGAGGCGCTCGGACAGAGCGCGCCGCTGACGCTCGAGGCCGCGGTGGTGGGCCGCCTGACCGCGGTGCCGCGGGTGAGCAAGATCTCCGGCCTCTTCCCGCGCATCGACACGAAGGCGGGAACGGCCCCTCACCCCGGCCCTCTCCCCAGAGGGGAGAGGGAGTCCGTGAGCACCCTCTCCCCTGAGGGGAGAGGGCAGGGTGAGGGGTCCGGGGCCGCGGGGAAGATCCCGATCACGGACTTCCAGAAGGTGGAGCTGCGGGTGGCCGAGGTGCTCACGGCCGAGCGGGTACCGAAGTCCAAGAAGCTGCTCAAGCTCACGATCCGGGTGGGCGAGGAGACCCGCACGCTGGTGGCGGGAGTGGCGGAGCACTACGAGCCCGGTGATCTCGTCGGCCGCAAGGTGGTCATCGTGGCCAACCTGCAGCCGGCCACCCTCATGGGGGTGGAGTCGAACGGCATGGTGCTCGCCGCCGAGCACGACGGCACGCTGTCGCTGCTCACCCTCGACAAGGACCTGCCCTCGGGCGCCAAGGTCAAGTAGTGCGTGCCGTGCTCGGGGAGACGGTCCGCCTCCTCGTGAGCCACCTGCACCTCTTCACGCTGATCTCGCTGACGGTGTGGCTGCCCACCCACCTCCTGCTCAACTATCTCGAGTTCTTCGACCCGGGCGAAGACTCAGCCGGCCGCGCGCTACGAATAGTTCTCACCGCGCAAGTGGTGCTCGATCCGTTCGTGGTGAGCGCGCTGCTGTCCGCGCTGGCGCGCATCAAGCACGGCGTGGCGGTGACCTACTGGCAGGCCCTCGCCGAAGGCTTCAGCGCCTGGCCCCGCCTCATGCTGGTGCGCTTCGTCGTGATCTGGGTGCTGCTGCTGCCCTCGCTCGGCTGGCTGGCCGTCTACCAGGCGGGGCCCGCGCTCCGGCTCGTGGGGAGCCTGGCCCTCATCGGGCTGACTCTGCTCATCCTCGCGCTCCTCGTGCGCTTCGCCCTCGTGGACTCGGCGGTGGTGCTGGGCGGGGCCTCCCCGTTCAGCGCCTGGCGGCAGGCCGCCGAGCTCACCGCGGGCCAGCGCTGGAGCATTCTCTGGACCGCCGCCGCGCTCTTCGTGCTGATCTTCGGGGTCGCGGTCGCGGGCGGCCAGGCCTTCCGGACGGTGCCCGGCGCCAACCACTTCGTGGCCCGGGTGCTCTTCGACTGCATCCTGGCGGTGGCGCAGTCCCTCTTCACGATCGCGCTCTTCCTTTTCTACTGGCGAAAGCAGGGGATCCCGGCGCCGGCTGTGCCCGCCGCGACGTGACGGACCGGAGCGCCGCTACCGCGCCGCGCCTGCCGATCATCGGCTGGCTCGGCGGCTGGCCGATCTCGATCGTCTCGCTGGGCCTGGGCCTGGCCGCGCTGCTCGTTTTCCGCCGCGGGCTGCCGCACGTGGGCTGGATCGTGGGCTACCTGCTGCTCCTGTGGCTGCTCTTCGTCCTGATCACCGAGCTCCGGGCGCCGCTCACCGAGCGGGGCCAGCGCCTCGTGCTCACCGCCGCGGACTACACGATCCAGACGCTCTACCACAACCTGCTGCTCTTCGTGCTCCCCGCCTACTACGCGGCGGCCACGCTCGACTCGCCGAACGTGGTGTTCCCGGCGCTCGTCGCGGCCGGCGCGCTCGTCACCACCCTCGACCCCGTCTATCGCCGGCTCGTGCAGCCGCGGCCCTGGCTCAGTCACGCGCTACTGGCGTTCTCCATCTTCTCCGCGCTGAATGTCGCCCTCCCGCTGGTCGGCGTCCAGCCCATCCTGGCGCTCCTGGCCAGCGCGGCGCTGGCCGCGCTCGCGCTCGCGCCTGCCTTCCGGCGCGAAGGGGCTTTCGGCTGGCTCCGGGCCCACGCCCTGGCCCTGGCCGCGGCCGCGCTCGCGCTGGTCCTGGTCTGGTTCGGGCGCGGGCTCGTGCCGCCCGCGCCGCTCTTCCTCGCCCGTGCGGTGGCCGCGCGCGGCGTCGCCGAGCTGGAGCCGGTGGAGCCGGTGGAGCACGGCGTGGTGGCCGCGGCCACCGTGCTCGAATGGACCGAGCTGGCCGCCTACACCGCGGTCTATGCGCCGGCCGGCGTGCGGCAGCCCATCGCGCACGTCTGGTGGCGGGACGGGGGGCGGCTCGCCCGCGTGGCCCTGCCCACGCCGGTGATGGGCGGACGCCGGGAGGGTTTCCGCACCTTTTCGCGTTTCACGGATCTCAAGCCCCCCGTCGCGGGCCGCTATCGGGTGGACGTGGTCACGGCGTCCGGCCAGCTGATCGGGCGCCTGCGCTTCACCGTCACCCCCTGAGAGGTTGCCATGGACGGCATCTGGATCGAGGTGATCCTGATCGGCGTGTCGATCATCGCCAACGGCTTCTTCGCCGGCTCGGAGCTCGCATTGGTATCGGCCCGCTCGAGCCGCCTCGCCGAGCTGCGCGCCGAGGGGGTCTCGGGCGCGGCGGCGGCGGAAGCGCTCAAGCGGCAGCCCGAGCGCTTCCTGGCCACCCTCCAGATCGCCATCACCCTGGTGGGGACGCTGGCCTCGGCGGTCGGCGGCGCGGCCGCGGTGGCCGCGCTCCAGCCCTGGCTCGCGAGCCTGGGCTTGCCGGGGGCCCCGCGGTGGAGCGGGCCGGCGGCCCTCGGCAGCGTGGTCCTGCTCATCACCTTCTTCTCTCTCGTCCTGGGCGAGCTGACGCCGAAGGCGCTGGCCCTGCGCAATCCCGAGGCCTGGGCGGCGCTCGTGGCCCGGCCCGTCGCCTGGCTGGTGCGCGCGCTCGACGCGCCCGGCCGGATGCTCACCTGGTCCACCCGGATCGTGCTCACCCTGATCGGGCAGCGCGACACCCCGCCGGCGCCGCTGGTCTCCGAGGAGGAGGTGAAGTACCTGGTCCGCGAGGGCGCGTCCCAGGGCGTGTTCGAGACGCAGGAGAGCGATCTCGTCCACCGCGTGTTCCAGTTCACCGACACCGCGGTGCGCCACGTCATGGTACCGCGGCCGAATATCCGGGCGCTCGACATCACGACGCCGCCGGAGGAGGTGCTGAAGCGGGCGGCCGAGCTCGGCCACACCCGGCTACCCGTCCACCGCGGCACGCTGGAGGAGACGGTGGGGGTGGTGGTGATCAAGGATCTCTTCCGCTGCGCGGCCGAGGGCACCACCCCGGTGGTGGAGCAGCTCCTCCACGCGCCGATCTTCGTGCCGGAGGTGACCCAGGTCAGCGACGTGCTGCGGATGTTCCAGCGGAGCCGGCTGCATCTGGCATTGGTGGTGGACGAGTACGGCCAGGTCGTCGGGCTGGTGACCACCGAGGACCTGCTCGAAGAGATCGTGGGGGAGATCCGCGATGAGCGAGACAGCCCGCGGCTCGAATCGGTCACCCGGCTGCCCGACGGCTCCTATATCATAGACGGCACGGCGACGATCCGCGATCTCCGCGAGCAGGTCGGACTGCCGATCGACGACTCGCCGGACTACCAGACGATCGCCGGCTTCATCCTGCACCGGCTCGGCGTGGTGCCGCGGCCGGGCGCGACGCTCCACGCGGCCGGCCATCGCTGGACCGTGGTGGACATGGAAGGCCCGCGGATCATGAAGGTGAAGGCCGAGCCGGAGCGGGCCTGATGCCGCTCTTCGACACGCACGCGCATCTGCACTTCCCCGAGCTGCTCGCGGACCTCGACGCGGTGCTGGAGCGCGCGCGGGCCGCCGGGGTGACCGGGATGGTGACCATCGGCACCGATCGCGAGACCAATCCGGCCGCGGTGGCACTGGCCGAGCGCCTGCCCGACGTCTACGCCACCGTGGGCATCCATCCCCACGACGCGGGGGAGGCCACCGACGCGGACTTCGAGGCGATGGAGCGGCTGGCCCGCGGGTCGGCCAAGGTGGTGGCGCTGGGCGAGATGGGGCTCGATTTCTTCCGCGATCTCTCGCCCCGCGACGTGCAGGAGACGGTGCTGCGCCGCCAGCTCGAGATGGCGCGACGGCTCCGCAAGCCGGTGGTCATCCACTGCCGCGACGCGCACCCGCAGGTCCTCACGATCCTTTCCGAAGAGCGCGTGGGCGAGGTGGGCGGGGTGATGCACTGCTTCTCGGCCGACGTGGAGGTGGCCAAGCGCTGCCTCGACCTGGGCCTGGCGATCTCGCTGGCCGGGCCGGTGACCTACAAGAACGCGCGGGTGCTCCCCGACGTCGCCCGCTTCGTGCCCGCCGACCGCCTGGTGGTGGAGACCGACTGCCCCTTCCTGCCGCCGCATCCCCATCGCGGGCAGCGCAACGAGCCCGCCTGGGTGGCCATCACCGCCGCCCACGTGGCCGAGCTGCGCGGCGTCGCGCCCGAGGCGTTCGGCGAGATCGTCACCCAGAACGCGCACCGGCTCTTCCGCATCCCGACCCGCTAACCCCCCAGCGAACCCCGACGAACGAAGGAGTCGCGTCATGGCCTACTCGGACATCCTCTTCGAGGTCCGTAACCAGATCGCGTGGCTCACCATCAACCGGCCCGACCAGGGCAACACGTTCCGGCGCCAGACGGTTCTCGAGATGATCCAGGCGCTGAACGAGGCGCGCAACGACGCGGGCGTGCGGGTGGTGGTGATCACCGGGGCGGGCGACCGCTTCTTCTGCATCGGCGGCGAGAAGGAGCCCAACGACGGGCTGCTCCACTACCACAACGTGCCGCCGGTGGTAGACCTCTACACCCTGATCGACATGATGCCGGTGCCGGTCATCGCGATGGTCAACGGCTTTTCGGTGGGCGGCGGCAACGTGCTCGCCAATATGTGCGATCTCACGGTGGCGAGCGAGCAGGCCACGTTCCGGCAGGTGGGCCCCGCCATGGGCTCCTACGACGCCGGGTTCGGCACGTGGTATCTGGAGGACTCGGTGGGCCGCAAGCGCGCCCGGGAGATCTGGTATCTCAACCGCAAGTACAGCGCGAAGGAGGCGCAGGCGATGGGCCTCGTCAACGAGGTGGCGCCCCACGCCCTACTGCGCGCGCGCACCGAGGCGATGTGCGAGGAGCTGAAGAAGCGGGGGCCGCAGGCGCTCGGCGCGCTGAAGGCCGCCTTCCACGCCCGCCACAACGGCGTGACCGGCCTCTCGCGCGTGTCGATCGACCACCTGGTCGCGAACTACTACCACACCGAGGAGGCCAAGGAGATGGGCCGGGCCTTCAACAACAAGCAGGACCCCGACCCCGACAAGTTCTACAAGTAACTCTATCCCCATACCCCTCTCCCCTCAGGGGAGAGGGCAGGGTGAGGGGTGGTATGTTCTGAGCGGAGGAGCGATGGAGCCGAGGCTCGTGCGGTTCGAAGGGTTCGAGCGGATTCACCTCGTGGCCGACGTCTGGGGTGACGACGGCGACTGGCCCGTGCTGCTCATGCACGGCGGAGGCCAGACGCGTCACGCCTGGGGCAATACCGCGGAGACCCTCGCGCGCAACGGGTGGAGAGCCGTGTCGCTCGATCTCCGCGGACACGGCGACAGCGAGTGGGCCCTGAACGGCGACTACTCGTTCACCGCCTACGGGGCGGACTGCGTGGCCGTCGTCGACCAGCTCGGTCGGCCGCCGGTACTCGTGGGGGCGTCGCTCGGCGGAATCACCGCCATGCTCGCCGAGGGCGGCTCCGACCGCGTCGTGTCGAGCGGCCTGGTCATCGTGGACGTCACGCATCGCACCAATCCGGCGGGCGTGCAGCGCATCCGCGACTTCATGGCCTCGGGCGTGCACGGCTTCGCCACGCTGGAGGAGGCGGCCGACGCCATCGCCGACTACACGCCGCACCGGCCCAAGCGCGTGAACCCGGCCGGGCTCATGAAGGTACTGCGCCAGAAGCGCGACCGGCGCTGGTACTGGCACTGGGATCCGAAGTTCCTCGACCATGGTCGCACCGAGGTGCCTCGCCGTGAGTCCGAGGCGCTCTTCGAGGCCGCCATGCGCAACATCGCGGTGCCCACGCTCCTCGTGCGCGGCAGGCTCAGCGACGTGGTGACCGAGGAGGGCGTGCGGGAGTTCCTGCGCCAGATCCCCGGCGCGAAGATGGTCGACGTTGGCGGCGCCGCCCACATGGTGGCGGGCGACCAAAATGACGCGTTCTCCGAGGCGGTGATCGACTTCCTGGAACACGATATCCGCCCGACGCTGCTCGGGAAACGCTAGTCGCCTCACGGAGGCACTATAAGGAATTCAATCCGCCTACCCTCTCCCCTCAGGGGAGAGGGTAGGGTGAGGGGTGGTCGAGGCTGAGGGGGGGGTCGAGGGCGAGGGGTGGTCCCGGCCCTACGCCCGCCGCGCGAGCACGGCCAGGGCCCGCGGCAGATCCGCGGCGGCGACCAGCAGCACCACCTCGGCCTGGTGGCCCACGCTGAAGGGATAGACCGAGGGCGCGAGGCGGCTCCGCGGCACGACCTGGATGCCCTCGCTCTCGAGCAGCCCGCGGACCACCAGCGCCTCCGTCTGATCGCGGCAGCGCCGCGCCTCCACCAGCTCCGCGGCGGCGCGATCGGGTGCGGGCGCCTTCGGGGGAGGTGTCGGGAAGCGGATGATCTTCGCCCGGCGCGCGGCCATGTCGCTCATGCTAGCACGCCGGGCGAGTGCCTCCCGCGGAGGCGCCAGAAGCAGACCAGCGCGGCGACGCCGGCCAGCGCGATCGCGGCGGTCATCGGGCGCGCGGTGCCGTCGTAGAAGTGGCCCACCGCCACGCTGTAGAGCGCCGAGCCGGTCATCTGGAGGAAGCCGGCCACCGCGGCGGCGAGCCCGGCCATGCGCGGGAACGGGCCGACCGCGCCGGCCATGCCGTTGGGCAGGGTGAGCCCGAGGCCGACCGCGAAGACGAACATCGGGCCGATCACCGCCGCCACCGTCAGGATGCCGCTCCAGGCCAGCCCCGCCAGGGTCAGCCCGGCCGCGGCGCCGAGCGCGGTGCCGGAGAGGATGGTGCGATCGAGCCCGAGCCGCGCGCCGAACCGGCCGGAGAGGAAGGTGCCGGTCATGATCCCGACCGCGACCGAACCGAAGCAGAGCCCGAACACGCTCGGCGAGACGCCGAGCACCCCGATCAGGACGAAGGCCGAGCCGGAGATGAAGGCGAACTGGCCGCCGAACATCAGCGCGTTCACCAGCACGTAGGCCACGTAGCTCCGGTCGGTGAGCAGCTCCGTCACGTTGCGGCCCATCTGCCCCGGCTGCAGCGCGGTGGGATCGCGGCGGACATTGGTCTCGCGCACGCCCGCGATCATCAGGGCCACGAAGAGGGCGCCCGCGCCCGCCAGCACGAAGAAGATCGCGCGCCAGCCGAAGGCCTCGTGCACGTAGCCGCCCACGATCGGCGCAAGCATCGGGTTGAGGGCCTGGGCCGTGCCCATGTAGGAGAAGACGCGCGCGGCACGCTCCCGGTCGTAGAGGTCCCGGATCACCGCGCGCGCCACCACCGGCCCGCTGCCGCCGCCAAGCGCCTGGAGCACGCGGGCGCCGATCAGCACGCCGATGGTGGGGGCGAGCGCGCAGGCGAGGCCGGCCACCGCATAGAGGCCGAGGCCGCCGATCAGCACCCAGCGGCGGCCGAAGCGGTCGGAGAGCGGCCCGTACATGAGCTGGGAGGCCGCGAAGGCCATCAGGAACAGGGTCACGGTGAGCTGCGCGGTCGCGGCCTCGGCGCCGAACACGGCGGCGATGGTGGGCAGCGACGGCAGGAACATGTCGATGGACAGAGCGCCGAGGCCCACCACCGCGGTCAGCACGAACTCCACGCGCACCCAGGTCATATACACCACCCAAGTCGGAAGCGGTAGAATGCCGGCAGTGGCTTGGCGAGGTGCAGCCGAAGGCGAGCCGAGCGGATACAAGAGAGAAGTTACGGTGGCTGCGACACCCGCAGCGACGGAGCTGAAACGTATGGACAAGTTCGAGTACTTCACCGGCGTGCCCGAGGTGGGGATCGTCCCGCGGGCCCCGCACGTGGGCCCGCTGCTCCAGCACGTCCACGAGCAGGAGCACGGCCGCGGCGGCTTCGCGGGCCGGGTCAGCCACACGTATCATCTGTATCCGCCGAACAATTGGCTGCCCGGCGAGACCCTCGTGCTCGAGGGCTGGGCCCCGCACTGGGAGTCGCCGCTGCGCCCGCTGGGCGGCGTGCACCACGCTCTGGGCGTCGCGCGCCCGCCGGAGCCGAGCGACGTCTACCGGGGCATGGCCCGCCTGGTGGCCAACGCCACCGTGGCCATGAACGTGACCGCGCCCACCGCGCCCATGGACTACTTCTTCGAGCACCACTCGGCCACCCTCGTGGTCTTCGTCCACGAGGGCGGCGGCACCCTCGAGACGCTCTTCGGCCCCATCGCCTACGGCCGCGGCGACTTCCTCATCGTGCCCAAGGGCATTCCCCACCGCTTCGAGTACGCGGCGGGGCCCCAGTACTACTGGGTCTACGAGAGCTTCGCGGGCGATCCCGAGAAGTCGGAGGCGCCCACCACCGGGCAGTTCATCACCCACAGCCGGAGCGACTACCGCTTCCCGCGCACGCTCGAGACGCGCAACGAGGCGGGACGCTTCGAGATCGTCTCCAAGGTCGGCTCGGTCTACACCCGGCGGGTGCACCCGACGCATCCCTTCGACGTGGTGGGCTGGCGCGGCGACTACCTGCCGTACCGCTTCGCGGTGGAGGACGTGCGGCCGCTCACCGCGGACCGCTCGCACGTGCCGCCGTCGGGCCACACCGTCTTCGCGTTGCCCGGCTGCTACCTCTGCGTGTTCACGGTGCGCGCGGCCGAGAAGGAAGGGATGTGGCTGCCCTTCTTCCATCGCAACCTCGACTACTGCGAGACCATCGGCTACCACTGGGGCGACTTCTTCAGCCGGGGTGGGGTGATCCGAGAGGGTATGGTCACCGTGCATCCGGTCGGGCTGCCCCACGGCCCGCAGCCCGCCGCCCTCCAGGTCTTCATGGACGGGCACCGCCCCACGCTCCACCGCGAGGTCGGCATCATGGCCGACTTCGCCAACCCCGCGCAGATCTCGGAGTACGCCCTGGGGCTGTCCGAGCCCGACTACATGAGGAGCTGGGGCGCCTACACCACGGACCCGCATTTCACGCACCGGGCGGGGCGGCTCGGCGAGGTGCGCGCGGTCGCCGAGGGGCTGGCCGACGCGCGCGACGAGCTGCGCCCGCGGTCCGACACCCCCTGACATGCTGCGCTTCGGGCTCATGTCGGTGGTGGACCACTACCCGCACGAGCTCGGCCGCACGACGGCTGATTTCTACGGCGAGCTGCTGGAGCAGGCCGAGGCGGCCGACACGCTCGGCTTCGAGTCCTTCTGGGTGGCCGAGCACCACTTCCACGAGTACGGCGGGGTTCCGCGCCCGCCGGTGTGGCTGGCCGCGGGCGCGATGCGGACGCGCCGGATTCGCCTCGGCTCGGCGGTGGTCGTGCTGCCGTTCGACAACCCGCTCCGCACCGCCGAGGACTACGCGATGGTCGACGTGCTCTCGGGCGGCCGCCTCGACCTGGGCGTGGGCTCGGGCTATCTCAAGCACGAGTACGCGGGCTTCAACCTCGACCCGGAGGAGAAGCGCGCGCGCTTCGAGGAAGCGCTCGAGGTGCTGCTCCGCGCGTGGACGGGCGAGCGCTTTTCCTACGAGGGCCGCTACCATCAGGTGCGCGACGTGCGGCTGAACGTGCGCCCGCTGCAGCGGCCGCGGCCGCCCATCTGGGTGGCCACCCTCCGCGCCGACGGCGCGCCGCGCATCGGGGCCCGCGGCTTCCCGGTCATGCTGATCCCCTACGCGAGCGCGGAGACTCTGGCCCAGATGGCGGACGGGGTGGCCGCCTACCGGGCCGCCTTCGTGGAGGCGGGCGGCCGCCCTTCGGGGGCCACCGTGCCGTTCGGTCTCCACCTGCACTGCTCGGAGAGCACCGCGCAGGCCCGGGTGGAGGCGCGCGAGTGCATGGAGCGCTACGTGCGCACGCGACTCTATGCGGTGCAGCGGCCGTTCGAGACCCTCGTCGAGCAGAACGTGGTGGCGTTCGGCGATCCCGAGGAGATCGTCCGCGTCGCCCGGCTCTACGAAGCGGCGGGGTTCACGCATCTCCTCGCCATCGGCAACTTCGGCGGCCTGCCCCACAAGCAGGTGCTGCGCTCGATGGAGCTCCTGGCGCGGCACGTGCTGCCGCGCTTCGCCGGGAAGCGCTAGGTAGGTAGCCTCATCAACCGAGCTCGTCGAGCGTGAGCGTGAGGCTCGGGACGAACGTCTCGATGAAGTACCGGACCTCCGGCAGCGGCAGGGCTTCGACGCTGGCCCGCAACGCCTTCTCCGCCTTCGAGAATTCCCGATTGCCCGCGGCAATCTCTTCCAGGCACTTGATGTAGGCGGCGAGCCGGTCGGCCGCCTTGACGAGCTCCCAGTGCGTAAGGTCACCCTCTTCGGCCAGGAAGAATGGACGATAGTCGGCCCGCAGGCTCTCGGGGAGCATGTCCAGCAACTTCTGCTGCGCGACCTTCTCGATCGCCTGGTAGGCGGTCTTGATCTCGGGATTGAAGTACTTCACCGGCGTTGGCAGATCGCCGGTCAACACTTCACTGACGTCGTGGTAGAGAGCGAGGGCGGCAACCCGCTCCGGGTTTACGTGACCTCCGACCACGCGGTTCCTGATCAATGCCAGGGCATGGGCAATCGTCGCTACCCGCAGGCTATGTTCCTGTATGTTCTCCGGATATGTGTTGTGCATGAGCCCCCACCGGCGGATGAACTTCATGCGAGCAAGGTAGGCAAAGAAATGGCTCACGGTCATGCACCTCCCCGGGCTGGTGCCCGAGTGTAGGGCGGCTTGACGGGCCGGACAAGCCTTCCATATGCTGGGGGCTCCTCATGAAGCCGCACGCGCTCTCGACCCGCGACGCCCAGCTCCCCGCCGCGTATTCCGACCGGCTCGAGTCGCTCTCGCTGGCGCCGCTGTGGACCGCGCTCCACTCCCTCCTGCCGCCCGAGCGGCAGACGCGGGTGGTGCCGCACCGCTGGCGGTGGAGCGAGCTGCGCGCGCCCCTGCTCGAGGCGGCGCGCCTGGTGCCGATCGAGCAGGCGGAGCGGCGGGTGCTGGTGCTGTGCAATCCGGGCCTGCCCGGGAACTTCTCGGCGACCGCCACGCTCTACGCGGGCCTGCAGATCATCCTGCCCGGCGAGGCGGCGCCCAGTCACCATCACACCGCGGCGGCGCTGCGCCTCATCGTGGAAGGCGAGGGCGCCTACACCACGGTGGACGGCGTGAAGTGCGCGATGGAGCCGGGGGATTTCATCATCACCCCGCCGATGCGCTGGCACGACCACGGCCACGAGGGCCGCGAGCCGGTGATCTGGCTGGACGGCCTCGATATTCCATTGGTGCGCAGCATGGAAGCGAACTGGGCCTCGGCCATGAAGCCCGCGTCCGCCCCGGCGACCGAGACCGACTCCTCCCAGGACGAGCTCACCGCGGCCGGTCTGGTGCCGCGCCAGTCGCGCTACGAGGAGACCGGCTACCCGCAGGTGCGCTGGCCCTGGCGCACCGCGCGCGCGGCGCTCGCGACCATGGCCGCGACCGCCCCCCCGCGCGCCCCGGTGGTGCTGCGCCACGTGAACCCGCGCACCGGCGAGTACCCGCTCAAGACGATGGGCTCCGAGGCGCGCTGGCTGCGCCCCGGCGAGGAGACACGGGCGGAGCGTCGCACCGCCAGCGAGGTGGTCCACGTGATCGAGGGCCAGGGCGAGAGCCGCGTCGGCGATCAGACGCTGGACTGGCAGGCCGGCGACGTCTTCGTGGTGCCGCCCTGGCACTGGACCACGCACCGAAACCGCTCGAGCCAGGCCCCTGCCTGCCTGTTCCATCTCAACGACGAGCCCGCTATCCGCGCGCTTGGCCTTTTCCACGAGGATATGGGACGGGCAGCCGAAGGATGAGCTCTCGCTACGAGTCCCTGATGGACGTCGTCCGCTCGCGCATGACCAACCGGGCCTTCGCGCCCGCCGCGATTCCCCGGGCGCACGTCGAGATGATCCTCGAGGCGGCGCGGCACGCGCCGTCGGGCGCCAATGCCCAGCCCTGGCATTTCATCGTGGTCACCGATGAGGCGGCCAAGGCCGCGATCGGCCAATGCTTCGTGGACGAGCAGCAGCACCGCGCGAAGCTGCGCATGGGCTTTCCCACCCCCAACTACCACGGAGTGAAGACCGCGCCGGGCCTCATCGTCATCGCGGCCGACTTCCGCTTCGTCCGCGCCTTCCCGGTGCTCAACGACGGCTCCGCGCTCGACCGGCTCTACCACCAGAACGCCGAGCGCATCCTGCTCCAGTCGGTGGCCGCCGCCACCATGTCGGCCCACCTGGCCGCCGCCGCGCTCGGCTACGCGGTGTGGTGGATCACCGCCATCGGCCAGGACGACATCCAGAAGCAGGTGAAGCCGCTGCTCTCCGTGCCCGACGAGCTCAGCATCATCGACGTGATGTGCTTCGGCCCGCCGCTCAAGCCGTCCTACAAGCGCTGGAAGAAGCGGCTCGACCAGATCGTGAGCTGGGACCGCTTCGATCCCGCCAACGTCATGACCGATGCTCAGATTAATGAATGGGTCAAGACGACCCGCCATAAGGTGATGTACCGCGACGAGAGCCGGGTGGACTGATGACGCCGCTCGGGGAGGTGGACCGGGTCCGCGTCACCACGGTGGTGGACAACTACATCGACGCGCTCCGGCAGGACGAGAAGGTCGCCCGCCGCCACAACGCCTTCGTGGCGCGCCAGATGGTGGATCTACGGGCCGAGCACGGCCTCGCCCACTACGTCGAGGTCACGCGGGGCGCCGAAACGGTGCGGATCGCCTTCGACTTCGGCCCCTCCGAGGCCGCGATCACCCACAACTTCCGGGTGCTGGGCCTCGACGCGGGTGCCATCGACGCCCTCGCGCTGAGCCACGGCCACTGGGATCACTTCGGAGGGCTGGGTGGCTTCCTGCGGACCTATCGGCGCGCCATGAGGAAGGCGCTCACCTTTTACGGCGGCGCGGATCACTTCCTCACGCGCTGGAACCAGCGGGGGGCCGATCGGATCTGCATGGGGCGGCTCTACCGGGAGGAGATCGAGCGCTACGACATCCGGGTGGAGACGGTCCGGACGCCGACCCTGCTCGCCGACGGCGTGCTGTTGAGCGGGGAGATGCACGAGGCGGAGCCCTTCGAGCCCATCCCCGAGAACCTCCGGGTCGAGCGCGACGGCGCGATCGGGCCCGACGACTTCATGGGCGAGCAGACCCTGATCGCCAACGTGAAGGGCCGGGGCCTCGTGGTGGTGACGTCGTGCTCGCACCGCGGCATCGTCGGCATCTGCCGGAATGCCGCGCGCATCGCGGGCGTCCCCAAGGTGCACGCGGTGATCGGCGGCTTCCACCTGAGCGGGCTCAAGGAGGAGCGGGTCACCCGGGTCGTGGACGCCTTCCGGGCCCTCGAGGTGGACTGGGTGGTCCCGCAGCACTGCACCGGGCTCGAGTCGATGGCCACCATGCTCCACCGCCTCCCGTCCGAGACGGTGGTCACCTCGGTCGGCTCCACCTTCACGTTTCAGGCGTAGCGAAGCCCCTCACCCTGCCCTCTCCCCTGAGGGGAGAGGGGATCCGAGCTAGTCGAGGTCGCGGGAGGCGGGGAGGCCGCCGGCGGCGACGGCGGCGCGCACCGCTCGCGCGATCGCGCGGGCCACCAGGTCCGCGGCCTCGCCGCCGAGGGTGTCCACGTCGGCGTGTGCGGAGCCCACCGAGAGGCAGAAGAGCGCATCGCCGTCGGTGGTCAGATGTGGCGGCGAGAGCGCGCGCGTGAAGCCGTCCATCGCCAGCCGGGCCACCCGCGCGGCCGCCACCTTGTCCAGCGAAGCCGTCGTCGCCACCAGGCCGATGGTGGTGTTGACGGGGCGGAACGCGGGTGGCCGCGCTCCCGCGGCGAGCGCAGCGGCGGTGTCGATCAGCCGGCGGCCGTCGGCGGCATCGCGCGCCCCCGCGATCAGGCGCCCCGTGTCGGGATCGCGCACGTCACCGACCGCGTTGACCGCCATCAGCGCGCCCAGGTGCACGCCGTCGCGCTCCAGGACCACGCAGCCGAGCCCGCCCTTGGTGGCGCGCGCGATGCCGTGGAGCTTGCCCACGCTGGCCCCGGTGCCCGCGCCCACATTGCCCTCGGCGACGGGCCCCGGGCGCGCGGCGGTGGCTGCGCGATGGCCCATCGCGCGATCGGGGCGCGCGGTGGGATCGCCCAGCCCGAGGTCGTAGAGGATGGCGCCGGCGACGTGCGGCACCACGGTCTGGCTGGTGGGGAAGCCGACGCCGCGCTCCTCGAGGTATCGCATCACGCCCCAGATCGCCTCGAGGCCGAAGGCGCTGCCGCCGGCCAGGACGACGCCGTCGAGGGTGGGCACGAGATGGCGCGGGTCGAGGAAGTCGAGGCCGTGCACGCCCGCCGCCCAGCCGCGGATCTCCACGCCGCCCACCGCGGGCGCGTCGCTCAGGATCACGGTGCAGCCGGTGAGCCCGACCGCGTCCGTGACGTGACCGACCCGCAGCCCGGGGATCATGAGCGCGCGCGGCGCGCGGGCGCCCGGCTGACGTCCGCGAGGCGCGTGCGGCCCAGCGCGACCTCGGAGGCCACCTCGATGCCGCGCGCGGCGAGGGCCCGCGCGAACGGGACGGATGTCGCCGGCCGCCCGATGTCCGCGAGCGCCGCCGCGGTTTGCTCGGCCATCGCGGCCGGCTCGAGGCGTCCGGTCATGCGGAAGATCTCCGCCATCTCGCGCAGGCGGGCCGCCCAGCGGCGGCGCGCCCCGTCGGCGAGCTGGGCCTCGACGACGCCGTCCACGATGGAGGCCTCGCGCTCGGCCTTGATGTGGTCGGAGATCACGAGCCGGCTCTCGCGCACCTGGAGAAGCGCGAGCGCCTCGTGCTGCACGCGCCCGGGGTCGATGAACCAGCCCATCAGCTCGGGCAGGTCGAGGAGGGTCGCGGAGCGGTCGAGCAGAGATTCGGTCTCGGCATCCGGTGAGGGCATGTCTGCCGGAAGCTTCATTTTTGTATCCGTTCGGCTCGCCTGCGGCTGCGCCTCACCCAGCTTCGGCCGCAGGTCACCCTGCAACTCCGGCGCGGCGGCGAATAGTCTCCGCCAGCGCGCGAACTCGGGCGGCGGCACCGTGCCCAGCCGTTCGTGCAGGGCGAGGGCGTCGGCCACCAGGGCGCAGGCGCGGCGGCCGTCCACCTCCACCCACGGCAGCTTCTGGCTCTCGCGCAGCCCGCGCAGCTCCGCCCCGAGCCGCTTGCGGGCGATGGGGCCGCCCGCGGCGTCCATGATCCCCGCCTCGTCGTTCAGGATCAGCGAGCAGAGACGCAGGCCCCCGCCGAGGCCGCCCTCGAAGAGGATCCACGCGGCGCGGGAGCCGCTGCCGTCGATGCCGGAAAGCCAGGCGCGCACCGGATGCTCGGCCGCGCGCGTCACCACCGGGCGCGCGGGCGCTGCGGCCGCGGCCCGCGGCGGGCGCAGGCCCGCCTGCTCGAGCCGGTAGAGGGCGCGCCGGACCGCGCGCCGATGGGCCTTGTCGGAGGCCGCGTCGGCCAGGCGCTCGAGCAGCGGCAGCGAGGCGGCGCCGTGCCGCTTCGCCAGCGCGCGCAGGGCGTCGTCGAGCGCGGCCGGGCTCACGCGGGCGAGGGCGGGCGGGCCGCCTCCCGCAAGCGCGGCCTCGAGGGCGGCCAGGCAGGCCGCCGCCTCGTCACGCGTCGCGGGCGCGGTCATTCGGCGAGCAGCGCGCGGAAGAAGGGATCGGCGGGCCAGGCCTCCGCGGAAACCGCGTTCGCCCGGAAGTAGACCTTGCGCGCGTAGGTGAGCGCGCCCGCGTACATCTCGAAGCGATCGGACAGGCGGCGATAGAGTGAAGCGTCGGCCTCGGCGCCCGCGCGGGCCACCTCCGCCACGAAGCGATAGGCGCGGCGGCCCTCGTGCTCGTAGTAGCCGGTGACTGCGAGGCCGTCCACGTAGTCGCGGAAGATCCCGGTCATGAACAGGGTGTAGTCGCCGATCTGCCGCCGCAGGACCCGCTCGGTGCCCGGATTGAAGCCGGGCGCCTCCCAGTCCCACACGTGCTGGATCGCCAGCAGCGAGTCGGCGACCGTGTCGAGGCGCCGGCCGGGCAGCTCGCGGAGCGTGCGCAGGGCCTCGGTGCGGACGAAGCGCGTCAGGAGCTCGGTGAGGTAGCGCAGGGCGGGCGCGTCGTCGATCGCCAGATCACCGAAGGCCTGCCGGGTCACGCTCTCGAAGAAGCGCGGAAGCAACCCGCTCTGCACGGGATCACTCTAGCAGATCGATCCGCTCAGGGTCGGTCCCGCGTGAACTCCACGCCACGGGGTAGGTTGTTCGCGCCGGTGGAGGTTCCGCGTAGAACGGCCCCATCCCAGGTGAGGGAGAGCGAGAAGGGCTGTAGAGAGCCGCCCTGCACGAAGCCGGTGGAGCGACCGACGAGCGAGACCTGGTCTGCGGGGGCCGACCCGGTGCCGGTCGCCCGCATCGTGACGCGATCGGTGACCAGCTCCCAGTCCCATTCGAGCCGGCGTCCGGCGCCCCGGATCTCGAGGACGGAGCGATCACGCCCGTACCAGCGGCCGGCCAGTGAGCGGGGCGGCGTTGTCCCGGCCGCGGGCGGCGGGACGGGCGGCGCGGGGGTGAGCGCGCCGGGCGTCACGCCCTCCACCAGGCGCCTGCGCATCGTGGCGTACTCGTCCTCGGTGATCCGCCCGCGCGCCTTCACGTCGTCGAGCTGGGCCAGCTGCTGCTCGAAGGTCTGCCGAGACCCCGGGGCATCGCGGCCTGCACCGCCGCGTTGAACTCTTCGCTGTTCTCGATGCCGCGGTAGGAGCCGGGGGGCGGCGGATCCATCTGCTTGTCGCGCACGTAGCCGCGGCTGTTCAGACAGCCGCGATAGTATTGCCGGACGGTGTCGAGGGAGGCGCCGGAGGGCAGCGTGCCGGCGGCCTGCTGCACGCACGCCTGGTTGTCTTGCGTGAATTGCTCGGCGCTGGCGCCGGGCTTCGACCAGTAGTAGCGGCTGCAGCCGGTCGCGGCGCCCAGCAGCAGGAGCAGCAGGACCGAGCTGACGAGGGCCTTCTTCATCGGCGATCTCCTCGTGGATGGGTCGGTCGACGGGTCGATGATAGCGCAAACCTTTGGCTTCCCCGTGACCGGGTGGTAGGCTTCCCGGCATGAGGCCCGATGGGGTGGCGCTGCCCGGAGCCCCCGCGACGACGACCCGTCTCGCCCGGCGCATCCGGCCGCGGCGGCCCTGGCTGCTGATCGGCGCGTGCCTCTTGCTGGTGGGGCTGACCGTGACCCTTTGGGGCAAGTGGGTCGAGAACCGGGAGCGCGCCGACCGGCTGGCCGCCGAGCTGAAGAAGGTCTACACCGAGGCCGAGAAGCTCCGCACCGAGGCCGCCGCCGCCAAGCAACGCATCACCCAGCTCGAGCGCCAGCTCCGCCGCGCCCCCCGAGCCCCCGGCACTCCAGAGCCGCGCTAGCGGGTTTTGTCCCACACATCCAGCAACCGCCGGTTCTGCTCCCCCGTCCCCACCGCGATGCGCAGGTGCCCGGGGAAGCCCACGCTCGCGCCGTCGCGGACCAGGATGCCCGCCTGGAACAGCGCGGCGCGGAGTGCGCCCACCCCATCGCCGACCCGGGCCAGCACGAAGTTCGCCTGCGAGGGGGGTGACGGCGCCCCGCGCTCGGCCAGCGCGGCCTGCAGGCGGGGCCGCTCCTCCAGCACCACCCGACGCGTGCGCTCGAGGTGCTCGGGATCGCCCAGCGCGGCCACCGCCGCGACCTGGGCCAGGCGGTTGACGTTGAACGGCGCCCGCACCCGATTCAACCGTTCAATATTATCCGGGCGCGCGATGGCGTAGCCCACGCGCAGCCCCGCCAGCCCCGCGATCTTGGAGAAGGTCCGCAGCGAGATCAGCGTGGGGTAGCGCCGCTGGAGCACGACGCCGTCCGCAGTGTCGTCGTCGTCGCAGAAATCGATGTACGCCTCGTCCAGGATCACGAGTGGCGGGTCCGCGCCGAGGGCGTCGAGGAAGCGCTCGAGCGGCCGGCGGCGCACGATGGTGGCCGCCGGGTTGTGCGGGGTGCAGACGATCACGCACTTCGTCCGCGCGGTGACGCGGCCGAGCATGTCGTCGAGGTCCTGGTCGTAGCCATTGAGCGGGCTCTGCACGACGGTGGCGCCCGAGAGAATCGCCTCGGTGCCGTAGGGCTCGAAAGCCGGATGGGGGATCACGACCTCGTCACCGGGATCGAGCGCCGCACGCGCCAGCATGGCCAGGAGCTCGTCGGCCCCGTTGCCGACCACGATCGATTCCGGCGCGATGCCGAGCCGGCTCCCCAGCGCCTCCCGCACCGCCGTGCACCCGCCGTCCGGGTAGAGATGCGCGCGCGGGGCTTCCCGCCGGATCGCCTCGACGACCCGGGGCGAAGGGCCCAGGGGGCTCTCGTTCGAGGACAGGCGCAGCACCGCATCAAGCCCGAGCTCGCGCGCCACCACCTCGAGCGACTTGCCGGCGTCGTACGTGGTGACGCGATCGAGCACATCACGCCAGAGCCGTCGCATAGGGCGTCATTGTAACTGCGATACAAGTTCGCGCCAAGTTTGACTTTCTTCCCACTCCACGCTACCGTTTCGCCATGTCTGCGGAACTGCTTCGACAGGTTCGCCGCGTCGAGGCGCAGGCCGATAAGGGATCCGACGGCAGCGCCGCCGAGCGGGCGGAGCGCCGCCGGAGGCTGAGGCTCGAGGTGCTGCGCCACCACCTCACCTCCAACGTGGATTTCCTCCGCGCGGCCCATCTGGGCGGCGCGTCCGGCCAGCAGTCGGTTGCCGCCTATTCCGGCTTCATGGACGGTTTCCTCGGCACGCTCTACCGGCTGGCGGTGGACGACGCCAAGCGCGAGGGCTTGGTACCGAGCCCTCTCGTGCTGGTGGCCCTGGGCGGCTACGGCCGCGGCGAGCTGCACCCCCTCTCCGATCTCGACCTCATGCTGATCTACGACGGCGAGATGGGGCCGTACGTCCAGCGCGTGACGCAGGGGCTGCTCTACGCGCTCTGGGACCTCGGCCTGCAGGTGGGCCACGCGGTGCGCAGCCTGCCCGACTGCCTCGCCATGGCGCGCACCGACTTCCCGAGCCGTACCTCGATGCAGCAGGCGCGATTCCTGCTGGGCGACCGCCGGCTCTTCAACCGGTTCCGGAAGGTGCTCGCCGAGAACGTCTACCAGAAGGACTTCGCCCAGTTCCTCGAGACCACGCTGACCGAGCGCGACCAGCGCTACCGCAAGTTCGGGGGCTCCCCCTACATGGGCGAGCCCAACGTGAAGGAATCGGCGGGCGGGCTGCGCGACATCCACACCGCGATGTGGCTGGCCTCCACCAAGTTCGGCACGCGGACCCTCCGGGAGCTGGCCGACAAGCGGCTCATCAACGGGCGCGAGCAGAGGGCGACCGACGAGGCGCTCACCTTCCTGTGGCGGGTGCGGAACGAGCTGCACTTCCTCTCCGGGCACAAGAACGACGTGCTCTCGCGCGACATCCAGCCGCAGATCTCCAAGAACTTCGGCTACACCGGCGACGAGCTGTCCCTGCCCGTCGAGAAGTTCATGCGCGAGTACTACCTCCACGCGCGGGTGATCCACCGGGTCTCGCGGCGGCTGATCGCCCGCTGCCGGGAGACCCTCTCGCGCCGCGCCACCGTGCAGCGCCGCCTGCGCCAGGAGGCGCTCGCTGACGGCCTCATCGTGCTCGACGAGCAGCTCCACCTGGCCCAGCCCGACGGGCGGGCCTTCCGCGAGGAACCGCTGCGGCTCCTGAAGGTCTTCTGGCACAGCCACCAGCTCGGCTTCGGGCTGGGCGTCGACGTGGAGCGGGCCATCGAGGACTCGCTCGACCTGATCGACGACGCCTTCCGCGCCTCGCCGGAGGCCCGCGACCTCTTCCTCGGGATCTGCCGGAACTGGGGCCGGGTGGCGCAGACCCTCCGCGAGATGCACGAGCTGGGAGTGCTCGGCCGCTACCTGCCGGAGTGGGGGTCGCTGACCTGCCTCGTGCAGTACGACGTCTACCACAAGTTCAGCGCCGACCAGCACTCGCTGATCGCGGTGCAGAACCTGGAGGCGCTCGCGCCCGGCCAGTCGCCGGACTCCGAGGGCAACGCCCAGGTGGTGAGCGAGCTGGAGAGCCCGGGCCTGCTGATGCTCGGCATGCTGCTGCACGACATCGGCAAGGGCAAGGGCCACGGCCACGTGGCCAAGGGCATCCCGCTGATCGAGACGCTCACCGCGCGCGTGGGCCTGGCTCCCGAGGACGCCGACAAGGTGATCTTCCTGGTGGCCCACCACCTGACCATGTCGCACAGCGCCCAGCGCCGCGACATCGACGACCCCAAGACGATCGAGTCGCTGGCCGAGGTGTGCAAAACGCCTGAGCGCCTGCGCATGCTCTACCTGCTCACCTGCGCGGACATGCGCGCGGTGGGCCCCGGCGTCATGACCGGCTGGCAGGCCCAGGTCCTCTGGGACCTCTACGCGCGGACGCTCACGCGCCTCACCGGCGGCCAGCGCGAGCGGCCCACCCGCGAGGCGGTGGCCCAGCGGGTGACCGAGGCTATGCGCGGCGAGGTGGCGCGCACCGCGGTGGCCGCGCACCTGGCCCTGCTCTCCGACCGCTACCTCGCCACCACGTCACCCCAGCGCATTGCCGCGCACCTGCGCCTGCTCGACCGGCTCGAGGACGGCGGCGTGCTCGCCACCGAGCTCTTCCACCATCCCGACCTCGGCTCCTCCGAGCTGGTCGTCGCCACCCAGGACGTGCCCGGCCTCTTCTCGCTCATCGCGGGCACGCTGGCCTCCCAGGGGATCAATATCCTCTCCGCCCAGATCCACACGCGCGCCGACGGCATCGTCCTCGACACCTTCCAGGCGAACGATCCCTTCGGCGAGGCGGTCACCGAGGAGGCGCGCTGGCGGCGGACGCTCGAGGCGCTGCGTCGCGTGCTGCGCGGCGAGGCGAGCGTGGAGGATCTCCTCGCGCGGCGCCGGGCGGTGTACCCGACCGGCGAGGGGGTGGCCGGGCCGCCCAAGATCTCGGTGGACAACCAGATCTCCGACAGCCGCACGGTCGTGGAGGTGAAGTGTCCGGACCGCGTCGGGCTCCTCTACGTCATCACCCGCACCCTCTCGGGGCAGGGGCTCGATATCGCGAGCGCGCGGATCGCCACCGAGATCGATCAGGCCTACGACACCTTCTACGTCACCGACCGGCACGGCCGCCGCCTCGAGGACGAGCCGGCGATGACCCGCGTGCGCGAGAGCCTGGAAGACGCCTTGCTCAAGCCGCTCTAGATGCTGAGCCACTACAAGGCCTCGCTGACCCGGCTCGGCGATCCGGTCGCACGCGCCCTGCTCCGGGCCCACGTCCGGCCGAATCACCTCACGATGCTCGGGCTCGGGGTCAGCATCGTGGCCGCCTGCGCCCTCGCCCAGGGGCGCCTGCGGGTGGGCGCGGTGCTGCTGGCGCTGGCCGGGCTCTTCGACTTCTTCGATGGCTCGCTCGCGCGGCTGGCCAATAGCGTGAGCGCCTTCGGCGCCTTCCTCGACTCGGTGGTGGACCGCTACTCCGACCTGGTCGTGCTGCTGGGGGTGGTGCTCTACTACCATCGCGCCGCCGACACCACCGGCGTCTTCCTCACCATGGTGGCCCTGGTGGGCACCATCATGACCAGCTACACCAAGGCTCGCGCCCAGTCCATCGGGGTGGCCTGCGAGATCGGGCTGATCGAGCGCCCCGAGCGGCTCATCGTGCTCATCGCGGGCGCGACATTCAACCTGCTCACCCCGGCCATGATCGTGCTCGCGGTGCTCACCAACCTGACCGCGCTCCAGCGCATCCTCTACATGCGCCGCGCCGCCGCCCGCGAGCAGATCCTGCACTGATCTCCGAGCGCGGGGCGGCTGGTACACTGGCAGGCATGAGGCGGTTGACGGCGGCCGCGTGCCTGGTGTCCGTGGTGCTGGTGGGGGCGGCGCCGGCCGGCCTCTCCCCGGATTCGCGCGAGCGGTTCGCGGCCGGGCTGGTCGCGCACAAGGCGGGCGACTGGGCCGCGGCGGCCCGGGAATTCGCCGATCCCGCGTGGGCCGGGACACCGATCGAGGACTACGCGCTGCTCTTCCAGGCCGAGAGCGTGCTGCGCCAGGGGGACGTGGTCGCGGCGCGGGCGCTCGCCTCCCAGGCCGCCGACCGCACCCCGGAGAGTGGGCTCACGCCCTCCGCCCTGATGCGGGCGGCGGCCGTGCTGAGGGAGGCGGGGGACCCGGCCGGGGCGGTGACGGTGCTCCAGCGTGTGCTCGTGCGCCTGGCCGACGCGCCGGACGCGGCGCGGGCGCGCTATGCGCTGGGCGAGGCGCTGCTGGCCGCGGGTGATCAGAAAGAGGCGGCGCGCGTGTTCCAGGCGCTGTGGCTGCAGGCGCCCGCCGCCTTCGGGGACGCGGCGGAGCGCCAGCTCAAGGCGCTGGCGGATGCCGGCGTGACGCCGCCGCCGCCGAGCGCGGCGGAGCGGGCGGGGCGCGCCGAGCGGTTGCTCGCCTCGGGGCTGATCGAGCGGGCCCGCCTGGAATCCGAAGCCCTGGTCGCCGAGAAGCCGGAGGCGGACGCGCGCGAGCGCGCCCTGCGGGTGCTGATGAACGCCTCGCGCCGGCTCGGCCGCGACGACGCCGCGCTGGCCGCCGCCAACGATGGCCTGGCCGCGGCCGTGCCGGAGCGGCGCGCGGGCTGGCTGCTCGATCTGAGCCGGCTCCGGCAGCGCCGCGACCGCGAGGCCGCGCTCAGCACGCTGGATCGGCTGGTGCGCGAGCATCCCCGGAGCAACGACGCGCCGGACGCGCTCCTGCTGAAGGCCGAGCTGCTCGAGACCGCGGCCCGGCCCGCCGAGGCCGAGAAGACCTACGTGAAGCTCGCCGCCGACTACCCGGACGAGGACGAGGCGGCCAGCGCGCTCTGGCGGCTCGGCTGGCTCGCGTGGTTCCGCGGCAATCACGTGGAGGCGACCGCGCGGTGGAGCCGGCTCCAGGTGGCGCGCGGCGGGCAGGCGCTACGGGAGGCGGCCACCTACTGGCTCGGTCGGGCGTGGGAGCGGCGAGGCGATCGGGACCAGGCGGCGCGCCAGTTCGCGCAGCTCGTGAAGGATTCGCCGCGCACGTACTACGGGCTGCTCGCGGCCAAGCGCGCGCCTGCGGTGTCGGTCGCTGGGCGAGGCGCAGCCGGAGGCGAGCCGAGCGGATCCGGTAAGTCGGCGGGCGCGGCATCCTTCGCGTTCCCGGCCGATCCGCGCGAGGGGCTGCTGGGCGACCTCCGCTTCGACCGCGCGCTCGCGCTGCGCGAGGTGGGGCTACGCGAGTTCGCCGACGAGGAGCTGGACGAGCTGACCCGCCGCTCGGTGGCCGAGCCCCGCCGGCTCTACGCGCTCTCCGCCGCCTACGTCGCCGACGAGCGCTATCACATGGCGCTGCGCATCCTGAGACGGAGCTTCCAGGGTACCGCCCGCAGCGGGGGGACGTCGCCCCGCGAATTCTGGGAGATGTTCTATCCGCTGGGCTGGCGCGATGCCCTCACCGCGGCCGCGGGCCGCGCCTCGCTCGACCCGTTCCTGGTCGCGGCGGTGGTGCGCGAGGAGTCCTCGTTCTACCCGCAGGCCCGCTCGCGGGTGGGCGCCCGCGGGCTCATGCAGCTCATGCCCGACACCGGGCGCGCGGTGGCCCAGGCCCGCCAGATCCCGTTCCCGGACGTCGAGGTGCTCGACCATCCGGTGACCAATCTCGAGATCGGCACGATCTTCTTCGGCGGGCTCCTCCGAGAGTTCGGCGACGCGCGGCTCGCCGCCGCCGCGTACAATGCCGGCCCCACGCGGGTCCGCGAATGGTGGGCGAACCGGAAGACGGACGATCTGGAAGTCTGGGTCGAGCAGATTCCCTTCAACGAAACGCGCGCGTTCGTGAAGCGCGTGATGCTCTCGTGGCAGGAGTACCAGCGGGTGTACGGCGAGAAGCAGTCCTGATGGGCCCCCGGCCGGCCCCCCTCTGGCGGCTCGCCGCCGCCGCGGTGGCCGACGGGCTCCTGGGGATCATCGCCTGGAGCCTCGCCGCGATGTGGCTGATCGTCGCGGTGCTCGTGTTCCGCGCGCGGCCGCTCGACCTGCTCGACGGCCTCGTCCTGGCCTTGGCCGTCCTGGTGCTGGGCGTGGCCCTCCACGTGATCTACCACACGGTGCTGGTCGGCGGCTGCGGGCAGACCCTCGGGAAGATGCTGATGGGTGTCGCGGTGGTGCGCCGGGATGGCGCCCCCGCGGGCTACGGCCGGGCGCTCCTGCGATGCGTGGGCGGGGGGCTCTGCCTGCTCACGCTCGGGCTCGGGCGGCTGTTCGTGCTGTTCACGCGCGACCGGCGCGCCCTGGCCGACTTCGTGGCCGGCACCCGGCCTGTCACCACCTCACCCTGACCCTCTCTCCTCACGGTCGGGGCAACACCACCGCTTTGGCTATCTGCTTGAAGTACCGGGAGTAGGCAGGTCCTGACCCCGATCCCGCTCTGACCGGAGGACGCGTAGAGAATGGTAGCAGGATATTCTCGAGTCGGGACGCCATCTCCTGTCCCTCATCAACGACATCCTCGACCTCTCGAAGATCGAGGCGGGGCACATGGAACTGGAGCCGGCGGACTTCGATCTGCCGAGCGCCATCGACAACGCGCTGACCCTGGTGAGAGAGCGGGCCACCCGGCGCGGCATCACGCTGGGGAGCACCATCGACGAGCGGCTCGGGCTGATCCGCGGCGACGAGCGGAAGGTGAAGCAGGTCCTCTTGAACCTCCTCTCCAACGCCCTGAAGTTCACGCCCGAAGGTGGGCGGATCGACGTCGGCGGCCGGCTGGACGGCGAGGTGGCGGAGGTCTCCGTAGCGGATACGGGCGTCGGCATCGCGCCGGCGGATCAGGAGGCCGTGTTCGAGGAGTTCCGGCAGGTGGGCGCCGCGGAGAAGAGAGCGGAAGGCACCGGGCTCGGGCTGGCCCTCTCCCGGAAGTTCGTCGAGCTCCACGGCGGCAAGATCTGGGTACGGAGCGAGCTCGGCCGCGGCTCGATCTTCACCTTCACGCTCCCGCTGAGACCTGGTGACGCTTAGCACGGCCATGCACCGGCGCGCTTTCGGTCGGACGGTTACCGGCCGGCCTCCTCGCCGTTCTTGCGGTCGAGGAACCCGAGCGGCCGGTCCATTGCATTAACAGACCCTCACGCGGCTGATCGAGGTAGATGCTGGTCGGATGTGACCCTATGTCCGCGCCTAGACTACTTATGAGGCGGGCGCAGTCGTGAAGAATGCAGGTTCACAAGGAGACAGCCATGGAATTCCACGGCGTTGACGTCGGTACCCAGTTCAAGCGCATGCGGGACCTCGTGCCGGAGGCGTACCGGGCCTTCCTAGATTTCGATCAGAAGGCGTTTAAAGACGGCGCGCTCCCCGGCAAGACCAAGGAGCTCATGGCGCTCGGCATCGCGCAGATCACCCAGTGCCCGTGGTGCATCCAGGCCCATACGCGAAAGGCGGCGCTGGCCGGAGCCTCCGACGCCGAGATCGCGGAGACGACCTTCGTCGCGATGGCGATGGCGGCCGGGGCCGCGTGGAGCCACGGTGGGCTCGCGCTCCAGTGCCTCCAAGAACACAAGGGCTAGCAGGCTGCCGAAACTTGAGGCACTCGCTCATCCCCGGACCGCGCGAGGCGAAATCCTCACCTTCTGCAGGTCGGCGTGCCAGGCTCAGGGTGATCGGGGCGACCGGGAACTCCAGGCCCGCATTGCGGATGGCGGCGCGCACCCGGTCGCGGCTCTCGCGCACCGTCGAGTCAGGGAAGCCGACCGTACTCACGGTCGGTGCAACACCACCGCTTTGGGTATCTCCTTGAAGTACCGGGAGTAGGCAGGTCCTGACCCCGATCCCGCGTAGTGACTGGAGGAACCGTAGAGAATGGTAGCCGGGTGAGAGGAAGACGAACTGGTTCTCACGTTCGCCGCGACGGCTAGGGGGAAGTCTCCTCGACCAGAGCGCGGAGGAGGTTGCGGGCGGCGGGAGCGCTCCAGTCGCGCGCGCCCTGGATGCGGCCGACCAGCCGGCCCTGGCGATCGATCAGGTACGCCGTGGGCGGACCCCAGACGCCGTAGACCCGGCCTGCCACGTCACCGGAGGCGTCCAGAAGGACGAGCGCGGTGTACCCGCGCTCCTGCGCCGTCTTCTTCACGAGGTCCGCACTCTCGCGGAAGTTCACGAGCAGGACCTCGAGCCCCTTGGCCTTGAACTCCCCGTACAGCCGGTTGACGGAAGGCAACTCCTCCCGGCAGTCGGGTCACCAGGTCGCCCAGAAGAAGAGCAGGACGACCTTGCCGCGAAAGTCTTCGAGGCGAACGGTGCGCCCGTCGAGCGAGGGCAGGGAGAACGCGGGGGCCGGCTTCGGCGGCTGGTAGGGCTGGACCTGGAGGCTCGCGAAGTCGGGGGCGGCCCCCGCGCGGCCGGCGGTCAGCAGCGCGAGGGTCGCCACGACGAGCGTGACGCGACGGATCACGAACCCGCCGCCTTCGCGGCCTGCAACACCTCGTCGGCGTCGAGGAGGTCGAGCGGATTGTCCATGATCTTGATGAACTTCACCGTCCCCGTCTTGTCGACGATGAAGTAGGCCCGCTTCGCGTAGCGGTAGACCGGGCTCTGCTCATCGGTCTGCATCGCGCCGTACGCGGTGAGCATCTGACGCCGGAAATCCGAGAGGAGCATCTGCTTGCTCCCCTGATCCTTCTGCCACGCGGCGAGGGCGAGGTGATGGTCCGTGCTGATGCCCACGACCTGGGCGCCCAGGGCCTCGAACTGCGGCAGGGCCGCCTCGAAGGCCTTGAGTTCCTTGGTTCACGTCGGGGTGAACGCCGCGATGAACGTGTAGATGATCACCGGGCCCTTCGCCGTCAAGTCCGAGAGCTTGACGGGCTTGCCGTCGACGCCGTTCAGCGCGAAGTCGGGGGCCTTCTGCCCGACCTCGAGGGCGCTCGCCCCACCGGCGAGCGCGACACTGACCAGCGCCGCCGCCACGACAGTCCGGAGCAGCGGGAATGTGCGCATAGGAACTCCCCTGGAGCGACGTTGTGGGGCGGTGTCGGGCCATGAATCCGGATGACGACCGTCCGGTTCCGTGGAATCGGACCACAAGTACCAGGCCGCCCATCCGCTGTCAATGGCGCGCCGAGTCGCGCCGAGGGCGCGTCGATCCGGCCGCCTCAGCAACATTCATCGTGCCATACGTCTCATCCAACGCTGGGAGTCAACTTAGGAAGGAGACAAGAGTGTGCTGCTCGTGAACATTCCCCAAGCCTGAAGCGCAGAATGTCAACAAAACCAATTTGGTGGCCCCAACGGGTTACGATCGCTTTTGGCACGTCCAAGTACGTGGAATTCTGAGGGCGGCCTGAGGTCACTGGCCGCCCGACCGGAGGGGATCCGGCAGCACGTCGGTTCCATGGTCGCCCCCCAGCCGTAGAAGAGCTTCACGTGTTCAGCGGCTCCAGCAGCTGGACCAGGTTCCCCTCCGGGTCCTTCAAGGTCGCGATCCGCAGGTTGCCGTAGTCCGTCGGATCCTCGACGAACTCGACCCCGGCGGCCTT
>WNFB01000239.1_pt1 | contig 40145 bp, 38 predicted proteins | sample 5400501 | NCBI WGS metagenome assembly WNFB01 (sample SAMN13153341, study PRJNA577476) | soil metagenome | isolation source: 200 cm saprolite under Douglas fir tree site 2 hole 1 | place: USA:California | collected 2015-04-18 | reverse complement strand
CATGCGCTTCCAATTTAATCCAAGGAAGGCTGCGACCAATCTCAAGAAGCACGGTGTGTCGTTTGCGGACGCGGAAGGTGTGTTTTTCGATCCGCTCGCGATACATCGGGAAGACCCGGACCCCGAAGATTCGTCGCTGTTGGGATGGGGAGCGCTGGAAAAATTCTGGTCGTGGTCTACACGCTTCGCGGTGATGAAATCCGGATAATTTCGGCTCGCCGCGCTACACGTCGAGAGGTAAAAGATTATGAGAGCTGAATACGATTTCTCCAAGGGCAAACGTGGTGCGCTTATGTCCACAAAGGGCAAAACCCGCATCACTATTTACATAGATAACGCGATTCTTGAGGAATTCCGCACGCGCGCGCAAAAGGCAGGGACCGGTTATCAGACCATGATGAATGAAGCGCTTAAGGCTTATCTGGCCAGGGACGGGAAGGAGTTGGTGACGGAGTCCGTGCTGCGTCGAGTAATCAGGGAAGAACTGCCGGAAGTTTCGCGGCTTACTCGGCGCTCAAGCGGGCGCTGAACCTCCCCGGAAAAAGTAGATACCTTCGATTATTTAAGACTGGCAATACCGGCAGAAGAAGGTCGAGCGGCTGCCGAGGGTTTGTGATCGGATTGGTCTGCCGCAGTTGCGGCAGGGTAAATCCCGTCGTCCATACACCGCCAGGGTTTGCTGGAAATAGCCCGGCCTGCCGTCGCTGCCGCGGAAATCACGCAAGGTAGTGCCGCCTGCCTGAATGGCTTGCTCCAGGATCGTACGCACTGCTTGGCTTAAGTTTTCGTAACGCGCGCGGCTGATTTTTCCCGCCGCGCGCCGCGGGTCGATGCCGGCAAGAAACAACGACTCATTGGCGTAGATATTGCCGATGCCGGCGATGATGCGGCTGTCCATCAGGAAATCTTTAATCGCGCGCGTTCGCGCGCGCGATTTGCGGTAAAGATAGTCCCCGTTAAAATTATCTCCCAAAGGCTCCGGCCCGAGGTGTACAAGCAGCTTATGCTGCGCCGGGTCGGCGGTCCATAACAGCGCGCCGAAGCGGCGCGGGTCACGCAGGCGCAGGCAATCACCGCTGTTGAATACGATGTCGACATGATCGAATTTTTCCGGCGCGATCGTTTCGGCAACGATGCGTAAACTGCCGGACATGCCGAGATGCAGGATGACGCTGCCGGCAGCTGCCTGCAGTAAAAGATATTTGCCGCGCCGAGTAACGGATTGAATGGCTTGACCGGGAAGCTCTCGCAGCAAGGCCGAGGGGATGGGCCAGCGCAGACGCGATTCACGCACAACGACGGTGCGCACGGTTTGGCCGACAAGAAACAGCTCAAGGCCGCGCCGCGTGGTTTCGACTTCGGGGAGTTCAGGCATTACTCCGGGGTAAGATTCAGCAGGCGCTCCCCGGCTTCCTGCGGGAAATGATATTCAAGCGCTTCATCTTTGCGGTAAAGCACCAACTCCGGGTTATACGCCAAAATGCCGAGGTCAAGATTTTTCGGCGCCTGGGCGGTAGTCGTCGTTGCGGGCTGTTCTTCCAGGAAACTGATGCGGATGTGGCTCAACACGGGTTTGCCGCTGTATTGTTTGACGTTCAACGCCCGCGCATAGCGCCATTCATCAACGAAACTATTAATTCTATCGCTGGATAAGGCTTTATTTTCCGGCTCGACCTTCCAGCTGCCGTCTTTCAGAGTGAGGCTGAATTTCGGCAGCTTCAGGCCGATCAATTTATATTTTTCGTCAAGCAGCCGACTGCTGAAAAATCCGGTCAGTTCGGCTGGGATTGAACGGAAGCTCGCGTTGGAGATGAGATGTATCTGACCGTTGTATAACACGTATTGCAGGTCATTCAGCGAATGGGTGCCGCCGAAGATGATCTCGGTATTATCGAGCCATACTTTTGCTGCCGGCTTATCCAGGCCGTATTTGGCGAGATCGCCAGCCGGCGCCGGAAAACTGCCTTCGGTTGTTGCTCCCGCCAGGTGCAATAAGCCGTCAATCCGGAAGCGGTCGGCGCGCGCCTGCAACGGCGCAACCAATCGCCAGTCCTGGCCCATTTTCGCCAGGATAATTTCCGGTTGCCCGAGGCGAGCGATGCGGATGCGCTCAATTTGATCGGCGGCAAGATTGGTGAGCGGCGGGCTTTCCTGGGTTTCGCGAACACCGGGTTGATATTTCACTAGCAGTGCCAAGGCGATAATGAATAGGGCTAAGCCTAAATTCAACAGCCAACGCTTTCTGGACCCGTCCACGCGCTGCATTCAACGCCTCCGGCGTCGCCACCAGATAAATATCCCGTTGCCGATTAAAAATAATGGCACGATGAACAGGAAGCCGGCAGCGATAGCGATCTGGGCGGTAGGAGATAAATTGAGATTTAGATCAGGCGCGGTGCGCGCCGGAATGTTGATTTGGGCGTCGTCACTGGCGGTCCAATTAATGAGGTTCATGCCCAAGTCAAGGTTGCCGCCATTGCCCAGAAAGGCATTGGAAAGAAAATCTCCGCCGCCTAAGACTGCCACCCGCTGTTGGCGTTTTTCGTATTCGCGCGTCAGGGTGACGCCGAGATTAAGCGGCCCGCGGGTATCTTGGCCTTTATCGAATTTAATGTCGCCGGTTAAAGGCCCGGTTTCCGCCCAGGCGCTTGGATTGGTGTCGAGCAGTATATCGCTGCGCCAACTCTCCCCGCCGGCGGCCGGAGGAGGGGGATTGGCCTTGATGCCGGCGGCATTGGGGAATAGCGTGAGCAGATTCAGGTCGCGTACCACCGGGTGCGGGCCGTATTTGGCGATGACGAGGAAGGTCGGCTTATTCCCGGTCAAAATCTGCGAGGCCGGATCGACAATAATCCCGGGCTGAAATTCAATGCCCAGCGTTTCCGCTATCGGCTCGAGTCCGCGCAGCGGGCCGGGATCGCTGAGCCATAACAGATTGCCGCCGCGCGTAACATAATTTTCGATTTGTTTTACTTCCCCCGGCAACAATTTGCTGCGTGGGCCGGCGATCACCAATACCGAGGTATTTTGCGGAATCTGGCCGCTCTCACTCAGGAGCAAGCTGCGCGTCTTGAGGCCGCGTTTTTGCAGTTGTCCCGCCCAGATGGAAAGATCGAAATTGGCCTGGCGGTCCGGGCTGCGCTCGCCGTGTCCCGACAAGAACACGATCCAACGCTCATTCACCCGCGCCAGACGCGCTAGAGCATTAGTAATATTTTCTTCCCGCAGTTGGTTGATGTTTTCCTTGTTTGCGCCATACTCGACCAGCAATTCGCCGTCGAATTGAATGCCCGCGTCCCGCACGCGCGTCGGTTCGGTATCCGGGTCAACGAACTCGAGCTTTAGATCGGGTTTGTATTTTTGATAGCGGTCGATCAGGGCGCTGATGCCTTTGCGGGCGCCGCCGCGCTCACCGGCAAAGGCGGTGATTTTCAACGGCCGGTCGAGTTTTTTGACCAAGGCGGCACTCGCCGGCGAAAGGCTGTTACGCGCGTTTTTCGTCCAGTCGAATTGAACGTGATAAGCGCGGGAGAGCCACATCAAAAGGCCGACCACGACGAGAAATAAAAGCACGAAACTGATATTGGCCAGGCGTAATTGCAAGCGGGACTGGGAGAGAGAGTTCACTTAACCCCCCAGCCGGTCGGCATCCAGGCGCCGCACGCTTAGCACCAAAAAGACCGTGATAAAGAGCAGGTAATAGACCGCGTCGGCGCTATCAAAAACGCCGCGCAAAAACGGCTCATAGTGATTCAGTAGCGACAAGTAGGCGAGCACCTCCTTGCTGGCAAGCCCTTCGCCGGACCAGTCCAATACCCAAAATAAAAACAGAACACCGAACGTGGTGATGCCCGCGATGGTGGGATATTGGCTGAGGGTAGACATAAATAAACCGACGGCGGCAAAGCCGGCCAGTAATAGCGTGAGCCCCAACACGCCGGAAGCGAACATGCCGAGATCCAGCCCGCCTCCTGTCAGCAACGAAAGCGGCATTAAAACCACCATGCCGATGACAACTAACAGAAATAACACGACGCCTAAGTATTTTCCCAAGATGATTTCGGTCATCGACACCGGCGCGCTGAACAGCAGGCTTAAGGTGCGGTTGCGCCGTTCTTCCGCGACCAGACGCATGGTAATCAGGGGTACAACCAGCAACAGCACGATCGCGGTATTTCCCAACAAGGGAGCAACGACAAAGTCGGTAAGGCCGCCGGCGCCTTCCATACCAAGAAGACGAGACTGCACACTGAGGAATAAATCCACATGGCTTAGGAATAAGAATGCCAGGATCAATTGCACCACGGCGAGGATCACCCATGCGAGCGGCGAGAGGAACAAACTGCGCAACTCCCGCAGGGCAATAGTAAAAATCATAACGTAGCGGCTCCCTGGACGGTATTGCCGGAAGTGTCTGCTGTTGGTTGATTGGTGGTTAGTTCAACAAACACCTGCTCTAACGAGGCCCGCTCCGGGTTGATTTCGTACAATCCCCAGTTTTTTTCGGCCGCGAGTTTGACTACCTGGTCGGTAGGGTCAAGACCGAGTTCGTGGAAGATGCGTACGCGCGACCCGGTTGAACCGCGGGTCATTTCCTCGAATTTTACCGATTTCACGCCGGGCAATTTTTCCAGCAATGCTGTTTCCGGCGCCTGCCGGAAGGCGACCAGCAAAGTGCTTGATTGTAAGTGTCGGGATAAATTGTCGATCGTGTCGTTAAACACCAGCGCGCCTTTGCTGATGATTTGGACCCGATCACAACTGGCCTGTACCTCCGGCAGGATATGCGTGGAAAGAATCACGCCATGGTCTTTGCCGAGCTCACGAATTAAACCGCGTATTTCGCGGATCTGGATCGGGTCGAGCCCAATCGTCGGCTCATCGAGGATGAGCAGCGGCGGCAGGTGAATAATACTCTGCGCCAGCCCCACCCGCTGCTGGAAACCTTTGGAAAGGTTGCCGATTAAACGCCCCCCGGTGTCTTGCAAGCCGCATTTTTCTTTTGCCGCCTCGCGCGCGGCTTTGCGCTCCTGACGTGGGATACGTCTTAATGCCGCGCAGAAGTCCAGGTATTCATCGACAGTTAACTCACGATGAACCGGCGGATGCTCCGGCAGATAGCCGATGCAGGCCTTGGCCGCGCGCGGCTCCTCGCGCAGGTCGTGGCCGACAATGATGACGCGGCCGCTGCTCGGCGCCAGGTTGCCGCTGATGATTTGCATGGTTGTGGTTTTGCCGGCCCCGTTCGGTCCGAGGAAACCCAATACTTCTCCCTTTTGAATGCTGAAATTAATATCCTTAATGGCTTGGAGTTGGCCGTAGTTCCGTGAGAGGGAGTGGACTTCGACTAATGCAGGGGCGTTTTCTAACATGGGGCGCCATTAAAGGCAGTGACGCGGAGTTTGTCAATGCTCTGGAAAATTATTCTCTCTAAGCTTGGGGCCGCTTTCGTGGATTAAACTCGCTGAAAATTTTTTTCAACGTTAAGTTGCCCCCACCACAACGATTCCGCCATTCGTTATGACAGGCGGCTACCCGACCGATAAGTTCGGTAAGTCATTGTACTTAAACATTAATTATAACTGGCACGCTATATGCACTACTCTTAGTCAAATCGTCAATTATAGGAGAGACTTTATGAGAAGCATACGTCCTTCCTACTTGACTATGGCACTTGCAGTAGCGGCGCTTGCATGGACCGGAGTCGGTGAAACTGCCCATCCCATGCTAAGCGCAACGGAATTGCCGGCGAACATTACTAATGATTGCTATAACCGCGAAGTCTGTCATGTCGAGCAGGAATATATGGTGCATTGGCTGGGCAAGACACCCGATGGCAGTCTTTTTTTAGTGGTCACCAACTCTTGCGAAGACACTAACAATTGCAATAGCTGGCTGGTGGAGAAAATCGGACAGCAGACGGCCACATTGCTCAGCCTGGATGGCAGGTATCGGCTGGTCAAAGGTGCCCATCTCTACCCTGATGTGCAAATGAAAAAAGAAATTTCCGATACGCGCATTGCCTATAGCTACTTCGAATGGCAAGGAAGCAGTTATGCCAAAACGGTAAGCAAAGACATTTATCGCGTGGATGGGATTGAATGCGGCACTGCCGAAGAATGCAATCAAGCTGCTTTAACGGCGATGCAACATCAGCGCACGGGTGACGCGATAAAAATCTGGGAAACCGTGCACCACGTTTCGTGGATTTAGCGAGGGTTAAGCTGGTTTCGCGGTGACCGCATGCGTTGCCCGAATATCTTTGATGTCTTCGATTCGTTCCCCAAAAAGGGAAAGGAGCGATGACGAGGTGGAGGATGTGCACGGTTACTCGCGCCTCTGATGTTCGACAGTATCGCCGGCCCAAGCATGTATGACAGTGGCCCATTTTCAAAAAACGTAGCCTCTTCAATGTGGGGCTTCATACACCACCTTGCCTTTCCTTAACGCCCAATAAATGACCCTGCCGGGGACTTGACCGCGCCGCTCCACTTCCTGCTCCGAGTACACCAGAATATCGACACCCGTTCCGACGCGACCCACGGCCTCGCGGAGCCGAACTGTTTCCTCCCAGGTGTTCTCAATCCGTGGTTTGATCGCCATGAAATCTAGGTCTGACTCTTGGCATGACGCCTATGAGTGTTCGACGCAGATACAGGTCCCCAAGCAAAGCGTTTTTGTTATCTGGCGCAAATTCGGGGACAATAGCGGCTCTCAATACTAACCACTATGAGCTAGCATGAGTTTTAAAGTCCATATCGAATCTAGCGGTCATGAGTTCCACACCCAAGACGGCGAGACCATCCTCGCCGCGGCGCTGCGCGAAGGCTTGCGCCTGCCCTACAGTTGCCGCGACGGTCGCTGTGGTAGTTGTAAAGGCACGGTATTGTCCGGCAGGGTGGATTACGGCGACTATGAGGCCAAGGCGTTGAGCGCGGAGGAGAAGGCGCAAGGCAAGGCCTTGTTCTGCCAGGCGGTGCCGTTGGAAGACGTGATGATCCAGGCGCGTGAAATCGAGGCGGCAAAAGATATTGCGATTAAAATCTTGCCTTGCCGGGTCGTTAAGCTGGAGAAACTGGCGCACGATGTCATGGTTTTGTATCTGAAACTGCCGCAGCAAGAGCGCCTGCAATTTCTGGCCGGGCAGTATATCGATATTTTGTTGCGCGACGGCCGCCGGCGCAGTTTTTCTATTGCCAACGCGCCACATGATGACGCGTTTTTACAAATTCACATCCGCCATGTCCCTGGCGGCCATTTCTCCGATCATGTTTTTACCCAAATGCAAGAAAAGGCGCTGCTGCGTTTCGAGGGGCCGTTGGGGACATTCTTTCTGCGCGAAAATGACGTACAGGGAAGTACTAATGTGCCGCACAGGGATGTGCCAATGCCGCGAGCGCAGGATGCGCAAGAGCGGCCCGCGGGAGGCACGACTCCAGGGATGGAGGAGGTAGACCGCGTCGGGAACCAGCGGTCGAGGATGCCGGGAGCGGCGCCCGAACGCCCTATTATCCTGATGGCGGGCGGCACCGGCTTCGCGCCGATTAAGGGAATACTCGAGCATGCTTTTCACACCGGCGTAACCCTTCCGCTGCATTTATTCTGGGGCGTGCGCGCCCGGCGCGACTTGTATTTGCATGAGTTGGCATTATCGTGGGAGCGCAGTTATCCTAATTTTCACTATACGCCGGTGCTGTCCGAGCCCCTGCCTGAAGATCAATGGCCCGGACGAACAGGATGGGTGCATGAGGCGGTAGCGCGGGATTATCCGGATTTGAGCCGGTATGAGATTTATGCCAGCGGGCCACCGCCTATGATCGAAGCCGGTAAAGCTTTGTTCACACAGCATCGCCTATTGCCGGAAAATCTCTATTTCGATTCGTTTGAGTTCGCTAAAGACCCATCTAAAAACCTTGCGAGGTGACTTTACTTTTGGCAAAACCAGTGGATTGCTTATAAAGCCGTGTCGAACGCATCGCATCATCATAGCCATCAAGGACTCGCATCGGCCCATCACAACCGTGCCGGGAGCGGCCTGCGTACGGCTTTGATCCTGACTTTGGTATTTGCCTTGTTCGAGGCGATCGGCGGCTGGTGGGCGCATTCGTTGGCGCTTTTGGGCGACGCCAGCCATATGTTTTCTGACGCGGCGGCCCTGGGTTTATCGCTGCTTGCAACATGGTTCAGCAAACGCCCGCCGTCGCGGCGCCATTCCTATGGTTTTGCGCGCGCGGAGATCGTGGTTGCGCTGATCAACGGCCTGGTAATGTTGGGGATAGTAATCGGCATTGCCATCGCGGCAATACAGCGCTTGCGGCAGCCGGAGTCGATTGCCGGGGGCGCGGTAATGGGTATCGCGCTAATCGGTTTGATTGTGAATGCATTCGTCATCTTACGGCTTAGCCGCGATGGATCGAGTCTCAATATCCGCAGCGTTCTATTACATGTGATCGGCGATCTGCTGGGCTCAGTCGCCGCATTCATTGCCGGCGCGGTGATTTATTTCACGCAGTGGACGCCGATCGACCCGATCTTATCGTTGTTTATCTGCGTTCTGATTTTGTATTCGACATTTAAGCTGTTGTGGGAGGCGCTGCATGTATTAATGGAAGGGGTGCCGCTGGAGCTTGATTTAAACGCGGTAGGAAGGGCGATGGCGCAGGTATCAGGCGTCATCTCCGTGCATGATTTGCATATTTGGGCATTATCATCCGGAATGCTGGCCTTGTCGGCCCACGTAGTGGTAGAGGACCTCTCTAAATGGGCAAAATTATTGGAGGAGATGCGCTTGCTGCTGCGGAGGTTCAATATCAATCACATTACTTTGCAACCGGAAATTCCGGCTGAGATACCGCCGGCGAATTATGCCTCTGTTATCCCCATCCGTCCGGAAAAAATATGACGGGTGGCAGGGTGCCTGTTTTTCGGCACCCTGCGGTGCGGTATAGGGATGTGCCGCCATTTTTCAATCATGTCAGTGATTGAAAAATGAAGAAAAGCAAAAATCATGCTGTGCAGGACGCACGAATGCCGTGCCGTACAGGGAAGTAGTAATGCCGCGGGAGGCGGGACGGAGGGCACGGCCGAGCGCAAGGATGCGCAAGAGCGGCCACTTTTTGCTTTTGATGCGCACCATCCCTGGCACGCACCCTCACGGGCGCGCTGCGCGCGTCCAAATTCGCTCCCGGCGAATTTGTGTTTCGGCACATCCTGTGCCTCACCCCTTCGGGGCCGCTACGCGTTCCAAATTCGCTCCCGGCGAATTTGTCGTGCTGAGAAAGGCCATGGATGGACTTTCTCAGCGTTCTAATTATCCGACCGGATTGTGTATCTGGCTTCCCAGCATGCCGTTGCCTAAATTGGATGGGCTCGTTTTTTCCGTTTCACCGCGCAATTGCCCGGCCACCTTCAATCCGCGCTGATAGCATTCGCGCGCTTTATCGGTTTGGCCGGATTGTTCTAACAGGCTTCCCAGCTCGCTGTAAGCTTCCGGCAGCTCGCGCAAGGCGACGCATTTTTCAAAATAGCCCAAGGCCTTAGCGCGCAGCTTATTGGCCAGCGCCAAGCGGCCTAACGTCAATAACAGCACCGGGCTATCGGGCTGGAGGTTAAGCCAACTTTCCGCGGTTCCCAGTTGCGCACCCGGATTTGCGCTGCGCGTAATTCCATATAAGTAAACCAACTCGTCGTCCCATTTTCTTTTTATAGCGTCGTTTAGTAGCGCTTCACAGCTATCCATCTGTTGTTGTTTGATCAGATGCCGGGCGTAAATATTGATAAGGGTGGGATGTTGGCGCAGGTTTTTCGGCACTACTTGCCAGGCTTTCTCGAGCACGTCGATGGAACCGACCGGCAGCGATAGGATTAATAATTCCTGATGCGTTTGTAATTCCAGCGCCTCGATTTCTTGCGCTGTCAGCGCCTTATGTTTGCGCAATTCCGGGATCAAATTGGCAAGGCTTGCCCAATCGCGTAATTCGCGATAGACCCGGGCGAGCAATTTTAGCACTTGACCGTGGTTGGGCGTGCGTACACGCAATTGCGTCAACGTCGCCAAAGCCCGTTCGTATTGATGCGCCAGAAAGTGCAATTGGGCTTTGGTCATGCCGATGGCTAACTCATCGTCCGGCGAGCTCTGATGAGCAAGTGCGAGATATTCATCGCGCTTTTCATTATCCCCCTGGTGTTGCGCGGCATAGGCGGCGGCGAGATAATTAAGCAGCGGAGTTTGATTGTGCCGCAGATCGGATAACAGCCGTTTTTCCGCTTTCGGCCAATTTCCTTCCATAAGCTGAGTGAGTCCCTGCGTTAATCCTTCTTGTACTTTGCGATTGTGCCGCAACCGGCGCCACCTGGCGACCTCACGCGGTATATTTAACATCCGCGCGAGCGCGTTCCATGAGAAAGAGACGAGCGCGGCGGCAATGATGAACAGCAAGCCAAACAGGGTTAATGGCATCTCGATGCTCCAGGGTTCGCGCGCGATCAACACGTAGCCGGGATTTTCCATAGCCAATAACGTTAACGCGATCGATGCAAACAAAACGGCGATAATAAAAATCAATAATTTCATGGAGAGTTACCCGTTTTTGCAGTGGCTTGGCGCAAGGCTTGCAGGGAGGCGGAGATGTCCGGTACGTCCTCCCTTATCGGAGTTCTTAGCATTTTTTCTAAATCTTTTCGCATGCTAATAATGACTTGCGTGGTGTTATCGAAGTATTCCGTTATCCATTGATCGGCTGATTTAAGATTTTGCTTGTAGACAGCTTCATTGCGCTCTAATAACGCAAGCTGCGCTCCATACAACATGAGGCGCAGATTTTCCCGCAAGAAATAATACTGTTCCGGCGGCAATAACGGCTTACGCGTCTCGGCGTTGTTCCGGATCCGAATAAGGTTGATGAAATCTTTCCAGATCTCCCGAAGGAATTGCCGCCATGTCCCGGCTGAGGGGTTTTCCGTTTGTTTGGTTTCAGGCACCTCGGTTTTCTTAAATTTCGTTTCCATCGCCAGCGGTAGCTTGTCTATCCGGTTGGCCATGCTGTTAAGCTGCAGCGCCAATCCCGGGATATCTACCCGTTCGAGCGATTCGAGTTGGCTGATCTCGTCGGCCAATATTCTTCTAACTGGTAAAAGGTTGGGATTCGCCAGCTGTTTTAATTGGCTATCGGCGGCGCGTAATGTAATTAAGGCCAAATTAACGTCCCGTGCCAGTTGCAGGCGGTGGTTGGCGATCACCAGTAATCCCTCGGTTTCCGCCAGCGCCCACTCAGTTCTGGTTTTACCGATGTCGGCGTTGAGTTTGTCGATGGCGCTTTTAACCGTGTCCTGAGTTTCTTTTAGAGTGCTAATGTCCTGTTCGGCAATCGCGGCATTTCTTTGCAATGAATCCGCGGTATTTTCAAGCTGCTCCAGTTTTCCCACTACGTCGGTATTAAACAGGCCTTTTTTTTCCGTCAGCATGTACCAGAGGTAACCGCTTAGGATTAGGGCGACCAGGGTCAGGATAAGCGCCAGACCACCGTAAAGCGTCTGCGGCCCAAGCCTTTTAGCGGGTTTTTTCGCCGCCTCCTTGGTTGCCTGATCGGATGTCTTTTCAGTAGCGGTAACTTTCTCTATCTGTTTTTCATTCATGCTGGTTTTGCTGATGATAGTCCACTAGTTAAACTCTTCCTAAGGAACCTCTGACTTAATCAGAGGTTCCTTAGGCAATAACGGCAGTCAATCTCTTCATGACGCAACTGTGTTCTAACGATTATAGGGAAATTTGCGATTTGCGCCATGCCTTAATACATTGGATGATGGCTGCATCACTGGCCTCTTCGGCGATAAGTGGAGCAGTTTTGAACCCTAATTCGCGGCATACTTCCGCCAGGCGCTCACTGATCACTACTGCTGGAGTGTTGATCAACCATTTTCGTCCCGCTTCCCCTAATAAGTCAAACAGATTGCGCAATCCATCAACGCTGGTCAGGGTGACGATATGCACCTCGCCGCGCGCCCACTGCTGCAGCAACGGCCCTGCATCCACTTGTGGCTTTACGCGTCGGTAGCACTCGGCATATTCGACCTGCGCGCCCCGCGTTCGCAGAGTACTGGCTAATAATTCGCGCCCGGTCTCGCCGCGGAAGATGATGATTTTTTTATTCCGCACATTTTGTAGCGGTGACAGGGCTAGTAAGGCTTCGCTGTCGAATTTTTCCGGTGGCACCAGCGCCGGCGCATAACCGAGATTTTTAAGCGCCTGCACGGAGCCGTGCCCTACACAAGCAAGCAATACGTGTTGCGCCAAAGCGCCGCGGGCCTGGATGAGACGCATCGCATGGATGACGGCATTGGGGCTGATGAATATGGCGATATCGAAGTCATTTATCCGGTCAATAATTTGCAAAAGGCTAGTCTGGTCCCGCGGTTCGCGGATTTCTATGGTTGGGAAACGGATGGCGTGTGCGCCATCGGTCTCAAGCAGGCGCACTAAATTATCCGCATGCCCCTGAGGTCGCGTTACCAGTACATGGATGTTGTGCAGGTACCCGCAGGCGGGCGCATCAGGGGCGGCCATAGACTTGATCAAGTATCGTTTGCGCACCTTGGGCCAGCAGTTCGGAGGCAACGCTGATGCCCAATTGTTCCGCTTGCTTATCTGCACCCCATTTTTCCGCATAAATAATGCGGCTGCCGTCCGGTGCGCCTACCAAGCCGCGCAGACGTAGCCTGTCCTGGTCTAATTGCGCATAGCCGGCGATCGGTATTTGGCAGCCTCCTTCCAGGCGTGCGTTCATAGCGCGCTCCGCCTGAATACAAATTTGCGTAGGGATGTGATTTAACGGCGCCAGCAAACGGTTAATCTCCCTATGGTCGCGGCGGCATTCGATGCAGATCGCCCCTTGTCCTACAGCCGGTAACATGTGTTCCGGCTCTAAATAGCGGCGGATGCGCGAGGCCCAGCCGAGGCGCTTAAGCCCGGCGGCGGCGAGGATAAGAGCATCGAATTCGCCGGTATCGAGCTTAGTGAGACGCGAGTTGACGTTCCCGCGCAAGTTTATAATTTGCAAATGCGGCCAGCGATGGCGTAATTGACTTTGGCGGCGCAAGCTGGAAGTGCCGATGCGCGCATCCCGTGGCAAGGCAGCGAGATCCGGGTAGGCATTAGAAACGAACACATCACGCGCATCTTCACGTTCGCACACGACCGGGATGTGCAATCCCTCGGGTAAAGTCAGCGTCACATCCTTCAGGGAATGCACGGCGAGATCGATGTGGCCATCCAATAAGCCTTGTTCGAGTTCTTTCGTGAACAGCCCCTTGCCGCCTACCTTGGCCAGGGGGGTATCGAGCTTCCGGTCGCCCTGCGTGGTCATTTTTACCAGGCGCACGTGCAGTCCCGGTGATATCGCCTGCAGGCGTTGCTGCACGTACTCAGCTTGCCATAAGGCTAATTGGCTTTTGCGCGTGCCGATGCGTATGAGGCTCAAAACGGATCTGTAAGAATGGTGAGAAAACTATCGTAAAATTTTTGTTTGCTTAAATCAATTTTATTTACCATCCAGGTGATAAAAGGCGGTTTGGGGTGTTCCTGTAGGCCCAGCTAGCCGGAGCGCTAACGGCGGCAATAGGGTTTTGAGGTGCTGGAGTAATTTCCATGGCGGGTTGATAATGATCAAGCCGCTGCCGTTCAGCCGTTGCTCCACATCGGTAGGTAAAGTGAGAAATTCCACCGCCATGGCCTTTGCTTGCAAGGCCCGGATCGCCTGCAGAAACTCAGTCACTGGTTTGCGCGCCTTAATCGGGTACCAGGCCATATAAATTCCGTTGCGCCAGTGTTTTAGTGCGCGCGTAAGCACCAGGACAACCCGCTTAAATTCGCCCGGCTCCTCGTAAGGTGGGTCAATCAAAACCAGGCCGCGGTTTTCCGCCGGCGGCACAAACGCCTTAAGCCCATTGCAGCCGTCGGTATGGTGCACCGCCACCCCTTTAGTCCCGGTTAAATTTTCTTTCAACTTTTTGAATTCCTCAGGATGCAATTCCATTAGTATGGCTTGATCCCGCGATGTGGGCGCTTGCGCGCGCAGGAATGTCCTGATGATTAAGGGTGAGCCGGGATAATGTTTGAGGGGGCCTCTGCCGTTGAATTTTTCGATCACGGCGAAGTAATCGGCCAACGCCGGCCATCGCTCTCGTTCCGGCCACAGTTGACCAATCCCCTGTTCGTATTCACCGGGCGGCTTTAGCCGGTAAATGCCGCTGCCGGCGTGCGTGTCCACAACGCAAAAAGGAGCGGGCTTTTTTTGCAGTGAGCGCAGGATCTCTATCAGCACGCAATGCTTGAATACATCGGCGACATTACCGGCGTGATAGGCATGCTGGTAATTCACAAGGCACGAGGGGCTAGTAGGGTGTTGAAAGTTGAAAAACAGAGTTTTTCAACACCATGCTAATAATCGCTGTATTTTTTTGCGCTGCCGCGCACTTTCTCGACCGGGTATTTTTCTTCGTTAAGCGCGATCTTGCGCCAGGTGGCTTCCTCCAGATCGATGCCTATGCCGTCGGCAATCCGGATTAAGTAAATAAAAATATCCGCCATCTCTTGCTCCACCTCTTTTAGCTTTTCCGGCGGCAACGCGCGGCTCTGTTCCTCGCTCAGCCATTGGAAGTGCTCCACCATCTCGGCCGCTTCTACGATCAGCGCCATGGCCAGATTTTTCGGTGAATGAAACTGCTCCCATTGGCGCGCCTGGGCGAACTCGCGCAGACGGTATTTTAGCGCATGCAGCGGCGTGCTGTCGGCGCTGTTGGAGAAATCATCCTCTACGTGCTGAATGCCGTCTTCCGCCGTGGCGGACTTGCCGCGATACATGGCCTTGTCGACGTTCTCCAGCACGGCGTCCAGGTCGTGGCCATGGCGCGGCGCCTCGCCGATGCCGATGGACATGCTCAAATCGAATTGATTGCCCTGCGCCCAACTGCGCAAGTTTTCTTGCAGGCGCTTGGCCAGTATGGTGGCCTTATCCAAATCCGAATCGGGCAGCACGATGACGAATTCATCGCCGCCATAGCGCGCGGCGATGTCGGATTTCCGCACGGAATGTGAAATTAAGCTCGCGATCTGCGCCAACACCTGATCGCCGGTGCGATGGCCCAGGCGGTCGTTGATGGCCTTGAATTTGTTTAAATCGGCGAACAACACCGCCAGCGTTTTATTATTTCTTTCCAGCGCTTTAAACAGGACGTCGGCCTTTTCACTCAGCGCGCGCCGGTTAAGCAGGCTGGTCAGAGAATCGACCTGACCCTTCGTTTCGAGTTCCTGTTTGACACGGTCGATTTTATGCATAAGCGAATAGGCATAAAGAATAATGATACCGCCGAATAAGATTATCCATAAAGTCGCTAAACTGATCGAGTGCACGTAGTCCAGATAACGAAGATAAGAGGCGAGCAGACCGGCGGTAAAACTACCGATTATCGCCTCACGAAAAAATCGCATTCCATAACGCATGCCATTGCCCAACACGATCATGATATAGGCCAATAGAGCCGGCGGAGCAGTGCCAGGATCGGCTACCAGCGAAAACGAAACAACCAGAATATCAGTCCACATCGCCAGGCGCCAACGCGGAACCGATTGTAGATACCATTTGGCGTGGGTTAGATAGCCGGAGACGGTTAAGAAATACGCCAGGTAAACGAGGTTGATTACCGGCAAACTGAGCCACGTGGGGGAAGGTCCGCCGAGATTAAAGTAGGCAAGGCCAAGCGCCCAAAACAGATAGCGCACCACGAACTGCGCGCGCTGTTGTTCCCAGGTCGCGGTTAGTTCTTCCTGGTATTTGAGGCCAATGAATTCTTGGAGTTTCGGGCCAATCGAACGTCTTTCTGAACTACCCCGCCGGTCTCCACGACGGTTTTCCATGCCATTTCCTCTCTGCTGTGGCCTTCCCTAGCATGAAAACAGTTGATGTTGTGTATGGGCTTAACTAAAAAGGCGCATTTGCCGCTAAGCGTTTGCGCGCGCGCTGAATCGCTTTGCCAACCTGCGTTGGCGCCGTGCCTCCCTGGTGATTCCGTGCCTTAACCGAACCTTCTAAGGTTAATATGGCAAATACATCATTTTCAATGACTTTGGAAAAGTTCTGTAGTTCTTGTAAGCTTATTCCAGTCAAATCCTGGTTATGTGTTATAGCATAATTTACGATTTTACCCACAATTTCATGCGCATCCCGGAACGGCACCCCCTTGCGCACCAAGTAATCAGCCAGGTCGGTGGCGGTGGGAAACCCCCGTTGTGCCTCGTGCGCCATACGCTCCCGGTTTATCCGTATAGCCGGGAGCATATCGATAAAGGCGCGCAGGCAGTCAAGCAGGGTATCAATAGTATCGAATACCGGCTCCTTATCTTCTTGATTATCTTTGTTATAAGCCAAAGGCTGGCCTTTCATCAGTGTCAATAAGGCGACAAGATGCCCGTAAACACGGCCGGTTTTGCCGCGTACCAGTTCAGGTACGTCGGGATTTTTCTTCTGCGGCATAATCGAGGAACCGGTGCAAAAGGCATCGGGAAGCTCGATAAATCCAAACTGGGAGGTTGACCATAAGATCAATTCTTCCGAAAAACGGGACAGGTGGGTCATTATCAACGCGCCGGCGGCGGTAAATTCGATGACGAAATCCCGGTCCGCGACCGCATCCAAGGAATTTTCCGCTGGGGCGGCAAAACCCAGCGCGTTGGCGGTAAAGGCGCGATCGATCGGATAACTGGTGCCGGCCAGCGCGGCGGCGCCAAGCGGCATAATATTGATGCGTTTGCGGCAATCTTGCAGGCGTTCGCAGTCGCGCTGCAGCATCTCAAGCCATGCGAGCATGTGGTGGCCGAAGGTGACCGGTTGTGCGATCTGCAGATGGGTGAAGCCGGGCATCATGGTAGCGGCTTCACGCTCCGCGATATCCAGCAATACCGTTTGCAGGCGTACCAGCGCACTGGAGACCGTGTCCACCGCCTCGCGCAAGTATAAACGCAGGGTGGTGGCGACTTGATCGTTGCGCGAACGGCCGGTATGAAGCTTTTTCCCCGCATCGCCGATGCGCGCGGTCAACCGCGCCTCGATATTCATGTGCACGTCCTCAAGCGCGATATTCCACGTGAATTTATCCGCCTCGATCTCCGCCTGAATTTCCCGTAAGCCTTGCACGATCAGCTCTTTTTCTTGTTCTGTCAACACACCCACATGCGCCAGCATTTGCGCATGGGCAATCGAGCCGGCGATATCGTGCCGGTATAGACGCCGATCAAATCCAACCGAGGCGGTAAAACTTTCGACAAAGGCATCGGTTGGTTCCGTAAAGCGCCCTTGCCAGGGTTTTTCCGAAGACATGGCCTTATCCAAATCCAAATTTTTTTGCAGTATAACTGAAGTCTCGATAAAAACTGAGTTTGGGGCACTCAGTCTGCCATTTGTCCGCGTTACGGCCCCGATTGTCGGTATCCCATTGTTGCCGGCCTGATCTTGCGCTATCTTTTTAAAAGTTAAGAGTCACCTGGTTCGGACTCTCCTTATGTGCACCCCCACCCCGAATGCCGAACCAGGCATTATATCCCCCGAGTTAAATCGGGGGATTTTTTTTTGCTGCCGGCGGCTGCTGAAAAAACGCCATCGATGGGCTTTTAGTAATCTGCGGCGCCCGCAGTTATTCACCTTTCCGGTTTTTACATCCTTTATAATCAAGGTATAGTGTTATATACCTAAAGTTTTCCTGCAGCCGATTTTTGGTCCCAATGTGATTTATGAGTAGTTCCAGCCTAAAAAAGGAGCCCCAGGCGCAGCGTTTTTTGCCGGATTTCGGTTCATTCCGGGTTGCTATAAGCGTTATTTTCTTTGCCGAAATCATCGCTATTATTGCCGCGATATGCCGTAATCCGGTTTTAAATCAGCCGGCATGGCAGGATTTCCGTTTGTTGTCCTTGTTGGCATTAACCATCGCGGTAAGCGCCATCATCGTACTCAAACTGGTATCGGCATGGATACGGCATATGTCGTTGACGGCGGGCTCGGTAATCGTATTCTTATTGTTGCTAGGCGCCATCGCCGGCGGAACCGAGGCGACGATATTTATCCTTTACTACTTTGGCTTTATCCCCGAGCGTTGGCCGGACTGGCACATGCTGTTATTGATTCGCAGCTTGCTTATCGGCGCCGTCAGCAGCATCCTGGGTTTAAGGTATTTAATTCTCGGTTATCGCGCGCAGACCGATGCGAAGCTGGAACAGGAAGCCCGTTTACAGGCATTGCAATCGCGCATCCGGCCCCATTTTCTTTTTAACAGCATGAATAGTATCGCCAGCCTGACACGCAGCGATCCGGCGCGCGCGGAAGCGGCGCTGCAAGATTTAGCGGATCTATTCCGCGTGTTGCTGGCGGATGCGCGCAAGCTGGTGCCGATATCGGCAGAACGCGAAATATCCCGTCAATACTTGGAAATAGAAAAACTCCGTTTGGGGGATCGCCTTAAAGTCACTTGGAATGTCGATAATATTCCGCGCGATGCCTTGATACCGGCCTTGACCTTGCAACCTCTGCTGGAGAACGCTATTTATCATGGGATAGAACCGCGTTTTGGCGGGGGTGTGCTTAAAATAGAACTCTGGGCGGAGGCCAAAACTCTCAATATCTTAATCAGTAATCCGCTGCCTGAGGTGCGCAAGCATGCCCATGGTAAAGGCAACAAAATCGCGATGGATAACATTCGCCAGCGTTTGTTCACTTACTTTGGCAGCGGCGCCGCCATGCAAAGCTTCGAAGAAGGCAATCAGTATCACGTTAAAGTGAAAATGCCAATTGTTAAAGGTTGAAGATGGAACTTTCTAAAAACATTATTCACAAGTGGTTAAGCGATGCAATAACCGGCTTGCGCCCCGCGGGAGCGATAGACCGCGGTGAAGAGGACTCTCATTTTTTACCGAATTTTTGCACCGGCGCGATGGTCCTGAACGTGGCGCTGATTGCGGAAATGTCGGCATTTGTTTTTACCCTTATTACTCGCCGCATTTTCACCAATATTTTGCAAGATTTGCTGATCATCTCCATTTTCGTGCAATGGATTGCGTTGGCAAGCGTAGCGGCTCTATGCGCGGCGCGCCGATATTTAAGCCAGCTGTCAAATTTGCACGCGCTCACCGCGGCCTATTTTTTATTGCTGAGCATTACGTTTCTAGTGGGAGAGGGCGCATTGTGGCTATTGGTGGGTATGGGTAAAATCAGCTCTCCGCACCCGGAATGGTATGCTTATTTCCATGTGCAGAATTTATCGGTCAGCGCCATTATCAATGCCCTGGTGCTGCGTTATTTTCTCGCCAAGCACGAGTTGAAGCAGCGTACGATCTCCGAAGCGCGGGCAAAAATGCAGGCCTTGCAGTCACGTATCCGCCCGCATTTTCTCTTTAATAGCATGAATAGTATCGCCAGTCTTGTCCGCGTCGCTCCCCATAAGGCCGAGACGGCAATTGAAGATGTCGCCGACTTGTTTCGCATGATGTTAAGCGATGCGGAGAACTTGGTGCCGGTAAAGAATGAAATCGCTGTTGCGCAGAAATATTTAAGCCTGGAGGTTTTGCGGCTGGATAATCGCCTTAGAGTGAATTGGGATATCGGTAAATTTCCCCGCAAAGCGGTGATGCCGGTGTTGACTTTACAGCCCTTGTTGGAGAACGCCATCTATTACGGGGTAGAGTCTTTGGCCGGCGGCGGCAACATTAATGTAAAACTATGGGAAGAGAACGAATTGATTCATATCAGTGTAACTAATCCGTTAGCACCGCCGCTCGCACCTAAGCTGCAGAAAGGTCAAGAGATGGTGCTGGATAATATTCGCCAACGTCTTAACAGTCATTATGGAACGTCGGCGAAGTTGGAGGCCACTATAGAAAACGGGCTATATCGCGCAGTGCTCAAATTACCTGCGCGTGGAGGAAAGTATGAGAATCTTGATAGTTGACGATGAAAAACTGGCGCGCGACCGGCTGCGCGAGTTATTGATGGAAATCGGCGGCCATGCCGTGGTGGGCGAGGCCATGAACGGCGCCGAGGCGGTGGAAAAGACAACCGAGCTGAACCCGGACGTCCTGCTGATGGATATACGCATGCCGGGCATGGACGGCCTCGAGGCCGCTATGCACTTGATGAGCATGGAAACGCCGCCCAGCGTGATTTTTACCACTGCCTACGATCAGCATGCCTTGGATGCATTCGAAGTTAATGCCGTGGATTATCTGCTCAAACCCATCCGTAAAGACCGGCTCGATAAGGCCTTAGCCAAGGCAGGAAAATTGAGTTTGCAACAGTTGCATGAAATTAATCAGGCACAAGAGCAACCCGCCGCGCGGACGCATATCAGCGTGCATCTGCGCGGCAATATACGTTTAATCCCGGTGCCGGAGATCATTTATTTTCTTGCCGACAGCAAATATGTCACCGTGCGCACCGCCAAAGAAGAGCATTTGATTGAAGACTCGTTAGTGAATTTGGAGCGGGAATTCGGCAAGGCTTTCTTGCGTATCCATCGCAATGCCCTGGTGGCGACTACTTATGTGCAAGGCATCGAAAAAGACGCAAACGGGACCTGGCAGGTGAATTTAAAGGGTTTGGAGAAAAAACTTGCCGTCAGCCGGCGTCACGCCGTGGCCGTGCGCCGCTGGGCGCGGAGTTAATGTTCCTTACATCCTCCATAGCGCAACCAACGGGGATTCCAAAGCGAGGACGGGACTTTTCATCGGGAACTGCGCGCGTCGGATATAATTTAGAGTGCCCGAAATAGGTTCAAAGTTTAAATACAAGCGGCGGAATACCTGCGCGCGTTTCGGGTTAGCTTCGAAATCGGCGCTTTGCCCAAAGGCGCTGCGGCCATGATCCAGATAGTAGCCTAATTGCCCGCGCGCCTGCAGATGCTCGCGGAATAGACCGCTCATAAAGAGCGCATATTCTCCGAGGTGGCGCGTAAGCAGGACCTGGCGCGAGCGGTCCGCCGGCGCCTCTTCCAAACCCTGGGCGCGCCGGTATTCGATCAGAAATTGCCCAAGATGCTCAAGCGGCGCGCCGTCGGCATCATGAACGGCATATAAGTTGGGGGTGCGGGCAAAGCGGGTTAAAATGTCACTAACATACTCCACAGTGGCCGGTTCAGCCGCTAAGCCATGCTCTTTAAAACCTTGCTGGATGTGGCGGCGAAAGAATTGATAAAGAGTGGGTACGAGCATATGCAGCCTCCTCGGCTATTCTAGCCAGTCTTTCAGTAATTATAGTCCTGCAAAATCCGTGCTTAAATCCGCCCATCAACAGATCTGCAGGGTTAGTCTTTGTTTATTTTAACAACTAGGAGGTAATAGTTATAACATTGACAGCGCCGCCCTTGTCAGTATGATGTGCGCGGTCTTGATTTATGGTGCTGAAATTTTTGCTCGCATTGGATATGGTATTGGGGTGCATAAGATTGGACTTCCTTCCGTTTTAAACCAGACAAACCTCTGAATGAGGTTTCAGGCGAACGTTAGCCGTTGCCAGATCGATTAGAGCTTGAAGTAGAACTTTTTCTAATAATTTTTCTAAAGATCTTCGACCCTGAATTGTAACTATGGTTAAGCTTGGAACTCCGCTGTCACCCGGCGCTACCAAAATTATGCTGCTCGGTAGCGGTGAGCTCGGCAAGGAAATTGCCATCGCCGCGCAGCGCCTGGGTGTGGAAGTTGTCGCCGTCGATCGCTATGCGCATGCGCCGGCGCATCAGGTCGCGCACCGTGCGCATGTAATCGACATGACCGATGGCCGCGCTTTGCGAAAATTGGTGGAGAGCGAGCGGCCGCAGATCATCGTGCCGGAGATTGAGGCCATTGCGACCGAGATGCTGGTGGAAATCGAGGCCGAAGGCATTGCTGAAGTTATTCCGACGGCGCGCGCCGCCCGGCTTACCATGAATCGTGAAGGCATACGTCGCCTGGCGGTGGAGGAATTGGGCTTGCCTGCTTCTCCCTATGCATTCGCTTCCAGTTTTGAGGAATTGCAAACGGCGGTCGATGGCGGTATTGGTTATCCATGCATCGTCAAGCCGGTTGTTTCTTCGTCAGGTAAAGGCCAGTCACGCGTGGACACACCCGACGAATTAAAAACGGCATGGGATTATGCGGCCACCGGGACTCGGGTAAATGTCGGGCGTGTGATTGTCGAAGGTGCGATCGATTTCGAATACGAAATTACCTTGCTGACGGTACGCGCCTTAGGCGCGGACGGGAGCGTGGAAACGCATTTTTGCGATCCGATCGGCCATCTTCAGGTAAAAGGCGATTATGTGGAAAGTTGGCAGCCGCAAGCGATGAGTGATAAGGCCTTGGTTAAGTCGCAAGATATCGCCACTAAAATAACAGGGGCGCTAGGTGGGCGCGGTATTTTTGGCGTGGAATTGTTTGTCCAGGGCGACACCGTATGGTTTTCTGAAGTCAGCCCGCGGCCCCACGACACCGGCATGGTAACGATGATCACGCAGGCGCAAAACGAATTTGAGCTGCATGTGCGCGCCATCCTTGGTTTACCGGTGGGCACACGCATGCGTCGCGCCGGCGCGAGCGCTGTGATCTACGGTGGGATCGAGGCCGACGGCATCAGTTTCGAAAATGTGGACGAGGCTTTGCGCGTACCCGAAACTAATTTGCGCCTATTCGGCAAACCACGTTCTTTTGAACGCCGGCGTATGGGGGTGGCGCTGGCGGCGGCGGATAACGTAGAACGGGCGCGCAAGCGCGCAAAGGAATGCGCCGCCTTGGTTCGCCCGGTCGCTATGGGTTCCTAGAAACAGCCTCAACGCTCTCCAGCCGGGCGGGTGATGCGCGCGAGCCCGCGCGCCTCGCCGGTCAGCTCAAGGATGAAGAGCCCGGTGTCCGCCCGGTCGACGGCATAGATCAGGCCGCGGTCGTCCACCTCCACGTTATTGATCTGGATCTGTACTTTGCAGTTCACCTTATTAACGTCGTCGACACAGCGGCGATCAGTCTTGGCGGTGGTGGCAGGGATGTAGTAGGCGATCTCGCGCGGGCGGTAGGGGTCGCGCACGTCGAGCACCCGCACCCCGGCGTTGAACCAGGAGAGGAACATCAGCCGCTTGTAGTAGAGGGGCGTGAAGTTCTCCTCGGTCGAGTGCGCGCCGAAGCGCCCGCCGCGGGTGCAGAAGTTGCCGCTCGCCTCCCGTACCGTGTAGGTGGAGACGCCCACCGGGCGCCGCTCATCGGTGATGTCGAAGAACCAGACGAACTGGCGCGCCTCCTGGCACTCGTTGACGTTGGATTCGTTGACCACCACCAGGAAGTCGCGCTTATGCCCGACCTTGTCCTCGTCGTACTCGGCGACCTCCACCCCGAGGAGCGGATAGGTCGAGTGTGCCCCCACCGTTTCAGGCAGATCGATGCGCGCAATTTGAGGGGCGAGCAGGTTCTCGCGCGTCGGCGCCGAAGGACCAGCGAGGAGTTTCTCGCGATCCACGATCTGAGCGACGCCGCGGGTGTTGGTGCCATAGCCGAAGTAAACCCGGTTGCCGGTTGGCCCGGTCGACATCGCTCCGTGGATCTGGGCCGACTGGTAGCCGGTCGTGCCCGCAAGCTGGTCGGATAGCCCGAAGTCGCGAACGAAGACCGGGTTCGCCGGGTCTGAGAGATCGAAGATGCGGGTGACACGTGACGCACGCCAGCCGGGCGCGGTCGCCGGGAGATAGGCGATGCCGGTGTCGCATTCCCACCAGTTCTTGTGAGTGGACTTGTAGTCGCCGCCGATAACGGCGAGCCGTGACGGGTTTTCGGGCACGGTCACGTCCCACACCTCGTTGGCGGAATCGCCAAAGGTGCGCAGCATGTAGACCTTGTCGGGGTTGCCCTTCGGAAGGGTGCGTCCGTCGCATACCCGCACCATCTGCGCGCCGCCGCGCTCGCGGCCGCCGACATCCGTTCCCTTCTCGCCCGGAATGTGGATGAGAAACCGTGGCGCGCGCGGGTTGGTCACGTCGAGGATGGAGGTGCCGTTGGGCTCTTCCGCCCCGGTAAGAGGGTTCATCCGTACACCGCCGTGGTGGCCGATGTAGAGGATCCAGCGGTTCCCCTGGGGATGGATAACCGGCTGATAGGCGCTGCGGGTCTGAAGGTCGTGGCTACTGAGAAGCCGCATGTTCTGTCCCTCGGCCTTTGGCCCCCCCGCCGCCGCTTCCCCAGAAGCGATCCCTTGCGCCGCCGCAGCAATTGCCGATATGGCGATTCCTGCAAACATCGTCGCTCCCAGAACCCAAGCTATACCTGTGCCCCCGGCCGCGTGTACGCGCGCGCGGGCAATGCCGCTGTTAGTCATGATGTCTCCCCTTATCTTGGGCCGGGCGGACTCTCCCCGGCTGTGGGAAAGCTTATCTCGATCCCGAGGCCCAGGGAAGCCGAGGGAAAGGAAGAGCAATGGGGCCTGCTAGTTATGCAGGCCGATGCCGATGCCGAAGTGGAAGCGCGGCTCCGTATTGTTAGAAGTTTTCGGCCATAGGTACGATTGCTGTACGGTGAGAACCGGGTAGGTGTAATTGGTTTCTCCAATCGCGCCGGCGCGCGCATCTTGCACCGGGCCGATAAACGTGGCTAATCTCCCGGCGGCCCAGTCTACTGTTTCTAGGTAACCGTTTTTTAGCGCCAAAAACCGCCCTAACGGTGCAGTACCTTGCTTGGGTCGGCCGGCCTCATCTAAAGGATAGGCCAGCACTTCCAGTTGGGTCGCGTCTTTTAAGTTTTGCGCGCCTATAATGACGCCGCCCCATTGCGCAATGCGGCCGCGTGTCGCCTGAATATCAGTTACCGCTTTAGCCGGAGTGATATTCTTGTCGACCCCGCGTATATCCCACTTCGGGTTTGTCGCGCAGGCGGTCAGCAGCAAGCCAAGCAGAGTAAAACCGGTTAAAAACCGGATAGCGCCGGGTCTACCTTGGCAAGCGATGAGGGAAGTAAGGATACCAAGGATCATAAAAAGGATAATGCCACGGATACCAGGGATCGTACCAGGGGTCATCGTAAACACGCTCCGATAACGGCGGCCACAGATAAAAGCTGGTGACTTTAACTACCGGGAATGTGTAAGTGTAGTCGCCAATGGGGCGGGTAATATTCTCTTGCAGCAAACCGGCCGCCGTGATTGGCCGCCCGGGGGTATAGATTGCCGGATCGAGAAAGCCGTCGATGCGCGCCAGAAAGCGGCCTCCGCTTTGGTCGAGCTGCCGGGGGCGGCCGTTGTTATCAAGCGGGCGCTCGACAATTTCCATCCAGGTCTCGGTCTTGTGATTTTCTACCTTGGCGATCGTTCCGCCCCAGCGCACTGGCGCGCCGAGCGGTCCTTGGTCGGCGCGCGCCTGCGCAACGCTGAGCTTACTGGGCGCCGGTTCGCTCACCGTCCGCGGAACTTGACTGGCGCAGCCTGCAAGTAACAGACTGAAAAGGCCGGCAAGGAATTTCCTCATGCTAAATTTTATCCCACTGGAGAACATATGTTGCAATAAGACCAAAGAGTTTACTTTTGGGTCCAAGCAACCGAGCAAGGGGGGAGCGCCTGCTTGAAGTTGCGCCGCCGATCCCCATTTTAAGCAGGGAGACAGGATAATGACCGAAGATAGCAATCAAATTAATACCGAAGGTGAATCAGAAGCGATTGGCAATGTTCCTCCATTAGCCCGTCCAAGCGAGGTATTGCCCAGCATCCTACACCTATTGCCACTCGTTAACCGTCCGTTCTTTCCCGGTCAGGCTATTCCTTTAGTGGTAGATCGCGAACCGTGGCTGCGCACGATCGAAGGCGCCGCTGAAACTGCGCACAAACTGATCGGGCTAGTGCTAACGCGCAGCGACAATTCATCGGCGGCGGGGCCGGATGATTTATACAGCATGGGGACGGCGGGCCGCATCCACCGGGTCGTACAATTCCAAGATAAGCTGCAACTTTATGTCGAGGGCTTGCAGCGGTTCCGGGTTGAAGATTGGATTTCAAGGGAAAAGCCGTTTGTAGTACGGGCGCGATATTATCCGGAAACCGCCTATCAAGACGTGCCGGAATTAAAAGCCTATTCGGTCGCGATCATCAACACTATCAAAGAGTTATTGCCGCTCAATCCCATGTATGGGGAAGAGCTCAAACTCTTTTTCAGCCGCTTTGGCCCGAACGAGCCTTCGCGTTTGGCGGATTTCGCCGCAAGCCTGACCACTGCCGGCAAACAAGAGCTGCAAGAGGTGTTGGAGGCGACGCGCATTTTGGATCGCCTGGAAAAAGTGCTGGTGCTGCTGAAAAAGGAGGTTGAGATCGCGAAGGCGCAGGCGCGCATCAACGAGCGAGTGGAGGAAAAGATCAATGAACAGCAACGGCAATTTTTCCTGCGCGAACAACTCAAGGCGATTCAAAAAGAACTGGGCCTCGCCAAGGATGATCGCACGGCGGAATTGGATTTATTCCGCTCGCGCCTGGAAAAGCTGATCGTGCCGGAAGGCGCGCACAAACGCATCGAGGAGGAAATAAAAAAAATGACGATGCTGGAGGTCGGCTCGCCGGAATATGCGGTGACGCGCAATTATCTCGATTGGCTTACGCTCATGCCGTGGGGCGCATATTCGCAAAATAAAATCGACCTTGGTTATGCGCGCAAGGTATTGGATGAAGACCATGACGGCCTGGAAGATGTCAAGGACCGGATTATTGAATTTCTCGCGGTAGGAGTCATGAAGGGTGAGGTCGCGGGCTCCATTTTATTGCTGGTGGGCCCCCCCGGCGTGGGCAAAACGTCCATCGGGCGCTCTGTGGCTAGCGTCCTAGGGCGCAAGTTTTATCGCTTCTCAGTCGGCGGCGTGCGTGATGAGGCCGAGATTAAGGGGCATCGCCGCACCTATATCGGCGCGATGCCGGGCAAGTTCGTCCAGGCTATTAAAGAGGTTGGGGTGGCGAATCCGGTAATCATGCTGGACGAGATCGATAAGATCGGTTCTTCCTATCATGGGGATCCGGCCTCTGCTTTGCTAGAAGCATTGGATCCGGAGCAAAACGCCGACTTTCTTGATCATTATTTGGACGTGCGCTTTGATCTTTCCAAGGTGTTGTTTATTTGCACCGCCAATCAGTTGGATACCATTCCCCGCCCGCTGTTAGATCGCATGGAAGTGATTCGCCTGGCGGGTTATATCACGAGCGAAAAACTCGCCATTGCAAAGAATCATCTGATCCCGCGGCAACTGGAAAAGACGGGCTTAAAGCGCGGGCAACTTAAGATTGAAACCGCGGCGGTGCGCGAAATTATTGAAGGCTATGCGCGCGAAGCCGGTGTGCGCAATTTGGAAAAGAAACTCGGCACTATCGTGCGTAAGGCGGTGGTGGCGATCTTAAAGGGCGGGAAACCGCCGATCAAAATCACCACTAAAAATCTAAAAGAATATCTCGACAAGCCGATATTCCAGCCGGTGAAACCGTTACATGGAGTCGGGGTGACTACCGGGTTGGCCTGGACACCGATGGGCGGCGCCACGCTCGACATTGAGGCCACGCGCGTGCACCACAACAACCGTGGTTTGAAGTTGACCGGCCAGCTCGGCGATGTCATGCGCGAATCGGCCGAGATCGCCTATAGTTACATTGCTTCCCATTGCAAGCAGTACGGCGGTAAAAACAATTATTTTGATAAGGCCTATTTACACTTGCATGTGCCGGCGGGGGCGATACCTAAAGATGGGCCGAGCGCCGGCATCACGATGGCGACCGCGCTGTTATCATTGGCGCGCAGCGAGAAGATCTCGCGCGCCTTAGCTATGACCGGAGAGATTACTTTGACCGGCCATGTGCTGCCGGTCGGCGGCGTACGGGAAAAAGTGATCGCGTCCCGGCGGGTGAAGCTTGCTGAATTGATTTTACCTCACGGCAACAAAAGTGATTTTGATGAATTGCCGGAGCATATCCGCAAGGGCATTAAAGCGCATTTTGTCAAGCATTATCGCGAAATAGCGCGCCTGGTATTTCCAACTGTAAAATAATCAGGCTTTATGGCGTTATTTGCGGATATTATCCTGACCGTCCATTTTCTATTTGTGATGTTTGTGGTGGGCGGGCTGATTTTAATTTGGATCGGCGCCGCCCTGGGCTGGCGGTGGATACGCAATGCCTGGTTTCGCTTGGCGCACCTGGCCGCGATCTTATTTGTCGCGGTGGAATCTCTGATCGGCGTCGCTTGTCCGCTGACCCAATGGGAAAATGCGTTGCGCTTAAGGGGGCCCTATGGCGGCAGTTTTATGCGGAGCTGGCTGCATCGCGTGCTGTACTACGACCTGCCGGAATCCGTATTTACGCTCGCTTACCTATTATTTGCGCTGGCGGTAATTATCACTTTCCTTGCCATTCGCCCGTATCCGCGCAGGGGAAAAATTTTTTAGCTCCGTATTTTCTATTCATGCCGTCCGTGCAAACTAACGGGACTTCCGGCCTGCGTACTGACCAGTCGCGATAGCTCTTGCATGAGTTCCGCGCCGGTTTGATCGTTTAGCCAGCGGTTTTGTGCGGCATCATAGTTGTAATGAAACCCGCCGGCTTTCGCCGCCACCCATATCTGTTTGGCGGCGCCCTGTTTGTTGATGATAATTTTGCTGCCGTTTTCAAATTCCAACGTCAGGATATCGCCGGCGTTCTCGAATTCAATATCCACGCCGCTAGCCTCTACCGCCTGCTCGATGCGCAGTAAGGTGTCCGCCACTTGCTGCTGGAATTCAGCGTCATTCATCATACAAGTATGTTACCGAGCACCTGGCAGGTGAACAAGGCCTAGGTCTATTCCGGTCCCTGATGGATCGTTAAGCGCTAAGGTAAAATGTTTATAGTTGAAGCCAAGCAGGCTAAACTACAGCCCCTATTGAACTAGGAAATTCCTTATGAATGGTTATCATTCATTGCGCTTCACCTTTCTATTGCCGGTCGTACTGCTCGGCATGTTGCTGATCTCCGGCTGCGGCAAGAAAGGTCCGCTTTATCTTCCTCAGAAAGACGGCCAGGAACGGGTAGTTCCGCCGTCAGCGCCGGGTTATCAGCCTTGATGGAAGTCTTTATTTACCGCGGCGGGCACTTATTTGCCGAAAACGTGCCGCTTGCCGATATTGCCAAGCAGGTGGGTACGCCGTGCTATGTCTATTCGCGCGCCATGATTGAGGCGCAATGGCGCGCATTTGACGTCGCCTTCGGCGAACACGTGCATCTAGTCTGTTATGCCGTCAAAGCGAACTCCAATTTAGCGGTGCTTGATGTTCTGGCGCGCCTCGGCTCCGGTTTTGACATTGTCTCCGGCGGCGAGCTGGAACGGGTACTCGCGGCCGGTGGCGATCCGAATAAAATTATCTTTTCCGGCGTGGGCAAGACCGCCGAAGAAATGCGCCGTGCATTGGAAGTGGGAATACATTGTTTCAATATCGAATCCAAAAGCGAGCTGGAGCGGTTAAATCAAATAGCGGGTGAGTTAGGCCGGCGTGCGCCGGTGTCATTGCGTGTCAATCCGGATGTAGACGCCCGCACCCATCCCTATATCGCGACCGGGCTTAAGGAAAATAAATTCGGCATCACTGTTGATCGGGCGCACACTTTTTATATGCAGGCGCAGGAAATGCCGCATATCGCGATTACCGGCATTGATTGCCATATCGGCTCCCAGCTCACTGAGCTCGCGCCGTTTGCCGATGCCTTGACACGGGTATTGCACGTGGTCGGCGAGTTGTCGATGAAGGGCATCGTATTGCAGCATCTCGATCTCGGCGGTGGGTTGGGTATCCGCTACCGCGATGAAACCCCGCCCACGCCTATGGAGTATGTTTCGGCGATAATACGCCGGTTAGAGAAATCGCGCGCCGCCTATCGCCAGTTGCGCATCCTGATCGAACCCGGCCGCGCCATTGTCGGCAACGCAGGTTTATTGTTGACGCGCGTGGAATATTTAAAACTAACGCAGGCAAAGAACTTCGCCATCGTCGATGCGGCAATGAACGACCTGATGCGGCCGGCGCTTTACGATGCCTGGCAAGAAATTGTGCCGGTACGGCAAACGCAAGCGCCCGCGCGAACATATGATGTGGTCGGCCCGGTATGCGAGAGCGTGGATTTTCTCGGCCGCGGGCGCGAATTAACTATTGCGCCCGGCGACTGGCTCGCCGTTCATTCCGCCGGCGCTTACGGCGCCTCCATGAGTTCGAATTATAATACCCGTCCACGCGCACCCGAGGTGATGGTGGACGGTGACAGGTTTTACGTCGTGCGCCGCCGGGAGACGGTAGCGGAATTGATCGCGCCGGAATCGCTGCTCCCAAATTAAAGGCGATGGATAGAATCCCGGAAGCGGAAGTAATGGATGATCCGGAACAGGCGCGCGCCTATGCACTGGCGGATTTTTCCCAGCCGCATCAAGCCTTCGTCAATCACTTCAAACAATGTTTCGCGCATCACCGGGTGGCGCGCGTCCTCGATCTGGGTTGCGGCCCGGCGGACATTACGATCCGGTTTGCTAAGGCTTATCCGGAATGCGAGATCGTGGGTGTAGATGCTTCAGAGGCGATGCTGGCCTTCGGCCGCACCGCTTTGGCGGCCGAGGGGTTGCGGCCCCGGGTGCGCCTGATCCGAGCGCGCTTGCCATTGGCTTTTCCCCATGCTGTTCTGCCGCAAACCGAGTTTGATACCGTGATTAGCAATAGCCTGCTGCATCATCTGGCTAATCCCATGGTGTTGTGGCGAACGATTAAAGCGCTGGCGGCAAAACGTGCGGCAATCTTTGTAATGGATTTGGCGCGCCCCGCGTCGCGCGCCGAGGCTGAAGCTTTGGTAGAGAACTATGCCGCCGCTGAACCGGCGATTTTAAAGCGCGATTTCTTAAATTCCCTGTTTGCCGCTTATCGATTGGAAGAGATTCAGCAGCAGTTAAGGCAGGCCGGGCTCCCGTATCTGCAGACGCAGTTCGTCAGCGACCGGCATATCATCGCGTTCGGCCGTTTTTGTCGCGAGACTTAATTTTCTGCTTGCGTCGTTCCCACCACGCGTGATAGTGGTCGTGATAACGTTTGGCCCGAGGAAAATCGATCGATAACAAGATTAATCCCAGCGGCAACATCCAAATCCCCAAGACCGGTAAAAACGGCCCCAATACGCCGCCGATGACCAGAAAAAACCCCAACGTATTACGCAACCAGCGCCTGCGTTTGATCTTTTCCAGGGATTTTTGCCAGAACTCACTCATTAAGAAGCCATTTTAATATTTATTTACCTTTATATTTATTTACCTTTACAGGCGCGGTAATCTTGTACCATGTTGCTTGCTTTCACGAAGATGCATGGTTTAGGTAATGATTTCGTCGTGCTGGACGGTGTGCGCCAGTCGTTTTCGTTAACCCCGGCGCAGATACGCAAAATCGCCGACCGGCGATTCGGTATAGGCTGCGATCAAGTTCTGGTGGTCGCTGCTTCTGATAAAAAGAACATTGATTTTCGTTACCGAATTTTCAATGCCGATGGCGGCGAAGTTGAGCAATGCGGTAACGGCGCGCGTTGCTTCGCCCGCTTTGTACGCGAAAAAGGCTTGACTGACAAGAGCGAGCTTGCAGTAGAGACCCTATCCGGTATCATCTACCCCACTGTTGAGGCCGATGGGCAAGTGAGAGTCAACATGGGTGTGCCGCAATTCGACCCGGCTCACGTGCCTTTTCAGGCGGAGCATAGGCAACCCGTCTATAATTTGGATATCGGGGGAGAAATTGTACCAGTGAGCGTGCTGTCTGTCGGTAACCCACATGCAGTGCAGATTGTAGAGGATGTGGAGCGCGCACCGGTTACCAGCCAGGGACCACTGATAGAAAATCATGTGCGCTTCCCGCAGCGTGGCAATGCCGGCTATATGCAAATAATAGATAGGACACATATCCGTTTGCGGGTATACGAACGCGGAACGGGCGAGACGCTGGCCTGCGGCAGCGGCGCTTGCGCCGCGGTAGTTGCGGGGCGCCTAAGACATCTGCTTGACGATACCGTTGAGGTGGCAGTGCGTGGCGGGAGGTTGCGCATATTCTGGCAAGGAGAGGGAGAGCCGGTATGGATGACGGGCCCGGCGACTACGGTTTATGACGGCAGCATCAATTTGGATAATTTATGAGCAAAAAATTACCGAGCGAAGAATTATCCTGGGAGGAGGCTGTTTCCAGATATCTGGAAGACAATCCGGAGTATTTTGAGCGCCGCCCGGACATTTTGGCGGCTATACGCCTGCCGCATGTGGGGCGCGGCAAGGCCATTTCCCTGATCGAGCGCCAGGTGCAGGTGTTACGCGATCGCAACCTGGCCGTGCAGCAACAAATGCGTGAGCTTGTTACGGTTGCGCGCGAGAACGATATCCTGAGCGAGCGTTTGCACCGCTTTGCCGTGGCGATGGTGGATTCGGCATCGTTGGACGATGTGTTGGATACCGCGAAAGATATGTTGCGGCAGGAATTTAAGCTGGATGCGGTGGTGATTCTGCTTAATGCGGAAGTTGATGGCCATCATGGCAGGCCGGAATTTATCACTGCTGGTGATGAAGAATTCCAAGCACTTATAAAACAATGCCGCGCGAAGGGCCCCGTCTGTGGCGGTAGGTATGAGACGGAAACGATGGCCTATTTATTTTCCGAGCTCGCTTCCGAAATTAAATCCACCACCTTGATTGCGCTCAAAGACCCCTTGCGTGAGGGGTTGCTTTGCATGGGCAGCCGCGATCCGCACCGGTTCCATCCGGAAATGGGCACCATCTACCTTACCCGCCTGGGAGAGCTATTAATGCGTGGAGTGGCGCGTTATCTTCATGCCTAATGCATGCCGGCTTCTGTTCAATTCTCATGACTAAAGCCGAAACGCTGCACATAAAGCAATTTCTCGCGCATCTGCAAAACCGGCACTTATCCCCGCACACAATTAAAAATTATGGGCGTGATCTGGCTTGTCTGCACGCCTTTTGCAACAAACAAAATATTAAGAAGTGGGCCGATCTTGATATCGATCAGGCGCGCACCTACGCCGCCTCCCTGCATCGCCGAGGCCTTGCCGGCAAGAGCATACGGCGCATGCTCTCGGCGGCGCGCTCCTTCTACCGTTATCTGTTGCGCCAAGGATTGGTTAAGCAGAATCCCATCGTCGGCATTCGTGGACCTAAGTCGGCAAAATTGCTGCCCGAAACACTCAGCGTCGAGCAAGCCGGTAGGCTCATGCCGGTTGCCGCGGAGGACCGGGTTTTTCTCACATTGCGCGACCGCGCCATACTGGAATTATTATATTCCTCCGGTTTGCGGGTCGCCGAACTGGTCGCGTTAGATCTGCCGGATCTTTTCGATGGCACCGTGCGGGTAACCGGTAAAGGCAAGAAACAACGTGACGTGCCGGTAGGCCGTTACGCTCTTGAAGCGTTAAGTTGCTGGCTCCCGGCACGCGCGCTTAAAGCCGCGGCCGATACGGAAGCTTTGTTTATCAATCGCTCCGGGGAACGCTTGAGCATCCGTTTGGTACAACAGCGGGTGCGCTATTGGGGGCTGCGCCAGGGACTGGCGATGCCGGTCCACCCGCATATGTTGCGTCACTCTTTCGCCAGCCACCTGCTGGAGTCCAGCAGTGATCTGCGCGCGGTGCAGGAATTGCTCGGGCACGCCGACATTTCCACCACGCAGATTTATACTCACTTGGATTTTCAACACTTAGCCAAGGTTTACGATCAGGCGCACCCGCGGGCGAGAAAAAAATCCACCGCGTCCGAGCCATCTTAAAGCTTTGAAATAAAAAGGGAGTTTCCAGCCATGGGCGATCCAACTCGGAAACGTACATGCCAGGTTTAAGGTCGCCGAATAGCAAAAAAGCTTTTCTAGATTCTCTGCAAAATTTGCACCAAATGCAGGTGGAGAAAGGGGCTTTTGGGGTAAAATAGCTTGGCTTTTCGTTCCACCGCCTCCATCTATACACTTTGGAATTTTTATAGGAACTCTTCTTGGAACAATATCGCGGAACCACCATTCTTTCTGTACGCCAGGCGCAAAAGGTTGTGATCGGCGGTGACGGCCAGGTATCGATGGGCAACACCATCATGAAAGGCAACGCCCGTAAGGTGCGGCGCCTTTATAAAGACCGTATTATCGCCGGTTTTGCCGGCGGCACCGCGGATGCGTTTACCCTATTTGAGCGCTTTGAAGCCAAGCTGGAAAAGCACCAAGGCAATCTCATGCGCTCGGCCGTCGAGTTAGCGAAGGATTGGCGCACCGACCGCATTCTGCGCCGCTTGGAGGCGTTGCTGGCAGTGGCGGATAAGACCGCCTCGCTCATCATTACCGGCAGCGGGGATGTCATCGAACCGGAAGGCGGCTTGATCGCCATCGGTTCAGGCGGCCCCTACGCGCAGGCCGCCGCGCGCGCCTTATTGGACCATACCTCGCTTTCCGCCCGCGAGATCGTGGAAAAATCCTTGGGTATCGCCGCCGATATCTGTATTTACACCAATCATAATTTGACTATTGAAGAGCTAGAAATTTAATTGCCATGTCATCAATGACTCCACGTGAAATCGTCCAGGAGCTGGACAAACATATCATCGGCCAAAACGCCGCCAAACGCGCGGTCGCTATCGCGTTACGCAACCGCTGGCGGCGCGCGCAAGTGGCGAATGCCGAACTGCGCAATGAAATCACCCCGAAAAATATCCTGATGATCGGGCCGACAGGCGTGGGCAAAACCGAAATCGCGCGCCGCCTGGCGAAATTGGCGCAAGCGCCTTTCATCAAGGTAGAGGCGACTAAATTTACCGAAGTCGGCTATGTCGGCCGGGATGTCGATTCAATCATTCGTGATTTGGTGGAAGTTTCGGTGAAGATGACCCGCATGGAAGAAATGGCCAAAGTGCGGCAACGCGCCGAAGACGCCGCCGAAGACAGGATACTGGATATTTTGTTACCTTCCGCGCGGGATATGCCTTATGCCATCGGCGCGGAGACCTCCCGGGCGGAAGGCGACAGCGCCGCGCGCCAGCGTTTCCGTAAAAAACTGCGCGAAGGCGGCCTCGATGAGCAGGAGATTGAGATCGAACTCCGGACGGCGCCGTTGGGGGTGGAAATCTTCGCCCCGCCGGGCATGGAAGAAATGACCAGCCAATTACAAAGCCTGTTTCAGGGCATCGGCAATCGCCGCACCAAGTCGCGCAAAGTGAAAATTAAGGAGGCCATGAAGCTGCTCGCTGAAGATGAGGCGGCGCGGTTAATCAACGACGACGACCTCAAAGCCAAGGCGGTGGAGCGGGTAGAACAAAACGGCATTGTTTTTATTGACGAGATCGATAAGATCGTCGGCCGTTCCGATACGCGCGGGCCGGACGTTTCGCGTGAAGGCGTGCAGCGGGATTTGCTGCCGCTGGTGGAGGGGTCTACGGTCTCGACCAAATACGGCATGGTGAAGAGCGATCATATTCTTTTTATCGCCTCCGGCGCGTTTCATCTATCCAGGCCGTCCGATCTCATCCCGGAATTACAAGGGCGTTTGCCCATCCGGGTCGAGCTGGAGGCCTTGAATGTGGAGGATTTTGTGCGGATTTTAACCGAACCGGACGCTTCCCTGACGGAACAATATGCGGCGCTCATGGCAACGGAGGGATTGCAATTGGAGTTCGTGCCCGATGGCGTTCGCCGTCTCGCCGAAGTCGCGTGGCGGGTCAACGAGAAGACCGAAAATATCGGCGCCCGGCGCCTGCATACCGTCATGGAGCGTCTGCTGGAAACCGCCTCGTTTGAAGCCGCCGACCAAAGCGGTCAAAAGATTACCATCGACGCCAGCTATGTGGACGCCCATTTGGCTGAGCTGGCGGGGGATGAAGATTTGGCCCGCTATATTCTCTAACGCCTGAGACCTTTTCTACCCTTTTTGGCCGCTTGAAATTTTATAAAAGTATCCCCAGATATAGCGGCATGGGTGGACCATTGATATTTAAATTTTGGAGGTGATTGGGATGAACACGTTAATGCAACAAACGCCTAGCCGTAATCTTTTGAGCGATGATTTTGATAATTTATTTGAAGGCTTCTTCCGCCCCTTGCGCCGATTTGGCGAGGTAACTGGCCAAGGCCTGGTGCCGGCAATCGACGTCACCGAGCGGGATAATGAGTATTTGATTCGCGCCGAAATGCCGGGGGTACCCAAGGACGCCATCGAAGTTACCTTGGCGGACGGGGTATTAACCATTAGCGGGGAATCCAGGGAAGAGCACGAGGAGAAAGAGGGTAATCGGGTTATTCGCCAGGAGCGGCGCTATGGAAAGTACACCCGCAGCCTGCGGTTGGACACCCAAATCGACGAAAAGAAAGTCAAGGCAAATTACAAAGACGGGATATTGGAATTAGTATTGCCGAAAGCGGACGAAGTGAAACCGAAAAAGATCGCGGTGGGCTAACACCCCTTGCAATTCCGGGGATTCATTGAAAAGGGCCGTTCAGCGGCCCTTTTTATTTCCAGAATTCTTCTTAAATAGCTGACTTCGGCCAAGGAATACGGTAATTTCTTAAAAAATCATTGAGGATAGTAATGTCGTTCTCACCCAAATCCGCGGCTGAGCGGGCGCAGCTTTTAATCGAGGCCTTGCCTTATATTCGCCGTTTCCAGGGCAAAACCATCGTTATTAAATATGGCGGCAACGCCATGGTCGATGAGGCCTTAAAACAAAGTTTTGCGCGCGACGTGGTGCTGATGAAATTAGTCGGCATGAATCCGGTGGTGGTGCACGGCGGCGGGCCGCAGATCGGCCAATTGCTGGAAAAGATCGGCAAAGAAAGCCATTTTGTGCAAGGCATGCGCGTGACCGATCAGGAGACTATGGATGTCGTAGAGATGGTTCTGGGAGGGCTGGTCAATAAGGAAATCGTCGCGCTGATCAATCGCCATGGCGGCAAGGCGGTCGGGCTGACCGGTAAGGACGGCGGACTCATACGCGCCAGCAAGATGGTGATGAAAAAGCCGCAAGCAGACGAGACGCTGCCGAGCGAAATTATTGATATCGGCCATGTCGGTGAGGTGGAAAGCATCGACCCCTCGTTAGTGGCTTTGCTCGATACCAAAAATTTTATCCCGGTCATTGCGCCTATCGGCGTCGGCGAAGATGGGCAAACTTATAACATCAATGCCGATCTGGTTGCCGGTAAGCTCGCCATTACTTTGCAGGCGGAGAAGTTGATTTTATTGACCAATATCGCCGGCTTATTGGATAAACAAGGACAATTGTTGCCGGGTCTGTCGGTAAAACAGGCGCACGCGTTGATTCAAGACGGGACTATTCATGGAGGTATGTTGCCTAAGATAAATTGCGCACTGGATGCGGCGCGTAATGGCGTAAAGTCAGCGCACATTATTGATGGAAGAGTAGAGCACGCCGTGCTGCTGGAAGTACTTACCGATGCGGGTGTCGGTACGCTAATCAAGTTGTGAACATCAATTGTCTCCGACCTTAGTCGGAAGATGCCGGCCTGATGCACAGGCACAATGCTGCACAAGGGATTGATTACGCGCGTCGCGTAAGGGCAGGGATGCCCGTTTTAGCTGCAATAAGAGGTTCAAAAAGCATCTTGTTCATGGCGCGATCGATACCGCTGTCGCCGCCAGTAATCAAAGCCACTTTCTCGTCTTTTGCCGAGTTTGTTCTTCTGTCATAAATAATCAGCTTTTTGCCGTATTGATAAGCATCGCATCAAAGTCGGATGGGCAGGAGTAACGATCAAGGTAGGTTCGATTGCTCAACTGTCATTCAATATGGGCTGCGTTGCAGACAAGATGACCAAGTCTGGAAAAATCAAACAGCGCCTGACGCAATATCGCTCTAAGCGCAATTTCTCCCGCACCCCAGAACCGAAGCAAGCCGGCGATACCGCCGTTGCGGCCGGATCTTTACGTTTCGTCATTCAAGAGCACCATGCTTCCCATTTGCATTGGGATTTTCGTTTGGAGCGGGAGGGCGTGCTGGTGTCCTGGGCGGTGCCTAAGGGCATCCCGGATGATCCCGGCAAAAACCGCCTGGCAATGCGGGTGGAGGACCATCCGTTATCGTATATTAATTTTTCCGGCGAAATTCCGGAGGGGAATTACGGCGCCGGGCAAGTTTATATCTGGGACAAAGGAACGTATGAATGCCACAAATTCCGCGATGACGAAGTGGTGGTTACCCTGCATGGCCGGCGGGTGCAAGGAAAATACGTATTGTTTCGAACCGGCGGCAAAAAATGGATGATCCATCGCATGGATCCGCCGCAAAATCCGGCGTTAGAACCCATGCCGGAAACGCTGGTCCCGATGTTGACCAGGCTTTCTGCTTTGCCCTCGGATGATGCGCACTACGCTTATGAAATTAAATGGGATGGTATCCGCGCAATTTTATACATCGAAGGCGGCCGCGTGCGCATCCAGAGCCGCAACTTGCTGGACATCACCCGCCAATATCCGGAATTGCGCCCGTTGGGCGAAGCGCTGGGGGCGCGGCCTGCCGTGCTCGACGGTGAAATCGTGGCGCTGGATGAGAACGGCCGGCCCAGCTTCGAGCGTCTGCAGACACGCATGGGTCTTGTGAGCGACAGCGCCGTGCGCCGGGTGATGAAGGAAACCCCCGTCGTCTACATGCTATTCGATCTGCTTTACCTGGAGGGGCGCAATCTAATGCCACTATCTTATATTGAGCGAAGGGAAAATTTGGCGGCGCTGAAACTCTCCGGCCCGGCTTGGCAAACGCCGGCTTACCATCGCGGAGACGGGCGTGCAATGCTGGCCGCCAGCCGGGAAAAAAATCTGGAAGGTATTATCGTCAAGCGCCTGGACAGCCGGTATGAGCCGGGCAAACGCAGCGGCGCCTGGTTAAAGGTTAAAAATCACCAGCGCCAAGAGCTGGTGATCGGCGGTTGGACGCCGGGCGCGCGCCATGCCATCGGTTCTTTATTAGTGGGCTATTTTGACATGACGGCGGAACAGGCGGCGCAAGCCGGCCGGTACCAGCATTTAATTTATGCCGGCGGCGTGGGGACCGGGTTCACCGAGGCGACGCTGAATAAGTTGTTTACTCTGCTTACTCCGCTACGACGTGAAACGAACCCATTCTCGAGCAAGCCGCCTAAACCGGATGCAATTTTTGTCGAGCCGAAGTTAGTGTGTGAAGTGCAGTTCACCGAATGGACACAGGGGCATACTATGCGCCACCCGGCTTTTAAAGGCCTGCGCATGGACAAGGAGGCGACCGAGGTCGTGCGCGAAATTCCCTAGCAGGCTGATGAAAAACTATTTATTTCCAGAGTTAATGTCGATCCTCCCGATTTCATAGACACCCTGTTTCATTACGCAGCCGGTGTTTCATATTTTGCCGGCAATATGTTTAGTTTTATGAGTCACTAAATTATTGAGGCCCCGAAAAAATAGGGATGCAAAAATAATAAAGCACCATAAGCTGCTAAACCTCCAACGATCGTAATCGCATCTTTTTTGCAATCGGATATACGGTTTCTTGCTTTGAAGCACCGCGCATGTTGGCCGAAAACATATCAAACAATGAGAAAGCCCCCAGACTACCAAAGAGCACTAGGGAGGCGAGATTGCCATTAGCGAGGAGATGGGCGACACTCCAGATAAAAAACACCCCAGAGCATGGGATGGCGCGTATAGCGCTTGATATTTGAAGGGATGTTCGCGGCTGCAAGAAGAATGAGAGACAAAGGCATTGTCGCGAGCGCTGCCGTCCTTCCCCAAGCAGGCGGTTCCCAAACTGGTTGAAAATCCGCCGTAGCCATTCCAACGACTATGAGAATGAGGCCAGCCAACGCAATCACCGAGAATGCGCCTTTATAAAGGCCCGCACCCAAGCGAGCTACCAGCCTTTGGCGTAGCGAAACAAAGGTTGGCAATAGATGAATGCCCACGAATATAACTATACCTAGTACAAGAAAAAACATAGCACCTCACTTAAGCAGCTAACGAGCCTGTAGGAAAACCCAAAAATCAAAATTTCTAGAAACGTTACTCATTGATTTCCATAGCCACGATTTTAGAAAAAAGTATCGAATGCAACTTTTCCTATAGGCTCAACGT
>WNFB01000235.1_pt1 | contig 40229 bp, 47 predicted proteins | sample 5400501 | NCBI WGS metagenome assembly WNFB01 (sample SAMN13153341, study PRJNA577476) | soil metagenome | isolation source: 200 cm saprolite under Douglas fir tree site 2 hole 1 | place: USA:California | collected 2015-04-18 | reverse complement strand
ACCAGCTCGGCAGGATAGAGTAGAATCTTGGAAGGAATACAGCCGCGGGTGAGACAGATGCCTCCAGGCTCGTCCTTGTCGATCACGGCGATCCGAATGTTCGGGTTATCCTGAATCATAGGATCAACAATGTTCATCGCTGATCCGGAACCTATCACGATGAGATCGTATTCCTTCATGCTCTCGGCATCAATTCTGTTCGCAGATAAGCATATGGACCTACAATTCCGAATTCAAACCAATGGAGGGTCAGACTCGAAAGTAGTAGTCAATAAGACGCGGCTCAATTTCATAGACGTTGGAGATTCCCGAGCGAAACCGATAATTCTCATTCACGCTTTCCCATTGAGCCTCGAGATGTGGAAATCTCAAATCGAGGTATTGAAACAGAGTTCTCGTGTAGTCGCTTACGATATTCGGGGACAGGGAGAGAGCGAAGTGGGCGATGGGCAATATACCATGGAATTCTTCGTCGACGACCTCATTGGACTTATGGATCACTTGAAAATTGAGAGGGCTATTCTTTGCGGGTTATCCATGGGAGGTTACGTTTCTCTGCGCACGGCCGAGAGAAATCCGGAACGGCTCCGAGCACTAGTCCTCTGTGATACGAAGGCAGAAGCGGATTCGAACGAGGCGAAATTGAAGCGAGCCGCTTCGATAAGGTCAATCAAAGATCGGGGTTTGGAGCAGTTCGCGGACAGCCAGGTAATGTCAGCGCTGACCGAGGAAACGTTCGCTCGCAACCCCGCCAGGGTGCAGACAGCTAGGGAGATGATTCTACGAAACTCCCCAATTGGTCTATGCGGGGCCCTTCTCGCTATGGTCAGCCGGACAGACACTACGACCTTCCTTCCAAGTATCAGAGTTCCAACACTCATTCTTGTTGGCGACAAAGACAACGTCACACCTCCAGACGTGTCGAAGAGAATGCACGACTCGATTCCGAATTCCCAGATGCGAATGATGCCTGGAGCGGCTCACTGGAGCAACATCGAGAATAGTCAAGAGTTCAATAAGCATCTCGGAGACTTTCTCGCGAAGTTCAATTGAGCTCCATGGACAGAACGTGGTTGACCGTCTGCTCAAGGGACACCCGCTTAACTTGTGAATTCCTCCGAAACTGAAAGCTGATGGACTGAAGAGAATGGATGAGCCGCTCATACTCGTACTCAACCTTGTGGGCACATTCGCGTTCGGCCTCAGCGGCGGAATACTCGCGGTCCGTAAGAAAATGGACCTGTTCGGTGTCCTTGTGCTCTCCGTGGCAACTGGACTTGGGGGTGGAATATTGCGTGACCTTATTCTTGGACACACTCCGCCAACAACATTGAGCGATTGGCGTTTCCTTGCGGCCTCTTCTCTCGCTGGACTTGTGGTTTTTCTGGACTATCGCCAAGTTGTTCAGTGGAATCGTTTCATCACTGCATTCGACGCTGCAGGATTGGCCATATTCACGGTGACTGGCACCACCATAGCTCTGAGCGCTGGGTTGGGTCCGGTTCCCGCTGCGTTGCTGGGCATGTTTACTGGTGTCGGTGGCGGAGCTCTGCGCGATGTACTGGCTGCAGAAGTTCCGCTCGTGCTCCGGACAGAGATTTACGCGGTCGCATCCTTGTTAGGGGCCACAATAATCATCATTGCCAATGAAGCCCAGGTTCTAGGTAGCTTCGCTCAAATAATTGCTGCGGCTGCGATATTCGGTCTTCGGATGGTGAGCGTTTGGAGAGGATGGAGGATTCCTAAAGCACACTGGAAGGAAGACGGCACTACACGTTCGGCCTGAATCCCGCGTTGGCTAGTCTGCGGCCAACGTCTATCGGCGCGGATCTCTTACGGGTCTGTAATTTACCAGCGGGTGCTAAGGGCTTTGAGTAGAGCCTTAGAAACGGCTTCCCCATCATGTCTAAAACCGTTCACGTAAAAGGTTGGAGTGCCATTGACACCGCTTCGCACTCCTCCGTTGAAGTCTTCCTTGATCCTCTTTTGATGGATATGTTGGGCTATTTCTCGCTCGAATCTTTGAGCGTCCAATCCTAGCTTCTTCGCATAGCCCAGTGCCTTGCTGTCATCACCGAGAGTGTCCTGGTGTTCGTAGAGAAAGTCGTGCATTTCCCAGAACTTTCCTTGGGCGGCGGCAGCCTCAGCAGTTTCAGCAGCGCTCATGGCGAATTCGTGCATGTTTGTGAGGGGAAAATTGCGAAATGCGAAGCATAGCTTCGAGCCAAGTTCCTTCTGGACTTTTTTCACTTCGCCATAAGCGGCGCCGCAATATGGACACTGATAATCACCATATTGGACCAGAGTGAGAGTTGCGTTCACAGGTCCTTCGATGTGGTCGCGTTCGGGTGTTACCGGGACTGCCAGCCGTGGAGGCTCATACGTCTTCACGGTTTCCTTACGAGCGGGCTCCAGTAGAGTCTTACCAGTTTCTCTCTTCCGGGTAACTGTAGCCATCTCTGCTACTCCCCGAATTAGCTCTGCTCTGTCGCCCGGGCCTTGTTCAGATTCTCTAAAGCAGAAAGAATGCCGTCGGCTCCAGGGTTGACTCCATCGGGGGAAAGATGACTCCACCGGACGACGCCCGTAGCATCAATGACGAAGAGTGCCCGAGCTGACTCTCCGATCTTTTCTTCGTAAGCGCCATACTTTCGAGAGACTACTCCCTTCGGTTCAAAATCAGCAAGAACTGGAAAGTTGAGCTTGCGGTCCTTTGCGAAGGCAAGGTGGGACCAGATGTTGTCCACCGAGATGGCGAGGAGTTCTGCATTGAACTTCTTGAATTCCGGCATTACTTCAGCGTACAATGACAACTGGTCTGTACAGACCGGGCTCCAGTCCGCAGGGTAGAATGCGAGAATTACGGGTTGTCCACGGAAATCGTTCAGGGACACCTTCTGGTCAGGAGTACTGTTGAGTGAAAAGTTCGGAGCTTTCTTGCCAGCAGCTAGGACGGACCCTTCTATCTTGATAACCTTCCTGGTCTTAAACTGTCTTCGCCGGGGCCTATTTGCTACCGTATGCCTCCCCTTCAATTCTCTCAGTCTTCGCCTTTTGTTCAGTTGCACTAAACTGGCCTTCAGAAGAGAAACACCAGTTCTTTCAAAACACTCGACATTACCCGTTATTGTCCTATCGTATTATTTAGCATCTTGGAGAATCCTCCACTCCTAGTAAAGGCATACCTATGCTTGCGGTTGACTAGTGAAAGAGTGGTCTAGCAGACCTCTGCCTGTAGCTGAGAAAAAAGGGAGAAGTTTGGTTGAGTAGGCTTTAGTGTCTACATTCTGCCGGCGGACTGGAACAGTGCGAAAGTGTTGTTGTCAGGGTCTTGGAGCACAGCAAAGTATCCCATGTTGGGGATTTCTTGCTTCGCCGTAACTATCTTGGCACCTAGACCGGTAGCGTTTGCGAGCGACTGGTCAATGCTCTTGACGTTAAAGTAGTTGAGAAACTGCTGGTGCTGTTGTGGGTCGCGCTTGAAGAGGCCGCCTATAGTGTCGTTTTCGGAAGCGTCTTTGTGGGATATGAGCCAGTAGTCCATAGCTCCGCCTTGCCATTTGGAGAATTTCCATCCGAGGAGTTGCTCGTAGAACCTGCTGACCTTGGCGGGGTCAGTGGCGGGTATCTCGAAGTGTACTAGGGCGCCTTCCTTTGCTTGGGGTCGCGTTGTGGTTGTAGCTGCTTCCATAATATTTCAGCGCCGACGGATATCCTGACGCTTCTCTTAAACATGTTCCTTCTGCAGCTTCATGAAATGGTCAGACGCATTGCGTGGAGGAAAAAGCATACAATGTTACGCATCAATTCCTCTTAGCCCCACAAGCTCAGCGTAGAACTTTGTAACGTACTACGAGGTCGGTTCCATATTTCTTCGCTTCCAGAAGTCGTAGTCTTACTGCATCTCTGATGCGGCCATACCCTTTTCCCTCAACAAGAGTGACGGCGTTAGCTCCCCCGAGGATCCGCGGGCTAATAGCCACTGAGATCTCGTCCACCAAACCCTGACTAAGCATGCTCCAGTTCAGGTTTCCACCTCCTTCAAGCAAGACCTTCTTAATGCTCATTCTTCGGAGGCGTATTAGCAAGTGTCGGAGGAAGACCCGTGACCCTGTCCCGCAAGTCAGAACAGTGGCGCCGGCATTTTTCAAAGCTTCGACTCTTTGGTCTGGAGCCTTGGACGTGACGGCGATGATCGTCCGGGCCAGAGATGCTGTTCTGATTACGTATGCGTCAGGAGGGGTTCGGGCGTTGCTGTCAATTATGATTCTCCAGGGGTTGCGGCCACGAAGGAACTTCACCGTTAGCTTGGGATCATCAGCCAGTAAGGTCCCCACCCCGACCATTATTCCGTCCACTGAAGCCCGGAGTCTATGGACTCGTCTGACGTCTTCGGGGGATGAGAGTCTAGACTCACCGGTTGATGTCGCGATCTTTCCATCCAGACTCATAGAGGAGTTCAGGATCACATAGGGTCGCGACCACGACGTGGTCATGTAGACATCAGCAACAGCTGCGAGGGAAATATTAACCGGTCCCTCCAGAGCACTATCAACCAGAGAGGTTCCTTCGTGAAGCGAGGGGGTTCCGGAGGGATGATGACGCTGGCAGAGTCTGCTGGACGGCTTTCGGAAAAGTAGATAACTACGACGATAGTAGATTTACCCATCTCCTAACAGCAAGCTAGGCAGACTGCAGGGAAGAATCGTCTATGGAAAACAACACGATAACAACTCAACTCTCCGACCTAGTCATTTCAGAAATACAGCTACTCTCCAGCATAGCAAAAGCCAACGGGTCCCACATATCCCTCAGAGACATAACCACACTAACCTCAACCAATTTCTCTGAAAGACAACTCGAAGAAGCATGGTCATCCAACCCAACTCTATCATCGACCTACGAGGTCAAACAAAACCTAGTTCTGGAACGAACGAACACATCAACTGAAGAACGTCTCAGCGAGATAAGAGAACAGTCTGAGAAGCGGGTCCGGGCGACCGAATACATCACGTTTGCAAGAGGATTCCAGTCTTGGTGTAAGGGTAAGCACGCAAAGCTACTTTCCGTGAGCGGATCAACATCTTACCTCTCCCCTTCCCTTAGTGATGATTTGGACTTCTTTGCCATCGCCAGGCAAGACTCTCTCTGGATCTTCCTGACCAGGGCACTGATACTAGCAAGATTCTTCCGCTTGTTGCGCCGCGGAACTCCCAGAATCTGCTTCAGCTATGCAATTGACGAAGGCCTTGCTGAAAAGGAGTTCGCCCCGTCAAACGATCCGTTGTCGGCAAGGGACGCCCTAACAACGCTTGTAGTATATGGGACTGAATTCTACACACATCTGTTACGAAGAAACAGTTGGATCTCAAACTACTTCCCAACACTATACGGACAGAAAACAGGAAACATTGGCCCGGAGAGAAGTGAGCCCAATAGAACCTCATCATCAACGGGCCGAAAGTTCCTGAACCTTCTCCTATTCTACATCGTTGGAGACTACATTCGAATTAAGTCGGCTCTCTTGAACAGAAAGCTCCTCAGACGAGGCAAGAACGGTGCCGTCTTCACTCTGAAGATGGGAAGGGATCGGCTCATCTTCGAGTCAACCCGGTACTCCAACCTACGAAGACTGTACGGCAATTTTGCAACCGCTAAGGTACGCAAGCATACTCCAGCGCTCCGTGAAGGAGAGTGAACAAGACGACACAACAATACGAAACGCTCCAGAAGCAACCGACCACTATCAAATTCATTACCAGAGGCAGGTCCACAGGGCTACCCCACATAGTCGACCTTCGCTACGCCAAGATTGAAAGTTCGTTCTTTGTCCTAGCTAGTGATCCAAAGAGCGACTGGGTCCTAAACGCGCTGGCCGCTAAGTCTGTCAAGATTCGAAGGGACCACTGCGTCTTTGAATCAGCCCGATATGTCAACCTACAAAACATGTGCCGCCAGTTTGCAGCAACGAATCTCAACCATCAGCTCGGGGCTGTTGGGAAGGAGGCTGAACACCATTAGCCATGCATGTCCATGATCCAGAATCATCTCTCGCCTTGAATCCTCAAACCCAGTATGTCCGTATTGAGACGATCGGAAGGAAAAGCGGGAAACTACACCAAGCCTTGCTTAGATTCGTCACAATGGGCGAGAAAATTATCATATTCCCTCTGAATGCTGGCAGGCAGGACTGGTTATCAAACCTCAAAGCAAACCCGAAAGTAAAGCTATACACCGAGAGGGGCATCTTCTCTTGCATCGCGCAGACCCGCAGAATTACTGATGTTAACGATCCACTCCTGGCCGTATTCACAAGAAAATATGGAAGGCAGATCGTAAGCGAGCGGTACAGAGGACAACATATCTACATTGAGCTACAAGTCACCAAGGTCGAAACCGGCAAACTAGACCAGATTATCTATGACGATCTGGAAGCTGCCTTCGATGGGGTGGCCAAACACTATGACCAGCATATTCTTGGAAATCCGATCAATACTTGGCTGAGATACGTCTCTGTTGGCATGCTGAAGCAATTGTTCAAGCCGGGAAGTGTAGTATTGGAGGTTGGTTGCGGAACAGGCACTGAGACACTGAGCCTGGCGAGGCATGGAATTACGGTTCTAGCATCCGATATTTCAGGGAGAATGTTAGAAGTGCTCGAAGAGAAGGCGAGGCGAGAGGGTCTGCCAGATCGCATCATCACCTTGCACTGCCGAGCGGCCGAATTGAAAGATAAAGTCAATGCTTTAGGATTCGACAAGATTGACGGAGCGTATTCAACATATGGGGCGATTAACACGGAACCCAAGTTGGATGATCTGTTCCGCGGTCTGCACAGCCTATTGAAAGAAGAGGGAATTCTCGTCTTGGGCGTTTGGAACAAGTACAGCATTTACGAGCTCTTGGGATACCTCCTTCGAGGGAGACCGGGTCTGGCATTTGCGAGACTTCGAAACCCAGTTCCCATTGGAAGGTCCAGGTTCTGTGTAGCGTCAAATGCCTATTCGGTTGCATCGCTCGATGAGCATGTCGGCCCCTTTTTCAAGCTGAAATCCATTTTTGGAGTTGTTATCCTGTTGCCGCCTTCAAACCTCATTCGCTATCTGCCCAGAGGAAGATGGTTGGCCTTCTACAGGAGGCTTGATCTGCAATTGGGCAGAGTATTTCCATTCAATCGAATGGGAGACCACTTTCTCGCGGTTTATGTCGCTAGAGGCGATATTCGGAGATGAAGGATAGGTTCTCTTTCTGTGTTTGCACCTACAACTCTTCGAAGACGCTGTATCATTGTCTTCGGAGCATTAGGGATGTCTCCAGTGATTCGCGATTGATAGTTGTGGATCATGGTAGCCGAGACGGCACACTGGAAATAGCCTCGATCTTTTCGGCAGAGGTCCATAATGAGACCAAGGGACTGGGCTTCGCGAGGCAGCTCTGCTTTGATCTGGTCAACACAGAGTTTATTGTTTTTGTCGACAGCGACGTAGAAGTACTGAGGGGGGATTTTCTCGGCGTATCGACCAGAGTCCTAGCCAACGAGAAATACGGTGCAGTGGTTGGAATGTCCCTTGGACACCGTCTTACCTATGGGCTTCCAGCGGGTCTCCTAGTACTACGGAAAGGAGACTTTGACTGCAAGATAATACCTGATTACATTGATGCAAGGGAAACCTATTTCGTCCAGCGTCGCTTAGATGAACGCGGGCTAAGGACATTCTACGTCCTAGACGCTATGGTTCATCGTTCGCAGTTCAGAAGGTCCAAACCTGAATGGGAGGGAGCTAACACTAGAATCTTACCCAGCCCGATGCTCAGGGAGTTAGCATTTTCACTGAAAGTTATTGTCCTAATGAGCCTAAACAGCCATCGGCCAAAGAACATGGCGTACGTTCCAGTATTCTACCTGAAATTTCTCGTCGGATTCGCGAACTCGAAGCCATGGCTGAGACTGAAGAGGGAATGAGGACGTACAGGTCGATAGGAAAGCTCATCTATGAACAGACAATGTTCAAGGTTCTCATAGAAAAGACAGGGATCATCTTTTCTGTGACTATGAAACGAAGGGCGTACTTCTTCTTCGTCTCGACAAAGCTGTTTGGGATGAGAGTTGCACCCACTACGGACCCATACCCCGGAATAGTGGAAATCTGCGGCTACGATATTCCAGCTATAGTTGACAATTGGGATGAGCTAGCAAATGTCAGACTGAAGACAAGGGTCAGGGTAAGGTAACGACACTGCAAACACAGACCCTCCTCAAACGAGCAACCTTCTCCGTGGGAATATGCGCGGTCACGGAGGCCGAGAATACTCTACAAATCGCTGGACAAATACTAACCATGTACGACCCCGGTCTCTCTCTTAGAGAGCTGATAATTGCAACCCCCAACAAGACTTTGGCAACCGCGCTGGAGAATCGGGACAAACGCCTCGTCGTCGTATTCGAGGACCACCGAGAGGGAAAGGCTCCAGCCCTTAACAAGATACTCCAACGAGCCACAGGAGATATTCTAGTCCTTGCCTCGGCAGACATCAAGCTAGGAAGAAGCTCAATTCCCAGACTCGTCCACACACTATCCAACAATGACTCCTGGGGCGCAGTTGATTCCCGGGTTGAAATTGTCAACGGCGATACCCGGCTCATGGACCGGGTCAGTTCACTCGTCTGGGAAGTGCACAATGAGATGCTTGACACCCTGGACGGCGATGGCAGATTGGGACACGTGGCGGGAGACCTTTTGGCAGTTAGACGTAATCTGTTGAAAGACATTCCAAACACTATCAACGATGACGCGTACATTGCGGTCAATATCAAACGACAGGGATATGCTGTCCACCGGGTCCAGAATGCTCTCGTATGGATCGCGGGACCAAGAAACCCTGTCGACTACGTTTCCCAGAGGAGCAGGATTCTCCAAGGCCATCTTCAACTCATCAAGGACTTTGGAGCAATGCCGACAACATTCGAGTTCACGCTGATGTGGAAGCCATTTAGAAACCTGCGAGTGCTCAACCGCGTTCTCTCACGGTTTGGGCCCTCATATCTTCCAACCCTGTTCGCCGCATTGTTCCTAGAGTTCGTAAGTTTCCAGGCAGCCATCTTGCAACTGTTCACTCGGAGAAAGTACCGGCCGTGGCGGGTCGCCGAGAGCACAAAGAGGGTCTAACCATTCTGCTCGCTCAGACCAGCACTATTCCCTTGAAGCATGTCCTACTAGGATTATTCATCAGGGAACTCCTCGCTCCTTTCACTGGGCATCAGTACGATTTCGAAATCTGGGTCCGACTTGGAGTCTACATGCAGAGCCTACAGAATCCATACACGGGCTTGCCCTATTATCCGGGGGTCAGCTTCGCGCCTTCTCCTCTGATAGGCTCAATTAGCTATCCTCCACTCCCTGCATTCATCTTTGCGATTACCTATCGTGTCTATCTAGCCCTCGGCGAGCCCTCCCGCTTTCTCTACTATTTCCTACTGAAACAGCCCATGGTTCTCTCCGACGTAGCGGTTGCGATAGTTCTCCTCAGGATCATAACAATTTCCAAGAGCCCTAACCTGGGAAGAACCGCCCTCCTAATCTGGCTCTACTTTCCCTTCGGCATACTCGTCTCCAGCGTCTGGGGTGCCCTTGATCCCATCGCCCTATTGCTTACACTGCTCGCAGTATACTATTTCCTCACATCGAAACAAGTAGCCTCAGCATCTCTACTCGGACTGGCCATACTTCTGAAGACGATCCCTGTGGTCGCTCTCCCAGTTCTTCTAATGCAAATCAGGACAGGCCTCAACAGAAGAGTCCGCTACACGGCAATCTCGCTGGTCATCCCAGCTATTGGTACTCTTGCACCTGTTCTGTTGTTGAACTGGGGTTTTGTGGGGATTTACGACAATTTTTCATTTCAAGTTGCCATTCCATCATACGGCGCTTTGAGCATCCAAGGCCCGCTCTCTCTGCTACCCAGTATCCCGGGAGCAGTACATTTTCTCACAGGAGTATTCTGGATTCCAGCCCTTTCCGTTGCATACGTCTACATCCAGCGAAGACGACTACCGCTTCTTCAGGGGCTGATGATGACCTTCGTTGTTTTCAGTATTTCTAGACCTTTCCTGCCAGAACAGTGGGCTGTTTACCCCCTCTCCCTACTTCTATCAATAATGAACAAGTCCAGTCTACAACACTTCATCGGCCTATCAATCTCCGCCACGGCTTTTCTAATCGCCAGCAACACATTGCTAGTACCGTTTCTTTCTCCTCTCTCAGTGGCTTTCTATAACTGGAACATTTACGCGGACAACTTCTCTCCTTATGCTCTCGCCCGAACGACGGCGCTGTCGGTTTTAGCTTCGCTGTATTTTGCGGAGGCTCTCCTCACGTTGCTAGGAAAGAGATCCGTAGTGTACAAAACCCTGATGGGCGTTTCAACCAGCCTGAGGGTTCAGCTACCCAGTATTGTCAGAACCTCGCCTGAGACAAAGCCCGTCTAGACGTTTTCCCAGCCTCTTCACTGACCACAACGGTAAGCCAGTAAGCCTATCCCGTATCTTTGAAGTCGCAAAAGCACTGGTCAGGATACTCGAATTGGTTATGGTTTGGAACAGCCGCCATGTTTGAGAGAGAAAAGTTCAGAGTTGTCGGCCCGATGGGACCACACCATCTTCTTATGAAGAGAACCATTCGACGAGCGACCGGAAAATTCTTCTCTCACGGACCCGGGAAGTCGGAGGCCGGACCAATAGAGACCTCAAATCAACCTGTGTTAATGGGCACAGCGACAACCCTTGCAGGCGCTCCGTCTCCGTTTTGAAGCTTGATGGGCATGCATATCATCAGGATTCTGCTTCCGACAAACTGTTTGGTCGCTTTGTTGAGGGACTCAACGATGAAGATCCGGTTGCCCAGAAGAGTCTTATGGACTACAGGATCTGGCGCCTTGAATTTCTCTACGCTGAGAAAGTCGATGCCAACGGCTCGGACCCTTTTCGAGACCAGATAGTCAGCCGCCTCGGCAGTAAGGTACGTATAGTTTCGAGTGACAGTTTCATCGCCCCAGTGCTCACTACATCCGGTGTAGCAAACCACAATGTCGTCCTCTGCGACTCTTCCGTCGAGTTTCTGGCGAAGGTCCTGAGCGGTTATTCCGCTGCCTATTGGTTTGTTTGATAGGTCGGTCACGTACGCTTCTCCGACCAGCTTGTTTGGCGGAATCTGGTCTATTCCAATTCCGTCCTGGATGAAATGTTTCGGAGCATCAAGATGGGTACCAGTGTGTGAGCCAAGGGTGAGCCTTGTTACGTTCACGCCATCCTTCTCCAATGTTGCATAGCTCGCGAACGCGGGCGGTGGATCGCCGGGATAGATCGGCATACCGTTACGGAGATGGTGTGTCAGGTCAACAGCTTTCTCGAAGAGATACAAGCGGTTACAGCGTCGATTATTGTTTGGGCCTTACTAGGATGTTGTCGCTCTCAACCTTGACTTCGTAGACTGGCTCAGGTCTCATGGCGGGACCCCTCTTCACTTGTCCAGTAGTCACGTCAAAACGGGAACCATGCAGGGGGCACTGCACCTCCGTGTTTTCGAGAAAGCCCCGGTCCAAGGGCCCGCCTACATGTGTACAGAGATTTCCAATGGCGTAATACTTGCCCTTGACATTTGCAACTAGAACCTGTTGGGCGCCTACGAGGACCTTCCTCATCTTTCCATCAGGAATCTCACTTGTAGAGGCTACTCTTGTGAAATCGGACATGGCTTCAACATCTTCTGGCCGATTAGGACAGCATGGTGTATTATTCCTTCTCTATCTACGACCCGGTTCTAGACTCTGAGTTCGGTCGCCAATTTCTTAATTCTCTCAGTCAATCTGAGAAGATCCTCCGCCGGCGCGTCTCTCAGTATCCAAGGCTTGCACTTCACGTTAATGGAAATGTTCTCACCAGACATTCGCTCAACACAGAAGTACAGTGACGGAACCGGAGAATACACTAGATCATTCCCGCAAGTTGAGCAACGAATCACGAAGATCCCAGCCCTTCTACACCAGTAGACATAGTCCCAAAATAAGTGACAAATGGAATCGAGGGCTTACCTCACGTAGATGCCCCGGCTCTCACGCGAGGCTCCTGAGCTCCTTCCTTCTTTAAGTGCGCTTCAAGGAATCTAGCAGCTCGTTTCCACGCGTCTATGTTGTTCTCTCTGCGGACGAATCCGTGTCCTTCGTTCTCGTAGACCTTAACCTCTACCACTCCACCGTTTCGCTTGACTGCTTCCGCCATCTGGGCTGTTTCCCCGGGGGGACATCTGATGTCGTTGCCGCCTGCGAGCAGCAGCAAGGGTGCTCGAATGCGATCGGCGAAGAAGAGCGGTGAACGATCATGCCACAGCTCGCGATCCGTCTCTGGGGTGCCCATGAGCCACTCGTCGTTAGCCTGCAGTACAGGATCCTCGTTCTTGTGGGCAGTGAACCAGTTTGCTAAAGGGACGATGGCCACTCCTGCGGCCCAGAGTTCGGGATATTTTGTTAGTGCCATCAGGGTAAGATAACCGCCCCAAGACCCACCCATGACCGCGATTCTATTCTGGTCCACATATCCGGTCTGTTTTAGATACTCGATTGACGCGACGAGATCATGGAGATCGCCTCCTCCGCAATCCTTTCTCAAGGATTCCATGAATACGCAACCAAATCCTGTTGAACCACGAAAGTTTGGAGCAATTATCACGAAGCCATGGGAGACGAAGTATTGGATATGCAAGAACCAGTCATTCATATGTTCCCATTGAGGCCCTCCGTGAGGATAGACAATGGCAGGGTGAGAACCGTCAGCTTTGACGTTCGCTGGAACATAGAGGAAAGAGGCTATTGGCGTCTGGTCGAAAGATGGGTAGACAATGAGGTGGGGTCGTATGAAATTCCGTGCTTCTAGCCCGCCAACCAGCGAATGGGTGATCTGTCTCAACAAACGTTTCTCCATATCATAAACCCAGATCGTAGCGGGACTATCGGCTGAAGCGTGCAGCAGCCCCAGACGTTTCCCATCGGGAGAAAATCGAGATGATCTCAAGACTCCTAATGGCAGGGGAATCTCCATTTCATCGTTCTTTGAGTCTCGTAGGTAGATTCGGTGGTCGCCCGCTTCATTGCGGACGTAAACAATGGAGTCGTCGCTGGTAGAGTGGTCTGCTAGAGAACTCTCCCAGTCTCCCAAGGTTAACCATTCAAATTCCGCGCCTGTCTTTACGCTAAGTAACGCGACGGCATCTATCCCATACTCATTCGAGTTAGAGGTCACGAAAACCTTCTTGCTGTCACGGGTCCAACCCAGAGTATAGCTTGTCGACTTCTCGTCTATCGGAGCAACACTCGTTTCCACGCCTGTTTCTAGGTCGAGAACAGACACTCCCCTGTACTGGTAGTTTCTAGTTCTTGTGAACGCCAGTTTCTTCCCGTCTGGACTCCACTGTAGGAATTCGCACTCCCCACTCTCGTTTCCAGCTATTTTCTTGATTTCTTCAGTCGCCGAGTTGAAAGTGAATATCGGATACGCGCCGAGGCCTTCGCGTTCGGCAGCGAATGCTAGAAGCTTTCCATCAGGTGACCATTCCATGTCTCGGTATCCTACCTTCTGAGTATTGGTGATGTTGCGGGTGTTGCTCTCTTCGAGGTCGATGAGAAAGAGATTCGGTTTCTCATCCCCGCCTTCGTCCTGAGCGTAGAGCAAGAAGCGGCCATCAGGGGAAGGGTCTTCCAAGAGTGTCCTTTCGTCTGAAACCGTAATCTGCACTGGCCAGCCTCCAACCGATGGAACACGCCAAATGTTGAAGCGGCCCGTTATGTTTGTGTCAAAGTAAAGCTGTTCACCGTCGGCGGACCATCGAAACGAAAGTATCGAGCGCGTGAAGTAGAGAGTGTCAAGATCCAAAGGACGGAAGTGCGGATTGGGGAGACTTGTAACAGGTTGGGAAACGAGTTTCGCAGAGGGTGTGGGAATCAAATGACAACGAAGATAATGAGCATTCTTCCAGCTATATGGTTACTTCCTGTCCGCTTACGAACAGCTGGTCCATAACCTTCATCGCTTTGGCGACGGTCGCGTGCATAGGACATCGTCTACAAGATAGTCTTGCAACTTCAGCCACCTTTTCCTGGTACTGCTGACCTAGATGCATGACGTCTACTCGCACTATTCCCACGGTACTCGTTAGATTAGTTGTTGTTTGGAGAGTAGAGATCAACTCTTCTACAATGCTCTTGAAACCAGCTGAAATTAGCCTCGTAAGTTAGATGACCCACAATATCCGACAATAGATATTTCCGTGTCCATCGTTGTCATCACTGCTATGCTGAAACTCAGGACGGCAGTAGCCCGAGACGTTCCTCTGATTCTGTCTTTCGTTCGCGAATTGGCCGAGTATGAACGCGACCCTAATGCAGTGCTAGCTACAGAAGACGATTTACGACGCGATGGCTTCTCCGCGAATCCCAAGTTCAACGTGCTAATCGCTGAGTGGGAAGGAAAGCCCGCCGGAATGGCCTTCTTCTTCTACCACTACTCTACGTGGCAGGGACGACATGGGATTTACCTAGAGGATTTGTTTGTCCGACCTCAGTTTCGGCGCAAAGGCATCGGCAGAGCTCTCATGGTCCATCTTGCAAGAACAGCCGTCGAGGAAAACTGCTATGGAATGAGATGGGAAGTGCTTGACTGGAACATGTCCGCAATCGAAGTATACAAGAGTCTTGGGGGCCGATTCCGAGAACACTGGCGTGTCATGCAGTTGATGGGCGAGGATTTGAAGAGGCTAGCTGAAACACGATGAATCCAGAACTTATATCTCCAAAGAAACATGGCGCACCATGCCGAAATTCATCGATACTCATCCGATGGGTTCCCTGACAGCGGAACAGTTGAAACAGCTCCAGAACGCTCCCAGAGACAAGTTTGGAGTGACAGACCACGACATTCTCTACAACAAGAAGGAAGACAAAGTCTATTGTGTCCTCAACGCGCCCAACAAGGAAGCAGTCTCAAACCATCACAAACAAGCAGGCATCGCGTGCGAATGGATTCACGAAGTAGAATCAACTAAATAGCGACCGCTTAATCTCAGACCTACCCAACTCTTTCTAGTCTTGATCCGGCTCGGGCTTGTTCGTTAGGACTTTCTCTATTCGATCCATGATATCTGAGTTAAGTTTTGGAACGACTTCTAGGGCTTTCATGTTTTCAGCTACTTGTTCTGGGCGACTTGCTCCGGTCATTACAGTACTCACGTTGGGATTCCTCAAACACCACGCCAAGGCCATCTGGGCCATTGTACAGCCCAAGTCTCTAGCTATAGGCTCGAGTTGTTTGACTTTCTCGATGTTCTCAGGAGTAATGACATGCTCTTTCAGCCAGTCATATCCCTGAAGGGTTGCACGGGACCCAGGCGGTGTGCCCTTGTTGTATTTTCCGCTCAGAAGGCCTGAAGCAAGCGGACTCCATATGGTAGTGCCGAGTCCGATTTCCCGGTAGAGCGGGAGATATTCTTTCTCGACACGGTCCCGGTGTAGCATGTTGTACTGTGGCTGTTCCATTTGGGGAGGAGTCAGACCTAGTTCTCGTGCTATAGCATGAGCTCGCATGATATCGGCAGCGTTCCACTCCGATGTTCCCCAGTAAAGCGCGCTACCATGGTGAATCAAGTCGTCCATGGCGCGAACTGTCTCTTCGATTGGAGTGTTAGGGTCTGGGCGATGGCAAAAGAAGAGGTCTAGATAGTCAAGCTGCAATCGTTTGATAGAGTTGCGGCAAGCCTCGAAGATGTGTTTGCGAGACAAGCCCTTGTCGTTAGGTCCTTCGCCTCCCCAGAAGACCTTGCTTGATACGACTATGCTTTCCCGACGCCAGCCTAGTTTCTTGATTACGTTCCCCATGACAGTCTCGGCGTTTCCACTCGCGTAGGCTTCCGCGTTGTCGAAGAAATTGACTCCCGCATCATAAGCGGCCGACATGCACTTTAGCGCTACATCTTCTCCAACTTGGCCGCCGTAGGTCACCCATGCTCCCAGCGATAATTCACTGAGCCTTAGTCCAGCCCCACCCAATCTTCGATAATTCAAGCGTCAACACTAGTAGCCCGAAATCAGCTGCGGTTATTAATATTCTACTCTGCAATATGATGGAACACAGACTGATAGAGAGATGAGCTTCGTGAAAAAGGAGGGACGCGGCGGCTGGCTAGTCGCCGCGAAAGGTGTTTTCGTGGATTTGGGCCTGGTTATGGTTGTACGGGGCAGCGGAAATCTTCCATCGAAGCCCGGGTCACTGTGACGGAGCCTGCTGCTTGCGCTGCCAGAACTTCTGCTTCAGACCTCAGTAGTACGGGTGTAACTCCGGATTTGAATGTCACATGGAACACCTTCCAGTCTCCTCCGTGATAGTCTGCGCTTCCTGGAGCCACGGCGGTTATGCCTAGTTGACCGCTCGCGCCGTTTGTGACCTTGTAGAAGTTGTCTCTCCCTTCATTTGGCTGAGCTGCGGGAGGAACCACGGTGCGGACGATGTTGTCATTGAAGAATAGATTACCGAAGCCTACTTCTGCTGATGTAGAGGTTGCGTGCGCGGGAACAACAAATACGTAGAGAGCTACAACGAGCAATGCAAGACCATAGAGAGTTTTCATCTTTACAATTCACCTCCGCGCATGGGTTGCGAGAATATGGGCGCGGAGTCTATTTGAGAGATTGGCGAGATGCGGTGAGTGTCTGGTCTAGATTGGGCCTGTTTTCAGCGAAGGGTCGTTTTGAACAGAACTAGCACGCCCATAACCTGGGCGATGTTGATTCCGAGAAGGTAGGGTAGGAATGGATCTCCGATGAAGGGTGACATGGTGGCGAATGAATAGACTGCGAGAACATTCTGGGCAAAGAGAATCGATGCGAATACCATTAGACCGAGGCTGAACTGTGCATGAGTATCACGATACATTCGAGCATATGTCAGCATCAGGCCTAGGAAGAGCACGGCAGTCAGCGCCGCCGTGTACATGCTTACATCCATGAGTAACACCATTACGTCTTCACCTCCCTAGTCCGCGGTTGAATCTGCGTCCAGATCTCGTCGAAGAGGTGGAGGTGGGCCTCCATCTCCTGAGATAGAAAGTAGAGTCTGCCATAACGTTCTCCCGATGGGGTAACGAGATTGTTCTTTTCCAGCGCTCGAATATGGTGCTCGGCGACCCGGTAGTGCACGTCGAGAGCTTCAGCGAGCTGGTTGACATTTCGAGGCTCCTTGCGAAGGAGAACGATGATCCTACCACGATTGGTCCCGCCACGCGATCCAGCCAGAACATACCATAGGAGACGCTTCCATGAAGTGTCCGACGTTGAGTGGACCCTTGCCAGCTCCAAAACACCCGAAGCGTCTCGCGACCCTCCTTTATCCAAGGCATTAAGACTTGTAGACACCTTAGACAGCCTAGCTAATAGGAACTGGTCAGGATTAGGTCAGGATTCCTTCGAAATTCCTAGGCAAACTAAGATGTCAAAGACAAACTTGGGAGTTAGGTTCACAATTCTTTTCACGTCGAACAAATAGGGAGGACCTGCTCGAATCACACCGAGGCGATTCTCATCGCACATAGCTGGGTTTGAATTCTACATCTTGGATTTCTTGCTCTTCTTCTTTTTCGCCACTAGATTCACCGGCGACCACCTCTGTAAAACTTGCTTAAGAGACATGCGGTTCCAGATTTACCGTCGGATCTAGCAAAACTTTTGGACGAAAATCTCAACCAACCGACAGACAGAGACTGCTTCTGTATCCAGAAATCTGGAGAAAGAGCTAATTTATTGTCTCTCTTGAAAGTCTATTAGGAGCACGGCAAGGTCAAAGCAGAGAATTATCCTACTCTTCAAGACTCGAACGGGTTAGAAATTTGGCCAAGACACCGCAACACCCTCCCATTGTTATCGCTCTCGGGGGAAACGCGATCTTGCAACGAGGCGAACGCGGTACCTTCGAAGAACAGTATCGGAACGTACAGAGGACAACTTCCAGGATCGCCAGACTCGTCCAAAATGGGAAAAGAATAGTGATCACTCATGGTAACGGTCCCCAGATAGGGGCTACTCTAATCCGCCATGAAGCCTCGAAAGAGATCGTTCCAGCTCTACCCTTGCACGCGTGCGGTGCTGAGACCCAGGGATTCCTAGGCTACATGATCCAGCAATCACTGCAGTCAGAACTTGTCAGGCTAGGCTTGAAAAAAATCGTGGTGACAGTAATTACTCAAGTCATAGTCGACGGGAAGGATCCTGCGTTTCAAAACCCTACAAAGCCCATCGGACCTTTCTACACAGAGAGCGAGCGCGACCAGCTCGTCAAGGAGCGGAAGAACCTCGTGATCATAGAGGACGCTGGAAGAGGCTACCGTAGAGTTGTCCCGTCGCCCAACCCAGTCTCCCTCGTGGAAACCGAAGCGATAGAGAACCTCGTGCGTAGTGGCGCGATAGTAATCGCGTCAGGTGGCGGAGGTATACCAGTAGTCATGTCGGAGGGAAGGAGTCGAGGTGTTGATGCGGTCATAGACAAAGACTTAGCGGCTGAGAAGCTCGCAACCAGCATCCACGCGAAGGAACTGGCCATCATGACAGATGTGGAGGGCGTCTTCGTCAATTACGGGAAGAAGGATGGGAAGCTTCTCTCCAAAATCGGGATGAGAGATCTTGCAGAGCTTGCCAGAGCCGGGCATTTCGCGTCGGGAAGCATGGGGCCGAAAGTAGAAGCTGCTCTAAGATTCCTCAAGAACGCTGGCGAGAGAGCTGTGATCGCCAGGCTCGATTCGATCGAAGAAGCGCTAGAGGGAACCGCTGGAACCCAGATAGTCAAGTAGGACACATCTTGGAATTTCTCGGGCGCGTGATGCGCCGACTCGGAATAATTTCTCAGCAGGATACCAGTCGGCGATGATTCTCGCTATCTCGACATTTTTTTGGTCGGACTCTCCTATGCATGTCGTTGCAGGGCTAGGGTCTCAACTTGACCTCCGGGTTTCCTTAGTGGCAGCTGCAGACCCTGAGAATCTAGCAATCGCCCGAGCCATCTCATCGAGACGGTTATCAGCCTTGTAGTGTACTGTCCCAGGCTCGTAAGTACCATCACCCTTCAACTCTCCAGCCTTCACACCCGTCAATATCTCGATACCCTCGTCAACCGTCGCGACCGGGTATACGTGGAACCGGCCCTGCTTCACTGCTTCCACAATTTCCTCGTTGAGCATCAAGTGCTGAACATTACTCTTCGGTATCAAAACTCCCTCATCTCCCTTCAATCCTTTCGCCTTGCAAATCTTGTAGAAACCCTCAATCTTCTCGTTCACCCCGCCTATGGCCTGAACCTCTCCCCTCTGATTCACAGACCCAGTCACCGCGAAATTCTGTCTAATCGGCAGCTCGGCTAGCGCCGAGAGTATTGCGTAGAGTTCCGTGCTAGACGCACTGTCACCGTCCACGCCCCCGTAACTCTGTTCAAAGGTCAGTCTGCAGGACATTGTCAATGGCTTGTCATGAGCGTACTTGTTCTCTAGATATCCGGATATTATCAGAACGCCCTTGGTATGAGTCTGCCCACTCATCTTCGCCTCTCTTTCAATGTTGACGATACCCTTTCTCCCGAGGCCTAAGCTGGCGGTAATTCTGGAGGGTTGGCCGAAGTCGAAGTCTCCTAGACTAATCACCGAGAGTCCGTTTACCTGTCCTACCTTGGACCCTGTCGTGTCGATGAGGATAATTCCTCTCTGAATCGCCTCCTTGACCTTCTCATCGAGAAGGTTTGACCGGTAGACTTTCTCCTCCAGAGCTTTTGTGATGTGGATATTCCTAACGTACTTGGACTCGTCTTGTAAGGAGTAGAAGTTTGCTTCTCTGACCAAGTCTGCTATCTCCGGAAACTTGGTAGACAGTTTGTTTTGGTCTTCGGCTAGTCTTGAGCCGTATTCGACTACCTTGGCGAGGGCGGCCGCTTCCAGATGGTTCAGCCCTTCCCTTTGGCAGAGAGAGTGGACGAAGCTTCCGTAGGTTTTCATGTTCTGATCGTTTCTTTCGATGGAATCGTCGAAGTGAGCCTTGACTTTGAAGAGAACGCTGAATTCTGGGTCAGCAGTATACAATGTCTGGTAGATGAAATGGTCCCCGACGAGGACGACTTTCACGTTCAAAGGTATCGGTTGAGGTGTGAGACTCTTCGTACTGGCAACGCCCAATCGCTCACCCGTCTCTTCGATCATCAGGCTCCCGCTCTGCAGTGCTCTCTTCAACCCGTCATACGAAAATTGGCTAGTAAGCAGCTCAGTTGCCCCGAGGATGATGTATCCTCCGTTGGCTCGATGGAGAGAGCCTCCCTTTATCAGGGTAAAATCTGTCGTTAGAGCTCCGAACCTGGCCTCGTTTTCTATTCTTCCCAAGAGATTGGTGACGGTCGGATTGTCTTCGGAGATTACGGGAGCTCCCTTCAACTCTGAATTATCTACGACAACATTGACCTCATATCTTCTGAAGGGGAGGCTGGGCATACTCCTTCCTGGAGGACTAGGTTGTTTGTCTTCGCCGTTTTCCTGTCCCGCCTCGCTCTGAGCGAAGAATTCCGTGTCATCTAGAATGTCGTCCCTGAGCTCTTTGAGGTATTGGATTATTTCAGGCAGGTCTTGATAGCTGGAGGTGAGAGTGTTGATCAGGCCCCCAGTGGCGTATTGGACTGAATCCTCTCTTAGTTTTCTGAGCGTTTCCAGTGTCTTGGTGTCGAGGTCGTTGATCTGCTTACCGGCTTTGTCCAGAGCGCTTCTAACGGTGTCTCGGTTATCGTCGAACTTCTTCTTTGTCAGAGCGGGTAGAGAGTCGAACTCGTCCTGGCTGAGCGGTTTTCCTTCAGCGACTGGTATGATTGTAATACCGAGCTGGGTCATTCGGACAGCGTAGTTGTAGCGCTTTGCTTCATCGCTGAGCCCGTTTAGAATCCTGTTTCTCTCTGCCACCGCCTTCTTCGTAATCGTATTGGCCCGGGCTAGAAACTCATCACTCTGGAGTGCTGACGGAATCTCCCGTTTCGCCTTGTCGATGAAACTCTTCAGATCCTTCTTGAAGACCAGGGCTCTGCCCGGCGGCAGTTTCAACGCCTTAGGCTCGTAGGAATCTTTGAAGTTGTTAACGTAAACCCAGTCTGGAGGAGCTGGCCTAGCCTTGGCGAGTTCCTCGACGAACCGTCTGGTGGCCGGTCGCTTGCCCGTAGTCGGGGGTCCCGCCACGTAAACGTTGAATCCCTTACTCTTCATTTCCATCGCAAACTTCAATGCTTTCAAGGCCCGCTCTTGACCGATAATCCCCTGCACCGGGCCGAGCTCCTCACTGGTCTCACAGCCCACCATGTCAGGCGGGCACGCTAAACGAAGCTTCCCCGGAGAAAGCTCAACAACTGGCATTAAGGAAAACGTGGACCTTCTACATTATCAACGTTCTCGCATCAAGCGACTCGGGTGCTAGATTGTTAGCAACCTTTCCTGTTCTCTCTGCTGACATTTATCGCAGTCTTGTTTTCCTGTCAAAGTGCTGACACGAAGCATTCATTGGATGTACTTTCTTATCGTCTTCTGTTAGCCCTAAGGGCAAACCATGCCATCCTCAAGATATTCTGCTAATGTAACAGATGGTTCCAATTCACATGTGTATCTCAGGAATTCCGAGGGACGCGGATGATACAATAAGGAATAAAAATGGATCGAAAGAATGCCGCCCTTCCCACCTTGAGACTAGCGATTCTCCAGCAATCCTATGGGAGGTTTGGGGGAGCAGAGAGATTAGCATTCTCGCACTTCGTCCAGCTCAAGAGGATGCGGAAGGATGTCTGCTTGTTCTATTCTGGACGTACTTCCCCCGGCTGGGATGAGAGGTTAAAGAATCAAATCCTTCCGATTCCGAACGGGATTTTTCCTAATTCACACCTATGGAGATTTCTGAGTGAACTGAAAACTTTTGACAAGATCATAATTCACCATCACGTTGAACCGGTCCTCGCTTTTTACTTGTCCAAGTTCCTAGGGCCGAAGATCATCTGGTATTCGGGTTCTGTCTTCGAGCTTCCATGGGAAGAATACATTACTGGTTTCGATTACCGAGGTATTAGTCCTACCGTGAGGAGAACCGGGACAGAATTCTACGGAAGGATCCTTCCTAAGCTTCTTCTCTCCGACGCGCTCTATGGTCAAACCGTTAGAATAGCAAGACTGTTAGACATTGAAACTGTCCGAGGATTTGGCAAGATTCTCGCCAATAGTCTGTTCCTTTCTAAGTTTCTATCCCGTGTTTACAACCTCAAGAACATTCCTCGAATTGTCTATCCCGGTCCGGACCCGATGCTAGAACAGCTATCCGAGGAACCTAATGGTCCTGAGCAGGACTACATGCTCGCAGTAGGGTCACTAATTCCACTGAAGAATGTGGAAGGCGTAATCCGGTCGGCAGCTGCAGTTCGACCCTCCAGAGTCGTGCTGGTGGGCGATGGACAGGAAAGTAGCAGACTGAAGGACCTAGCGATTAGGAAGGGTGTTTCCATCGAGTTTAGGGGAACCTCAGACAACGAGGCCGATCTGGCCAGAGCCTATTCCGAATGTAAGTTTCTCGTTCATCTCTCTTTGTACGAGCCCTTCGGACTTACCCCTGTCGAAGCGGGATTGTTTTCAAAACCCTCTATAGTTACAAATCAAGGTGGTCCACCTGAGGTGGTGGCCGATGGCGTCACTGGATTCGTAGTCAACCCCAAGGACTACACTTTCATCGGGTCCAAAATGAAAATGCTTCTGGCCAACGACTCTTTGAGACGAGATATGGGCCAACGCGCCAGAGAGAGAATTGTCGAAAAATTCACGCTCGAAAAATCAACAGCTAGACTTCTAGAGGAAGTGGAACGGTAGATGAAAATTCGGGCCTATCCAATACTGATCTCTATTGTCCTCGTTACCTCTGTTCTCACAATAGGACTCCGCGGCACAACCCAGCAAACGACAGCCTACCAGACCGATAGCTTGCAGAACGCCCACTCGATACAGGGAGTCAGCCTAGGGAAGGTGCTGTGGTCCGCCGATTTCAACGCTACGAGCTGGCACCTCTCAGCTCCCGATATGACGCTGGCAAGGTTGCAACTCAACAACTCACTTGAACTCAATGTGACTTTTGCAAATCAGCCGATTCCTGAGGCGGTGGAAGTGTCGCGTAACGCCAACCTTTCTTTGGATCAGAATCTGGTCGTTTTCGCTCAGTTAGCAGTTTCTGTAGGGGTCCATTATGGAGTAAGGTTCTCTGGCATGACTCCCGGCGGTGCGCCATTTGACGCTTGGCGCGAAACTTCTGAATTACAACACAGGCCCGGCCGGGGTTCTCCAGAAAATATCACGGCGAATCTGGCATCGGAAGCATATCTGGCCAACGGTCAGACTCCAGTTCCTGGTTCAATAATTACGAGGATTTGGTTCTATGTGGAAGCCACGCCCGGCACCAGTGGCGAGTTTTCAATGAAAGTAGCCTCGCTCAAATCTCTATCCTTGCAAAGAACAGCTTCAGATTCCCACGAAATCTCCGGAACACTTGAAGCGGTCGTAATAGATCTAGACTTACCTTCGGTGAGTCAGAACCTTTTCCAGGCCTACGTTGGTTTCGACATTCTGGGCACGTCTAACCTCCAATATACTCCGTTCTTTATGAACGGAACCTCCGTGCTGGCTCAAGGATTCACATATGTACAAAACAGGCTCACCACCTATGAGATTGCGGTCCTGCTTCCCAATCTCGCCGTAGGATTCCCGCCCTTCCTTCCAGAAGCAAACTCCACAGCGGTAATAATCGTTGCGAAAGCTGGAGAAATCAGCTTTTTCAAACTGGACAGCCTATCGTTCAAGTTCACTTCAACACCTCTTATGGCTGAAGGTGTCGTCGACCCGAATGTTGCTCGTCTCACTATGATCTACTACTTCCTTTTCCTATTCGTCACGCCTGTCGCCGCAGTCATCCTGCTGAGTAGGGCGTTCAAATCTGAAAGCTAGCGTTTGGGCAGTCCTCACAATTGGGTTGGCTGCGCGATTCGCCCTAGCCCCAGTTGCAGCACATCCGTACGACATGGCAATATGGGCAAATTATCAGAGAATCTTCTACCAATCGGGTATTCTCGATTTCAGATCCTTTCCGACCCTGCCCGTAATTTATTACATGCAACTCGCGGCCTACTCCTTCTACGCACTGATTGGAAACCTTGGCTTCAACGACCCCCTCCTGTTCTTTCATACCACTTACGTTGTTGAAGGCGTCTTCCTCAAGCTTCCCATGATCATTGCGGATGTAGGAGTTTTCTTCCTATTAGCTCGCTCTACCAAATGTCTTGCCGCAGCCCTCTACTTTCTGAACCCGTTTATGATCTATCTCTCAGCAGCGTGGGGTACCTATGATTCAGTAATGATTATCTTTCTAGTAGCAGGATTTCTCGCTTTAGAACGAAACAACGAAAAACTCGCAACCGTTGCCTTCTCCATTTCGGGCCTTGTCAAGCTGTTTGGTTTTCTCCCATTGGTCTTGATTGTTGGTGAATCGCTCATGCGACGACGCATCAAGGAATCATTTCTCCAGCTTGGGATTGCAGGTTCAATTGCCTCAGTGACTCTTGCCCCAATTGTCATGCAAGGAGGGCAACAGAATTTCATCAGTGGATTCATCCTACGGTTCTTAGGGGTTAGTGGAGCCCAGACTAGAAACTACAGTATCTTTTCCGCGCTCCTCGGTACCTCGTTCGGGGGTGCTCCTCCCTACATTTGGATCGCAGTAATCATTGTCGCATTGACCTTCCTTGTGACAATTCGCAGGACCTCATCTCTATTCGTACCCGTTCTCTTGTCAAGCACTCTCGGAGCCATCTTCCTGAATATTTTCTCACAATCTGAGCCGCAGTGGTTGTCTTGGCCTATACCTCTCGCGTTAATGTATGCCTCTATAACTAAGAGGGTCGGCCTTGCAAGCTACGCCTACGCTTTTGGTGCGATAGCTACGTTTCTAACGATGACACTCACTCAAGGCACTGGCTACGTTCTATTTGGCTTACCCCTTGCATTCTTTCTGGGACCGCTTGAAGGATTTGCTGGCGCGATCGCAGTCTATGCAGTAACGACACTATGTCTCCTCTTACTTCTCACAGGCTATGTCTTATCGAAGCCCGTCAAGTTCAAGCTTGAAGTTCTTGCGTTAATCGTAGTCGTCTACACACAGGCCTATTTTTGGCTCGCAATAGTTGGGATACAAAACACATGACAGCACAATGGCTGACAATACAGACGGCGCATGATTAACCCAGAGAATTTGTGAGCTCGATGAGAGAAAAGACGGTCGATAACGCGGTTCAGCTTCCAACAAATTACGGAAAATCCCCATGGCTTGGCGTGACTTGTACTCCGTATTCCGGATTATCTCTCAAGGAACGAAACAATCGGGTTTAGCATTGCACCACTACAACTTCAATGGGCTTTTTTCCCTGACGACCAATGTACCATATTTCGAGGGATTGCTTCACGCTTTTCGCAATGATCAGGATGCCAACATTAAGTTTCAGTTTATCCTTGATGACGATCTAGAAGTCAAGACCAAAGGCAAACCGCGAATAAACCTAATGCTCTACCACGACGCGGACTCGAATGCCGTTGATTTCTACTATCCTTGGCTACGACCAATTTCCGCTCGGCTAATTTTCGGCCATCCTAAGTCGAGTTACGAATTTCGGTTCAACAAAAACTACATGAGGTTCTCGAATTTCGTGGCTGAAGGCTGGGAAATAATCGACGTGTTTCGAAGCCTCCTCATGATTGGACTCATTCAATCTGACAATTATATGATCCACGGCGCTGCTCTAAGGATCGGTGAAGAGGGAGTTCTGATTCCCAGTTTTGGGAACACAGGGAAAACTACGACAAGTTGGCTCCTAGCAAGAGGAGGAGCTGAGTTTCTCACAGACGAATTTGCAATTGTTAACTCGGACGGTGAGTGCCTAGGGTTCCCTTGTAGCTCCTTACTGTCCCCAAGTCTAGTCACTGAAATTGGTCTGAAACTCTCAAAGACGGAAATGATGTCCTTACGCTTAAATGAGTTCAAGTCAAGAATTCTAACAACGAGATTCGCCCCTGGCGGGATGAAAGTGTATCCCGACCAACACTTCAAACTATGCGAGAAGACACAGATCAATAGAATGATATTCATTCAGAACGGGATCGACCACGTGCAGGAAGTAAATGAAGAACGAGCGATCGCCATGCTAAAAGCCATTCAAAGATACGAATTAAACTGGAGTTCAAACCCGTACATCATAGCTCAGTCTTTCTTCCAGCCCAATCTTGACGTGGCGCAGTTATCGTCAAAGGAAGATGATCTGATTAGGAACTTGGTCGCAAAGGTGAAACAATGCTTGTTAGTCTCATCAAGCTCTGCAGCGCACTTCACGCATATTGCCGAAATAATGAACGACTAAATACCCTCGACTGAAGCAATCAACCAACCCAAAGACAAAGCATCTGGCGAGGGGGTCTGTCGGAGCACCTTGTGATTTCGAAGCCGTTGAGGTTGATCGTTATTCTCTTGTACTCGGGATAGTAGATGTTCTGCCAGGAATGAACTTGGAACGTTTCCAGGGTACCTTGTTATGTATCCTCGTATTTGACTACGAGCAGGCTGGCGTAACGTTTTGAGGGTTGGTGTTCACGTTTCGATTGCAAAGTCCTTCGATACGGCCGTGGACAACGCCAAAGCGCTCGGCTGTGATACTTTCCAGATCTTCACACGGAACCCCAGAGGGTGGAAATTCGGAAGTCTCGACATGGGGGAAGTGGAGAGGTTCAAGGAGAAATTGAAACAGACCAAGATTTACCCGCCGGTAGATCACATGCCCTACCTTCCAAATCTTTCATGCCCACATGATGAGATGTACGAAAAGTCCGCGGCCACTCTTCAGGCTGAAGTCGATCGCTGTGTTCAACTAGAGATTCCCTATCTCGTTGCGCATCTGGGTAGTCACTTGGGGGCTGGAAGAGAGGTCGGTCTCAAGAGAATCTCGAATGCTTTGAACTTGGCAGTCAAGAGAGCAAAGGGAGATTTCCAGATCTGCCTGGAGAATATGGCTGGGACAAAGAACAGCATGGGATCCAAGTTTGAAGAGGTTAAGGAGATTTTCGATAGCGTGAAGAGGAGGGAACGAGTTGGAATCTGCTTCGACACCTGCCACGCCTACGCTGCAGGCTATGACCTCCACGTGGAGAAGGCTGTCGAGAAGACTATGGCAACGTTTGATGAGATAGTCGGACTTGAGAACATCAAAGTTGTCCACCTGAACGATTCTGAGAACGGATTGGGCTCCGGACTGGACCGCCACGAGCATATCGGCATGGGCTACATCGGGACCTCAGGCTTCAAGGCCCTCCTGCATCACAAAGCAGTTCGAGATCTGCCTCTTATCCTCGAAACGCCTATCGATGAGAGACGCGACCATGTTGGGGATATCGAAGTAGTGCGTAGACTGGGAAAGTAAGTGCAAACCACCGTATCCGTACAATCTCCCCGGGAACTCCATCGAATAATACGAGATGCTGCACACGCCGTCGAGAGGGCTAGAAAAGAGGACCCTACTGCGCTTCAAGAGATTAGCGACTCAACTGACGGAGATCCTTTTCGGGTCCTCATTGCTACTGTTCTGTCTCAAAGGACTAAGGATGCAGTCACGGGGGCGGCTTCGTCGCGTCTGTTTGCAAAGTTTCCGGGTCCGAAGCAATTAGCTAAGGCTAACACTAGGACGATAGCTCGACTGATCAAGCCTGTTGGATTCTACCCGACAAAAGCGAAGGCTGTGAAACGAATCGCTCAGATTATCTTCAAAGAGTATCACGGTAAAGTACCGCGTGAAATGGAGAAGCTCCTAGAACTTCCCCAAGTAGGCAGAAAGACCGCAAACTGTGTGCTAGTTTTCGGGTTCAAAGAACCTGCCATTCCTGTCGATACGCATGTCCATAGAATCTTCAACCGGATTGGAGTGGTAAAGACAAAGACCCCTGAAGAGACAGAGCAGGAGCTTACTCGTCTAGTGGACAGGCGAGACTGGCTTCCATTAAATGATGTTTTCGTCAAGTTCGGACAGATGATTTGTAAACCCATCGGACCCCGATGCCCAGTCTGTCCTCTTACTGACAGATGTCAATGGTTCAGAGAGAACTACCGAGCCAAGAACTAGGCGTGTCGCGGCGATTCTATCGCTGCTTTGACTTTCCTACCTATCTCTTCTAGTTCTGACCTGTGCATTTGTTTTCGATTCGGGAAGCCGCCCATCATTTCATGGTTGAACCGTGGTATTATGTGGACGTGCATGTGAAACACTTCTTGCGAAGCGGCTCGACCGTTCGACTGCCCGACGCTAATGCCGTCTGCTTTGGAGGCCTTCTCAACTCCCTTCATTACCTTCGCCACAGAGACAAAGACTCGTCCAGCCTCGTCAACCGGCATCTCCAACATATTGGGATAGTGTTTCTTGGGAATTACCAATGTATGGCCTGGATTCAAGGGATGAATGTCTAAGAATGCTAGGGTATGTGCATCTTCATAGACGATTGTCGCCTCCGCGTGCTTGCTGACGACCTTACAGAAGATGCAGTCATCTACCACGGACATAAACCTCTACCTGAAAAACGCGGATTCACTCGTGAGTCCATTCCACCTCAGGGATGCCTTCAGCCTTGTTGACAGTTCGGGCTGCAACAAACAGAAAGCTGGATAGTCTGTTGACATATGGGATTATGTCCGGGTTGATGGATTCTGCTCTCGACAGGGCGACTATTCTCCTCTCCGCTCTCCTACAGACTGCTCTGGCAACGTGAAGTTGAGACCCGGCAACTCCTCCTGAGGGGAGTATGAATCTGCGAAGACGCTCAAGTTTGGGGTTCATCTCGTCTGTGACTTGTTCCAACCTTTTGAGATGAATCTTCCCAATTCGTGGAATGTTTGCAGTCACCAGTTCAGACGCAAGATCTCCCCCAAGCGTGAAAAGGTCTTCCTGCAAGTTCTTGAGAACCTGATTCAGTCCCTTGTCCTTGATTAGCGCCCTAGCGACTCCTATCTGAGAGTTCAGCTCATCAACCGCACCGTAGGCTTCTACTCTAGGGTTCTCCTTTCCAACCCGTGTCCCACCGTAGAGACCTGTTTCTCCCTTGTCGCCGGTACCCGTGTAAGCTTTCAAGAAATCAACCTGCGAAACTGTCCAAAAGAGCTTGTTTCCTGTAGTGCACAAGAATCTTGCTAGCAACAGTCCAATGAGGAGCTGGAATCTTCATTCTCCCCCATATCTGGTGCAGTGCCTCTTCAAGTGTCCCACCTTCCCATGATGGGTTTTCGAAGGCTTTCCGGGCGAGTTCTCTGAATCTCCACACTCCCAAGGGAACCCAGTCCCGGTTAACCTCCAAGAAAGCAAGGGCTCCAGCCTGTTTTCGTACACGGTCCAAGTATTCGAGGATCGGAAGCCTCGCAGCATGATAAGCTCCCGCGATATTCACCGGGTAATCTTTCCGTCCCTTGGTGAACTCGTAATCAGAATAGACCTCTGGCTTAGCTCCTGTCAACCAGCCTTCAAGCGCCTCGTACATCCAGCTTGAAGGTAACAACAGAACTTGAACGTTGTTCCCCAGTCCTTCAGACCCGAAGACCTTGTACTCGCCCAACTTGGAGTAGCCGAGAACGTTTCTGCGAAGGTTCTGAGCTAGTATGTCGTCGATCGCGGTTATACTCCATTCTGTGGGGACAAGCCTTCGAGATCTATTCGAACCCAACAGCCCCACAGAGAAGATTCGTGTTATCTCTTGTTGCAGAATTCCCTCGCGGTACAGGAGATAGGCACCTTCCGTCGCCGGCAAATCCGTATCGGACACAATTTTTTCGATGGGACGTGGAACGTTAGGATTGCTCGTGAGACTTACTCGATCTATCACGCCGGAAGGACCATGAGGAGCGCTTCTCGGCATCAGATTCAGCGTTACATGGGGTTTCTTTGTGAGGAGAAGCTCCGTGTCAGTCGGCTTTCCCGACATCACGATTTCCTGGACCAAAGAGAGCGTCTTGTCTGGGTTCCGGGCATCCCGGACCCGCATTCTGGCTTTTCCCCGGACCAGTCCGATCCTATAGCGAATTAACTGGTCCATTGACTTGTCCAGCCAGCGATCTGGAGCATCCAAGAGCTCCGGCTCGGCTTCAGTTACGACCGGGACGAGGGGTCCTGCTAACACGTTGGGGTATCCGAAGCTGCCCAGAAACACTCCCGGTGGTGAGGGTCCATAGAAACTCGTCTTGTCCACAGCCTTCTGAATGTCCACCAGACTCAATGCCCGACGAAACACTGGGCATTTGGATGAGTTTTTTACACAGAACAGGCGGTTTCCTTTACAGACTTCGCAGGCAACTTCCCGGTGCTTCTCTGATGAAGCCGGATTGTAGAGGGTCAGTTGCATCCGGGCTTCCTCACGGACCTCGGGACCAGGCAACTGGTAAGGAAAGGGATTTCAAGCGCGGGGCACTAGCCAATACTGGCTGGGCCGCTTGAAAAGTTGTTTCCGGCCCAGTAAGATACGAGCGCGATGATCAAAGAAGCTGAACTGTACCAATCTCTCGCCGATTCGAGGGTTAGGTGTACCGCTTGCGCCCGCTACTGCAACATTCCTGAGGGCAAGATTGGCCTCTGCGGCGTGAGGCAAAATATCGGTGGAAAGCTCCATCTCCTCGTTTATGGTAAAGTAATCACGGGACACGTCGACCCTATCGAGAAGAAACCAGTCACGCATTACATGCCTGGCTCCAAGATTTTCTCCATAGCTACGACCGGTTGCAACTGGCTCTGCCAGTACTGTCAGAACTTCGACATTAGCCAGCGACGAAAAGTGGAAGGGACAGACATGATGCCTGCTGACGTGGCGGGTCTGGCGAAAGGGTATGGCTGCCAAGGTCTTGCCTATACCTACAATCAGCCTACGATTTTCATGGAGTTCGCACGCGACATAGGGGTCGAAGCCCGAAAGAACGGTCTAGTCAATATCTTCGTGTCAAATGGGTATGATACTCCTGATACGGTAAGGTTGATGGATGATTTTCTTGATTGTATCACTATCGACTTCAAGGGAAACGCTGAGACCAATTTCGTCAGAAAATACATCGGCATTGCAAACGCCGAACCGATCTTTCAGACAATCCAAGAAATTCGGGACAAAACGAAGGTTCACATGGAATTCACGGATCTTATTATCCCACAAGTTGGAGACAACATCGACGACGCTCGCAAGCTAAGCCGTTGGCTTTACGACAATCTTGGACCCGACTATCCAATCCACTTCTTGCGGTTTCATCCTGACTATAAGATGATGAATCTCCCGCCCACTCCAGTTAAGACCTTAGAGGAGCATTGCAAGATAGCTAGGGAGGAGGGACTTCGGTACGTCTATGTTGGAAACGTCCCAGGACATCCATGGGAGCATACATACTGTCCTGAATGCAAATCCATAGCCATCAAGCGCTACGGGTTCGACATTACTGGCTGGAATCTGGACGAGAACAATCATTGCACGAACTGCGGGTATCAACTGCCCATCCATGGAACTCTCAGCTCTTCAGTCAATGACGACAGATTCCTTCCCGTGATCAACTGAAGATTCGCAGCAGTCATTTCATATTGGCCTAGCCAATTTGACCGTTGGAGCGACCCAACTATTAGTAGGCCGATGTTCCTGGGAATCCTAACGAAAAACTCTCACTCGATTACTAAACGATCTATTCGGGGGATCTTAACGCGTCGATTATTTCTTGTGGGTGCTGGTCGGGTTTCACGGTCTGGAATATTTTCAGGATCTTTCCGTTCTCGTCGATGAGAAAGGTTACTCTTCTGGCCTGGTTCCATTTTTCGTTGAGGACCCCATAGTTCTTGGCAATGTTCTTGTCAGTATCGGCCACCAATTGAAAGGGCAGATTGTACTTCTGAGCGAACATTTGATGTGAGCTAGTATCGTCGATGCTTACGCCTAGGACCTCTGCGCCCAGTTCTCTGATTTTCTGATACTGGTCTCGTAGCCCGCACGCTTCAACGGTGCAACCTGGAGTATCGTCCTTAGGATAGAAATAGAGGACAACTTTCTTCCCCCGATAATCGCTGAGGTGTACTGTTTTTCCACTGGTTATTGGCGCTGTGAACTCTGGAGCTGGCATCCCTGCTTGGAGACTGGTGGCGGTTTGCATGAAAGTGGTTGAGCATGCGCCCGATTTATGCGCATCGGCGCGAATAGAGGAGTGCGACAGTTTCGGACGGTGTTGTCCTACTCTTCAGGTCTTGTAGCAACGCCCAACCATATCACTCTCATGTGTGTTGACGCTCGGACCGTTAGAGAAAGAGACCCCCGACAAGTCTGGATTCTGCTCGTTCTCCGGAGAATTGCCTGATCAAGAAAACTGTCTGTAGAGGACACTAGCGCCTAGTGTACAGGTATCTCCTTCTCTTAGAGTAACAGGTTAGACGGGCGATCAGGAGCTTAATCTTCCTCTTGCACCTGGAAAGAGGCGAACACAGCTGAACAAAAAAGAACGGTTTTCAGCGTGTTAGGACCAAAACCAGGCTTGTCGCGTGCCAATTCTTAGCAATTGAGATTGATTTTGTGGAAAACTGTCCACTAGTTTAAAATATCAACTTCCCAGAGGATAAGGTGTTTTATGGGACAGGGACCGGAGAAACCGAGAGATCTAGGATTCATGTGTAAATGGTTGTGTGTGAATGACTAGGATTGTCCTTACTGCCGATGGCACCCAGATGAGCGAGTACTGGGGGATCCCGCTCCTCGATTTCTTCAGTTGTGCTCCGGCAGAGAAGGTTCCGAGATTCGTCTTCGACTTCCTATCACCCTCCGTGAAACACGAAAACGGGGTTGCCACAATGGCACCCTACGGGCTGAGAAAACTGGAAGCCTCGCTTCTCCGCACGTACAATGCCGACGAGGTAGTTGTAGCCCATCCAGACCACGTGTCCAAGTTCATCGACGACAAAACCAGTATCATAGGCATCTCCACCATGGACCCTCTGGGTCTAGGCCCCGTGAGCATGATGTTCACCGACGGGGGCAAACTTACAGCCTACACCAAGAAAAAATTCCTAGAACTGGTCGGCGAGATTAACAAGACGCGTAAGCGGTTTCCGAAGGCCAAGCTGGCAATCGGCGGGTCTGGAGGCTGGCAGATGGAAGTACGCGACAATGACACTCGAGCCCTAGGCGTTGACCACGTAGTAATAGGCGAATGCGACCATGTCATAGGAGACATCTACAATGACATCGAGTCCAACAACAGCCCCGAGTACATCCACGTACCCCGAGGACCCAGGTTAGAAGATATCCCTGATATTCAGAAACCCACAGTCCACGGCCTCGTGGAAGTTATGCGGGGCTGCGGTCGCAACTGCCAGTTCTGCGAGCCCAACCTGAGAATAGCAAAGTATTATCCTGAGGATAAGATCAAACGAGAGATTGCTGTCAACACGAAGATCGGGAATCCGAACGTCTGGGTGCACAGCGAAGACATCTTCCTCTACAAGCTAGAGGACAAGAAGGGCTTCATGCCCAACCATGACGCGGTAGTGGACCTGTTCAACACGGTGATGTCCCAGAAGGGAATCACTTACTCCAACCCTACCCATGGAACAGCAGCCCCTGCATGGGCAGACCCTGATCTCATTCGAGACATTTCTGAGACTATCAGGAAAGGAACCAAGCGCCACATCGGCATTCAGTCTGGACTGGAAACAGGTTCTAGTGAACTCATCAAGAAGTATATGCCGCTAAAGGTGAAGCCATTCAGCCCCGACGAATGGCAAGATGTCATCTACAACGGAACCCGAATCTTCAACGAGAATTACTGGTTCCCCGCCTACACAATCATAGTCGGCCTGCCGGGAGAAACGACCGAGGACGCCATAGAAACAGTCCATTTGCTAGACAGAATGGAGAAAGGACTCCGAAAAGAGATTGGTGACAAGGCTCACTTCACCGTAACTCCTCTGAGCTTCGTGCCTTTGGGGGTTCTCAAGAAGAGCGGATTCTACAATATCGACGAGCAGATCGACGAGGCTCGCTTCTGGGTAATCTACCGAAGCTGGAGACACACAGTGCTAGAGCTGCACACGATGCCTCCGACACTGTTGCAGCTAAATCCAGCCCTCAAAGCAATATTCACCACGCTCTGCTGGTTCGGCTCCAAGAAGATCCTAGACGGGATTAAAGCATGGGGACGCAGGCGAGGCTTCGACGCGGACAAAAGTCTAAGGCTAAACTAGGACACTAATCCAAACGAACATCGCGTTCAGCTTTTTTTTCTGATCACTCTTCCTCTTCGCAAAGTGCCCAAGATTCTCACGAATGTGTTCTTGGGCCTCGTGCAAGATTCTCCAGATTTCTCTGTCAAATGAGGCGGCCTCGCACGATCTCCCTAGCAAGTGGCAGCAGGCCACTCCTGCCTCCGTAACCCGTGTCCCCCAATAGTAGCCAGAACATTTCATCGGGCCTATCGCTCGACCTGAAGAAAGCTGATTTGATCTTTGCTCCCTGCTCAGTAAACAGTCCCACGGTTTCGACCCAGCCCCTAGATGTCATACGGGCACACCGTGCAAACCGAGAGCAGATTCCACAATCGTTATCGTACAAGAGAATAGGGTGTTGGAGTAACAAACAAACTTCCTCCAGCTAAACCTGGGCGCTCGTACCGTGTAAATCTTTCCGAACGGGACGTAGAAAGATCATGTTCCAAGTGAGTGGTTACTCTTAAGCAGAGCGCGGCCCAACTTAGAGCGGTTCACGCCTTATTCGGATGGTCGATTCCTGAAGACCCTTGCCATGCTTATGATGATCAAATATGACATAAGTTATTACATCTCCACGCGTCGTCTCGTTCCACGTGCCTTGGGTTGATTAACTACGAACAGCTTCTCTTGCTGGGAGCCATCGCCGGCTTCACAATTTTCTTGGGGCTACCCCTGGCTATTCTTCAGAATGTTAGTTCACGCAAGAAAGGCTTTCTGAATGCTCTGTCCATCGGCATCTTGTTATTTCTAGTAATTGATGTGTTCAGCCACGCATGGAATACAGCTTCAGGCGTGGCGGCTAGCGCATTTGCAGGAAAAGGGTCAGCAGTCGACGCAGTGGCCGACCTCGTCGCTGTCTTCGGAGGACTCGCATTGGGACTTGTGGGGTTAGTGCTCTATGAGGCCAGATACATGGCGAAGGCACCTTCGATCATCAAAGAACGTGTAGAGAACAGTGCCGAAACGGGTAGCGTAAGTGTCTCTGGTCAGGCGCAACAGGTCCGACTTCTACAGGAACATGGCCTCTACAGGCTTGCAATGATGATTGCGATTGGCATCGGTGCCCATAATTTCAGCGAGGGGCTAGCAATAGGTCAATCCTTTGCCTCAGGATCTATCGGACTGGCTTTGCTTCTGGTAATTGGCTTTGGTGCTCATAACGCCACCGAGGGATTTGGCATAGCCGGTCCGTTAGCGGGACTCATCAAGAGACCAACCAGCCGATTTCTAGCCATAGCAGGGCTGGTGGGCGGCGGCCCGACCTTCATTGGAACGGTAGTAGGCAGCCTTTGGACCTCCGTTTTCACATACGTTTTTTTCTTGAGCCTTGCTGGAGGTGCTATTGTATACGTTTCAATGTTGATGTATAACTCTGGAAGAAAGCAGACGACAAATCAGATCCTCATGGTAGGCATCTTCGTCGGGCTGTGCACAGGCTTTCTGACTGACTTGGTACTGACGCTGGGAGGAGCATGAGAGCAACTGGCGAAGAAGAGGTATTGTGTACTCACATGGAAAAGTGTGGACGCTAAAGAGGGAAACTGGCGAAGGAGAGGGGAGTTAAGCCCATCTGGCTGAACTCATTCGGATTTCGTCTACGTAAGGGTCTAGGATGTCGTTCCATTGGTTGCCAGTCCATCCTGTTTACGCCGAGACTGTAGGATTTGGAACCTGTGTCTTGTAACATTCTCTTATCCTCACTGTATTGTATAGGCAGGGTTAGTGATATTGACTGGGGAGAACTGTACCCAGTCACTAGAATGAACTGCCGGAAAGGCTAGCTGTTTTCGCTAATCTCTGGTAGCATTCGGCTGATTCGGTCGAACAACTCGTAGCCCGCGGCTATGGCAGATGCCGTTTCTTTCTCTTCAGTCGGTTGTGACCACACCAATATCTGTGTTGGCGAGAGCTGGATTCTTACCTGAAACCTGTTGTCCTCGGTTATCCAGTATAGAGACTGCTCATCGTTACCGTTGGAATATCCCAGCCATCGGAAGTTCTTGAACCACCGGCCTTTGACCTTTGTGAGCAGAGCCGGGGAATCCATCCCAGGTGGTAGCTGCCCTCGAATTACAGGCGCCCCTTCGACCAGGTGACGGGTTGTCTTCCGAGGATTCCCGAGGACCCGGTAACCTTCCTCGGTCTTCAGAACGAGATTGTCGTCTTCTAGCCGTTTGAGGATTCTGGTCAGTTTTTCTTGGTGAAGTCCAAGGCGTCGTTTCATTCCCTGAAAAGTATATGTCGCATCGGTCCCCGACAATAACATGTCCATTACAAGTTCCTGGTCATTGACTGGTCTGGACTCGAATGGAATGATGTCGGGAGAAGTCAACGGGTTCTGAGATGACTTGGAAGAACCGGCCTATTTATTGACTGTGTGACTCTTACTAGCCTAATTGAACTTTGTTCTGACTTCTTTGAGAATCGAATCTACTTGTTGCTTCCATGATTCGAACTGAGACGGGTTTTTGGGATAGTTTTGGTAAAGATCGTTGAGAGCCCGCATTCGGTTCATAGTATAGACGAGTCCTCGGAATGCCTTGTAAGAGCCGAGTCCCCTGAAAAGTTTGATCATCTTTTGGACTGGTGAGAGATGGGGCATCTCACCTAGAGATATTTCGGTCGCTTCGTTGGCTGACAGGAAATGCCGCATTCCATAATTGATCTCCTGATTATTCAGGGTCTGAAGATACATCCGAAACGCCTCTAGTCCCGCAGTCTTGTTTCCATAGTGGTTTACAAAGTCCAAATTGTACTGCCAGAGGTTCTTCTCACTGAAATCGTTCATTTCTATCGCTCTCACTGCTGTCTCTCCAGCCATGACCCCTCCTATCAAGCCTGGACCGATACCGCCAGCGCTTATCGGATTGGGGAACCAAGCCGTGTCTCCGCATATCATGTAGCCGTTTGCAACGAGACAGTCGTTTTGGTGTCTGACGGAGACCTGCCAGCTTCCAGTCAGGTTGCTGTCATCGCTCAGTGGCTGAATATCCTTGAACCGGTTGTCCGTTGCCAACCAGTCCTTTAGGAGTGCACTCAATGGCTTCGAACTTCTCTTCTGCTGAATTCCCAAGCCAATGTTCACTTTGTCTTCGCTCTTAGGGAAGAGCCAGAGGTAGCCTCCAGGAGCCTTTTCCTGATCTAGGTAGATGTCGCAGTGAAAAGGTTCAACCTCCACCCCGTCTCGGAGTTTTGCGTTGAGCCTGGCTGTTGGTTCGATGTCGTCTTTGTCGATCTCCTTCTCGATGTGGCTGGGGATGGGAAGATTTCGGCGGAGCTTGGTGGACATTCCCGAAGTGTCGATGACTATCTTTGCTCGGATCTCGAAGGGCTGGTTGACGGTTTCTCCAACCGTTTGTCCCTTAAGCCCGACTATGCTTCCAGACTCTTCAATGAGATCCAAGGCTTGAACGCCCCCTCGAAAGTCTACGCCTGCGTTGAGGGCGTCTTCCAATAGTCGCCTTCCGAACTTGGGACGGTCCAGAACATAACCCGGACCTTCGAATGGAACCCTGACTTTCATGTCAGGAGAGTAGACGTATACGGCCGTAACGCGGTTTTCCATTTCCGGTTTGCCGTAGGTCGCCCCGATGTGATCGTGAAGGAACTTGATGTGGTGTTCTCCCACAGCATCCCCGCAAACCCAGCCAAGCGTAGTCTTCTTTCCCACATCTGACTGGGGGTTTCGGTCGAGAAGTAGAACGTCCACCTTACCCTTGGACTTGATTGCTATCGTCGCCGCGGTCATGCAACCTGCAATACCGGCTCCCACGACAACAACGTCTCTCTGTTCGACCAATTTCCATACTCTTCTTGTTTCGGATTAAGCCCTCGAGGATTCCTGAACCCGCTTTAGGCTTTCGCCCCTGGGGTTTCTGAGAATTAGTGGTCAAGACTTATATTATCTCCGTCTCGGTCCCCCCGGCTGTCATTTAGAGGTCTTGCAGGTTGACTTCTAGCCCGAGGTCGGAACTTCATAGGCCACCCTTCGTCCCATTGTGGATGAAGGCAATGCGCGTTCCGTTCCTTCAAGCCACCTTTGTCCCAGTTATCCTAGGGAGTGTAATCGCATGGCAACTGACCGAGACATTCAACTGGGCTACGTTCTTACTGACTCTTTTGGGCGCCAGCTTGATTCAAATCGCGACCAACATGTTCAACGATTATTTCGATTTCAAGAGCGGAAACGACCTCCAGGTCAAACATCAGAACCCGTTTGCAGGAGGCGGCCGAATCCTAACGGCCGGACTTATCAAGCCGTCAACTCACCTTCTAGTTTCGACAATCTGTCTCGTGCTTGGTAGCCTCATCGGATTTTACTTCATCTTCGCATTCTCGCTCCCCTACCTGTTCTTCCTGGGACTGATCGGAGTAGTATCATCCTACTTCTACGTCGGCCCGCCATTCAGGCTGGCGTATCGGGGAGTGGGGGAGCTTATCGTCGGAATCAACTTCGGACCTGTGATGACTCTTGGAGCCTTTTATGTTCAGACCGGGCGTTTTGCCGTGGAGCCATTCCTGGCTTCACTTCCAGTAGGCTTGCTCATCGCAGCCGTCCTTTGGATTAACGAGTTTCCCGATATGGATGCTGACAAGGCGGTCGGTAAGAAAACACTCGTATTGAGGCTAGGCTACGCACGGTCTATCTTAGTATACGTGGGAATGGTCGCCACTGCCTACGTCCTCATCGTCCTCTACGCTTTCTTGAAGCTCTTTTCTTCGATTCCGATCACCAGCCTCGCCTCTCTCATCGCGCTGTTGAGTCTGCCCCTGGCAATGAAAGCTGTCAGAGTTCTTCGGGCGAACTACAGTGATCCACATGCGATCATACCTGCCAATGCGAACACCATCTTTCTGCATCTCACTTTCGGAACCCTCGCCATACTAGGATTTGTCATCGGAGCCGTCGCAGGGGTATAGTCAGAAGAAAGACGGCTCAGAATTCGTTAAATCCTCATGGTTAAGGCTAGCTTTTGACACAGACATTGACTCCAAGCACGACGAGTACAGTGCAGAAGGAGAATGAGAGCCTGGAGGCTGCGGTTTTCAAACTGAAACTTCAGTGGATGATGGCGAAAGACGATAATGAAAAGCGAAGGATAAGCGAAGAAATCCGACGCCGAATTGGATCAACCGCTGCAAAACAGTGAGACGGACCCCGGATCCTTCCGTCATACTAATTCGATAGCGAGCGCCTCTTAGAGTCCTGGTATCAATTCGTCGTCAAGTGATACTAGCTGAACAGGCGTATTGGGGTCCAGCTTTCCACTGCACTGGCTTTCGGCCCCACTGGAATAATTTGGGCCTTCATTCCGATTCATCTGAGATCGTTAGGAGCCTCATTCTCCCTAATCGCGCTCGTATCGCTGATACCGGCCGTTGAGACGATTCTTCTTTCTCCAACCTGGGGCGGACTATTAGACAGGACGGGCAGAGGAAGCGGAATCTTGCTGCTTTCATTCTTGGCCCAAGGAATTGGATTCTCTTTTTTCCCTCTGCTTACGACCCCAGAAGAATATGTTATTGTCGTCGCCCTTATGGGTCTCTTCTCTTCCAGTTTCATACCAGTTTACGCTGCGATAGCAACATGGGCGTCGAGGCAGTATGGACGGGCAATTGGGGGATTCTGGGCTGCCGCGTTACTCGGTTACGGATCCGTAACTCTGCTTGGAGGTATCATCTACCAGTTTCTCCCAGTTAACTACCTCTTTCTGCTCGGAGCGGTCTACGGATACGCAGGGTCTCTGGTCGTCGTACTTGCACCTCGGGACGCTTTGACGCTCACAAAGTCTCTGGACACTTCCAAAGGGTACTG
>WNFB01000233.1_pt1 | contig 40269 bp, 31 predicted proteins | sample 5400501 | NCBI WGS metagenome assembly WNFB01 (sample SAMN13153341, study PRJNA577476) | soil metagenome | isolation source: 200 cm saprolite under Douglas fir tree site 2 hole 1 | place: USA:California | collected 2015-04-18 | reverse complement strand
GCGCGAGGCGAGCGTCGCGCTCCAGGGGCGGGTCGTCACGATGTGGGAAGTTTCTCCCAGCGCCGCCGTTGTGCCCGTCCTCCACAGCACGCCGAATCCGGACCCCGGCGACACGCGGCTCGATCTCGACAGCACGCTGCATCGCTGGGGGACCTCGCTCATCCAGGGGAGTCAGTGGGTCGGGTGCCGGTTGGCCGACGGCGGGCAGTGGTGCGTGGCCCCGGTGCGGCGGCAGCCTGCCGCGCCGCCTCCCAGCGGGGTCGAGCGCCGCCGCCCGGAGCGGATGACCCTCGAGCTGGCGGGTCTTTGTCTCGGCCTCGTCGATCAGCCACCGATCGCGAGTCGGCCGCGGCTCCCCGAATCGGACGCCCTCATGGAGCTGGCACGCCAGCCCAGCGTCATCGCCCACGAAGTGGCGAACCCCCTCACGGCGGCGCTGGTGGGGCTCGAGAGCGCGGTGGAGCTTGTGAAGACCACGGAACCGCTCGACGCGGGGTTTCGCCTGAGCGTGCTCGAGGAGCTCGGGAGCGTGAGCGAAGGCATGGAGCAGGCGATCCGGTTTCTGCGCTCGATTCAGGACCGCGCGCGTGGCGGGCTGGCGCGGTCGGAGCGATTCGATCCGGCGCAAGTGGTGCGCTCCTGCGTCGCGCTCGAGCGACCACTGGCGCGGAAGCGGGGTGTGGTGCTCCATGGGGTGGTCGCCGCGACTGGCGTGTTTCTCCATGGTGACCCGAACGGCCTGTATCAGATCCTCACGAACCTGATCCGCAACGCCGTGGCGGCGTCGCGCGAGGGGGGGACGCCGGTCGCGGTTTCCCTTGAGCAAGTCGGTGAGGTCCTGCGCCTGACGGTGCAAGACCACGGCGTAGGGATCGTGGCCGAGCACTTGGAGCGCATCTTCGAGCCGGGCTTCACGACGCAGGAGTTCGGCTCGGGCTCGGGCACGGGACTCACCGTGGTTCGTCAGACTGCGCAGGAGATGTTCGGGGCATCCGTCGACGTCCAGTCTGTCGTGGGCCAAGGGGCCACGTTCAGCGTCCGGTTCCCGATTCCTCCCCAGCGCTTGTCCCGGGTCCGGTCCGGGACCGACGTGCCGCCCACGACCCAAGGGAAACGGTAGGGCCGAGGTCCACACCACGATCCCGCCTGCACCGGTAACGTCCGGTGTCGTCTCGCGGAGCCGCCTCCCTCCGACTCGGCATCAGTAGGTTGACATATTGACATCCCCATAAGCATTTGTATGCATGGGCACCACGATCCGTCTAGATGACGCTTTGCTCCGGCAAGCGAAGCGACGCGCCGCCGATAGCGGCCGCACGCTCACGGCGCTGATCGAAGAAGGGCTCCGCACCATCCTGGCGCGCTCCACGCGACCTCCATGGCCCCAGCGATCCGGGCTCCCGACGGCCGGTGAGGGAGGGCTTCGCGCCGGCGTCGATCTGGACAACACCGCGGAGCTCTGCAGGCGGTGATGGAGGAAGAGCGGTGATTCTGTGCGACGTCAATGTCCTCGTCTACTCGTTTCGAACGGATGTGGGGCGGACATCGTGAGTATCGCCGCTGGCTCAGCGAGCGCCTCAGCGGAGACGAAAGCTTCGGCGTCGCGGCGCTGGTCTTGAGTGGTTTGGTCCGCGTCGTGACCGATCCCCGAGTGCTCCTCAAGCCAAGCACACTTGCCGACGCGCTTGAATTCACTGCGGCGCTGCGCGACCGTGCCTAGTTCGTTGGAGTGGTCGCAGCCGTCCGGTCTGTCGTCGCCCTCGGACGATAGTGGCAGGCGACGCGTCCATCCCGACTCCCTAACAGGTGCGCCCACGCTCACTTGCTGAGCGTGCCGTTGAGCAGGACATGTCACACCCAACGTTGGTCCGTTCGAATTCCCCGGAGCGGGCGACGCTAGAGGCTCGTGTCGAACGGACACTGAGGCCCTTACTCGTGGCGCTAGCCCCGTGTGGCACATATATTTGCGCGCCGGCTCGTGCGGCACGCCCTTTGATAGAGAGGGCGCCGGGCCCCGGGTGCGGCGCGTGCGGCTGCCCGGTTTGAAACGCCGTTTGAGCAGCCGTTGCGCTGGTGCAGGGCGCGAGCACCGCCCGGGGTTTCGCAGCGCGCCGCGGCGCCGTTGGGCGAACCGACTTGAGAGTGACCGCGCGGAGCGGCCGCTACTCCTAGTGTCAGAGAAGGTGCTTGGCTCGCGTGCGGTATCGCGCGAGTACGGTTAGGTGGGTCTGATGTCTCCGTCCCGCTGCACTGGCACAGATGCCGTCCAGGGAAACAGGAGCCTCGTGGAGTCAGCGCGGATTCATCCCTCAGCGGCATCCTTTCCAAGCGACCTCGCAGGAGACAACGGCCGCCCGTGGCCAGACGACGGGCCCTGCCCGGCCGATATCGTTCGGGAGGCGTCGTCTTTAAGACGCGAGAAGCCGGTGGAAGTCCGCCTGCGGCTGCAGCGCCGGGCCGCGGCTAATTTGCGCCACCACGCGCGCCGCGCCGCGACCCGCTTTGCCGTGCTGGTCGCCGCCGACCTCGCCACCTTCGTGCTGGTGCGCGCCGCGTTCCGCCTGCTGAAAGACGGCGCGCTGCCCGGTCAACCCTTCAGTGACGCGATTCGCTCCGTCTTGCCGGGCGGCTACCTGAACGGCTGGGAGTTCGCCGTCGCGCTGTTGCTCGGCTTCGTGGTCACCGGCAGTTACGGGACGGGCGACCGGCGGCGCGACGGCGCCCGACTGCTCGCGGCGTGCGCGCTGGCGACCGCGTTGCCGCTGTGGACGGCGGTGTGGGCGCGCGGGCTCGCGCCGGTGCTCGTGCAATACATCCTCACAGTGCTCGCGATGTGGGTGGCCATCCTCGCGGAGCGCCTGACGATCGATCGACTCGTGGCGTGGCTGCAGCGGCCGGCCCCGGCGGCGATGAACACCCTCTTCGTGGGCTCGGCAGGTGAGTGCGCCCGTGTGGCGGCGAGCCCGGCGTTCGCGACCGACGGCGAGTACCGCGCGGTCGGCTTCGTGGACACCGCAGATCCGCCGGCGCGTGGCGCCCTGGGACACGTAGGCGAGTTCGCGCTCCTGCTCGCGGCGTCGGAGGCCAAGGCCGTGGTCATGTGCGGCCAGCTGAGCGACGCGCACTTCCAGGAGGTCGTCGAAGCCGCGCTCGCCGCCGGTTGCCAGTTGATGTCCATGCCGCGTTCGGTCGAAACGGCGGGCGTCCATCTCTCGCTCGTCTGGCGGCAGGGGCAGCCCGTGATGCAGCTCAGCGCTCCCAGTTTGCACGGGCAGCAGCTCCTCCTCAAGCGCGTCGTGGACTTGGTCGGCGCGTCCCTGCTCCTCATCGTCACGGCGCCGGTCATGCTCCTCGTCGCGGTGGCGATCAAGCTCGATTCGCCCGGGTCGGTGCTGTTTGGCCAGGAACGAGTCGGTTCGGGCGGCCGCCGCTTCCGGGTCCTCAAGTTCCGCACCATGTACAACGGCGTGTCGGACGCGGCGCACCGCGCGCTCGTGACCCAGATGCTCCAGGGCGAGGAGCACCACGCCGCCCAGGTCGGGCCCGACGGCGAGCGCGTCTTCAAGCTGACCAACGACCACCGCGTCACCCGGGCGGGCCGCTGGCTGCGCCGCACGTCGCTCGATGAGCTGCCCCAGCTCTTCAACGTGCTGCGCGGCGAGATGAGCCTCGTCGGGCCGAGGCCGCCGCTCGACTACGAGTTCGACCAGTACGAGCACTGGCAGTTTCACCGCCTTCAGGTGCGGCCCGGCATCACGGGCCTGTGGCAGGTGTCGGGCCGCAACCGGCTCACCTATCGCCAGATGTGCGAGCTGGACCTGGTCTACATCCGCGCCTGGTCCCTGTGGCTCGACTTAGTCATCCTGCTGAAGACGATCCCGGTGGTCCTATCGAACTCTGGCCGCGCCGCTTGAGCGCGCGCGAGGGAGGAAGCATGCGCGCCGTCCGCGTCGGAGTGATCGGCTGTGGCTACTGGGGCCCGAACCTGGTCCGCAACTTCGCCCGCCATCCCCACAGTCAAATCGAAGCGGTCGCGGACATTCGCTACGAGCGGGCCGTCCGCGTAGGCGGTGAGTACCGCATCCCCCTGATCACCGACCGGCCGGACGAGCTGGTGCGCGCCCCGGAGCTCGATCTGGTGATCATCGCGACCCCGTCGTTCACGCACTACGAGCTCGCCAAGGCGGCGCTTGAGGCGGGGAAGCATGTCCTCGTGATGAAGCCGCTCGCCACCCGGCTGGCCGAGGCGGAAGAGCTGTGCGAGCTGGCGCGGCGCCGGGGGCTCCTCCTAGCGGTCGATCACACCTTTGTCTTCACCGGCGCCGTGCGACGGATGAAGCAACTGATCGACGCGGGAGACATCGGAGACCTGTATTACTTCGACTCCGTGCGGATCAATCTGGGGCTGTTCCAGACGGACGTGAACGTCGTGTGGGATCTCGCCCCGCACGACGTGGCGATCATGGACTACTTGATCGCCGAGGAGCCAGTGTCCGTCTCCGCGGCTGGGGCGTCCCACGGGGGGAGCCCGACCGAAAACATCGCGTACCTGACGGTGCGCTACCAGGGCTCCTTGATCGGGCACGTGCACGTCAACTGGTTGGCCCCAGCCAAGGTGCGCCGCACGATTCTCGGGGGCTCGAAGCGAATGATGATCTACGACGACATGGAGGCGAGCGAGAAGCTGAAGGTCTACGATAAAGGGTTCTCGATCGCGGCCGATCCGAATCTCGAGAAAGAGTACCAGTTGATGATCTCGTATCGCTCGGGCGACATGCACGCCCCGCAGCTCGACACCCGCGAGGCGCTCGCGGTGGAGGCCGAGAACGTGATCGACGCTATCAACGGCAAGGCCGAGCTCGTCGTCGACGGCCGCGCCGGCTGGCGCGTGGTGCGGATCCTCGAGGGCGCCCAGCGCTCGATCGAGCAGGCGGGCGCGGTGGTGCGTGTGGCAGGAGCGCCCGCGCTGGGCGTCCCCTGACGGTGGCGCTTTCTCCCGCCGAGCGCGACGCCCTCACACAGCGCATTGCTCCCGACGTCAAGCTGGGCAGGAACGTCCGCCTCTACGCCTTCGTCAACCTGTACGGCTGCGAGATCGGCGACGAGACGTCGATCGGCACCTTCGTCGAGATCCAGAAGGGCGTGAAAGTCGGCGCCCGCTGCAAGATCCAAAGCCACACCTTCATCTGCGAGGGCGTGACCATCGAAGACGAGGTGTTCGTCGGGCATAACGTCAATTTCCTGAACGACCGTTATCCCGCCGCCACGACGGCGCACGGCTCAATGAAGGGGGACGACGACTGGCGGCTCGAGCCGATCCGCGTGAAGCGGCGCGCGGCCATCGGAACCGGGGCAATCATCATGCCCGGCGTCACGATCGGTGAGGGCGCCGCGGTCGGCGCAGGTGCGGTCGTGATCAAGGACGTGCCGGACGGTGCGGTCGTGGCCGGGGTCCCGGCGCGGGCGCTGGCCGCGGCGCAGGCGGCGCGGACGAAGCCGTGAAGGTGCCGTTCGTCGACCTGCGCAGCATGCACGAGGAAGTCCGCTCCGAGATCGACGCGGCCTGGAAGGAGATCGTCGATCGCTCGGCGTTCGTGGGCGGCCCGGCCGTGGCCGACTTTGAGCGCAGCTTCGCCGGCTATTGCCACGCGCCGCACGCCGTCGGCGTCTCGAGCGGGACGGACGCCCTGCGCCTCGCGCTCCAGGCGGTGGGCGTGCGTGCCGGAGATCTCGTCGTCACGGTGCCGCACACCTTCATCGCCACGGTGGAAGCGATCTCGCAACTGGGTGCCAGCCCGGTGTTCGTGGACATCGATCCTGCGTCCTACACGATGGATCCGCGGCTTGTCGAGCGCTACCTCGAGCGCGAGTGCGCGGTCCGGAACGGCGCCCTCGTCGAGCGCCGGCGCAATCGTCCCGTCACCTGCCTCTTGCCCGTCGACCTGTATGGGCACCCCGCCGACTGGGAGCCGCTCGTGGAGCTCGCCCATCGCTACGACCTGAAGCTGGTGGAAGACGCCTGCCAGGCGCATGGGGCACGCTATGGCGGGCGCTCGTGCGGCACGTTCGGGGATGCGGCGGCCTTCAGCTTCTACCCGGGGAAGAACTTGGGAGCGATGGGCGAAGCGGGCGCGATCACGACCGCCTCGGAGGAGCTGGCCGAGCGCTGCCGCGTGCTGCGCGATCATGGGCAGCGGGAGCGCTACATCCATGTAACGGCGGAGGGCGGGAACGCGCGGCTCGATGCCCTCCAGGCCGTCGTGCTCACGGCGAAGCTGGGGCGGCTCGAGCGCTGGAACGACGCCCGGCGGCGGGTGGCGGCGTGGTATCAGGGCCGGCTCCCAGGCGAACCTCTCGTCCTCCCCGCCGAACGCAGCGGCGCACACCACGTGTACCATCTCTACGTCGTGCAGGTCCCCCATCGCGACGAGGTGCGTCGCCAGCTCGATCAGTCGGGCGTCGCGACTGGCCTCCACTATCCTGTGCCCTTGCACCTCCAGGCCGCCTATGCCGCCCTGGGCCACGAGCCCGGGGACTTTCCCGCGAGCGAAGCCGTCGCGGCGCGGGGAATCTCCTTGCCGATGTTCCCCCACCTGACCGAGCAGCAGGTCGATCACGTGGCCAGCGCGTTGCGCTTGGCGCTCGAGCGCACCTCTGAGCGATCCGCGGTGGCCCCCGTGGCTCGCGAGTGAATCGCGACGCCTCGCGTACCGCTGAGCGCTGCTACGTTTCCCTCGCGTATAGTCACGCTCCGACGGATTCCCGGGTCCGGCGCCACTGCGAGGCCATGGCCCGGCGCGGCTGGCGGGTGTACCAGCTGGGCCTCGCCGCGGAGGGTGAGGGACCCGTCGGGCGGCTGAATGGTGTCGTGCTCGTGCGCCGGCGCCGGCCGCGCTATCGCGGGGCCCGCCTGACGCGCTACCTCGCGGCCTACGGAGCCTTCTTCTGCTGGGCGCGACGCTTGCTCAAACGGCTCCGTCGCCGCCGCAAGATCGCCGTGATTCACGTCAACAACATTCCCAATTTCCTGGTGTGGGCGGCCGCTCCCGAGCGGCGTCGCGGCACGGGTGTGATGTTGGACATCCACGATCCTATCCCCGAGCTGTATGCGAGCAAGTTTTCCGGGTGGCTTGGGACCCGGGCGATCGTGCGGCTGCTCGCGTGGGAAGAGCGCCTCGCGACCCGCGCGGCCGATCTCGTCCTCTGCGTCCACGAACCGCATCGCGCCTTGACGGTGGCGCACGGGGCCGACGCGCGGAAACTTCGCGTGGTCGAGAATTTGGCGGACGAGGGCCTGTTTCCCCTCGAGCCGGCGCGGGCGCCCGCGCCGTTCGTCGTCTACCATGGCACCGTGGCTCGGCGGATGGGGCTCGATACGCTGCTCGAGGCTCTGCACCTGCTCCGCGAGGAGGGGTGCGTGGTCAGGGGAGGGATCTGGGGGGATGGCGATGCCGTCGAGTCCTTGCGCCGCACGCGCGACCGGCTCGGCCTAACCGCCCAAGTCGAGATCCCGGGCGAGCGGTTCCGTCCCGAAGCGCTCCTGCCGCGCTTACAACAGGTCGGGATCGGCGTGGTGCCGCTGCGTCGTGACGTCTTCACCGACATCATGCTCCCGGTCAAAGTGCTCGAGTACGTCCGGCTCGGGATTCCGGTAGTGGTCACCAGGACCCCCACCGTGGCATACTACTTTCCTGAGGGCACCCTCACGTATGTGAGGGATGCGACACCAGCGGGCGTCGCCGCTGCCCTGAAACGCGTCCTCGCCGCACCCGACGAGGCGCGCCAGGGCGCTGCGCGGGCGCAGGCGCTGCCCATCGCGCGGGCTTGGCAGGAAGGCGCGCCCGCATTCGTACGCTTCGTGGAGGAGGCGGCCGCTGCTCATGAGTCCTGACGCTCGAAAAATGGACAGTTGCGTATCGGTGGTGATTGGTCTCGGCGAAGTCGGCCGCCCGCTCCTCAAGGTGCTTGAGCACGCCCATCGGGTCGAAGGCATCGATCTGCCCGCGCGCGATGTGGCGGGCCTCGTGGATCTCCTGCACGTGTGCTATCCGGCGGAGATCGCGGACTTCGTCGGCATCACCGTGGGCTACGTCAAGCGCTACCGCCCCGAGATCGCCGTGATTCACTCGACCGTGCCGGTCGGCACGGCCCGGGCCGTCCAGGCGGTCGTGCCCGTACCGGTGGTGCACAGCCCGGTGCGGGGGAAACACGCCCGGATGGAAGAGGAACTGCTGCGCTATACGAAGTTCATCGGCACGAGCGATCCGGCGGCGGCCGCCCGGGTCGAGGGCTACTTCCAGCAGGCGGGGATGCGCACGCGCTGGCTCGAGTCGCCGGAAGCGACCGAGCTCGCGAAGCTCACCGAGACCACCTACTTCGGCCTGTTGATCGCGTTCGCGCAAGACGTGGACCGCATGGCGCGTCAGGTCGGTGCGCCGTATGAAGCGATCATGTCCTTCTACGACGAGATCGCCTATCTGCCAGCCACCCGCTTCTTCCCGGGCGTCATCGGTGGGCATTGCGTGATGGAGAACATCGCGCTGCTCAAGCGACTGCAACGCTCGAACCTGCTGGAGGCGATCGAGTGGTCGAACAAGCTGCGGAAGGAGCAGGGGTGAGTCGCGGTCGCGGGGCTCGAGCGGGGGGGGAGCGGGTCTAGCATGTGCGGCATCGCCGGCGCCTTCGCCCGGGACCCGCGCTGCGACCTCGGCCCCTTGGTCGAGCGCTTGACGAACGCCCTGGCGCATCGGGGCCCCGACGGGTCCGGCCAGCACTTCGTGTGGCAGCGAGCCGCCGCGCTCGGGCACCGCCGGCTCTCGATCGTCGATCTCGAGGGTGGGGCCCAGCCGATGGCGAACGAGGACGGCCAGGTCTGGGTGGTCTTGAACGGCGAGCTGTACAATCACTTGGCGCTCCGCCGCGAGCTCGAAGCCCTCGGGCACCACTTCCGGACCCGGGCCGACACCGAAGTGCTGGTGCACGGATGGGAGGAGTGGGGTGGCGCGTTGCTCGAGCGGCTGAACGGCATGTATGCCTTCGCGCTCTTTGATGGCCGTGCCCTGGGGCGAGCAGGCACGGTCGTCCTCGCGCGCGACCCAGTGGGCGTGAAGCCTCTCTACTTGGGCTTGAGCGACGACACGTGGTGGTTCGCGAGTGAGCTCGAGGCGGCGCGCTCATGCGGGCTCCTCACTTCGGGCTTTCGTCCCGAGGCGTTCGACGAATACCTGGTGTATCGCTTTGTGCCCTCGCCGGGCACGTTCTATCCCAACGCCTGGAAGGTGCCGCCGGGCCATTGGGTGCGCCTCGAGCTCGACCGGTTGCCGCAGCGCCCTGCCTTCGAGCCATTCGCGACCCGCTTCGCCCCGGCGACGGTCCCGCGATCCTCGGGCGAGTGGCAGGAAGCGCTGCGGAGCGCGCTCGGCCAGGCGGTGCGCGGCCAGCTGATGGCCGACGTGCCTGTGGGGTCCCTCCTCTCAGGCGGCGTCGATTCGACGGTCGTCACGCGCCTGATGCAGGAAGGCCTATCGGAGCCACCCCAGGCCTTTGCCATCGGCTTCGCGGGCTCGAGTGAAGGAGATGAGCTCGCCGCTGCCCGGCGGGCCGCGGCCGCTCTGGGCGTCCCGCTCCAAGAGGTCGCCGTGTCGGACGACGCATATCTCGCCGCCTGGCCACGCGAGATCGCGGCGCTCGGCGAGCCCATCGCCAACGTTGGGCTGTTGCTTGTGGGGCTCTTGTGTCGTGCGGTGCGGGGCTCGCGCAAGGTGGTGCTGACGGGGCAGGGGGCCGACGAATCGTTGGGCGGATACCCGCGCCACGTCGCCGAGCGGTTTTATCCCGCGGCGCGCTGGCTCGCGCCCGTGCTCGGCGCCATGCCCGAGCGCGCGAACGACCGGCTGTCGCGGGTGCGGCGCTTGCTGGCTGCAGGGGATGAGAGTCGCCGCTTCACCGAGACCCTGGCGGTGTTCGGTCCGAGCGAAGCTGTGGCGGTGACCGGTCACCCCCTCGACCCCGACGCCCTCGTCGAGCCGGTGCGCCGCGCCCTGCGGCAGGAGAACGGTGCCGACTCCGTGAATCGCCTGCTCCGGGTCGACGCGCGGCTGTCCCTCGCCGACGACCTCCTGATCGTGGCGGATCACACCTCGATGGCGTCCGGGGTGGAGCTACGCGTACCGTTCCTAGACCTCGAGTTCTTGGCGCTCGTCGAGCGGATGCCCAGTCGCTACAAGGTGTCGCGGCTCGGGGAGCGGAAGTGGCTCTACCGGCAGGCGGTAACGTCGCTCCTTCCCGCTGCCGTTCGGACCAGCCTGACCGGCTGGGGCGCCCGCACCGGCCCGAAGCTCGGCTTCAGCGCCCCAGTCGAGCGCTGGTTCAGGCGCTGGGTGCACGAAGATGCGCGAGACTTTCTCCTCGGGAAGGACGCGCGGACGCCCGCGTTCTTGCGGACCGAGCCCATCCGCCGGCTGTTGGGGGCGGTGCGGGATCGCCGCCTGCCGCGCTCCCGTCAACTCATCGGCCTGTACGTGCTTGAGTCGTGGCTCCGCGGCGCGACCGGAGCCGTGCGTTCCGCTGTAGTCTGAGCGGTGGCGCCCAGGTTGCTGGGACGCAACTGGCGGCCTCACTCACCGCCAGCTCGCGGCGGCTCGAAGGTGGCGCTGACGCAGCGGACGAAGCGTCACTTGCGGTTCATCTTCCGAGCCCGCAAGTTGCACGATGATCTCGTTCTAGCGATTGGCGAACCCTCGCGATAGCGGTCGCCGTAGCGCGAATGTGGCAGTCATGAAGGTGCCGCACGGCTTCAGGAGGAGGCACGAACTCAAAGTTGTCGTGGCTGATCGCGGCAGTGGCCCTGCTCGCTGCCTGTGAGGAGGGTTCGTTCGATCCAGCCGCGCTCGGCCGGTCCCGCCTGAGGCCAGCGCCTCCCAACCTCGCGGCACTCGCGGCCACCTGCTCCCCGACCACCTCGTTTCGGGGCGACTACGAGACTGGCACCTTCGCCCAATGGGACGGCGGCGTAGATGCGCGCAGCTACCCGGGGGCTGCACGGCAGTTCAGCCATGCGCTCGTCGTCCGGAGCCCGGTGCGCCAAGGGACCTACGCCGCAGCCTTTAACGTCCGAAGCTCGGTGACGTACCCAGACTCTTCGGAGCGTGCAGAGGCGAACAAGTGCATCGGTGATACGCAAGGGACGGACGCCTATTATGCGTTCGCGACGTACTTTCCCGGAAACTATTCGAGCCCGTCCTGGGCCACCGTTTATCAGTGGGAAGCGGGCAACCTTGCGGGGATCGGCGCCGATTGCGTTCAGAACAACATCTCCGCCACCCCCAATACCAGCAGTCCTGGGACCTTCATGCTGCAAATGCGGAGTCGCGGCGGACTGATTGTCGACTCGATCAGCTGCCCCCCCGACCATTACCCGCCGATCCTGTCGCGGCTGACGATCGGCCAGTGGAACGACTTTGTGGTTCACTTCAAGTGGTCCACCGACACGACGGGTCGCATCGATATTTGGTGGCGTCTGGAGGGTGGCACTTTCCAACGGATTCTCAACCCCGGACCGGGCCCTGACCACCTTGACTCGTTGTTGAACCACGTTGGTGACACCACGTTTCACGTGGGTCCGAATCTGCTGCGCAAGTGGGATGGGACAGTTGCCATTGTCGCGATCACCGAGGGCGTGTACCGGCAGGCCAACACCACGTGGGCGACCGTGTATCACGACTCCTACGTACGCGGCACCAGCATGGCTGAGGATACTCTTGCCGCCTTCCCGGCGCGGGTGCCCCCGATTTACCTCTGTGCCACCGACGTCATCGTCGGCGGCGGACCCAACACCGCTTACAGTGGCCGAGGTGTCATCGTCGACGGCGGGAACGGGGCCGGGTGCCAAGTTCAGTTGGTGCTGGGTAATCTTACGATCGGGTAGCGGGGAGGCCGTAGTGTCAGCGCCGAGCAGTCTCGTGGAGTCGTCCGACCCCGAAGGCGAGGAGACAAGGAACATGATCGCGAATCCCCGGAGAGTCTCCGCTCTCCTCATCGGGACTGCTGTAATGCTCGCCCGGGGCGGTGTCGCCTCGGCGCAGGGGAACCTCACCGTCATGGGCAACGCCTACCTGCAGAGCAACGCCTACCTGACCCAACCGATGACCGGCAACGTCGGTATCGGGACGCAGAATCCATATACCAAGCTGCACATTCATGACGGCACGGACCAATATGCAGGTATCACCCTGACCGGTGGTACCACGAACCTCAACCAAGCGTTCATCAGATACAGTGAAGCGGGCCAGTATCTTTCGCTCTCGATGGGGGCCTTCACCAATAATCATCTTGTGGTCGCGAATACCGGCCGGGTTGGCATCGGGACGACGAATCCAGATAATCTGCTGACGGTCAATGGCACGGCGGACAAGCCGGGCGGTGGTTCGTGGGGATCGTACTCCGATGAGCGGCTGAAAGACGTTGAAGGAGAATTCCAGGCCGGTCTCGACGCGGTGCTGCAGCTGCAGCCGGTGCGGTATCGATATAAGAAGCACAATGCGCTCGGAATTCGCGACCGAAAGGAACACGTCGGGTTCAGCGCACAGGAGGTGGAGCGGGTGATTCCCGAAGCGGTGAGCAAGAACAGCAAAGGGTATCGCTTGGTCGACAACGATCCCATTTTGTGGACGATGCTCAACGCCATCAAGGCACAGCAGGCGCTGATTCGGGAGCTGGCGGAGAAGGTCCGTCTCTTGGAGGCGCATAGTAAGTAACTCGGGAGCTGTCGACGAGCGTCCGTAACGCGCCACGTCTCGCCCCTTCGCCGTCAGTACTTAGAGCCGCGCCCGAACAGACACGATCGCGGACCCAACACCGGGCTGGCCAGTCCAGTAGGCATTGCCTTTGGATGGTGCGGGCCGGCTGCACGTCGCGAACGGCTTGAGGCACGTCCTCATTCACGCTTTAGCCGCGACCGGCAACGCCACGTCCGCGGCGAGGATCAAGGGCCACAGCACCGGCCCGCAAAACCCGGCGTTCATAACCTTCTCTAGCCGGCTCTATCGGCCAGAGCGATCGCGGTTTGCTCGGGCGGCGCCGAGCGTTTGAGCCGCCCGAGCTGTCCCAGCGACGCACAGGAGGCACCGATGTACCCGAGGCTCGGACCCCCCGGTCTCTGCCGGCACCTCCTAGTGGCGGTGCTGTTCGCGGCCTGGTCATGCGATTCCACGCCGCCCACCGCAACCGCACCGCCTCCGGCGCCTAGCCAGCCCTCGACGTCGCGGGCCACCCCTCGAACGGTCCCAGCCTCACCGTCTACCCGCCGGGCGCATCGGGCGACGTGATGCCCATGGCCACGATCGTGAGTCACGACACCGGAATGACGCGCCCCGGGCGGAAACTCGGCTTCAGCGCACCGGTCGATCGCCGGTTCGGCCGCTGGGTGCACGCGGAGGCGGAGGCCTATCTGCTCAGGCCGTGGCCGCGTACCCCTGCGTTCTTGCGGGAAGGGCCGATCCGTCAGCTCTTGACCGCCGTGCGGGACCGCCGGCTTTCCCGCGCGCGCCAACTCATAGGCCTGTACGTGCTCGAGTCCTGGCTGCGCGGTCCTGCCAGTGCCGTGGCTCGGGCCTAGGCCGTGGTGCGCCGGCCGTGAAGGTACTCGTTGTCACGAACATGTACCCGACGGAGGCGCGGCCCTACTTCGGCGTCGTCGTCGCTCGCCAGGTGGAATCGCTGCGCCGGGAAGGCGTCGAGATCGTCCACGCAGTGATCGCCGGCGATCGGGGTGAGGCCGACTATCTCCTCGCGCGCCGCCGGATCGCGCATCTCGTGCGCGCCGAGCAGCCCGATCTCATTCACTGTCACTTCGGGTACACGCCGCTCGCGGCCGCGTTTCTGGGACGGCCGTACGTGGTCACCTTGTGCGGCGACGACGTCAACGGAGAATCCGACGGCCGGGGCGGGATCACGCTGAAGAGTCGCCTCGGCATCCTCGTGACCCAACTGTTCGCGCTCGCGGCGGCGCGGGTGATCGTGAAGAGCGCGGCTATGCGGGATCGGCTGTGGCCCTCGGCGCGCCGCAAGGCCGAACTGGTCCCCAACGGTGTCGACGAGGAGCTGTTCCACCCGCTGCCGCGGCGCGAGGCGCGGCGGCGGGTGGGGATCCGCGAGGGCGCGCTCGTGCTCGGGTTCGTGAACAGCGGAGGTCAGGCGACCAAGCGGCTCGACCTCGCGGCGGCCACGCGTGACGCCTTGGTGGGGCGGGGGCAGGCGGCCGAGCTCCTCGTGGCGGAGCATATCCCGCCTGCGGAGATGCCCTGGTACTACGGGGCGGCGGACTGCCTCCTCATGACCTCCGATCTCGAGGGCTCGCCCAACTGCGTCAAGGAAGCGCTCGCTTGCGGCGTTCCCGTGGTCAGCGTCCCGGTCGGCAGCGTGCCGGAGCTCATCGATACGCCGGCGCGGGGGCGCGTGGTGCCGCGCGATCCCACCCAGCTCGCCGACGCCGTGGAAGCCGTGTTGCGCGCCCAGCCGCCCACCCGCCACTCGCTGTTGCCGGACGCGTTGCGCGCGGCGAGCGTGGCCCAACGCGTGCTCGGGGTCTATCGCCGCGTTCTCGAGCGCCCCGTGGTCGGCCACGTGGCGGCCAACTGATGCGGGCGCGACGGCGGCGCCATGCCTGACGTCAGAGAGGATGTGGTGGCGCTCGGGCTCGATCGGACGCTCGAGTACGGGCCCGACCACGTGCCGGCGCTGCGGCGCGCGCTGGAGGCGCTGCTCGCTCGACTCGGACTCGTGGGGGATCGGCCGCTCGCGGGCCTCGTCGCCCCCGGTGACACGGTGGTCGTGAAACCGAATCTCGTTTACGACCGCGTCTCGGATCCGCGGGCCGCGCTCACGAACGGCTGGGTCGTCCGGGCCGTGTGTGACCTGGTGCTCGACGCCCTCGCGGGCCGGGGCCGCGTCGTGATCGCGGACGTGCCGCTCCAGAGTGCCCGGTTCGACGCCGTGCTGCGGCACACCGGGCTCGACCGCGTCATCGGGCAGTACCGGCGCCAGGGAGCGCCGGTCGAGCTGCTCGATCTGCGGCAGGAGTATCTGCGGGTCGACGGCACGAGGCATCGGGGTCTCGAGCGCCTTCCCGGCGACCCGCTTGGGTATTGCGTCGTGAATTTGGGGGCGGCGAGTGAGCTCGAGGAGCTGGGCTCCGACCGCAGCCGCTTCGCGGTGGGGGACTACGATCAAGATAGCACGGCGAAGTCCCACATGTCGTCGGACCGCAACGAGTACCTGATCCCGCGCACGATCCTGGCGGCGAACGTGCTCATCAATGTGCCGAAGCTCAAGACCCACAAGAAGTCGGGGATCACCTGCGCGCTCAAGAACTTGGTGGGCATCTGCGGTCACAAGAGTTATCTCCCGCACTTTCGTGAAGGGCGGCCCAGGGACGGCGGCGACGAATTCGCCATCGACCACGCCATCAAGACCCTGCAGCGCGCCACCATTGAGCGCTTGAAAAAGACGCCCGCCGCGCTGTATGGCGCCGTCCGCTCCCTCGGCCGCATCGTGCTGCGGCTGGCCACGTTGGGCGAGCCAGCGGATCTGCGCCGGGTGATGGGCGGCAGTTGGCACGGCAATGACACGCTGTGGCGCACGATCCTTGACTTGAACAAGATCGCCCGCTACGCCGATCGGGACGGCCGGCTCCGCGACACGCCCCAGCGGCGCTACCTCTGCATCGTCGACGGCGTATTCTCGGGCGAGAACGACGGACCGATCCTGCCAGACCTGCGCCACGACGGAATGCTGCTCGCGGGGATGAACCCGTTGCTCGTCGACCTCGTTGTGTGCCTGCTCATGGGGGTCGATCCTGAGGGCATCAAGCAGGTGCGTCGGGGGTTTGAGATCCGACGTTTCCCGCTCGCCGAGCGACCCTACGGTTACTACCGCGCACAGCTGCGCCACCATGTCGAGAGCGACGTCTGGCCCCTCCCCAACTTCCGCTACCGGCTTGCCGCCGGGTGGGAAGATCACGTGCCGCGCCGCGGCAGCGAGGTGGTGGCGAGCGGGGGTGCGGCACGGGCGCCCTCTCCGGGCTAGGGGACAATGAATCGGATTCGGCTGATTGACTGGCTGTCCCGCAAGCGGGTCTGGACGTACTATCGCCAGTACGTGGACACGCAGTGGTACAGTCGGCAACAGCTGGATGACTTGAGGCTCGCGAAGCTGCGCCGGCTGCTCGCCCACTGCGAGCGGCACGTGCCGTTTTACCAGGCCGTGATGCGCGAGCGGGGGATCGTGCCCAGCCAGGTCGACTCGCTGGACGTGGTGCGGCGTTTTCCCATCATCGACAAGGCCACCGTGCTCCGGGAGTACCCGCGCTTGCAAGCGTCGGGCGCGCCGGGGTTGGGCGTGGTGCGGTATTCTCAGACGGGAGGTACCACGGGCGAGCCGCTCCGCGTGCCCAAGGACGTGGCGGCGCGGAGCTCGGCGCAGGCCATGATGTTTCGGTTCAATGACTGGATGGGCGTCGGGCTCGCCGATCCCAAGCTCATCCTGTGGGCCCGGCCGATCGTGGCGCCGCCTTGGACCAAGCGGATGCGGGATGGCCTGTTTCGCCGCATTACCAACACGCGCCAGGTCGACGCGTTCGGCGTCAACCGGGCCGCGCTTCCGGCGATCGCGGTCGTGTTGCGCGGGTTCCGGCCGGTCTCGCTGCACGGCTACTGCCTGTCGATCTACGAGGTGGCGCGCTGGTTCGCCGATGCGGGCGAGCGCTTCTCGCTCCGGGCCGTGAGCACGACCGCGGAGCAGCTGTTTCCGGAACACCGGCCACTCTTCCGAGACGTCTTCGGCTGCGAGGCGTTCGAGCAGTACGGGGGCGGTGAAGTCGAAGCCATCGCGATGGAGTGCGCGATGCACGAAGGGCTCCACGTCAGCGAGGAACGCGTGATCCTCGAGCTCGACGCCGACCGCAATGTCATCGTGACGGACCTCGAGAACCTCGCCTTCCCCTTCATTCGCTATCGCAACGGCGACCAGGCCACGCCGGCCGGGCGGCTGTGCCGGTGCGGCCGCGCGACCCAGTTGTTGGCCGGTATCTTGGGGCGCGTCGCCGATATGATCGGCGGGCCGAGCGGCAACCGCGTCCATCCGGACTTCTTCACCCATCTCCTCAACGAGACGGGGATCTCCTATCGCACGCGGCTCCGCAAGTACCAGGTGGTCCAAGAGCGCTGCGACCGCCTGGTGTGGAAGCTCGTTGGCGATCCCCTGTCCAGCGATGAGCGCGCCTGGCTCATCGCCCAAGTGCGGGCCTACCTCGGCGCGGTCGATGTCGAGATTGAGCGGGTGGAGGACATCCCGCCCGGCCGGTCCGGGAAGTTTCAGTACGTCATTAACCGGAGCTGACGGTGCCACGATACCTCGTAACGGGCGGAGCCGGGTTCATCGGCTCGCACATCGCGGAGGCGCTCCTGCGGCGCGGGGACACGGTCCGCATTCTGGACAACTTCGCGACCGGGCTGCGGGAGAACGTGACCGCCCTCGCCGGGGCCGAGATCCTCGAGGGCGACATTCGCAGCTACCACATCGTGCGCGAGGCGGTCGACGGCGTGGACTTCGTCCTGCACCAGGCGGCGTTGCCCTCCGTGCCGCGCTCGGTGCGCGATCCCCTGACGACCAATGAGGTCAATGTGGTCGGCACGCTCAACGTGCTCACGGCGTCTCGGGACGCGCGCGTCCAACGGCTCGTCTACGCCAGCAGTTCCTCCGTCTACGGCCGGACGACGGGGTTGCCCAAGCGCGAAGAGATGCATCCGGACCCCTTCTCGCCGTACGCGGTCAGCAAACTGACCGGCGAACTCTATTGCCGGGCGTTTGCCGAGCTGTACCGATTCGAGACCGTCGTGCTGCGGTACTTCAACGTGTTCGGGCCGCGCCAGAACCCGAAGTCAGAGTACTCCGCCGTGATTCCCAAGTTCATCGAGTTGATGCGGCACGATCGTCCGCCGGTCATCTATGGCGACGGCAGCCAGACGCGCGATTTCACATACGTGGCGAACGTCGTCGCGGTGAACCTGCAAGCGTGCGAGCGGACGGGAATCGTGGGCCGGGTATTCAACGTCGCGGCCGGCGAACGAACGTCGCTGAACGAGCTCGTCGCTACGCTGGAAACGATTCTCGGCCGGAAGGCCCGGCCCGTCTTCCAGCCCGCGCGCCCGGGAGACCTGGAACACTCCTACGCTGCCATCGACGCGGCCCGCGGTGCGCTTGGGTACGAGCCGAGTGTGCGCCTCGCCGAGGGGCTCCGGCACACGGTGCGGGCCATGACGGGTCAGGCCGCGGGAGCGGTGGAGCAGCGACACCCGACCGAGCTCGTGCCCGAATGAGGCGGCCGGGCCAGCGGCGCGCCAGGGCGGCGTGCTCACCCTGTTTGCTGCGGTTCGGTTGGGCCAGGTGATCTACGACATCGTCGGCTGCGGGGCCGTGGTCCGCACGTATCATGTGCCCGTCCTTCGCTACCTGGCCCGGACTGCGCCGATCGCCGTGTCCGGTTGCTTCGACATCGATCCGGCGAGTGCCGCGGGCGTGGCGGGATTGCTCGGGGCGCGGGGGCACGCGGGCGCGGACTGGATCCCGAGCCCGGCGGCTGCGGCCGCGCTCGTGACCACGCCGCCCGGGAGCCACGGGGAGATCGCCCGGCGCTATCTGGCGGCTGGCAAGCATGTCTTCGTCGAGAAACCGTTCGTCGGATCGGCCGACGAGGCGCGCCGCCTCGTCCAACAGGCTCGGGCCGCCGATCGGCGCATCCTGGTGGCGCACTTTCGGCGGTTCTATCCCAGCCTCCGCACGGCCCGCCAGTTCCTCGCGGCGGGGGGTCTCGGGCGCATCCGGCGCGTCGAGGCCACCGAGGGCGCACGCTGGGAATGGCCGGCCCAATCCTCCTATTTCCTGCAGGACCCATACGGGGGGGTCGTGTGGGACACCGGTGCCCACCTGGTCGATATGCTGCTGTATGCCCTGTCGCTCGACGAACCGGGGCGGGCGCTCCAGTGCCACACGCGGGAGCGTGTGCAGCGTCCAGCGCGGGAGCCTGCTCATGACTACCGGGCCGTGCTCGAGCTGACGCTCGACGGGGGTGCGGGCGTCGATGTCCGATTGGCGCTGAGCCGCCTCGAGCCGCTCGCCGGCGCGCTGAAGCTGTACGGCGAGGCGGGCGTGTTAGTCATTCCCACCACGTTCGCCCTGGCTCCGACGCTGTTTCGCGGTGCGGAGCGGTTCGAGCTCGAGAGCGCCGCTCCCGACCTCGCTGCCCGGGACAGTCTCGGGTGCTTCGTCCTCGAGCATCTCGAGTTTCTTGCGGCGTGCGCGAGTCACACACCGTCGGTGCTCGATGCCGACCGCTTCGTGGGCCTGTCAGGGCTGCTGGCGCAGCTCACCGCGCCCGGGGAGGGGCGGGAGTGAGGGCGGGGGGATGACGCGAACGGCGATCGTCGTCGGCGCGACGAGCTACGTGGGCGGCTTCGTCCTGCAGGAGCTGCTCGCCTCCGGGTATGACGTGATCGCCGTGACGCGGCGTCCGGACCTCGCCCAGGTCTTGCTTGGCGACCAGGCGGCACGGACCCGCATCGTGGCGAGCGATCGGGCGGTGCGGGAGGCGGGCACCGAGGCGCGCGTGGTCATGAACCTCGCGTACGTGAAGACCGTCGCCCCGCAGCACGCCCGGGCCGAGAATCGCCGCCTCGTGGAGCTCGTGGACGGGCTCGCGACGGCGACGCGCTGCCCGCACGTGATCCATGCCAGCACCCTTGCCGTGTTCGGCGTGCCGTTGCGCGCGCGGCCGAGGCCCGTGGCCGTGCCCCGCCGGCGCGACGATCTCTACGTCGACCTGAAGAGTCAGGCCGAAGCGTGGTTGCGCGACCTGGCCCAGCGCTCCGGCTATCAGCTTTCGATCGTGCGGCTCGGCAACGTGATCGGCCCGGGATCCCCGACGTGGGTCGCGGCACTCGCTCAGCGCCTCCTCGAGGGCAAGCCGCTCGGCTGGGCTGGCCGCTACGGTCCATCCAACGCCACCTACGCGGCGAACATCGGCCACTACTTCCGCCACTTGGCGGAACGGCCCGCCGACGGCCTCGCCCGGTTTGGCAGGTACCATCACCTGAGTGAATTCGCCGCCCACTCCTGGGACGACGTGGTGACGGCGCTCGAGCGGGCCGTCGGTATCGCGCGCGTCAGCGCCGCGCCGGACCGGGCCGAGCGCGCGAGTCGGCCGGCCCGCCTGGTCGCCGCGCTGCGACGGGTTTACGCGGGGCGCGCCGGCAGCTACGCCCGCGTGGCGTTGCATCGCCTGCCGGGGTGGCTCGGCGTCGACGGCCTACTCGCGCGTGCCAAAGCCACGCGGGATCTCGGCGCCACCGTGCGGCGGGCGCCGCTCGCGGCCGGTGATGCCGCGCTGTGCGACTTCCTCGCCGGCGACGTCGGCGCGCCCGCCCACGTCCTGCCGGACTGGACCCCGGCCGTGCCGTTCGCTGCGGCGCTCGAGGAGATTCGCCGGTGGCTCGACGCCGCGGGTTTTGTGGTCGCTCGTGACGCGTGAGCCCGCAGCCCCCAGGGGCGGGTGGGGGGGGTGGGGGGGGTGGGGGGCGACACTGCGGGGATGGCTGGCGCGTGTCGGGCTGCTCGGGGCACGCGATGGGACGCTCGCTCCCCGCTCGGCGCCGGTGCTCAACGCCGCGGCGGCGGCCGCGCGGACCGCCGCGCGCGGCGTGTGGGGGATCGCGGTTCCGGCGGTCCTCCCGATCGGGGGCTACGGGGCGTACAGCGTCCTCCAGACTACAGCCGGGGTCGTCGCGCAGATCGGCCTGCTCGGCACCGGGCCGACCATCCTGCGCGAGCCGGGGCGCAAGGCGCCGATCGGCGGGCTTCTCTTGCACAGCCTCTTGCTCGCCGGCGCCGCCCTTCCCGTGGCGGTTCTCGTCGCGCCCCTGCCTGATCCCCGCTACCCGTGGCTCCTCGGCGCGCTCGTCCTCGGGCTGATTTGGTACGGGATTGCGGTGACGCGGGCCAAAGCCGTGGGCGCGTTCGCCGACGTGCTGCGCGCCGAACTCGTGGGCGCCGCCGCGTTCGCGGTGGCGATCGGCAGCGTGGCGTTCCTGGTGCGGCGCGGGCGGCCGCCGGTCGACTACGGCCTCGTCGTGCTGCTTGAGGCCGTGGCGACCGCGGCGCTCCTCGCCGCGCTCGGGGGATCGCGCGGTGGCAGGATCGCGGGCGAGGAGTGGCGCCTCGCCGGCACGCCGGCCGTCTTGCGCTCGGTCTATTCGGTGGGTGGGTTGGTGCTACTCGATCTCCTCATCTGGCGGCGCCTCGAGATCTACTTCCTGCAGGCGAGTCCCGACGGCCTCCGCGGGGTGGCGGTGTTCGGGCTCGCCTCGCAGCTCAGCTCGCTACTGCTCTTGGTCCCGTCGGCCTTTGCCGAGGCCTGGTCGCCCGCCTACGCGGCCGACTTTCGGATCGGGTGGGCCGCCTTCGAGCGCCGCTTCCAGGCGAACCGCCGGGTGTATCAGCGCATCATGGCCGCCCTGGTGCTCGCCGCAGCCGTGACGACCCCGCTCCTCATCCGCGTCGTATTCCCGAAGTATTGGCCGTGGGTCTGGCAGGTGTCGGCCTTTGTGCTGATCCGCGTCGTCGCGAGTTATGCGGGCCTCCATTCGGCCGCGATCTATGCGACCAAGCGCGAGCGCTGGCTGTACGCTCCCGTCATCAGCGGCGGCGTCGTCGGCGTCGTCGCCAACATCGTGTGGACGTTGCCATGGGGCCTTTCCGGTGCGATACTTGCCTACGCCCTCACGCAGGGTACGGTCGCCGTGGCGACGCTCGTCGCTTCGCGGGCCTCGGCGCGCAGCAGCGATGCACGGATGGTCGCGCCGTGAGAGGTCTGACCATCGCGCTGTGCACGCGGGACCGGCCGGCCGATCTCGCCCGCTGCCTGCGCTCGGTCACGCGCGCGGCGTTCCCGCGCGCCGCCGGATTCGTGCACGTGCTCATTGTGGACGATGGCGCGCTGGCGGCGACGCAGGTGGAGGAACTGCGCGCGCTGGTCGGTCCCTGGGGGGCGCGCTTTGCACACGCCCGCGTGACCAGGGGGCGAGGCCTGTTCCGCGCCCGCCTGACGGCACGCGACGTGGCCGAGGGAGAGGTCATTCTCTTTCTCGACGACGACGTGGAAATCAGCCCGGAGTATCTGCGGCGGCTGGTGGCCCGCTATGCTGAGTGGCCGGATGCCGCGGGCATCGGCGGGGTCGACGCGTTGACACGCCCGCACCGGTTCGTGCGGTGCGTGTTCGATCGCGTGTTCCTGTTCGACTCGGGACAGCCGGGGCGGCTGTCGCCGAGTGGCTTCAGCTACTCGACCCGGGGCTGGATCGCGGAGCGGGCGGCGTTCCGAAGCGAATACCTGAGCGGGTCGAACATGTCGTTTCGGCGCGAGGCGCTGCGCTCGGTGGCGGCGGTTGCGTGGCTCGAGGGCTACAGCTTGGGGGAGGATGTGTACCTGTCGCACGTGGCGGGAGCAACGGGGCCGCTGTGGGTCGATCCGGCGCTCGCCGTGCAGCACCACCGCTCCGCCGCCGCGCGCGTGACGGATCGCGCGCTGGCGCATGTGACCGTGATGAACCCGTACCGGCTACTCGGGGCGCGGAACGCCCGGTGGTGGAACTACGCGGCGCTCGGGTGGACGCTGGTGGGACTGGTGGTGAAGGACGCCGTCCGGCCGCACCGGTGGCGGGTGCTCCCGACGTACGCGCGGAGCATCTGGGAGATCGTCCGTGACCTGTCGGCCGGTGGTCGTTGAGGTGGCCGCGCTCGTCGCCCGTGCAGCCCGAGCGGCGCGCGGCGCCGCACACCGCGTGAGGAGGATCGAGCGTTGAAGATCGTGCGCTGGCCCCGGCTGCTCGCGCTGAGCGGGAGCGTGCTCCTCGCGGCAGCCTGCGTGGACCAGACAGGAGCTCCCCTCCTGTCGCCGCCCGCGACGTCGCTGGCGATCGCCGAGGAGAACCTGCGGAGCGGGTTGGCGGACTGGGATACCGAGTTGCACAACGCCCCCGACTCCCTCATCGCGGGGTACGGACTGCCCTTCAGCCTGCGTGCGGGTGACACCTTGCGGCTGTTCGTTACGGCCAAACGCGCACCGGTCACCACGGCGATCTATCGCCTCGGGTGGTACAACGGCGCCGGCGCGCGGCTGCTCGGCGAGCACCACAATCTCTGGGTGCTCAGCGACGGGGCGTGCTCGCCCCCGACATCCGGACCCGTCGCCTGCAGCTGGCCGGAGACGGACCGGTTCGTCATCCATCCTGGATGGCTGCCCGGGGTCTACCTCGCCCGGTTCACGGACTCGCTCGGACGTACCGCGGCGTTCCCGTTCGTGGTCCGCTCACCGCGTCGTTCGGCGTTCGTGGTGGTGCTCCCGTTCGCGACCTACCAGGCCTACAACGACTGGGGCGGCGCGAGCCTGTACCGCGGAGCCGGCGCGACCCCGCAAGAGGCGTACGCGAACCGTGCGGTCAAAGTCTCATTCGCCCGGCCCTTCACCCAGCGGCTGGTGCGCGGCCCCATCCTCCGAGTGGACTACTTGCTGGTCCGTTGGCTCGAGCGCAACGCCTACGATGTCGCCTATGAGACCGATTACGACGTCGACGCGGGGCGGGGGCCGGAGCCCGAGTTCGCCTGGCTCTTCGCCGGCCATTCGGAGTACTGGAGCTGGTCGATGTGGCTCCGCGCCAACGCCGCCCGGGACCAGGGACTCAGTCTCGGGTTCCTCGGTGGCAACGACGCCTACTGGGTGATCCGGTTTGAGCATATCGCCGTGAACGGACTCGACGCGCCGGTCGTGGTGTGCTACCGCGACGCGACCCGGGATCCGCTGGGAGGGACCCCGGGCCTCGCCACGGTGCAGTTCGCGGCGCCGCCCAACAACACACCCGAGAATGCGCTCGTCGGGGTGGGGCACGCGCCCCATTCCCTCATCCAGTCCGGGCCGGTGGACTTGGTCGTCACGAATGGCTCCGACCCGCTGCTCGCCGGGACGGGCCTCAACACCGGCGATCACATTCCTCGGGTGGCGGGCTGGGAGGCCGATCGCATCGTCAATAACGGCGCGACGCCTCCGGGCATCCGGGTCCTGTTCGAAGATCACTTCGTCCCCACGAGCGACACCGTCCTTTCCGGCCTGCTCCAGTCGACCGTGTATAGCTGGCCCGCGTCCGGCGCCATCGTGTACGCCGGCGGTCAGCCGGGCTTCGCCTGGGGCCTCTCCACCTACCGGGGGTACGTGGCGCGCCCCCCGCTCGAGCAATTCCTGCGCAACCTCCTCAAGGCGTTCGTGGCGGCCCGCCGCCCGCGGTGATGGGGTGACGCCGCGCGCGCTCGCTGCCTGGGCGCTCGTGGTCGCCGGACTTGCGGCCGCCAGTGCGACGGTCCCGCCGCTTGCCGCCGTGCCCGTGGCCGGTGCCATCGCCGTCGCGGTGTGGCGCTGGCCGGCGGCGACACTGGAAGCGACGGCCTTCGCCGTCCTCGCCGTCCGTCCCGCGCTCGACGTCTTCAGCGAGCGTCGCTACGGTCTGAGCGAATTCGCGGTCAGCCCCGCCGTGGTCTTCGGGCTCGTGGTGCTGTGGGTGGCGGCGGTCGCAGCGCTCGCGCGGGCGCGTGCCGGCCGTCCGCTCTGGCCGAGCCCGCGGTTGCTCCACGCCCACGTCTGGCTGTTCGCGGCCTACGGGCTGGCGTTCGTCTCGGGCGCCAGACTGTACGGCGGCGTGGGCGCCGCCACGGGTATCCGCGAGCTCGTGCGCGTCGCGAGCATTGTCGCCGCCTTCCTCATCGTGCTGTGGTGGGTGGCAGACGGCCCCGGGTGCTTCTCGCGCGGCTGGGTGTACCTGGTGGCCGGGCTGGTGGTTCCCGTTGGTGTGGCGGTGTGGCAGTGGGAGACCGGGACCGGGGATCTTGCGGTGCCCGGCCTCAACCGCTTGCGGGGCACGTTTTCCCATCCCAATTCGCTCGGCCCTTACCTGGTGCCGTTCATCCTAGCCGCCCTGGGTGGGCTCGCGAGCGCGAGCGGCGTGCGACGGATCGCCCGGGTGGCGTGCGCCGCGGGGCTCGCGCTGCTCCTGGCGCACACGTACAGCCGGACCGCACTGCTCGTGCTCGTGACCGGGCTCGCCGTACTGCCGGTGTTGCACTCCCAGCGGTTCGGCTGGAAGGGACTGATCCGCGGTCTCGTCGTGGTCGTGCTGATCGGTGGAATGACGTGGTGGCTGGCGCGCGATGTGATTCGCGAGCGCTTTGCGACCATCGCCATCACCCGGGCCGTGTGGGATGCCGCGCGCACCGGGCAGTCGGAGAACTCGTTCACGTGGCGGCTCATCAATTGGGGAGGTCTGGTCGCCCTCGGACTCGAGCACCCCGTGGCGGGACATGGGGCGGGGATGACGATGGTCCTCAACCCCCTCGTGAATGCGGAGACCGGCGTCCCTTTCAATGCCCACGATGACTTTGTCCGGTTCTTCTTTGAAGGCGGGGTGGCCGGGCTGGTTTGCTATCTGATCTACGGCGTGCTGTTCTCGAGTTGGCTCTTGGCGCGGGCGCGGGCCGCCCCGCCGGCCCGGGCTGCCGGCGCCTACGCCGTGGCCGCCGCCTGGATCGCCCTGTTCTTTCTTACGGCGGGGACGCCCGAGTTGTCGCTCCAGACCGCCGTGCAATACGAGCTGTACGGTATGGCGGGACTCCTCAACCCCGCGGCGTGGATAGCCGTACTTCCATTGGTGCCGAGCCCCGCCGCTACGACTGACGCGGGACTCGCCGTCTAGTCCTCACTCCTTGAGCGTCTGGGTCCCCGAGCCAGCCGTCACGCCAAGAGTGTAGCGGGGAACACGTGGCGTGGGTACCGCCCTTTGCATGCGGCGGCGCATCCTGCGACGGGTGGCCGACGAGGGACGCGGGCGTCGCGCGCGCCGCGTTACCGCCGCCACCCGCCGGGTTTCTTAACACCCATGCCCCATGTGCCGTCTAGTGGCGTCCCCGCTGCGTTTACGGGCGACTGATTTCTCGACAGCCAGCCTCACCAACTAGGCCTGTCACAACCTTTTGGGGTGGCACGGTCCTCGCACTTGCGAGCGGCCGTCCCAGCCACGCAGAGGCCTATGTTCCGAGCGAGGACCGTCGCCGCTGCAAACACCCGAATCCTCGGGGCGTGTGTGCTCGTCGCCCTGGGGATCGCGTGTCATGGCGACACCATGGGTCCGCTGGGACCGATTCTGGTCCAGCTCCTGCCGGCCAGGGACTCCGTGTTGCGGGGGGCGCCCGGCCAGCCGCTGGCGCAACCGGTGAAGTTTCGCGCGCTCGACGCAGCGACCCTGCAGCCCATCGCGGGGGCTGAGGTCGTATGGACCGTGACCGGGACCAACGGCCGCGTCAACCAACCGGTCGCCGCCACGGGCTCGGACGGCAGCTTCACCGCTCAGTGGGTCCTCGGGACCCGCGCCTCCGAGACCCAACGCTTGCGGGCCGACGTCAGCCTGTCGGGGCGCACCGCGTTCGGGCTGGTGCGGGCCGTGGCAGTACCGTCGCAGGTGGCGGCCCTGAACCTGGTGACCGACACCACGCCGGTCCTCGCCGGCGTATCCCGCGCGATGCAAGCGTACGCGACCGATCCCTACGGCAACCGCTTCGTCCCGCTGGGGCTGCGTTACGCCTCGCTCGATACGAGCATCGTGACCGTCGACTCGCTCGGCACGCTGCGCGGCAGCCAGGGCGGGATCGGGCGCGTGCAGGTCGCGGTGAGCTCGTTGGCCGACACCGGCGCGGTGCGCGTGATCCAGATCCTGCAGGCCATCAAAGTGGACCACGACACGCTGCACTTCTGGGCGCTCCGCCAGCTCGACACGCTCAATGTGACGCTGATCGATACCCAGGGCCTGCCGATCCCCGGCTTGCTGCCGACCGTGACGCTCGCGGACACCTCGCTCGCCAGCTTCCGCGCGGGCCGCCCGTTCACAGTCACGAGCGCGAAGAACGGGACCACGACGCTCCTGCTGTCGGGTGGTGGCGTGACCAAGTCGGTGGTCGTCCAGATCCAACAGACCCCCGCGCTGCTGCAGGCGACGGCGACCTACACGACTGCGATCTTTGCGGCCGCGCCGGGGTCGGTCGTACCGCTGCAATGTCAGGTGTGGGATGCAAAAGGCAATCCGATCGCCATGGACCCGAGCGTGACGGGGTCGGCGACCGGTGCCGTGGCCGGCACGCACTGCTCCGATCTCCATGTCCAGCGCTCCGGGCTCGATACGGTCCGCCTCACCGCGGGCAGCGCCGTCGCCGCCGTGCCGGTGGTCGTCGCGCTGCCGCCGGTCGTGACGGGTTCGCCGCTCGGGACCTTGGTCGACCTCAGTGCCCTGCCGCCCGGGGAAGCCTGGGCGCCGTCGGCGCGTCGCAACAGCCGCGGTCAACTCGAGGTGTATTTCGGGTATGCGACCTACGACACGGTCACTAACCAGGCGCATGAAGACCTCCGCCGCATCGTCTCCACCGATAACGGTGTGACCTTCGCGGACGACGGGATGGTGTTAAAGCACGATTCGACGGACTGCAGCCTCACCGGCTATGGGTTCGAGAACATGGTTATCGTGCCACGTCAAGAGGCCGCGGGCTGGCGTATGTTCGTGTCCGGCGGTTCATTTACGTGCTACGGGTGGCAGGTGTTCTCCGCCGTTTCGACGGATGAGCGGACCTGGACGCTCGAGCCGGGCGTGCGGGTGGCCGACGGCGCTGGGCCGCCGGTCCAGGCGGGGCCCGATCCCTACTGGCCAACCGGCGAGGGCATCATTGTGGACCAGCTGCCGTCCGGTGGGTGGCGCATGATGCTCGGCGCCTACAAGCACCTGACGCCGGCGGAAGACAAGTTCCAGATCATGGAGTGGAACTCGCCTGACCAGATCAACTGGACGTATGGCCACACGGTGCTCTCCACGCGGCAGATGCCCGCAGCGGGCGCGGGCACCGTCTACAGTCCGACCATCCGGCAAGTGGCCCCCGGGCTCTGGCGCATGATCTTCGCCGGTGACAACCGGTTTGGGACTGGGTGGCGCGGGCGGTTGTGGAGCGCGGTGTCGACCGACATGGAGAACTGGCAAGTGGAGGGGCAACTCATGGGTTCCGATGTCACGAGCCTGTTCTACGCGAGTCTCGTGGACGACCGCCTCGTGTTTATCCGCGAGGACGACGCCAATGGTGGATCGCCCCAGCTCGCGATCGCCACGGTGACGATGCCGTGACGCCACCGGCGAAGTTCCAGCGGCGGCTGTGGAGCGTGGTCCTGCTGCTCTCCGTCGCCTGCTCTGGCGGGCTCTTTGCCCCGGCACCCACCGGGCTGAGCCGCCCTGCCAGCGAACATCTGTGGGTGTTCCACATCAGTGGCGGCGCCTACGCCGATCACGTGCAATTGCTCTCGATCGGCGATCATCCGCGTCCGGTGCGAGCGGAGGCGGGCCGGGTGTTTCGCCCGCTCGCGTCCCGGGCCGCTGACGGGACCTCCACCAACGACTTCGCCGGCCTCGTGGCAACCGCGGACGATTCCACGGGAATGCGCTGGACGCTGCGCCGCCCGGACGGACACGTATTGCGGCTCGCGTATACGACCGCGGGCGATACCGCCCAGGGCTGGTTCACGCTCCACGACGGCACGCGCTACCCGGTGGTCGGGGTGCGGTTCGACTCCGCCGCGGTGAGTCTCGTGGCGCCGTCGCTGGTGCCCGTGAGCGACGGTCCCCAACCCGTGATCATGATCCGGCTCGACGACATCCCGTCGAGCGACCGCGATTTTCTCACGCGCTTGAAGACGCGCCGCTTGGTCGCCGAGATCGCCGCGCCGACCCGGTTTGCGGGGCGGGACAAAGCGCTGAGCTGGGACGACCTCGCCTATTGGCGCGCCCAGGGCATGGGCATCGTCATGCATTCGCGTCATCACCTCCGCACGAGTGCGGATGCCCAGCACTTGATCGCCGAGATCGTGGGGGGCTTTGCCGAAATGAAGGCGCACGGGTTCCCGACGCATGTCTTCGTCCAGCCGGGCACGTGGGGCGACTCGATCTACTTTGACTCGCCGAAGAAGCTCGGCACGTGGCGCGGTGCCTTGCTGCGCTCGTTCGCGACCGTCTCCGAGTGCTACGCCTACGGGTATTGGCTGCCGCGAGCGGCCCTCAACCCGCTGGGCCTCGGACACGTGACGATTTCGGACGGCGCGAGCGATGCCCGGATTCGCCAGAACTGGGAGGTCGCCCAGCGGCCGAATCACGCGACGGTGTTCCTGGTCCACACGCACAGCTTGCGGAAGAAGGAGCAGCTCGACTGGTTCCTGGATCTCGTGGCCGCGGCCCAGACACGGGGGACCGTGCGCCTCGTCGCGAGCGCTCAGGACCTGTTTGGAGCGTCGTCCGCTCGGGCACCGCAATCGCTCGACTCCATCCCCGGCGCGGGGACCGGCACGCAGATCTACAGGCAGACGCCGTAGGCCGTCCCGTCGTCGCCGCATCGCAGCGCGCTGCACCAATCGCTAAGCGTGCAGATCCGCGCGCACCCGCGCCTGCACTCCGGTCGTGATCTGCAACCGCCCCATCGCCGGGGCCACCGCAGGCGTCGGCGATCATTCCGGGACGGAAGACCACCGCCGCTAACCCGTGCTGTCGTGTGGCGGTGTCAGGGACGCTCTTCAGGGACGGCAGTTCCGCTGCGACGCTCGACGGGATCAACGCACCAACCAGGTGGAGTGCTCGAGCGCAGGGGTCTTTGGGCGCGTGACCTCGCAACGGTCAGCCGCATCTGACTACGACGGGTGCCCGTCGCTACGGGAGCTCGCGCAGCGCACCTCGGAGGACCGCCTGCGCAACCGTCGGTGCGTTCGACGTCGTCTCGGCGCGGCGTGCCCCGGGGCCGGGGCGGGCAGCGGCCGCCCCCGCGCAGAGTAGGGGGGCGGGAAGGGCTGGAGCGCCTCACCACCCAGGGCGAGTCTATGCGGTCGCCGCCCCGGTGCCCTTGGTGACCGATATCATCACCTGCGCCGCGCCAAGCCGCAAGTTGGTTCTGCACGCGATGCCTCAGCCCCCTTGTTGACATGACCGAACGCGGCCAGACGGATGGCTCGCGTGCCGCCGCTCCGGCACGGATTGTCCGATACGGGGCAGCGCTGATGCTGTCCGGCAGTCTGGCGGCGTGTAAGGGCGATCTCGTGATCGTACGCGGCCCGAGGATCGAGGTGAGCTGGCCCGACCGCGACGCCGTGTGGGTTCGCACGCTGGGCGCGCCCCTCGGTCTGCAATGCACCGCGGTCGGGGTCGCCGGACCGCCGCCGCCGGTGGCAGCGCGCACCAGCACCGGCGTCGCTTCTGGTTCGGAGTGCGGCGCCCTGACGGTGGTGCGATCCGGCCTCGACACGCTCGTGCTCCGCGCGGCGGGGGTCGAGCGTCGCGTCCCCATCGCGGTCGCGCTCCCCCCGCAGCTCACCTCGGATCTCGCAGACCGGCTCACGATTGACGGCCTGCCCCCCGATACCGTGGCCTGGTGGGCGCCGTCCGCCCGGCTGAACTCCCAGGGCGCGGTCGAGCTCTACGCCGCGGCGTACCGCATGAGTTACCCGGACACCACGCCGCGCGGCTACCTCTATCGACTCGTGCAGGCGAGCGCGGGCGACCCGCTGCACTTCCGGTTTGACGGGATTGTCCTGGAGCCGGACGCCAACCGTTGCAGCCTCATGGGCTCCGGCATCGAAAACGTCGCCATCGCTCCGCGAGCGGAGGGCGGGGGGTTTCGCATGCTCCTCGCCGCGGGCTCATCCGAGTGCTACGGCTGGCAGGTCTTTTCCGCCGTGTCGCCCGACGAGCGGTCATGGAGTCTGGAGCGCGGGATCCGCGTGGCGAACGGTCCTGTCCCACCGGACTCGATAGGGGCGCTGCCCGATTCCTCACCCTGGCCGGTGGGTGAAGGGATGGTCGTCGGACGCGCGCTATCGACGGGCGAGTGGCAGATGATCGTTGGCGGCACTGTGCCGCAGAGCGGGCGCGATGCCAGCGACTTCGAGATCGTTGAATGGCGCTCACCCGATCAGTTGATCTGGCACTACCACAGCGCCGTCTTTACGTTGGCGGATCTGCGGCGACCCCTTGGGCGCAGTCTGTATAGCCCGACGGTGCGCGAGTTCGCGCCCGGGCTCTATCGGATGGTATTCGCGGAGGACGGCTCGTACGATCTCGCCACGGGGACCCGGTTGTACACGGCCCTGAGCGCCGACAACCCCGACGGGGAGCACTGGCAATTTGAGGGCACGCTCCTGGACACCCCCCCCATTCGTGTGTTTTACGCCTCGCTGGTCGGGGATCGCCTCTACACCCTGAGCGCCCCTCACGGCGCGGCCGACACCGAGTACTACCTCTCCGCCTTTACTCTGCGGATGCCGTAGCATCGCTCGCACGCGTCGCGTGCGCACAGGGCATCGCACGACGTCCCAAGAGATTTTCGGAACGACGCCGTCCTCGCCGAACGCGCTGCCCGACACCAGCTCCGGGACCGTCATCCAGATCCCGCGCTAGACGCCCGTACCTCCGGCTCGTGCGGCGGGCGCCGTAGCCAACAACCTTTGACCGGTGATCTCGAGGAGCGTTCTGCGCCTACCTCGTCACTCCGCCCGTCCCGCGCGCCCCGGGTAACCGTGCCGTGCGATTCACGACTTCTCCCGAGCCTGACGGACGACCGGCAGGAGTCTATCGAGGATCGCCGCAGTAACCTGATCGAGCGTTGGCCGAGGCGCCTCAGCGATGCCTGCGCGGTCGAGGAAGGCCGTCCATTGCCGCTGGCGGGAGGGATCGGCTGAGAAGGCGGAGGTCAGGGCTGCGGGCGTTTCCCTGGGTAGGGGAGTGCCGCGGCGTGTGAACGTTGCGGAAACCGCGGCTGCAAGCTGCGGAAGCGGGAGTCCGAGCTTCACCAGGATGTACCACAAGTCGTAGAAGTCCTTCAGCCGGCTGTTGATCATTCCCAGTTTGACGACCGCCTCGAACGTCTCGGCCACGACGGCCTCCGGTGGGTACGCCTTGAGACGGGGCGCCGGGAGATTCAGGAGCGTGGGGAGCTGGATGACCTCGGGCTCGGGTACCACGGCTTGCCCAAACGCGACGTCGATCTGCAGAGGGATGACCGCGCGGTCGAGCGAGGCGCGCAGCGTCAGACGGACGCCGGGGGAATCCTCCTGTTCCGCGATTTCGACCGCGCCGAGCCACTGCGGGTCGAATACCAGGCCGTCGTCAGCGGTCGAAGCGAGAGCGATGTCACGGAACATGCGCATCAGCTCGTCGGCCGACGCGGCTTGGAGGCCGAGCAAGTCGGCGTCCTGGCCTTCACTCGGTTCGAGAAACGCCTGCGCCTGTTCCAAGGCTCGCCGGGCGCCGGCAAGATCGGAGAGGTCGATGCGGGACGAAAACGACTGGGCTCGATCGAGCATCGTCGAAAGGACTTCGGCGCGACCGTTCCTACTTAGCCCTCGGAGCGCGCCGAGATAGTCGTCCCGGTAGACCGTGGGGATGATGATGCGGTGCTGCCCCCCAGCGATCAGTTCGGCGTTCATCATGACGCGCGGGCGGGCCCCTCCCGCAGCCCGATTCTGCAAGCCGAGGACCAAGACCAGCGCTCCCAGCTTGATTCCCCACGTGCCGGCGGCGAGGATCACGTGGGGTGGGGAGCGCACCTTCACGTCCAGCCCGTAGGCGTTGTGCCACCAGTTGTCGAACGGGGCGGAGGTGATCATCGCGATGGTGCCCCAGATCGCGACCCAGGCGCCGAGCGGCCCCCGGAATCCCCAGAACGAGACGCCTGCGGCTTTGTCGTCCTCCGTGCCGGCGAACGTGGTCTTCAACACGAGCCAGCCGCTCGAAACGCCGGCGAGCACGCCGCCCAAGTAGATTGCCAGGTGGGCAGGCGTCCAGAAGGTGTCGCGGCCGATCGTGCGGTGCCACGAGATATCCCACATCACGCCGAGGACCGCGCTCGTCGCGGCGACGAGCACGGCGATGACGTACCAGGGAATGGCAGCGGTGCGTGGCGGTGCGGGGGCGACAGATGGGGCGGCTGCTGCGGTCATCGGATCTCCAGGAAGGCGCGCCTTAGGCTTATCCGAGCATGTCTTCCGCATGCTAGCGCCTGCGCTTCACATACAGGCACGCGCGGCCTCATAGCTTCGCGAAATACGAGGTTGCCATCCGAAACACCCATCACGATCACTGTCATTGTCCACACCCCGGTGGCCCTCTTTCACTGCGGCGGCGCTTCAGAACTGGTGCGAGCTCCTGGGCGGTGGGCACACCCAACCGGAGCAAGCGCTTCGCGGCGGCGGTGGAGTCGTCCGGGTGGGGTGCCGCGGACCTGTTCAGCATGTACACGACCGAACTGGATGGCACGGTCGGATACGACTGGGTCGAGAAGCAGATGGGCATAGGCGCCTCCCTGGGAGGCGCCCGACCGCTACGTTCGGAACTCTCCTGGCTACTTCCTCGACCGCGTCACGACTCCGCTGCTCATGCCTCCGGGGCCCAGTCGACGACGAGAAGGGCGAAAAGCCATCGGAGCAAGCGTTCTCTGGCCTGCGACGGCTTGGCAAAGAGGTTGAGTTCAGGCGGTACCGGGGCGAGGGGACGCGCCCGAGTGGTGGAGCCCAGCGGCCAAGGAGGATGCGCATCGGCGGGCGCTCGAGTGGCTGGACTGGTACTTGCGCCCTCGACCTAGTCGGTAACGCAGGACCTACACACTGAACGTGAGTTAAGCACAGGCCCTGTGGCCTCGGGAGCGGGCCTGTCAGGTTCGCGGGGCTGGACCACCCCCAGCAGCCGGCCTCGCCGAGACCCGGAGGTACGCCACGAGGAGGCCGATCAGGAGCCCCGTGACTACCCCGAGCGGGCGGTTCGGCCAGCTGTGCCGCGCCGGGAGCACGGGCGGATCGATCACACTGATGGTGGGTGTGTTGCGGAGCTCCTGGAGCGCGGCTTGCTCTTCCTGCAGTTGCAGCTGCAGGAACAGCTGCTGCGCCATGTCGACGTTGCGCCGCAGCCGGGCCTGCTCCAGCTGCAGCGTGGCGGAGCTCTGGAGGTTGCGGTTGGTCTGATTGAAGAGGGCGAGCGTGCTCTCCGCGGCGGCGAGGAGCCGTCGTGCATCCGCCGAGCGTTGCGCGGTGAAGGCGCGCTCGGTGCTGCCGCGTCGCTGGCGCAGCGCGAGGTTCGCCTCGTTCAGCGCCGCGAGCGTCGTCTCAGCGATCGCCAGCGCGAGCTCGGGCGTGTACGCTTCCACCCCGAAGTGCACGATGCCCGTGCGCACGTCCACGTCGACGGAGAGTGCCTGCCGCAGCTTTCTGATGGCTAAGTAGTCGCGCAGCTCCGGGCGTCCCTTCGACGCGACGCCGTAGATCGTCTCGAGCGTCTGGGACTGCCCCTGCCACGGGAAGGCGGCGTTGACCACGTGGCGCAGTACCGCGTCGGTCGTGAGCAGGTCGGCAAGGAGCTGCGGGCTGCTTTGCGATCCCCCGAGCGGCAGCGCCGCGAGCTGCGATCCGAGCAGGCTCGCGATACCGCTGCCGAGCGGCATCTGGTTGGGTGGGTTCTCGGCCTGGAACGCGGCCTTCGCCCGGTAGCGCGAGGGGAGGAGGAGCGCCGTTACGGCGCCCACCACTGCGCCCGTGACCGCGAGCGTCAGCACCTCGCGCCAATACGCGCGCGCCAGGCGCAACAGCTCGACCCACATCACATACCACGCGGGGGGTGCCGCCGCGACGGCCCCGCCCGCGCGCAGGCCTTCGCCGGTCACCGGCGCGCCACGACGACGAGCGTGACGGTCGCCGCGATGATCTGCGCAACGATGCCGAGGACGGCGACAGGATCGGTGCCGTGCGCCGTGCTGTCCTTCGCCGGCACCAAGACCTCGGAGCCCGGCCCGGGCGTCGGATCGCTCCCAAAGAGCAGCAGCGTGCGGTGGCGCGTGCGCACCTCGCCATTCGCGGCGCGCACGCTCACCCGGCCCTTGTCGGCCTTGTAGCTCAATCCGCCAGCGGCACTCAAGTAGTAGTTCAGGTCGGCGCCCCGCATCCACAGCACGCTGCCGGGAGAGTTCACCGCACCTGTGACCTGTACGCTCGGCTGAAACTCCGGGATCGTGATTGAGTCGCCCGTCTGCAGGATGATGTTGTAGCGGGAGCCGCGCTCGTGTAGGGCGCGCGGCACGTCCACGTTCAGTCGCCCTACCGAACCGGCGATGCGGATGAAGCGCACGCCGTCGGGGTAGGCGACCGGCGTGAGCCCGCCCGCACGGTCGATCACGTCGGCGAGCCGCTCGTCGCGCGCCGTCAGCGCGTACGTGCCGGGGAAGCGCACCTGGCCGACGAGCGTCACGGTGCGCTGGAGCTCGAACTCCGGTTGCCGGAGGAGCAGCACGTTGTCGTAGGGGCGCAACGGGATTTCGGGTGTCCCCTTGGCGGGGAACGCGGTGCCCGGGGGCCCGATGTAGCGGCCGGCCGAGTCGCGCCCGAGGAGATAGGTCGAGTCGAGCGGCACGCGCAGCGTCTCTGCCAGGCGCCCCGTCGAGCGGTCTTCGGGCAGCCGCGCGATCTCCGCTTCCTTGAGATAGGCACCCACCTTGGGTCCGCGCGCCGTCACCACGAGCTCGCGCAGCGTCATACCGTCGCGCCAGGGATAACGCCCCGGCTTGTTCACCGCCCCGGCGATCGCCACGAAGAACGAGTTGTCAAGCGGGGCGATGGCGTCGACCACCACCGAGTCGCCGTCCTCGAGCCCGAGGCCCGGCACCCACACGTTCCCAAAGCGTCCCGGCGCGCGCGGTGCGGGCGGCGGGTCGTCCCCAGCCACAGACGCCACCGTGGGGAGCGGGACGTCCACTACCGTGCGCGGAAACGGTCCCGAGCCGCGCTCGGGGATCGGGAGGATGCGGTGCACCGACAGCCGGTCGAGCGCCGCGTCGGCTCGGAACCCACCGGCCGCGCGCAACAGGTCGGGCAGCGACTCCACCTCGCCCAACTCATAGATTGCGGGGCGGAGGATCGCGCCGGTAATCTGGGCGCGCTTCCCCCGGAGCGGCACGTACACGACGTCCCCGGTTTGGAGGCGGATATCGTCGTGCTTGATGCCGCGCAACAGGTAGTCGTACAGGTCGAGCGTGGCCACGACCTGGTCGAGGCGGCGGACCTCGATGCGGCGCATGTTCGAGCGCGCCGTGACGCCGCCCGCGGCATAGAGCGCCGTGAGTGCCGTCCCGAGCGCGCTGATCTGGTAGGCGCCCGGCTGGCGGACCTCGCCGACCACGTAGACCTGGTTCACGCGCACGTTGGCGACGGACAAGTCGAACCGGATCTTCGCGTCGGACCCGCGGCGCACCCCGGAGTACACCCGGCCTAGGCGCGTGTAGAGCACGTCGCGCAGCTGGTCCACGGTCAGGTTGGCGACGAACACCTGACCCACCTGGGGGATCAGGACGAAGCCCTGCCGGGTCACCGAAAGCACCTGGGCCAACTCCACGTCGCCCGTCAGGATCAACACCAGCTGGTCACCGGGGCCGAGCTTGTAATCGGTCGGGACGGGACCACTCAAGACCGGCAGGAACTGGGTCGTGCCGCGCCGGAACACGTCGACGCCGAAGACGTAATTGCCCGCGGCGAGTGACTCGGGCTGCACGCCGTCGGCTGAAACGCGCTGCATGCCCGTGTCGACCCGCAGGGTGGGTTGGCGGGGCGCGCTCGAGCCGAGGCCGAGCGCCTGCACGGCCGCGACGTCCTGCGCTCCCACGACTGCCGGGCCCGAGGCCCCTCCCCCGGACATGTAGGCATCCAACAGGTCGGGCGGGTAGCCGGTCGCGGCGAGCCGGGCGCGGATCTGGTCGGGCGTCATCCCTGAGCTCTGGATGCGGAGCCGGATCACCTCGGCCATGCCGGGGCTCTGCTGCACCGCCTGCTGCAGCATCTGCTGAGCTTGGTCGGGGGGCGGCAGTGGGACATTCTGCGCGGGGCTCTCGGCCGCGATGGCGAGCAGGGCTCCCGAGAGGCACGCGATAGCGGATCGGGAGGCATGGCTCCCCGATCCGCCCTTCGGCAACGGGGTCGTGCGTGACGTCATCAGACCGCTTTCCCCTGCAGGGCTCGAACGAGGTGAGTCTCTAAACTGTATCCTAACTGCCGTCCCGTCAAGGTGTTAAAGCGTTCTCGCGCGGGCTGGCGTACGACACTCCGGGTTTGAAGCGCGAGGGCGACGGACCGCCTGCGACGCCCGAGCAAGAGTTGTCACGGGTTGACCGGTGCGTCAAATGGCACTGATTTATTTGCCAAGTGGCCAGAATGGGAGTGGGCTATGCCAAAGGTTCGGGAGGTCCAGCGAGCGGCATCTCCCGACGTCGAGGAGTACCGTAAGAGAATCCGCGGCGGCCGGCCCGGCGTCTATTACTACGTCAAGTTGCTCGGGCTCGAAACGGATGACCCCCTCAAGCTGGTCGTACGGGTGCAACGAGGGTTCTCGTTCAGTGCTCTCGAGAGATTTCAGAAGAACACGGCCCTGTCAACCATCGATCTGGCGCAGGTAGTGCAGATTCCCGTGCGGACCTTGATGCGCAGGAAGGCACAAGGCCGGCTCCAACCGGACGAGTCCGATCGGTTACTGCGCGCGTCCAGGGTTTTCGGGAGAGCGCTCGAACTGTTCGAGGGCGACATCGCGGCGGCTCGCCGCTGGGTCTCAACTCCCCTCCGGGCGTTCGGTGGAGCCCGCCCCATCGCAGTGGCGGGCACGGATGTTGGAGCAAGAGAGGTTGACAACCTGATCGGCCGCCTGGAGCACGGCATTCCCACTTGATGCGCACGGCCTGGCGGCTGACGAAGACGAAGCAGCTGCGCCATGCCTTCGATGGCGAAGGCGCGCGCCTGTACGGAGGCCGCTGGAGCAGTCCGGGAAGGCGAGTTGTATACGTGTCCGAGAGCCTGGCACTCGCCGTACTCGAGGTCCTGGTTCACGTGCAGGACGCGGCGATTCTCCCTGCTTACTCAACTATCAGAGTGACCTTCGACGACGCCCTGGTTATCCTCGTCAACCGCTCCTCGGTACCTAAGAACTGGCGGCAGTCACCACCGCCCCCCGAGGCACAGGCGGTTGGCGATGCCTGGATCGATGCGGCGTCTTCGGCCATCCTCGAAGTACCCGGTGCGGTGGTCGAGCGCGAGCATAACTACCTCATCAATCCTGCGCATAAGGACTTCAACGTTGTGGCCACCGAGCCCGCCGCCCCGTACGAATCTGACAGTCGACTCCTAAAGCACCGTGGAACCGAGTCGGAAGAGTAGGTCTGGATCTGTGACAAGCGAGGGAAGCATGGCAAAGTCGAAGAGCTCGAAGCCTCCGCGCGACAAGGTCCGAGCACATCGCGAGCGCCTGCGCCGGCAGGGACTGCGGCCCATTCAAGTCTGGGTACCCGACGTTCGCTCGCCGGCGTTCGCTGCCGCGGCGCACCGGCAGTAGCTCGCCGTCGCCAGAAGTCGGCACGCCGTCGTGGATCAAGCCCTCATCGACGCAGTCGCGTACTGAGACGCGGTGAGATCTGGACGGCGTCCCGCCGGGGAAGCCGCTACGACGCTGGCATGTGGACAACATCTTCCGCTCCGTTACTGTTCGCGCTCTTCTTCGCGGCCGAGGGCCAGGTCGCGGAGGGTGCGACGCAGCCGCAGAGCGATCGCGAACTGGGGCCCAATGACGCGGTGCTTGAGGAGCGCGAACGACCGGGGTGCGAGTCGGTCGAGGACCAAACTGAGGTGCCGTTCCAGTTCCGTGCGGCTTGGCAAGGCACGGAGTTCAGCTCGGAGGGCGCCGTCTTCCGTACCGATTCGCTCTCGGCCCGTTAGCTGACCCGATCGGCCGACGATGTTCCACGAGAAATAGGGGGACGGCATTCGGTTTGGGCATTTCCTGACAAGCGGAGGGCTCATCGCAGGTGTGTGTTGCGGCGCTACGTCTGCGCCACCGCGCTTTCCGGCAGGCGCGTTCACGGCGGTGGTCTCCGGTGACCCGAGCAGGCCGGGCCGCTTCACGACGCTGGTTTCACCCCGCGCTCAGGGCAAGCGCCAGATGTCAAGCACGCCGCTCGAGGCGTGACCGTTCGCGTCCCCCTCCGGGAGCGCGATCCGCCCGTCCATCACAATGGGGCTATTCCAGTGGCCGCCCCCGCACGCGAGGTTCGCGACCTGCGCCCCGGTGTCTGACCGGTACACGCGCAGTCCGCCCCCATTGGGGTCGTACACAAAGAGGAGCGTGTCGGCGACGACCGGGCTAGTCCCCGGGTTCTGATTCCGCCACATCTGCTGCAGTTGGCCGTTACTCAGCCGCCACGCTGCCGTACCGCCGCCGTCTGCGGCGAAGACCCAGGTGTCCGTCGCGCTGCGCAGCACAGCGGGTGCGCTGAAGAGGCCGCTACCCGTGGGCGTGGACACGACTTGCCCTTCTCCACCCAGGTGGGGGGTTGCGCCGCCCATCGCGCCCCAATTGAGCAGCCGGATCAGCCCGTCTTTCCCCCCCTGGGCGATGAAGCCGCCGCCGAGTAGCACCGGTGACGTCGAGCCGAGGTCCGTATCGCTTGCGTCCAGCGCTCCGGTATTCGTCGGCGTGTAGTTCCCGATCAGGCGAGTGGCGTTCGCATCGAGCTCCAGAGCGGCGTCGCCCCAGTTGGCACCACCGTCCCAGAGACCGTTGCCGGTGGCGACGAAGATGCTGCCGCTCGAGGAGTCGATGACGGCGCCGGTGCGACCCCACATAGCGGCACCGGACTGCGAACAAGATGTCGGATCGATGAGTCCCGTCCGGTTACTACAGAGCGCATTCCACACGGACAGGAGATTGCCACTCGCGCCGTCCAGGATCGCGACGTGCCCCTGATAGGGAGGCGCATCGCCGATGTAGCCGCCGGTCGTGGCGATGACGCGGCCGTTGAAGTAGTTCAGGGCCGACGCGATCTTCTCGACTCCTGGCAGCAGGGTAATCGCGGTGGTCCAGATAACGCTGCCATCCGCCACCGCCAACTTCCGGATAGCCCCATCCGGCGCGGCCGCATATACGAACGCGCGGTTCGGGTCGGCAACTGGGGTCGCGGTCGTGATTTGTGCCGATCCCGCCCACGAGGCGTAGTTGGGTGGCGTGTAGCGCCACAACACGACGCCGTTCGTGGCATCGA